>Ga0074044_10005694_pt1 | contig 10106 bp, 9 predicted proteins | sample BogForMeECP23OM1_FD_94443 | JGI IMG/M metagenome (GOLD analysis project Ga0074044, IMG submission 94443) | Bog forest soil microbial communities from Calvert Island, British Columbia, Canada - Bog Forest MetaG ECP23OM1 | ecosystem: Environmental > Terrestrial > Soil > Wetlands ...
ATCTGCCACCACGCCGAAACCAGCGCCAGCAGCGGCTTTACGGCATTGGCGACAACGTATCCGCCGACCACCAACGGTTTGCGGCGCGTTACACGGTCGGCGAGATATCCGGAAAAAAGCTTGGCAAATGACGCGACGCTTTCGGCGACGCCTTCGATAATGCCAAGCTGCGCCGGTCCCGCACCGAGCGACGCGATAAAAGCGGGAAGCACCCAATACGCCATTTCGCTGGCCGTGTCGTTGAGAAACGACGTCAGGCCGAAGACGTAGACATTGCGCGGAGTGGGCTGCTGGAGGCTTGGCATGCGGATGTTTGAAAATAGCATAGCGGGCTACAGTCGTTGGTCGTTAGTCGTTAGTCGTCGGGAACCAGTGCCGATTACGGTCCGAAACTTAGAGCTAGAGCCAAAAGCCAAGAGCCAAGGGCCAAAAGCCGAAGTCTCCGCGCTTCCGTTAAAATAGAACAAATGTCCGAGCGCACTTTTACTCTCGACGAAGCGCAGACTTTGCTTCCGATTCTCGAATCGTTGCTCAAGCAGGCGATTGCGGCGAAGAAACTGATTGAAGAGACGGATGCCGAAACGCAGGAGACGGCGCACCGCATTTTTCTTAATGGCGGAACGTTCCTGAATGTGATCCATATGGCGCGGCGCAAAGCCGAGCGCGAGAAGGCGATCCAGCGCATCAAGGACGCGCTTGCGGAAATCGACGCGACCGGCGTGCAGGTCAAGGACATCGACATCGGCCTGCTCGATTTCCCCTGCAAGGTCGAAGGCGAGATCGTGCTGTTGTGCTGGAAGCTGGGCGAGCCGAGGATCACACATTGGCACGGCACTAGTGAAGGCTTCGCCGGCCGCAAGCCCATCGACGAACGGATTGCTAACGCGGGGAAGAAGAAGAAGTAGAAGAACGGCTCTTAGCTATTAGCTATTGGCTGTCAGCTGTCAGTTCTTTCGTTCATCTGCTGCGGATTCGGCTTCTCATCTAGGCGGGCGGGTTTGTAAAGAATCGTCATTGCATTGGCTCCCGCAGCCTCGGGCACGCACGCGAAAACCCCTGCAAGTTCGCCATCCAGCCGCGTTCTTTTTGCTGAGCGCACCAGCTTGTTTTCCCGCACGCTAGTGCGACTCCAGAATGGCACTACCGGGGAGAAGCGGTTGCCCGGCATTCTGCTAAGATTACTCTATCTGAGGCGAAATCTATGGCGAGTAGACCTATGTCTTCCGGGACAAGACTGGCACTAATATCTGCTTTTGCTGTGCTGCTGGTGGCGGCGTTTGGGGCGGGCTGCAAGGGATTCTTTACGGGGAATACGCTCGATTCGATCTCAGTTCAGCCTTCGACGGTTGATTTGGAGGTAAATGCCCAACAGCAGTTCACGGCGTTTGGAACGTATGCGGACGGCAGCCGATCGCAGATTGCCCCGGCGGACGTGGTATGGAGCAGCGGCAGTCCGAGTGTGACCATTACCAGCGGGGGATTGGCGACGGCGCTGGTCGTAAGTTCCTCGGTGACGATCACCGGATCTGCTCAAGGTTATACTGGCACAGGCACCGTCACCGTAATCGGAAACGTCACGTCGATGACGGTCAGCCCAACGTCAGCAACCATAGCGGAAAACACGACCCCCGGCACAGCTTTCACCTTTAAGGGGGCTCCGGGGCCGCCGACCTACATCACCGCCGATAACGGGGGCACGCTAACGGTAGCGCCATGTCCTACTTGCAGCAGTGTGTCTGCCAGTCTCCTCACGTGCACGGTTGGCACCGACCCCATCACCCAGAATCCTGCAGAGGTTTGCACTACGCAGTCGGGCGCGGTTGCGGGAAATCCGTGGTCGATCGAAATGACCTACCCAACGCCCTCCGGTGGAACCGTGACCGCAACCGCGACGGTGACCGCTAGCGGTACCTAGGCGGCGGGTGGTCCGTTTGAGGCTCGTGAGGGTGCCCATCATAACGTCGCGTTTCTTGCGACGTTAGGTTGGGGAAGTTCCTGCACATTCTAACGTACCTGATATCGCGGATGAAAATCCCCAGCCAAGCTGGGACGGGCACTCTCTTGCACCTTCTTGTGCGCATCCTCTTGTTGTTCCCCGGCAGGGGGGCGCTCCCCTCCGTTCCTCTTCACTCCCGCTTGCCTGCGTTATGATGATCGGTTGCCATGAATGACAATCTGCGAAGAGCGAACAGCGAACAGAGAACGACAAACAACGAAAACATTCACTGCATTGGAATCTGTACCGGGGGCGGAGACGCTCCTGGATTGAACGCCGTCATTCGCGCGGCGGTGAAAGCGGCCATCCTTAAATACAAGTGGAGGGTCATCGGCATTCCCGATGGCTTTGACGGGCTGATCTGGCCGGAGCGCTCGCACGAGCTGACGCTCAAAGACGTCAGCGGCATCCTGCCGCGCGGCGGCACGATTCTCGGCACCACCAACCGCGGCAATCCGTTTTCCTACAAGACGGTCGAAAACGGGCAGGAAGTGGTGCGCGACATCTCCGGCGAAGTGATTGCGAACGCGCGCAAGCTGGGTATTGACGCCATGATCTCCATCGGCGGCGACGGCTCGATGAAGATCGCGCACGAGCTGTTTTTGAAAGGGCTGCAAGTGGTAGGCGTGCCGAAGACGATCGATAACGATCTTTCGGCCACCGAGGTGACTTTCGGTTTCGACACCGCGATCCACACGGCGACCGACGCCATCGACAAACTGCATACGACGGCGGAGTCGCATCATCGCGTGATGGTGGTTGAGGTGATGGGCCGCGATGCGGGATGGATCGCGCTCGAAGCCGGCATTGCCGGCGGCGCGCATATCATCCTGATTCCGGAGATTCCGTTCACCATACAGAAACTTTGCGAGCACCTGGAAATGCGCGAAGGCTACGGCAAGCGCTTCACCATTGTGGTGGTAGCGGAGGGTATCAAGCTGCCTCCGGAGATGAAGCACATGGCGCGCAGCATGGCCGTGGGCAACATGGTGGGCGATGCGATTACGCTGGTGGCGCGAAAAGAAGTGCGGGTGAGCGTGCTCGGGCACATTCAGCGCGGAGGATCGCCGTCGCCGTATGACCGAATTCTTGGGACGCGTTTCGGCGTGGGTGCGGTCGACCTGATCGCAGCGGGCGGCTTCGGCAAGATGGTCTGCCTACAGCAAGAATCGATTCGCACGGTCACGATTGCCGACGCCGTGGGAAAGCTGAAGACGGTGGACCCGCAGGGCGAGATCGTGCGCGCGGCAAGGGCGATCGGCATCGGGTTTGGAGACTGAAAACAGTACCTAGTACCCAGTAACCAGAGGCCGCATCTCCAAGAGCCGAGAGTCTAGACCTGACACCTGCTGTCTAATGTCCCCTACCCGTTAATCCTGCTCCCTACCGAAGGCGCTATAGTGAAGAGTTACCGTTGATCCCGTGAAGTCTCTCCCGACATCCTTGCTGCGAGTCTGCGCGCTGGCGGTGTGCATGGCTAGCATTCTCTTCTTTGTCGCCTGCAAACACAGCGGCGGCAAGGTCCTTGAAATCGCTTATGTTTCCGGCGTGGAGGTCAATCTCCGCAACCGCGTTGCGGCCGCCTACGAGAAAGCCGGAACGGTCAAAAACGGTGACCGCGTGGAAGTGCTCGACCACGATCGCCGCTTCGCCAAAGTGCGCACGGCAACCGGGCAGATGGGATGGATGGAGCAGCGCTATCTGGTCAGCCAGCAGGTATTCGATCAGCTGCAGAAGCTGACCGCGGATAACGCCAACGATCCGGTGCAGGCGCAGGGCGTGACGCGCAACGATACTAACCTTCACGTCGAGCCGGGGCGCGAGACGGAGCACCTTTATCAGATTTTATCGGGCGAAAAGCTGGCGCTGCTGAAACGCGGCACGGCGGCGAAGCCGGGAGTGGTAGTGCCGCTTTCCGGGCGTGCTGCTACCTTGGCCGCGAATACGGGTGAACAGTTGAAGGCAGGCGTGCTTGAAGACTGGTGGCTGGTGCGCGACAGCCACGGGCGCGTGGGATGGGTGCTCGGGCGCATGGTGGATTCCGATGTGCCGCTCGAGGTCGCGCAATACGCCGAGGGCCAGCGCATCGTCGCTTTTTTTGTGCTCAATCAGGTTGAGGACGAAGACAAGAAAGTCGCGCAGTATCTGACCGTGCTCACCGAGCCGAAAGATGGATTGCCGTTCGACTTCAACCAGTTTCGCGTCTTCACGTGGAATGTGAAACGGCACCGCTATGAGACCGCTTACCGGGAGCGCGGGGAAGGCATGCTGCCGGTGAAAGTTTCGCAGGAAGACTTCGGCAAGGAAGGCACGCTGCCGGTCTTTACGGTTCGCGTGCTCGATGACAATGGCAACGTGAGCGAGCGCAAGTACAAGCTCAACACTCCGATGGTGCGGCGGGTGTATGCGCCGGGAGAAGAGCCGATGCGCGCGGTAAGCAAGAGAACGCCCGCGCGGAAAGCACGCAAGCGACGCTAAAGTCCGGCGGGGAAAGCTCTCTGCGTGCCCCGCGTTCTCTGCGGTTCTAATCAGGGATAAAACTCGGCAATACTCTTGACCACGGCCCGAATTACCGCCGAAGGGACGAGCCTGTCCACGCTCGCGAGCGCTCCTCCACAGCCTGCTGCCCGCTGATCTCCACGATCCCGTACCGAAAGGCTCGGCCTCTACCTACGTGATGTAGCGTGCCCGCCGGAGTTGTTGGATTCTTAAGTTGGATCCTCGTGTGCTCTCCTGGCTTTCCGGGATGCACGGCTGCTCCATTGAGGGAGACTATGCTTCGGCGCGTCTTACTACTATCCATTTGCCTGTGCGCGGCCCGGATGTCGGTCCATGCGCAGGGTTTCACATTTTTCGACCGGCAAGTGCAAATCCACGGGTTCGCCTCGCAGGGATTCGTCCACACCAACGAAAACAACTGGCTGACCATGAACACCAGCAACGTGGGCAGCGGTGAGTTCACCGATTTTGGGGCGAACGCCTCCGCCCAGATTACCGACAACTTTCACGTTGGCGCTCAGATTTATGATCGCAATCTTGGCCAGCTTGGGCGCTGGCATCCCTCGCTCGATTGGGGGTTTGCCGACTATCGCTTCGCGCCATGGCTGGGCGTTCGCGGGGGCAAGGTTAAAACGACGTTGGGGCTTTTCAACGACACGCAGGATCTGGATTTCCTTCATCCCTTCGCGCTGCTACCGCAAAGCATCTATCCGACCGATCTCCGCGATACCACGATCGCTCATCTGGGCGGCGATATTTACGGCAGTTTGCCGCTCCCTCGGAGTCTCGGCGATGTGGCCTACACGGCCTATGTCGGGCACCGCAGCGACAGCATCCACAGCGGCATTGCGTACGTCGCTTCCCAGTACAACTTCCACTACTCAAGCTATGGCGGGCTGCAGTATGGCGGCGATCTCCGGTGGAAAACTCGGCTGAAGGGTCTACAGATCGGGGTCTCCCGAATGGATCAGGACCTAAGCGCCACGGCGAAATTCATCAATCCGCTCAACCCTGACGGCGGCTTCATTCTTGACAACGAGCACTCGAAAACGGACTGGACCAATCAATTCTACGGCGAGTACATCCTTGGGAAACTGCGGATCGATTCGGAGTATCGCCGCTTTGTGAACGACCAAGCCGAGGAAGTTGCGGGCAGCGTGATCCTCGATACCAAAAGCGATGTGCGGGGTTGTTACGTCGCGGGATCTTACCGGATCGTAAAACGGATTACGCTGGGCTCCTACTACTCTCGCTACTCGATAACTCGGGCGTCCACCGGCCCTCTGGCTCCGCTGTTTCCAGACCAGACAGACACCTGCCGGCCAATCACATCTATGACAAGGTCATCACGGCGCGGGTTGGTTTGAATAAGTTCTGGAACATCAAGGTCGAAGGTCACTTCATGAACGGCTATGGGGACAGCACGTACCCAGACGGATTTTACCCTCAGCAGAACCCGCAGGGCTTCAGGCCCAACACCAATGCGCTGGTTCTTAAATCAAGCCTAAATTTCTGAGCCGAAGGAGACACGTACCAGGAGAATGCGATGAAGATTAGATTACTTGCCCTCGTGGCCGCCGTTGTGATGTTCGGCTCCGTCAGGGTCCTCGCCGGCAACGTCAAAATCATTGCCAATCCGAGCGTGCGGGCAGAGAGCATTTCCGCCGCTGAGGTCAAGAGCGTCTTTCTGAAGGAACGGAACTCGCTGCGCGACGGGACGCATGTCGAACCGGTGCTGGCGACGGGCGGCTCTGCGCATGCAGCGTTTCTGAAGGAATATCTCGCCCAGAGCGACGATAGCCTGCAGGACCACTACCGCACGCTGGTATTCACGGGCAAGGGCTTGATGCCCAAAGTCCTGCACTCCGACGAAGAAGTGGTTGCGTACGTTGCCAAGACGCGCGGCGCAATTGGGTACGTAAGCTCCACCGCCGCGCTCGACGGGGTGAAGACCTTGACGGTGGGTCAGTCCGAAAACGATGCAGCCAGAAAGCTGATTTCCCGCGTCGAACCCGAGTATCCCGTCATCCTGCTGGGCAACCACATCGGCGGCACCGTCCGCGTGAGAGTGACCATTGCCTCGAACGGCGAAGTTGAGGACGCTCGACTGCTGGGCGGGAACCCGGTTTTGGGTGAGGCTGCGATTGCAGCCGTTATGAAGTGGGTCTACACGCCGGGCCACGCTCCGACGCAGACCGAGGTTAGCATCGTCTTCGACCCGGGCCACTGAGGACGGCAGAAGAGGCGATTTCAAAAGCTGATTTCCGATGCCCGCACGACTCGAACTCTGTGTTTGCCGGCGTCGAAGCCATCAAGCACGGCATTGTGATGCGCAATGATTTGCTCGAACCTGAAGGTGGACGTGTCGGCGGTGGTGTGGCCGTCGGAGGCGAGCAGCACGTCATAGCCAAGGCTCACGGCGCGGCGTACTGTCGTGTCGATGCAGTATTGCGTCATGCACCCGGCAATCACGAGCCGCTTGACTTTTTGCTGGGCGAGTTCTTCCTGAAGGCAGGTTTCGAAAAACGCGTCGCAGGCGCGCTTGTGAATGACAGGTTCTTCGGGGCGCGGAGCAATCTCCGCGCGAATCGGCCATCCGGGCGTGTTGGGTTCAAGTCGATGACCGGGGACGCCATCGTGCTGAACGTAGATGACGGGAATCCGTGCCTGGCGGGCGCGGTCGATCAGTGAGCGGATGCGCAGCACGGTCTCGTCAAACGCCTGGTTGACCTCTTTCTCCCGCGTCTGGCTGGGATCATCCAGGATGCCGCGCTGGACATCGATCACAACGAGTGCAGTTTGTTTGTTGTCCATGGATCGAACCATCACGATAGATCAAGAATAAAACTCGGCAATACTTTCGACCACGCGGCGAGGCTCAGCTTCCGTTAATTCGGGGAACATGGGAAGCGCCAGCACTTCTTTCGCGGCCTGCTCGGCGACCGGCAGATCCCCCTCTTTTAATCCAAGATAAGAAAACACCGGCTGCAAATGCAGCGCAAGTGGATAGTAGATTTCCGTGCCAATCTTCCGCTCTGCAAGGAAATGGCGCAACTCGTCGCGGCGCTGGGCGCGGACGACGTACTGATGAAAAACATGCGTGGCATTCGGGTCGCGGGCAAGCAAGCGAACGGGAGCACCTGCGGCTGGTGAAAGCAGACCCGCGTCGGCAAAGAGCCGGTCATAACTTGCCGCGTGCTGGCGGCGAGATTCGTTCCAGTCCGCGATATGCGGTAGTTTGACGCGCAGCACCGCAGCTTGAATGGCATCCATGCGGCCGTTCCAGCCGAATTCGTCGTGATAGTAGCGGCGCGGGCTGCCGTGGTTGCGCAGACGCCGCATATGCTCGGCCATCTCGGGGTTGATCGTGGTCACAATGCCAGCATCGCCGTATGCGCTCAGATTCTTGGTCGGATAGAAACTAAACGCAGCAGTTGCGCCCAACGATCCAGCTCCGCGCCCGCGCCATGCTGCACCAATGGCCTGTGCCGCGTCTTCGACGATTGCTATTTTGAATTCTCTGGCGATCGCGTCAAACGCATCCATGTCGGCGCACTGCCCGTAAAGATGAACAGGCAGAATCGCGCTCAGATTCTTTGGCCGGCCGGCGTGCAGGCGCTGGCGCACGAGAGCGGGGTCGAGGTTGAGAGTCCTGGGATCGACGTCGATCAGAATCGGCGTGGCGCCAGCGCGCACAATGGCGCTAGCAGAGGCGAAGAAGCTAAACGCGGTAGTGATGACGGAATCGCCCGGCTTGACGCCGGCAGCAACCAGCGCAAGCCACAAAGCTTCCGTCCCTGAGGCGCAGCCGACCGCAGCTGCTGCCCCGGTCAGCGCGCAGATCTCCCGCTCGAGCGCTTCAACTTCGGGACCAAGAATGAAACCTTGCGAATCGCAGACCCGGGCAATCGCCGCCAGAACCTCTTCGCGAATGGTGACGTATTGACGGCGGAGATCGAGGAGGGGAACGGCCTGCGAGGTGCGCGTTTGCGTATCCGGGATAGTAGGGCTCACAGCGGCGATTCTAGCAGGAGGAACAAAGCGCAGCCTTTCGTAGAATCTGACGCTCGAAAGCGCCTTGCTAACACAAAAACCCAAACCGCATCATAGACACGGCACTCGACTCAAACTGCCCGTTCTTTCCAAGAGTTTTTGTGCACAAATACAAGAACTCATAGTTTCGTGCGAACCGTTCATACGGATTTCGGTATTTACGTGCCGTGATGAATCTGTAACCTATTGAAATCGCAATAGATAATATAGAAAAAGCTTGGCAAATGAATTGCCATTACAAACAGTTACATAGCATTTGAAACAGTGGGGATTCGCCTCGTTGACAGGCATGTGATACCTGTCTTTGGGCAATTCCCAAAGGCTCTTAGAGTCCCGTTAGGAGGAAAGTATGAAGGTTGCTTTCATGAGTTCAAAGCTAGCCGCGGCATTCCTGGCGTTCCTGCTGGTTGCCGCTGTGCTCTCGGTCAATTGTCTTGCACAGACGGAAACCGGGTCGATCAGTGGAACAGTTAGGGACCCCACCGGAGCCGTAGTTTCGGGCGCGAAGGTATCGCTTAGGTCGGAGACTAACGGGTTGACGCGCGACACGACTACCAACTCCTCCGGCATTTACATATTCCCCAGTCTCAGACCCGACACGTATGTAGTGACGATTGAGGCGACCGGATTCGAAAAGTATGTTCGCCGCCTGGATGTCGTTGTGGCGTCGGCGAACGATGTCTCGGCTCAACTCATAGTGGGTGCGGCCGCGACTACGATCGAAGTTAACGCTACTGGCGAAGTGGTCACCGTCAACACGGAGAATTCGACGCTGGGTCAGACCGTTACCTCGCAGCAGGTTACGGAACTGCCCACGCTGACACGAAATCCATATGACTTAGTAGGGACATCGGGCAGCGTGTCCGAGGACATGACAAGCGGTCGCGGCGCGGGCTACGCCATTAACGGTCAGCGTTCAGCATCGACCGACATCCTGCTCGATGGCGGCGAGAACGTCGACCTTTTCACGGCTACGGTAGGACAGAGCGTGCCGCTCGAGTCGGTGCAGGAATTTGGTGTAATGACCGACAACTTTTCGGCCGAGTTCGGGCGCGCCGGCGGCGGCGTCGTGAACGTGGTCACGAAGTCCGGTACGAATTCTTTCCATGGGACCGTGTACGAATTCAACCGCGTGTCAGCCCTTGCTGCCAATACCTACAACAATAATGCCAACCAGGTGCCGAAAGCCGGGTTCACCCGCAACCAATTCGGGTACTCGTTTGGCGGTCCGATTAAGAAGGACAAGCTGTTCTTCTTCAGCAGCACAGAATGGACTCGAATTCGGAGCAACGGGGCGTCATTCTGGGATGTTACCGATCCCTCGTTCCTCCAGTTGTCGCAGATCTCGTCGACCACCACTGCGTTCTTCAACGCGTACGGTGCGTTTCGGCCAAACCTAAACTTTGTGGGCGCCCCGATAACGTGGGGAACTGCGACCGGCCAAACCGGTACTACCTGTTCTTTCGGGATCGCATGCAGCCAGGCGTTCGCCGATGTGGTTTCCTATAATGTGCCCTCCGATGCGGGAGGCGGCGCGCCGCAGAACACTTATTCCTCG
>Ga0074044_10005696_pt1 | contig 10102 bp, 8 predicted proteins | sample BogForMeECP23OM1_FD_94443 | JGI IMG/M metagenome (GOLD analysis project Ga0074044, IMG submission 94443) | Bog forest soil microbial communities from Calvert Island, British Columbia, Canada - Bog Forest MetaG ECP23OM1 | ecosystem: Environmental > Terrestrial > Soil > Wetlands ...
CGCATGCTGTGGCTTGTCGATCTTCTTTGAAGTAACCACCAACTGGAGAGCCGGGTGCCAGAAATTGGCCTGCCCGGTTCGGAGGGAGGGGCGACCTGAGTCGTCGTCCCTACCCCTATCGGCTTAGGGGTAATGCAACGCCGGTCACGCAGGAGCGTGGACCCTACCGGCTTAGGGGTCGTGCAACGCCGGTCACGCAGGAGCGTGGACCCTACCGGCTTAGGGGTAATGCAACGCCGGTCACGCTGGAGCGTGGACCCTACCGCGTTCGGGGAAATGCTACGCCGGTCACGCGGGAGCTTGACTCGGAGCGTGACCGCGGCTGCGAATTTCCTCAGTTGACATCTAGCTGTTTTGGAACGGTATATAGGTTAATGGCTGAACCGAAGAAGGGAGTGGCAAGAATTCCGGTACCGCCGAGGATCCAATCCAAGGTGGAGGAATTGGGCCACAGGGAAGGAGGCCAGACCGAACAACGCCACGAAGATGCCGCTTCCCCGGGAGTACACATGCTGATGTCGGGTGTGGTTGACGCGAAGCGGGATCCGTTGGTTGTTCCCCTGGTCGGCTTGCTGCTCGCTTTTTCCGTAATTTCGCTTATTGTCCAATTGCTGATTGCATTTAGCTGAGGTTGTGTTCCTAGACTGGATGCACAGCGCAAATCTTTAACAGTTTATGTCTACTGCATCCGTTACTCATCTGGACGAAGCAACTTTTGATCAGTCCGTTAGCGATTCAAATGTCCCAGTCCTCGTTGATTTCTGGGCGACCTGGTGCGGTCCTTGCCGCATGATCGCACCCGTTCTCGACGAGATTGCCAAAGAGCAGGGGAACGCTGTTCGCATCGTGAAGGTTGACGTTGATAACAATCCTGCGCTCTCCAATCGTTTCGGGATTCGGAATATTCCGACGATGTTGTTCTTCAAAGGCGGCGAGGTCAAAGATCAGGTCGTCGGTCTGACAAGTAAAGCGGATCTGATTTCCCGACTGAACAAGTTAAAGTAAATTAATTGGGGATTGGCACAGGTTTTCGATGAAATTTACCGGAGCGTGTGATAATCTGTAAACCTATGTATACGTTCGCTCTCGTGACGCCAGGACCGACAGAATGGGTGTTGATCCTTGTGATCGTACTGGTCCTGTTCGGCGCAAAAAAGCTTCCCGAGTTGGCGCGGAGTTTAGGCCAAAGTATGAACGAGTTTCGGAAAGCCCGCGAGGAGTTTGACAAAGAACTCCACCAAGCCGGGCAAGATCTGAAAGTTGCACCACAAAATACTCAACCTTATCAACAAGGGCAGCCGGTTCAACAAATTCAACCGGCACAACCGGTTCAAGCAGCACAAGTTGCTCCAGTTCAAACCGCCGAGACGCAGCCTCCCGCGCAACAGCCGTCCCAGCCTTCCTAGGATAAATTCGGAAATTTCGCAAGCCCGGTGTGAGCAGCTCTGAGGAGATGCAAACAAATCGGGGATGCGCGGCTAGCTTATGCCGGGCTGGACTTTTGGCATGTTCACCCGGAAAGCGCTGATATTGGTGCTCTTGTTGCTGTCCGAGGGCGCTTTTGGACAGCAAGCGGTAAAGTTCGTTCACTACAACGTCGAGAACTATCTCGAAATGAACCGGCGGCAAGGCGGACGGGCAGAGTTCGGACCCAAGCCAGAGAGCGAAAAGAATACACTGGTTCGGATCATTAAGGAGATTCATCCGGATATACTCGGTGTAGCCGAGATGGGACCGCCGGATCAATTCGAGGAATTTCAGAAGCGCCTCAAGGATGCTGGTCTTGAATTTCCTTTCTCCGAGTACGTGAATGCGGCTGATCCAAACCGGCATCTGGCTTTGCTGAGCCGATTCGAAATTGTTGAGCGCCACTCAGAAAAGACCTTATTCTTTGACCTCAACGGACAGCGGGAAGCAGTCGAACGGGGTTTTCTGGACGTCACGATCGAAGTAAACCCGTCGTACCGTCTTCGCCTGGTAGGCGCCCATCTGAAGTCCAAGCTAGCGGTGCCGTCGGGGGAAGCTCTCCTGCGGCGGAACGAGGCGCGTCTGCTCCGGCAACATATTGACGCGGTGCTCAGCAAGGATCCTAACGCAAACTTGCTCGTGTACGGCGATCTTAATGATACAAAGGATCAACCGGCTATTCAGGAGATTCTCGGTCCGCGGCAGAGCCCGAATCGTTTAAGTGATATTTTGCTGGCGGATGCGCAAGGAGACCATTGGACCTATTACCGGCAACTCAGCGATACGTACGATCGGATTGATTATATCCTGACAAACCAGGCGCTCTTGCCGCAGATTGATCAGTCGCAATCGAGTGTTTACCGATCGAGCGATTGGTACTCGGCCAGTGATCATCGGCCTGTTGTTACGGTAATCAGGGTGAAAACGCAATGAATGGCTGTATTCGCTGGAGCGTAAGCGAAGGCTGGAGCCATCGCTTACACTGGTTGGCGTTCACGCTTGCGAAGCGGGATGGCTTGACCTAGTTTCACTGTTTGTCCCGTGAACACCTTACGGCGTTCCGGGACCATTTCGTGTCTGGTAGATTTTATGGCCAACATCGTGTTAGTCGGCGCCCAATGGGGAGACGAAGGCAAAGGTAAGGTGATTGATTACCTGACCGATAAAGTAGACGTCGTGGTGCGGAGCCAGGGGGGAAACAATGCGGGACACACCGTCGTGGTTGGCGAGAAGAAATACATCCTTCGTCTGATTCCGTCCGGCATTCTAAGGAAGGGGAAACTCTGTGTGATCGGTAATGGTGTGGTGATTGATCCTTTGTCGCTTTGGGAAGAGATTTCGGAACTGGCGGAACACGGTGTTAAGATCAATTCAAAGAATTTGTTGATCAGCGAGTGCGCGCACCTGGTTTTCCCTTACCACAAGATCTTTGACGAGCAGCGGGAAGCCGGGACTCAGAAGATCGGAACCACAAGGCGCGGCATAGGGCCGGCTTATGGCGACAAGATCGCCAGAGTCGGAATTCGCGTAGGGGACCTTTTGCAGCCGGAAATATTCGCGAAAAGGCTTAAAACGCGAGTTAAGGATGTAAATTCTCTACTTCGGGAGCTCGGTCTCAAACCGGTAAGGTTCGAACCGCTTTTGCATCAGTATTTGGAGGTTGGGGAAAAAATCCGGCCACTCATTACGAACACGGTTCTGACGATTCATAAAGCGATGCAGGCTGGGAAAGAGATTCTTTTTGAAGGTGCCCAAGGGACATTTCTGGATGTCGATCACGGAACTTATCCTTACGTTACATCTTCGAACACAACTGCGGGTGGTGCGTGCACCGGATCCGGGGTGCCGCCCAACCGGATCGACCGCGTCGTGGGTGCTATGAAGGCGTACACCACGCGCGTTGGCGAGGGCCCGTTTCCAACAGAAGATGCCGAAATAGCCGATCTGATGCATTCGATGGGACGCGAATACGGCGCGGTTACCGGACGCGAGCGTCGGTGCGGTTGGTTTGACGCTGTTGCAACTCGGTATGCCCAGATTCTTAATGGCATCGATGAATTGGCGGTGACGAACCTGGACGGTTTGGATTCCCTTCCTCGGCTGAAAGTCTGCGTGGCCTATAAGCTGGATGGAAAAAGGATCGAGGTCCCGCCGACCTGCATACGGCAACTGGCGAAGTGTATCCCCGTTTACGTAGAACTTGCCGGTTGGCAACGAGCGACCAGTGGGGCTCAGTCGTATGACGAACTGCCACCGGCGGCCAGAGAGTACTTGCAAAGGATTTGCGATCTTACCGGAGCCAAACTAAAACTGGTAGGTGTGGGCCAAAGTCGCGCCCAGACTATTCTGGTGTAGTGTCTTCACAGGACACTGGGTTTGAAGATGTCCACGATAGCTCCGAAACATATTGCGGTGATCATGGATGGCAACGGTCGTTGGGCCCGCCAACGCGGTTGGCCGCGGAGCCGAGGTCATCTCGAAGGAGCCAACTCAGCCAAGGAATGCGTAGAGGCGTGTCTCGATTTGGGGGTCGAATATCTGACCCTCTTCACTTTCTCCACGGAAAACTGGCGACGCCCGAAAGAGGAAGTTGATACCCTGATGGGTCTTTTACAGAAGTTTCTGAAGGACTATACCGCCGATCTGCGCAAACGAAGCGTCAAGCTTCAGGCAATCGGTCGGTTGAACGAAATGCCGCCGGGTGTTCAAAAGCAGATCCGCGAATCGATCGAAGCGACGGCGGCAGGGCAAAATCTTACGACCATCCTTGCGGTAAACTACAGCGGCCGAGCGGAAATTGTCGATGCGGTGAAAAGGATCGTTGAAGAAGTCGTCGCTGGAAGACTGGCCAAGGATCAGATTGATGCGGAAATTTTTGAGCAAAGCCTATACACGCATAACTTGCCGGATCCGGATCTATTCATTCGAACTTCGGGAGAAATGAGGATTTCGAATTTTCTGCTCTGGCAATTGAGCTATACCGAAATCTATGTAACTCAAAAGCTTTGGCCTGACTTCCGCAGGGAGGATCTGCTCGAGGCCGTGAAGGAATTCGGGCGGCGTAACAGACGATACGGAGGGGTTTAGGTCCGAGGAATGTGGAACGGTGCTCCAGATCGGGCGTGATTTGGGAACAAAGAGTTGTCTCTCGTGTCTGGAATGCAAGATGTCTCTTTATTCGCATTTTGGATGTACCGGCCACAAAAAAGCCCTTATTGTCTGTACAAAAATGAGCATGTAACTTGCGCATTCATTTAGATGGGCAAATTGTGTAGTTTTGCTCATGGATGAAGGGCCTCTTTACAAGAGTTCCTGGTACCCCACTGGGCACAGACATTGATGCAGACGATCTTGTTAGTTGATCCCGAAACCGACTTCCTGGAGTGGGCGCAGAATCAGCTTGAGACGCCGATCACTCGTGTGGTGACGTCGACGACGGCTGACGAGGCGTACAAAATCTACATAGCCGAGAATCCGGATTTGCTGATTTCAGAGACCCATTTGATGCCTTTCAGCGGATTGGAGCTTTTGGCGAGAGTCAGGCAGCGAGATTCCAACGCCCTCGTCATTCTGATGAGCGCGTTCGGCACGACACAATCCGTGATTGAATCGATGAAATTGGGGGCATTCGATTATCTCCGGAAAGAGTCCCTCCCTTTCAACTTAAAGCCGGTTGTCGATGCGGCTTTGACAGCTCAGGCTGAAATGCGTTCGGCCACAGCATTCAAGCCTCAACTGACCGTTGAGCAATATCAAGACAGTTTGGTCGGCAAATCTCAACCGATGCAGCAGGTCTTTAAGATGATCGGCCGGGTTTCGCATAGCGACGCGCCGGTGATGATCACAGGTGAAAGCGGTTCGGGCAAGGAGCTGGTCGCCCGAGCGATCCATCATTACAGCAATCGAAGTATTCAGCCTTTCATCGCAATCAATTGCGCTGCAATCCCGGAAAACTTGTTGGAAAGCGAGCTCTTCGGACACGAAAAAGGAGCTTTTACCGGCGCGTCTTCTCAGAGAATTGGGCGTTTTGAGCAGAGCAATAGCGGAACGCTGTTCCTCGACGAGATCGGCGACATGCCGCTGGCCGTCCAGAGCAAGATTCTGAGAGTTTTGCAGGAGGGAGAGTTTTCTCGTGTCGGCGGAAACGCGACGATCAAGACCGACGTTCGAATTATCGCTGCAACCAACAAGACACTGGAGCAGGAGGTTGCGAAGAAGCTGTTTCGCGAAGATCTTTTCTATCGTTTGAATGTGGTGCGGATTCATCTCCCGCCGCTTCGGCAGAGGCGAGAAGATGTCAGATTGCTAGCCGAATATTTCCTAAAGAAGATAGCGACGCAAAAGCATCTACCCCAGCTCAAGCTGTCTGAAGAAGGGGTAAAACTGATGGAGGACTATCCTTGGCCGGGCAACGTGCGCGAACTTGAGAACACGATCCAACGGGCCTGCGTCCTCGCCACAAGCGACGTGCTGCTTCCAAAAGACATCCCCCTTGGCGTCGCTACCCAGCGTTCGGATGATGGATCGGAGAATCAGACGGTTGCTGTAAGTGCAAACTCTGGCAGACCGACTCTGGAGACTGCCGTGGAGATCCTGCTCGATGCGGCTTCAACGGATCGGTCTCTGCAGCTGCTTCCTTGGTTGGAGCGGGAGTTCACCCTGTTCGCGATGAAGCGAACGAAAGGTAACCAGGTTAAAGCGGCGAAACTTTTGGGAGTAACTCGCGCGACCTTGCGAAAACGAATCGAGCGCTACGGGATCACCAAGGAGTTGAATTTTCAATAGATGGTTTGAGTTAGCCCGAAAATCTCACAAGCCAGAGCGCTCGTGAGATTTTCGCGCTGTTGGAGGGGCGCTGCTTGCAGCTCCCGGGCGTTGCAAGCAACGCCCCTCCAGCGGCGCGGGAGGACGAATGGATTTAAATAGATTCCTCAGGATATAATCGACCGAGACGTTGCCGGAGGCGTCTTGATCCTCATGCGGCAATGACAGAGCTGGTAAAGATAGTTGATTCGATTCGCAATTCGGAGCCGATTCTCGGGCTGCTGCAAGCAAAGGGTCCTATAACGCTGGACCATGTTAGCGAGGGTGCACAGGCCTTTGTTGCCGCGTGCGTTGTCCGCCACCATGCTTCCAGATCTTGTTGGATTCTTTGCCCGGATGTCCGTCGCCAGGAAGATTTATTTAACGGCCTTTTAAACTGGGAGGTCGATGCCCTCTTCTTCCCGGAACTCGAGCTTCCAGCGTACGAAGGCGCGCTCTCCGATCCGGAGATTGTTGCTGAGCGTTTGGAAGTTTTGCAGCAAATTGCCGAGGGCAAACGCGCGGTTGTGGTCCTTACGGCGTCGTCTCTCGAAGACCAGATTCCACCCGCTGAGGCGCTCCAAAAGCAGTCCGTCGCTTTGCGGCGCGGCGATCGCCTCGATAGGGGGACCCTGATCGCAAGACTAATAGAAAGCGGATATGAACAAGTTCCGCAAGTGACGACTCGCGGCCAATTCGCAGTGCGTGGCGGCATTCTCGATGTCTTCTCGTGGCAGCATGCTGTTCCTGTACGAATTGAGCTCTTTGGCGAGGATATTGACTCAATCAGAGAGTTTGAGCTGGATGATCAAACCTCGATTCAGAGGATCGAACGATGCGAATTGCTCGTTGGCGAAACAGAGCATCTGACCGTTTGCCTCCGCGAGTATCTTCGAAAGGCTGACGTCTTGATCGGTATCGAGTCCGACCTCGACGAGGCAGAGATCAGCATTATCTCCGGCGCACGGGCTGCCGAAGGGATTGAAGACTATCGGACAGCGTTCTTTGGCACTGGTTTTGAGGAGTTTGAGGCCGGTGACTTTTTAGTCGAAGAGACTAAACGGGAGGGTGCGCTGAAGCAGCTTCGAGACTGGATTCAAGCGGGTTGGCGGTTATTCGCGATCTGTCATAACGAGGGAGAAATCGAGCGTTTGCGAGATGTGCTCCGCGACAACGAGGTTAACATTGATGCAATCCGGTTCGTCCTCGGATCGCTGACTCGCGGTTTTATTTATCCGGAGGCGAAACTGGCGGTTTTGTGCGATGCGGAAATCTTCGGTCGTTACCAGAGCCCCAGCGCTCGCCGCCTCGCACTTCGGCGGTCGCGGCTCAGAGGCGGACGATCGCCGATCGACTTCGCCGAAATCGTGGAAGGAGATTTCGTTGTTCATCTCGAGCACGGAATCGGCAAGTATCGCGGCATTCAGAGGTTGCAGCAAAATGGCTTCGAACAGGAAGTTGTCGTTTTGGAGTTCGCAAACGAGGCCCGACTCTACGTTCCGTTTGAACAGGCGTTTTTAGTCTCTCGCTATGTCGGCATCGGAAAGCGGTTTCCGCCGTTGAGCGCACTCGGTGATAGCCGCTGGAGCAGAGCAAAGAGAGCGGCGGAGACAGCTGTCTTCGACTATGCGTCAAGGCTTCTCGTCATACAGGCTGAGCGGGACGCGCTCACGGGTTTCGCCTACCCGGCGGACACGAAGTGGCAGAACGAATTCGAGTCGTCGTTCCTTTACAAAGAGACAACAGATCAGATGCGAGCAATCCAGGAGACTAAGGCCGATATGGAGAGTCAACGGCCGATGGACCGGTTGATCTGCGGCGACGTCGGCTTTGGGAAGACCGAGGTAGCGATTCGGGCTGCGTTCAAGGCGGTAATAAATGGAAAACAAGCCGCCATGCTGGTGCCGACGACTGTGTTAGCCCAGCAGCACTACAACACGTTTCGGGAGCGAATGTCTGATTACCCGATCCGCGTGGGAATGTTGAGTCGCTTCCTGTCCGAGCGAGAACAGCGCGTCACGATCCAGGGGCTGCGGGACGGTTCAATCGATATCGTTATCGGCACCCATCGGCTGATCATGGGCGATGTAGAGTTCAAAAATCTGGGACTCGTCATTATCGACGAGGAACAGCGTTTTGGCGTGAAGCATAAGGAGCGGTTTAAAGAGCAATTCAAGTTGATCGACGTCTTAACACTTTCCGCTACCCCGATTCCGAGAACACTCTATTTGTCGCTCGTCGGTGCAAAGGATATGTCCGTTATTGAGACGCCGCCGCCGAACCGGCTTCCGGTAGAGACGGTGATTTGCGGCTACGACGAACGAGTCATTCGCGACGCGATTCAGCGTGAACTCCATCGCAACGGGCAAGTTTACTTCCTCCATAATCGAGTGGAAACGATCGATCGCGTTCGAGAACGAATCCGACTGCTTTGTCCGGGCGCGCGCGTTGATGTAGGGCATGGCCAGATGCACGAACACCAGTTGGAAGAGGTTATGCAACAGTTTGTTAGCGGTAAGACGGATGTGCTGGTCTCGACAACCATCATCGAGAGCGGCCTGGACATTCCGAACGCGAACACCATTATCATCGACAGGGCAGACCGGTTTGGTTTAGCCGATTTGTATCAGTTGCGAGGTCGAGTTGGGAGAGCCCAACACAAGGCCTACGCATACCTTTTGCTTCCGCGAGACATGATGACCGTTGGCTCAGCTCGGCGGCGAATCAATGCCATTAAACAGCATTCCGGACTTGGAGCGGGATTCAAAATTGCTATGCGAGATCTGGAGATCCGAGGAGCCGGAAACATACTCGGCACTGCTCAAAGCGGGCATATCATCAACATCGGATTTGATCTGTATTGCCAGATACTGCAACAAGCGGTGGAAAAACTGCAAGGACGCCGATCTCGTACCCGAACTGACGTGATGATGCGTCTCGATTTCGTTTGTACCAACGAGGCCGAGTACCTAAGTTCCGAGTCTCACCTCGAACCGGCGTTTATACCGGCAGATTATATGGCGCAGCCGCAGCTGCGAATCCAGGCGTACAAAAAACTCGCCGAGGCGACTTCGGGGGAGTCCCTCCAAAAACTTGGACGCGATTGGCGAGACCGATTCGGCCCGCATCCGGCCGCTATCCGTAATCTCCTCACTTTGAATGAGATAAAACTAGCGGCTGGCCGAACGAAAGTCGTTGCCATCGAGGTAAAGGACTCTAAAGTCATGTTAACCAGAGGCGGGGATTACCTGCTGATCGGCGACAGGTTTCCTCGCTTGACTTCTAGTGAAGCCGAAAATAACCTTGAAAATCTGTTATCGCTTTTAAGTCGACTTTCTTGACAATGCTCATGTCTTCAAAGCTGTTGTTTACTTTGTTATTTGCCATCGCGTTCTTCATGCCGCAGATCCGAGCCGGTGAGCCTGAGGTCATAGACGGAGTAGCGGCCGTCGTGAACGCAGACGTTATTACCTTTTCTCAGGTCCAGGAAGTGTCTGGACCGCGCGAACGGACGCTGCGGGAGCAATCCACCGGCCAGGAACTGATCGATAAGATCAAGGAGGCTCGGTTGGCCGCTTTGAGCGATCTAATCGATCGACAGCTAATCGTCCAGGAATTCAAAAAGAAGGAGTACAGCCTCCCTGAATACGTGGTTGATGACCAGATCCAAAACATCATTAAGGAGGACTTCGCCGGCGATCGCCAGGCTTTCCTGCGAACACTGAACGCTCAAGGGTACACGTTGAACAAGTTTCGCGAGGCCCAAAGGGACAAAGTGATCGTTGGGGCTATGCGCCAAAATAACGTCAAAGGGAATTTTACCGCCACTCCG
>Ga0074044_10005697_pt1 | contig 10102 bp, 8 predicted proteins | sample BogForMeECP23OM1_FD_94443 | JGI IMG/M metagenome (GOLD analysis project Ga0074044, IMG submission 94443) | Bog forest soil microbial communities from Calvert Island, British Columbia, Canada - Bog Forest MetaG ECP23OM1 | ecosystem: Environmental > Terrestrial > Soil > Wetlands ...
GAGCCCAAGCGCGAGACCGCGCAGGAGGCGATCCCCGATCTTGCCTTCAATCCGGCGTTCCTCAAGAAGGTCGACGAGCTCGAACTCTCGGTGCGTTCGGCCAATTGTCTGAAGAACGACAACATCGTCTATATCGGCGATCTGGTGCAGAAGACCGAGGCCGAGATGCTGCGCACGCCGAATTTCGGCCGCAAGTCGCTCAACGAGATCAAGGAAGTGCTGGTGCAGATGGGCCTGCACCTGGGCATGGAAGTCCCCGGCTGGCCGCCGGAGAACATCGAGGAACTGGCCAAGCGGTTCGAGGATCATTACTAACCAGGAATCAGGAATCAGTATTCGGTAATCAGAAGCGTTTCTGATTACTGATTTCTGACCACTGATAACTGTGTCCGGAGGACACACGTGCGTCACGCCAAAACCCACCGCAAGTTCAGCCGGCGCTCTGATCATCGCCGCTCGATGCTGGCGAACCTGGCCGCCTCGCTGATCAAGCACGAGCAGATCGTCACCACGCTGCCGAAAGCCAAGGACTTGCGCCCGGTCGTCGAGAAGCTGGTCACGCTCGGCAAGCGCGGCGATCTGCACGCCCGCCGCCAGGCGATCGCGCAGATGCGCGATCTCGCCATGGTCAAAAAGCTCTTCGAGGTAATCGGTCCCCGCTACAAGGAGCGCAGCGGCGGCTATACCCGCGTGCTCAAAGCGGGCTTCCGTTACGGCGATTCGGCGCCCGTCGCGGTGATCGAGTTCGTCGACCGCGACGTCTCGGCGAAGGGCAAGGATTCCGGGCCGGTTCAGGCGCGCGCCGAGGAGACGGCTCCCGCCGCCGCATAGGGTGCAAGGCGCCCTTCTAAAGCCCGGCTCGCGCGCCTATATGGGACGGCATCGATTCGGGATCTTTCCATGTCGCGTCTGGGCGCCTTCAGCACCGCACTGGCTGCCGGCCTTTTTGCATTTTTGACGTTGCTTGCGAGCGCGAGTGCGCAGGAGCGCGTGGTGCCGGGCTCGTCGGCCGAGCTTGTGCTTTCGTTCGCGCCGGTGGTCAAGCGCGTGGCGCCCGCGGTGGTGAACGTCTATGCCGCCCGCGTCGTCGAAAACCGCAACCCGTTTATGAACGATCCGCTGTTTCGCCACTTTTTCGGCGCGGTGCCGCGCGAGCAGGTGCAACGCTCGCTCGGCTCCGGCGTGATCGTCGATCCCGCCGGTTTGGTTGTCACCAATTACCACGTCATCGAGGGCGCCAGCGAAGTGAAGGTCGCGCTTGCCGACAAGCGCGAGTTCGACGCCGAAATCGTGCTCAAGGACGAGCACAGCGACCTCACCATGCTGCGCATCAAGGACGCGCACGAGCGTTTTCCCGTGCTGGAATTCGGCAATTCCGATGAGCTGCAGGTCGGCGACGTGGTGTTGGCGATCGGCGACCCGTTCGGCGTCGGCCAGACGGTGACGCACGGCATCGTCTCGGCGGTGGCGCGCACCCAGATCGGCATCTCCGATTATCAATTCTTCATTCAGACCGACGCCGCCATCAACCCCGGCAATTCCGGCGGCGCCCTGGTCGATCTCAAAGGCAGGCTCGTCGGCATCAACACCGCCATCTATTCGCGTTCGGGCGGATCGCAGGGCATCGGTTTCGCGATTCCCGCGAACATGGTGCGGGTGGTGGTCAGCTCCGCCAAGGGCGGCAGTGCCGCGGTCAAGCGGCCGTGGCTCGGCGCCAAGCTTCAGGATGTCACGCCGGAAATCGCCGAAAGCCTTGGCCTCAAGCGGCCGAGCGGCGCGCTGGTCGCCAGCCTCACGGCCGGCGGTCCCGCCGTCCGCGCCGGCATCAAAACCGGCGACCTCATCGTCAGCATCGACGGCACGTCCGTCGACGACCCGAATGCCTTCGATTATCGCTTCGCCACCAAGCCGCTGGGCGGCACCGCGCAGGTTGGTCTTGTCCGCCAGGGGCGGGAAATGGATGTCGCGGTGGCGCTGCAGAGCATTCCGGAGGCGCCACGCGACGAAGTGGAGATCCGCTCGCGTTCGCCGTTCCTCGGCACCACTGTCGCGAACCTTTCGCCGGCGCTCGCCGACGAACTGCGGCTCGATCCGCAAAGCGAAGGCGTCGTCATCGTCGGCGTTGCCGACGGCTCGGCGGCGCAGTCGATCGGCTTCCAGAAAGGCGACATCGTGATCTCGATCAATAACCAGAAGATCGCGAAATCCGCCGATCTCGATCGCATCGCGCGGGCCGGCGGACGGCAGTGGCGCATCACCATCAAGCGCGGCGGCCGGCAGATATCGGTCACGTTCAGTGGATAAGCCGCGTTATAAACGGCTCCCACGAACGGCGAAAGACTCGAGATGCTCCTTGACCTGTCGCTTCCGCCCGCCGGCGTCATCATAGCGCTCATCGGCGCGTCCGCTCTGCCGCTGGCCAACTATCTCGCGAACCGCCTTGTCTCCCTTAAGCGTCGCGGGTTGCTCTATCCGCTGGCGGTCGTGTTCTTGGCCGGGACGCTGGTGCCGGTCTTGGCCGTGCGTTGGTTGACGCGACATGGAGGGATCAGGGACGATCTTCCCATTAACGGCGGCAATGCCGCTCTGCTGGGCATTTCGCTGGTCGTTGGATTTTGTCTGATTGCGCTCGCTCTGCGCGGGCAGTTGCGGGGGGAGCTTAGGCACAGTCTTCGATTGTTCATCGCTCTGTTTGCCGTCAGCCTTGCCGAAGTTCTCGTCTTCCTCTCGATTCTGTTCAACCTGACGGAAGTGCTCGCAGGCTCGCTGCTTCACCCTCCGTGGGCATCGGTCGCGGCGGCGATCGTTTCGAGCGCGCTGTTCGGCCTGTATCATTTCACGCATTCTCCGCCATGGAACAACTGGGCCCAGGCCGTTCGGCTGTTCGTCGTCTGGCTTTTCGTCTGTCTTGCCTATGTGCTGACGCGGGACGCCTGGGCGGCGACAATCATCGACACGAGCTTCGCCACAATCGGCTTTATACGGAACCGTGTGACGACGCTCGACGAAATGCCGACCGTTAATGCCTTGGCCCTGGATGCGCTCAGCATTATTGTCGTTGTGGCGATCATCCGGTGACACGCGAGAAAATAACGGAGCGATCGCGCGTTATGGCCGGGACAAGGTCGGGCATGACGACGTTGTTTGGATCAGTTTGATGAGCACGCGCCCGAAGCAGAACATGCCGACCCTGTTCGCGGCCGCCGGCCTCGAGCACGATGCGCCGCGGCCGCTCGCCGATAAGCTGCGGCCCGACCAGCTTGCCGATGTCGTGGGGCAGGAACATCTGCTCGGACCCGACGGTACGCTCACCCGCATGCTGGAGACGCGCTCGCTTGGCTCGCTCATCTTCTGGGGGCCGCCAGGCACCGGCAAGACCACGGTGGCGCGGCTGTTGGCGCGGGCGACCGATCTGCACTTCGAGCAGATCTCGGCGATCTTTTCCGGCGTTGCCGACCTCAAGAAAGTGTTCGACGCCGCGCGGCTGCGGCGCGAGACCGGGCAGGGGACTCTGCTGTTCGTCGATGAGATTCATCGCTTCAACCGCGCCCAGCAGGACTCCTTCCTGCCGGTTGTGGAAGACGGCACCATCGTACTGGTCGGCGCGACGACGGAAAATCCCTCGTTCGAGCTGATCGCGCCGCTGCTGTCGCGGGCGCGCGTCCTGGTGTTTAGGCCGCTCGACGCCGCCGCGATCGAGAAGCTGCTGCAGCGCGCCGAGGCAATCGAAGGCAAAAAATTGCCGCTCGATGAAGACGCGCGTTCCGCGCTTTTGCGCATGGCCGACGGCGACGGCCGTGCCGCGCTGACGCTCGCGGAAGAGGTTTGGCGCGCGACGCGGGCGGGCGAAACCTTCGATGCCGCCGCCTTGCAAGACATCGTGCAGCGCCGCGCGCCGATCTACGACAAGGCGCAGGACGGCCACTACAATCTCATCAGCGCGCTGCACAAATCGGTGCGCGGTTCCGATGCCGATGCCGCGTTGTACTATCTCTGCCGCATGCTCGATGCCGGCGAGGACCCGCTCTATCTGGCGCGCCGCGTCGTGCGCATGGCGGTCGAGGACATCGGGCTCGCCGATCCGCAGGCGCTGGTCGTCGCCAATGCCGCGAAGGACGCCTATGACTTCCTCGGCTCGCCGGAAGGCGAGCTCGCCATCGCCGAAGCGGTGATCTATGTGGCGACCGCGCCGAAATCGAACGCCACTTACGTGGCGTTCGGCGAGGCGATGCGCACCGCGAAGGAAGCCGGCTCGCTGTTGCCGCCCAAGCACATCCTCAACGCGCCGACCAAGCTGATGAAAACCGAGGGCTATGGCTCGGGCTACGAATACGACCACGACGCGCCCGAGGCGTTCTCCGGACAGGACTATTTCCCGGAACAACTCGGCCGGCACAAATTCTACGATCCGCCCGAGCGCGGCTTTGAGCGAGAAATTCGCAAGCGCCTCGAATATTGGGAGAAGCAGCGCCGGGAACGAGGAGGGAGTTAATATTTTCTCATGCGCGCTGCGAAGACGGTTTTCATAGTTGGCGCGGGTGCCAGCAATGAGGTTGGCATTCCATTTGGGAGAGGGTTTCTTGAAATCGTCTCTGAAAAACTGGGATTTCGGTTTAAGGGTCCTTCGTTAGACCCTGATTGTGGAGATAGCGACATATTGGATGTCATTCAGCAGCACGCGAGTGATCGCCCAAGCCTAAACAAATATCTAGAAGCGGCTCAACGGATCCGTGAAGGAATCTTATTCTCAAGGTCAATTGATGCACTCATTGATGTTCACCGAGACGATCAAAGAATTCAACAATTGGGCAAGCTAGCAATTGCAAAAACCATCCTAGAGCAAGAACAGCGATGCCATATGTACGTTGCGCCGCCTGGAACCTCTTTTCAGGATATTACGAGGTTAGACAAAAGTTGGTTCGTGAATTTTGCGAGAGGCTTGAACGACGGGGTCAGACGAGACGAAATCGATCGAATTTTTGACAAGGTATCATTTGTGGTCTTCAATTACGATCGATGTCTTGAGCATTTTCTGTACAACGCTTTGCAGAAGCACTACGGAGTTGATGCCATCAAAGCGAAGTCTGTCATGGAGCGTCTTACTATCTTTCATCCATACGGAAAGATAGCCGACCTCCCATGGCAAGGGAGAAGCGGAATACCTTTTGGCTGTCCTGCAAATCGATCAAATCTGCTCGTGATGATGAGCCAAATTAAAACATATACGGAGCAGGTTGAAAATGACGATACGCTCAATTCAATCAGGCACGAGATTGCGGAGGCAGAGACATTAGTGTTCTTGGGCTTTTCGTATCTTGATTTGAATATGGACGTTCTCGATCCCGGAGCGGACTGCGCCGCTCAGAATGTTTTTGGTACTGCGTTCGGAATTTCGGAAAGCGACGTAAGTCAGATCAAAGACAAAATTCGCAGGCTGGTTAGGCGAAATCTGTCGGAATTGAGAACACGTAACACCGTTCAAACCGTCGAAGAAAGGCTTTATATCAGGAACCTCAAATGCGCAGAGGTGCTTGAGGAGTACTCAAGAAGCCTTTTTGCAGCTGGTCAGCGGAGCGGATCTTGAGAGGCAGCCGTGGACCACGCCAGCCGGGCGGCGGCAAGCAGATCGCCGGGCCAAGGCATGGTAAACACGGCAGACGCCAAGGTCGCTTTCCTTCTCCCTCTCCCCGCGTGCGGGGAGAGGGCGTAGGCGGCCTTCGGCCGCCGTCGGTTAAACAAGAACGCGATGCGAAGCATCGCTATGGTGAGGGGGCTCACCCGCAGGCTCAGACTCGCGGAAAAACCCCCTCACCCGACCGCCTTCGCTCCGCTCACGCGGTCGACCTCTCCCCGCAAGCGGGGAGAGGTGAAGGCAGCGTCCAGAACGTCGCGGTCACCGCCGACGAATCCGGCATGCGCGTCGACCGGTTTCTCGAAGCGCGGTTTCCCGGGTTGAGCTTTTCCCATATCCAGCGCGTCATCCGCAAAGGCGAGGTGCGCGTCAACGGCAAGCGCACGCAGCCCAAGAACCGGCTGGTGGCGGGACAGACGTTGCGCATTCCACCGCTGCGGCTCGATCAACCGAAGCCGCGCGCGGCCGGCAGCGAAGCGGACGAGAACACGCGGGCCTTTCTCAAATCGATCACGCTGCACGAAGACGCCGACGTGCTGGTGCTCAACAAGCCGATTGGGCTGGCGGTGCAGGGCGGCTCCGGCACCACGCGCCATCTCGACGGCATGCTCGAGGTGCTGCGCGACGCGCACGGCCAGCGGCCACGGCTGGTGCACCGGCTCGACAAGGACACGGCCGGCTGCCTCCTGGTCGCCAAGACACGCTTCGCCGCGGCGGCCTTGGCGAAAACATTCCGCTCGCGCTCGGCGCGCAAAATCTATTGGGCGCTGGTCGCCGGCGTGCCGAAGCCGCCGCAGGGCCGCATCTCGACCTTCCTCGCCAAGGAGGAGCGCGAGGAGGACTCGTTCATGCGCATCGCCCGGCACGGCGAGAAGGGCGCCAGTCACGCGGTGACCTACTACGCCGTGGTTGAAACGTCAGGGCCGTTGCTCGCCTGGATCTCGCTCAAGCCGGTCACCGGCCGCACCCATCAACTGCGCGCGCACATGTCCCATATCGGCCATCCGATCGTCGGCGATCCGAAATATTTTTCGCGGGAGAACTGGGAGCTGCCGGGCGGTATGCAGAACAAGCTGCATCTCGTCGCGCGCCGCATCGTCGTGCCGCATCCGCGCGGCGGGGTCATCGACGCCACCGCGCCGCTGCCGCCGCACATGCAGCAGTCGTGGAATCTGCTCGGCCTCGATGCCGCGCGCTACGATCCGATCGTCGACGCCCCGGAGGAGTGACGGCTATCACCGCAAGCTGGCGTTAATCTTGTCCAGCGCCGCCGAGCCGGGGCACAGCTCCTTCTCGCCGAGCGCGTTCAGCGGCGCGCCGATGGTGTTGAGATGGCCGTGCAAATCCTCGGTTTCAGACGCGACGTAGAGCAGGCCTGTCACGATTTGGCCCTTGGCGGCATGAAGCTGCTGGAACGTCATGGCGCCGAGCCGGTCGTGCACGTCGTAGTCGGCATCGAGCTTGCGCAAGGCTAGCGTCGAGCCGTCGTGCTGCGTGACCAGCTCGACGCTGCCGGGCTCATAGTCGACCTTGATCGGCGCGCGGCCGGTGATGAAATCGAGCCGGTTGACCGCCTCATTGTGCTCGCGCACGTAATCGAAGCTCTTGGTCGAGCCGGCGTGGTTGTTGAAGGCGACGCATGGCGAAATCACATCGATGAAGGCCGCGCCCTGATGCTCGATCGCGGCCCTGATTAGCGGCGTGAGCTGCGTCTTGTCGCCCGAAAACGAGCGCGCGACAAAGGTGGCGCCGACTTGCAGCGCGATGGCGACCAGGTCGACGGCGTTGTCGGTATTGACGATGCCGCGCTTGGATTTCGAGCCGGGATCGGCGGTGGCGGAGAACTGGCCCTTGGTCAGGCCGTAAACGCCGTTGTTCTCGACGATATAGGTCATGTTGACGCCGCGGCGAATGGCGTGCGCGAACTGGCCGAACCCGATCGAGGCGGAATCGCCGTCGCCGGAGACACCAAGATAGATGAGGTCGCGGTTGGCGAGATTGGCGCCGGTCAGCACCGACGGCATGCGGCCGTGCACGGAATTGAAGCCGTGCGAATTGCCGAGGAAGTAGGTCGGCGTCTTCGACGAGCAGCCGATGCCGGAGAGCTTGGCCACCCGATGCGGCTCAATCGACAGCTCGAAACAGGCTTCGATGATCGACGCCGAGATCGAGTCGTGGCCGCAGCCGGCGCACAGCGTCGACACCGCGCCTTCGTAGTCGCGGTGGGTGTAGCCGAGCTCGTTCTTCGGCAATTCTGGATGGTGGAATTTCGGCTTGACGACGTAGGTCATGACACAACCTTGCCCTTGCGCAGCGGCGTGACTTTGAGCGCGTCGAGGTGGTCGGCGATCGCGCGGGCGATGAAGCGTGCGGTGATCGGCGTGCCGTCATAGTGCTGGATCGGCACCAGCCGCACCGGATCGATATTGCATTCGTTGACAATGAGCGAGCGCAGTTGCGCGTCGCGGTTCTGCTCAACCACGAACACGAAATCGTGCTCGCCGATGAAGCTCGTTACGCTCGAATGAAACGGGAAGGCGCGCACACGCAACCGGTCGAGCGCGTGGCCGTCCGCCTCGAGCAATTCGATCGCCTCATCCATCGGGGGCGACGTCGAGCCGAAATAGATGACGCCGTATTTGGTCGGCTTCTCCGCATTCGCCTGCAGCGGGCGCGGTACCAGGTCCTTCGCGGTCTCGAACTTGCGAAGGAGCCGCTGCATGTTGTCGGCGTAGGCCTGGCCTTCCTCGGTGTAGCGGGCGTAGCGGTCGCGGGAGGTGCCGCGGGTGAAGAACGATCCCTTGGTCGGATGCGTGCCGGGATAGGTACGATAGGGAATGCCGTCGCCGTCGACGTCGAGATAGCGGCCGAACTCCTTGCCGGCTTCGAGCGCGGCCGCGCTCATCACCTTGCCGCGGTCAAACTTGCGGCTGTCGTCCCACGCCAGCGGGCGGGCCAGCCGGTGATTCATCCCGATGTCGAGATCCAACATCACGAACACCGGCGTTTGCAGGCGGTCGGCGAGGTCGAAGGCCGCCGCGGCGAATTCGAAGGCTTCCGCCGGATCCTCGGGAAACAGCAGCACATGCTTGGTATCGCCGTGCGAAGCATAGGCGCAGGACAGGATATCGGTCTGTTGGGTGCGCGTCGGCATGCCGGTCGAGGGTCCCGCCCGCTGCACGTCGAAGATCACGGCGGGGATTTCGGCAAAGTAGGCGAGGCCGAGAAATTCCTGCATCAGCGAAATTCCCGGCCCGGAGGTTGCGGTGAAGGCGCGGGCGCCGTTCCAGGAGGCGCCGATGACGATACCGATCGAGGCGAGCTCATCCTCGGCTTGGATGATCGCGAACTTGTTCTTTTTCGTTTCCGGATCGACGCGCAAGCGGCCGCAATGGCGCGTGAACGCTTCGGCGAGCGAGGACGACGGCGTGATCGGATACCAGGCGCACACCGTGGCGCCGCCATAGACCGCGCCCAAGGCCGCGGCGGAATTGCCCTCGATAAAGATGCGGTCGCCGACCGCGTTGGCGCGCTGCAAACGCAAGCCGATCGGGTGATCGAGATTCATCATCACCCAGTCGCGGCCGAGATGCAGCGCGTGCTTGTTGGCGTCGAACAGTTTTTCCTTGCCCTTGTATTGCTCGCCGAAGAGCTTCTCGATTTCGCCGACATCCATGTCGAGCAACGCCGATAGCGCGCCGACATAGATGATGTTCTTGAACAATTGGCGCTGGCGCGGGTCGCTGTATTCGCGATTGCAGATGGCGGTGAGCGGCACGCCGATGACGGTGATGTCGTCGCGGAATTTCGACCTCGGCATCGGCTTGGTTGAATCGTAGAGCAGATAGCCGCTCGGCTCGATATCGGCGACGTCCTTGTCCCAGGTCTGCGGATTCATCGCCACCATGAGGTCGGTGCCGCCGCGCGCGCCGAGATGGCCGGCCTCGGAAATGCGCACCTCGTACCAGGTCGGCAGTCCCTGGATGTTGGAGGGGAAAATGTTGCGCGGCGCCACCGGGATGCCCATGCGCAGCACCGAGCGGGCGAACAGTTCATTGGCGCTCGCCGAGCCGGAGCCGTTGACGTTGGCGAATCGGACGACGAAGTCGTTTACGCTTTGGATCGGCATGCTTGCTCTGCGTGGGTCATGTCAATGAGATATTTCTGCATGTCCCAGGCACCGGTGGGACAACGTTCGGCGCAGAGCCCGCAGTGCAGGCAGACGTCCTCGTCCTTGACCATGACGCGGCCGGTTTTCAGATCGTCGGCGACATAGAGGTCCTGGGCGCGGTTCTTCGCCGGCGCCTTCAGGCGCGTGCGCAGGTCGGCTTCCTCGCCGTTTGGCGTGAAGGTGATGCAGTCCATCGGGCAGATATCGACGCAGGCGTCGCATTCGATGCAGAGCTGGCCGGTGAACACGGTCTGCACGTCGCAATTGAGGCAGCGATCGGCCTCCTTCAACGCCAGCTC
>Ga0074044_10005698_pt1 | contig 10101 bp, 10 predicted proteins | sample BogForMeECP23OM1_FD_94443 | JGI IMG/M metagenome (GOLD analysis project Ga0074044, IMG submission 94443) | Bog forest soil microbial communities from Calvert Island, British Columbia, Canada - Bog Forest MetaG ECP23OM1 | ecosystem: Environmental > Terrestrial > Soil > Wetlands ...
GGTATGACCTTCCTCGTGGTCAAAGGTTTCGAGTACGCCGAAAAATTCGAGAAGCATCACGTACCAGGTCCGACGTTCCAGTTCACGGACACCTTTGACGACAACGGCAAGCAGATTCCGGTTAACCCGAATGAAGCCCAGCTTTTTTTCTCCCTCTATTTTGCGATGACCGGCATGCATGCCCTGCACATGATCATTGGCTGCGGCCTTTTCAGCGTGCTGGCTGTCCTCGCATGGAGGGGACATTACACGCCCGGTTACTTCACGCCCATAGAAAACGCCGGCTTGTACTGGCACCTGGTCGATATCATCTGGATTTATTTGTTCCCATTGTTGTATTTGATCAGTCGGCACTCGTGACGGTGGAGGCGGCCGTCGGTACATAAATTTGAAATTGTCATCCTGAGCGAAGCGAAGGACCTATGCACTTCCTCGCGGCGCTGGAACGCATAGATCCTTCGCTCCGCTCAGGATGACATTCTTAAGGATTGTTATGTCGGAACACGAAGAACACACTACCCACTCGCAAGGATTTTACCTGGCCATTGGCATCGTCCTGCTCATCCTGACGGCAACCACGGTTGGCGCCGCCTTCGTGAACCTCGGCCCGTTCAATCCTGTTATTGCGCTCCTCATTGCGACCATTAAAGCCACGCTCGTCGTTCTTTTCTTCATGCACGTCAAGGGCGCGAGCGAAAAGCTGACGGGCGCGGTAGTTGTCTCCGGCTTCTTCTTTCTTGCAATTCTGATATCGCTATCGTTGGCCGACTATCTAACTCGATCCTGGCGGTAGTACGCTGGAAGCTCGAACTTGGCTGTCCCTCGGAGACTTGAATTACAAAAACTCAAGAACGAGTCTCGAAGGTTGATGGTTTCATCTATGGCTATCGTCAGATTAAAGATTGACGTTTCCGGCACGGTGGGAGATGAAGCCTGGCGCGAACTGAAGCAGTTTGATCAGATACAGAGTGCCGATTTCGGCCCTCAATTTGGCAGCGGCGGGCGTTGCAATCATCCTCTCGACAGGCCCCACAACAAAGGCGAATGGATCGGCGCTGAGATCCGTCTCCAGACGCCGCTTCTGGCGCAATACGCGGTCTCCCATTATCTGGAGCAGGACCGCGTGCTCGACGCAGATGTGGTGGAGTAACGCTGGGAAGACGCAAACCGCCGTGTAGTGGTGCAGTTTGAAAATTGCCGTCCCTCAGCGGCTAGAGCCGCAGTCAAAACAGTACACTTACCGCAGCGCTGAAGCGCTGCGCCACCCAAAAACAAGCGCAAGATCGACTTTTTCCGCGAGCTGCGAAGCCGTGCCCTTTCAAAGCCGCTTCAAACTGCACCACTACCAACCGCCGTGTCTGCATGATGGCAAGCCCTCTTTCTGTTATATTTCCGTGATCCCATGCCCGTTCTCCCCGACTCAACTCTGCAATCTTCGCCGGATGGAGGCAATCCCCCCAACCCTCCAGCCAAGCCCCGCCCTCGCATGTCCACGGGCAACCGGCTGCTTTTCTTCCTGACCGCGTGGCTGATTGTGCTCATGCCGGTCCTGTTCTGGTGGAATACCTGGTTTGGCCGCCAGCTCTCCGACCAACAACTGGGCGAGTATCTGCAAGACGAGAAGCATCCACGGCACATTCAGCACGCGTTGGTGCAGATCGGAGAGCGCATGAGCCGTCACGACGCGAGGGTCGCCCGCTGGTATCCCGATGCCATTCGCCTGGCCTCAAATCCTGTGGAAGAGGTGCGCAACACCGATGCCTGGGTGATGGGGCAGGACACATCCGGCACGGGCTTGCATGAAGCGCTGCTGAGAATGCTTGCGGATCCTTCTCTCACCGTGCGTGGCAACGCCGCGCTTTCGCTGGTCCGTTTCGGAGACGCGACTGGAAGGCCCCAGATCGTTGAACTTCTGCAGCCGGCCAAGGTGATTGCTCCCGATGCCGGACAGATAACGGACGCCAGCACTATCGGCACCAGCATCCACCAGGGTGGAGTTGTCGCCAAGCTCCAAGTTAGCGGGAACCAAGTTAGCGGCAGCGACGCGAGACACACGACTGAAATCCGTTCCCCCATCACCGGTCGTCTGCGCACGCTCTCGGCTCAGGTTGGCCAGCAAGTCAAGCAGGGAGACCTCATCGCGACCATCGACCCGTCCACTGAGCAGGTCTGGGAAGCGTTGCGCGCACTTTACTTCGTCGGCCAGCCAGATGACATTGCCGCAGTTCTTCCCTATGAACGGGAGTTGCCCGACATCCCCGATCACGTGCGGCAACAAGCGGTGGAAACAGAGACTGCGATACGTCAGAGGATGAAATAAGGAGTTGGTCAGCGACGAGCGACCGGCGGCTGGTATTCAGCGAAAGTAGTGCGTGCTAAGAGCCAAAAGCTAAGAGCTGATAGCTGCTCTCAAATTGGCATCACGCCTACTTCTTTTTCTATTTCGACCGTGTCTACCATCACGATGGCGTCCCACGGACAGCCATCGAGGAAACATCCGTCTGGACCCTTGCTGAGGCACTTCTTGCACCCTATACAAAGGATCGGGTCGATCTGGATCCGGCCAAACGGAGTGCAGTCTTCGTCCGGAACCCAGAACATGCAGTCTTCCACCGGGCAATATTCCACGCAGGCGGGCGAGCCCGCACAGCCCGTGCAGCACTCGGTAATGACCGCCAGTTCCTTCGGTTTCTTCTTTCGTGGAGTCAAGAGGCCCTTGGATTTGGGCTCGAACTTGAGCTCGTCGGGCACCAAGCCAGCGGGTTTCGGGTTGGCCGCTTCAGCAGACATGCCCGCGAGTATACCGTATAAGTTTGGGATTTTCACCTACGCCCTGACGAGTCCGCAATCAAAGGCGTGGACGATTCTGATATATATTGGGTGTCGAAATGGAAGCACGGTTCGTGCAACGATTGCGGGTGGAAGACTGCCGGGCGGAGGCACATCATGTCCGATGATAAGCGTGACATTCTAGAAGCACTTAAGTTCGAACTCGCATTCCTGGAGCAGGGAGGCTACGGACGTTCCGTGCATACTCCCCAGACGCCCACGAGGAGCTTCCAGGATTCTCTCACCTGCCTCAATTTCTCCGAGCCGACGATGCCACATCCGTGCAACGAATGCTTCCTCACTGACTTTGTTCCCAAGGGCGCGCAAGGTGAAGGGGTGCCGTGTCATCATATTCCCCTGAATCCAGAGGGGGAGACCGTGGACATGCTGCGAGACCATCAGCTCAAGCTGGAGGAAGCCTTGCGAAATTGGCTGCGTGCGACCATCCGCCGGCTAGAGCGCGAGCGCGCGGCCGCAGCAAAGCAGGAGCATGCTTAAGCAGTCTGTGGCGTAAACCGAGCTTGTAGTAAGAATTGTCATCCCGAGCGAAGCGAGGGCTCTGCATTTTGCGGCGAACTGCAGATCCCTCGCTTCGCTCGGGATGACAAAATCTAGGTTCGGGATGGCAGAAGTCTAGGTTCGGGATGACAAAATCTAGGTTCGGGATGGCAGAAATCTAGGTTCGGGATGACAAAATCTAGGTTCGGGATGACAAAATCTAGGTTCGGGATGGCAAAATCTAGGTTCGGGATGACAAAATCTAGGTTCGGGATGACAAAATCTGGGTTCAGGATGGCAGAAATCTGGGCTCGGGGATGACAAAATCTGGCGACTGGGCGTTAGAGCGCGAGATTCCAACGTTCACCACATGGCTCTTAAGCTGAAGCATGAAATCAAAAAACTAAGTAAGGTTGGTTAGCTCTTCGGCGGAACGGTCAGGCCAAACACCGAAATCTGCCCCTGCCCAGCGACATTCACCACGGAGTCCTCGGGGTTCGGCAAATACAAGGTCTGGCAATGCTCGCAGCGGAAGACCTCAGCATCCAATCCCCAGGCTTTTTCCACATCGCCGCAATCCTGCTCGATCAAATCGACGCTATAAAACCAGCGCTTCAAATGGCCGCCGCAAAACTTGCCCTTCTCGTTTTTCTCGTTGCAGGCACGCTGTCCGGCCGTCTTAATCTTGACCTTGTGATGGGGAAGCTGCGGAGCAGTTTGCATACCGGCAGTGACAATTTTGCGAGTTGCCAAAGGACTTGCTGCCGTCTTTGGTTTCAAGCGCCCCCGAAGATCCAGATAGGCATTCAGGAATAGAATGCCGGAAAGCGGCAGGAGAATCAGGCTCATGAAGAGGCCGTCGACAGTGCCGATATTTCCACGCAGAACGATCCATGCGACCCCCAGCAGGGGGACGATCCCAAGCACGACGGAAAGCACCAGCATCATAGACTTGCTTGCTCCTTTGCAGCGCCGGTATCTCGCCGGCTGTCGCGAGGGCTTCTTTCAGGACCACGTCTCCCTCTGACTCTTAGCTTCGGAACTCGGAACTCGGAACGGCCTTCAGTTCGCTCCGAGCGAAGAACTTCAGGCCTTCCGGGCGACAATCATCCCAAGGACAATCGGCAGATAAATAACGGAGGCATGCAGGACGCGGCTGGCCAAGACTATCGAATTTGATCTTGCCAACCTGGTCACGTGATAGAGCAGGAAGACGCCCGCCAGGAACATGCCACTCAGATAAATTAGGCCTCCGTGATCGACCAGCGGAAGCATGGTCGTGACTATCAGGATCACAGTGAAGGCAACGATCTCAGCCCGCGTGAAACGGGAATCGAGATCAAACCGGGGCAACATCTTGTAGCCAGCCTGGGTGTAGTCCTCACGGTACATCAGGGCAATCGCCAGGAAATGCGGGAACTGCCACAGGAAGAGAACGGCGAAGAGAAACCAGGCGTGCGGCTCGATACTTGCCGAGGCGCCCGCCCAACCGATCAGAGCGGGCATGGCCCCCGGAAAAGCGCCGAGCAGCGTGCACAGCGGCGTCTTCCGCTTCAACGGAGTATAGATAAGCAAATACGACAGCAGCGTGGAGACCGCAACGAAAGCCGTTAGCCGGTTCACCGCAACCGCAAGATACAACCCTCCGGCGATGCTCAGCAGAATCCCAAACAGGAACGCCTCCCGAGCCTTGAGCCGGCCCGAAGGCAGCGGGCGGCTCGCGGTGCGACGCATCTGACCGTCCCACACCCGTTCCATCCACTGATTCAGGGTTGCAGTACCGCTGGCGACCAGGAGCGTGCCCACGAGTGTGTTGATGAGGCCGACAATCCTGAAAGGTCCACGAGAGCCAAGATAATAACCCGCCGACGTGGTCATAAGAATCAGCAGGTTCACTTCCGGCTTAGTCAGGGTGTAGTAGTCCCTAAGTTTGGAAGCGAAGCGATCGGTCGGGCTGGGCTGTGTCGTTCCGTGAATCGTTGCCATGCTCTCCTGCTCGCGTCACTGCGCCTTGAAAGTGAAGTTGACATTCTTGGTTTCATTGCCGGTAATGGTGACGTCGGCAGTCTGAGTGCCGTATTCCTCGTGCCAGGCCGTGATGGTGTACTTGCCGGGAGGCAGGTTGGGCAGCTTGAAGTCACCGCCACCCTTGCTTACGTCGTAGTGCGACGTTTTGAGCACCGCGAAATAACCGTGCATCCAGGGATGGACGTTACACTTCACCGAGATAAATTCCTCTCGGGCATATTTTTCGATAATCGGCGCGGCGCCGGGCGCCTGCGAATTATTTGATTCGCGATTCACTTTGGGCTGCGGATGAATGTTGTGCGTAGCCTGGTCCTCATTGGTGATCTTGAGTTCCTGGTTAGTGTGCATAACCAGAACGTGCGGAACATACTGGCAGCCCTTTTGTTCGAAGGTGACAGCTTGTGACGGAACCTGGCCATCATCGGGGGCCCCGGACGAAACGTACACCACCACGTTTTCCAATGCATTGTTAGGCCCGGTCACAACCGCTTCGAAAGTCACGGGTTTGGCGTGCTGCTTGGCACAGTACGGTTCTTTGTCCATATTGATGGGTTTTTGTCTTTCGGGCGTGCCGGTGTAAGTCACCTTGCCGCTCACCGTTCCAGCAAACATCAGTGACGAACAGATGAACAGCGTCAAAAGAGCTAGCAGCATTTGCTTAGTGCGCATTCGAGAATTCCCTCCTGGTTTTAGTGCGTTGATTCTAATCTAACGATGTGCCGTGTGAACCGCAATGTAAACAGACACAGCACGAAGTTTACGATGGTGGCGATCGCCACGATTCCCGCGAATGCACCTACCAGAGCGAAAGGAGATCCCAGAAGCAGTTCAGCATAGCCCCCTGATATCTCGGAAAGCAGGATCGCTATGCCGAACGACACTGGGGCGAGCACCGTGAACGCAATTGCCACAGCCCGCGCCTCACGTTTTGTGCAGTGTGCCTGAAGTCTTCGAAACATCCATCGCGCTACAATCCCGGCTGGGAGGAAGGCCATTGTGACACCTAAGATCTCCTCCTCGCCATTTGTCAACACAATCTTAGATCCCAGAGATCCCAGAACTAGCGCAAAGTACCCAAGGGTAGTCATGAGTGCTGCTTTTCCGACAACGATCAACAACCAGAGTTTTCCGCGCATGTTCTTGCACAGCGGCCTAGCCGGAAGACCTCAAACATACACGGCTCTTATTGCGTAATCCCACGCTTTACCGAGAACCACCGACGCCAGATGCTCTGCGCGGCTCCGATGCGCTGGCACCTGGCTTGAAACTGTGCGACGGCTGAGTCGAGGCCTGCGGACGACCCATGGCCGCGGCTACCCGCCTTTGTTCTTCGGGTGTGAGCTGGAACATGTAATCCACCAGCAGCTTGGTATGGTCCTTATCATAGCCTTGGAACGATGGCGGAGTAGGGCCGGCGAAGACCCAACGATTGTTCTCGCGCCGGAACAGGTCTGAAGGCATGGACGTGCCCGGGCTAATGGCTTGCGGATCGATGATCCAGCGTTCCACCCAATCCGGCTTCAGGCGCCCTCGCACCAAGAGGAGATTAGGAGCGACAGCGCTCTTGTCGTGCTGCGCATCGCCGGTAGCGTGACACTTCAGACAGGGAGCTGCAGTGCTGCTGAACAGGCTGCGCGCCATGTCGGTTTCCTTCGCTGTGAGCTCGGGAATCTGCTCCGGTATGTACGGAAAAGGCTGCCGCGAAAGCGCCTGGAAGAAGCGCACCAACTTGCCCAGTTCATTCTCCGAAAAGGAGAAAGTGGGCATGTGCACTTGCAGGTAGCTTCGTATGCCGTTGCGATTCGTGTCCGTGTCGCTCAGCGAGGGGTTGTTGAGGAAGCGCAGGAGCCACTGGGGCTCGACTCTGGCCCCTTCGGTCAGGAGCTTGGGAGGCAGCATTTCCTGCGCATCCTGGTAGCGTTTCATCCCCATCAGCACGGTCTGCTGGCCGGGAGTGAACTGATGGCAACCCATGCAGTTGTACTTCCTGACCACCCACCAGCCTTCCTGAATGTCGCGGCGATAATCTTGCGGGCGGTACTGATAATTGGCGGGCAGAGCGCTCTCCTGGCTGCCCATCAGGAAGGTTGTAAGGTCTCGCACCTGTTCCTTGGTCAAGTGCAGGTTGGGCATCCTCAGCTTTTCTTCTTCGCTCTTGATCTTGCCTCGATCGAAGACATTAGGCTCTGCCAATTTATGCTCGAAGAAGCCCTTGTGTTCATACCAGGGACCTTGCGCGGGACCGTCCGGCAATCGTGCCAGGTCTTCCGGGTTGGTAATCGGTTCTGCATCCTTACCGCCGCGCTGCGCGGTCTCGGTGAAGAGGGCGAAGTCGAGACGCTCCAGCGGCTTGCTGCCCTCGAAAGTCAACTCGGTTCCGACGCGGCCTTCATCCTCCAAGCCGGCGATCTCATGGCAACCCATGCAGCCGAAGTGACGAATCCACTTCTTGCCTTCATCCTTCAGCTTGGGGTCGTCCATGAAAGAAGCGTCGGCGTAAGCGCTGGGCTCCTGCTTTTTCTGCGCCATCAAAAACGTTGCGATGTCTTGCGCGTCCTCGACGCTGAGGCGCAGGCTTGGCATCACGGTCATATTTTGCACTTGCAGTTCGTGCCCGTCGTTCGGGCATTTGCTGTGTTGCAGGTCGAAGACATAGGGCAGCCCCTTCTTCGCATAATCTTCGGGGCCAATGTCTTTCTTTTCGTAAGGACAATAAGGACGGGTGCGCTCGCGCGCGTTATGCACCCAGCGCACGAGATAGTCGTAGTTGGCTTTCTCCCCGACCCGGGTAAGATTGGCGGCGAATGTTCCGCCCTGCATCTGGTCGCCTTCGCCAATCGAATGGCAGGCCAAACAGCCGCGCGTCTCGAAGAGCTCCTTGCCGTGCGCGGCGTCACCCAGTTTGTGCTTGGGCTGCTGGTCGGTCAGCGCCGACTGCCACAGATAGGCGGAGATGGCTTTGATCTGGTCATCATTAAGGCGGAAGTTCGGCATCCGGGTAGTGGGCCGGAAGTCGGTCGGTTTCTTCAGCCAGAAAGGAATCCAGTTCTTGTTCAACTTGAGTCGGACATCCTTCAGATTAGGTCCGACCTTTTTGACGTCTTGCAAGAGGCTTTTCGTTTGCCGGTCGAGTTGGGCGATGCGGCCGTCAGCCTTGCTGTTAGCTACCTTCAACGCCTCGGCTCGGTCATTCAGATGTGCGGCTTCTTCGTTCGTTTCTGCGGTATCGGCTTGCTTCATCAAGTAAGCTGCCTGCTTGATGTTCTGGGTCTTCTCCCCCTCCAGTTGCTTGATCTCCTGGTTGACCGAGTTCAGCTCCTCGGGTTCTTTGTCGTACCCTTCATAACGATGGCAACCGATGCAGCCCCGCTGGCGAAACAAGTCCTTGCCCGCGCTGATCGTCGCGCCCACGTCGTTGCTCATCAACACCATGTCCGCGGCGTGGCACGTCTGACACCCAGCCTCCGCGTTTTCGTTGGGGAAGAGCGGCCACAACCAATGCTCATAATTTCCGTGAGCCTTCTCCAGGCTGGTGGTGGCCCGGCCATTGCCCTGGTGGCAAGGAGAGCAGCCGAACTTGTCCGGATCGTGCGTCTTCAGCAAACCGGGTTCAGGATGGCTGGTGAAAGCGCGCGCATACTCGTCGGGCTTCTTGCCCGGGAGAGCCATGGCAGCCGCAGTCAGTACGAGCGGCTCCCGGATTCCCATGTGGCAGGATTCGCAGCGGTCCACGATGTTGGCGTCCGCCACATTAATCTGCACGATCTTCGGGCTCCACTCCTCGGTCTTCCTCTTCAGGCCGTCGATTTGTGTCGGCGTGAGTTCAACCATCTGCTGGTTAATGTAGGCTGACACCTTGGTGCTGGCTTCGGTCACCGGCTTCAGCACTTCACCCAGTTCTGCGCTTACCTTGGTGCGTTGGTCTCGCAGTTCGTTGTATTTTTCTACCAGTTGGGGAAAATCATATTTCTCCTGGTGACCGTCGGGATATTCGACAGACCAGGTTTCCTTTTTGTAGTTTTCGAGTTTTTTCCGCTTGCTTTCCTTGCCCGACTCACTCGTCTCAGTCTCGATCTGGTAGGTAACGGCATTCACATAAGCGCGTTTATCGACGAAGACGTGCTGCACCGCCAGAATTTTTGCGTTCAGATCAAGAATCTGTTTCTGGAGTTCATCTCTGTGGGGTTTGGCAGCTTGATAAGTCTGCTCGTAAGCCTGCTCGATTTGTTGGTACTCGGCAGTTTGCTCGACGTTCTTTTCGGACTCCTCGGACTTTGACTCAGCCGTCTTCAGGAAGGCGCTGTAGCGCTGCTTCCACTCTTGCTGAAATTCTTTCCATGGACGTTGCCCGTAGTCTTCGTCCCAAAGCGCCCAGAAGAGCGTGGCCATAAGAATGACCATGGACACAACGTAATACAGCGCGAACGACTTGGTGACGATCGGGTCCTGCCTGCCGTTTGGTTGTTCGGGCACTCCACAGCCTCCCATTAGTCGCTGGTCGTTAGTCGTTGGTCGTCAGCCCGCATGGGCTGGTGCTAACGACTAACGACCAACGACTAACGACCACTTACACGTTGAACCAAGGCGTAATCCACACGTACTTGATGTTGAACATGAGCCGCAACCCCATCTTGAGCGGCAACGCCACCATGGTGAGCAGGAAGAACACCATGATGGAGTACTGCAACAGGCTCATGCGCTGATAATCCTTCGGGTTGTAACGCCGGAACAACGCATGGATGATGA
>Ga0074044_10005700_pt1 | contig 10100 bp, 8 predicted proteins | sample BogForMeECP23OM1_FD_94443 | JGI IMG/M metagenome (GOLD analysis project Ga0074044, IMG submission 94443) | Bog forest soil microbial communities from Calvert Island, British Columbia, Canada - Bog Forest MetaG ECP23OM1 | ecosystem: Environmental > Terrestrial > Soil > Wetlands ...
TCAAGGGCAAGATCGTGCTCGACGCCTGCAACGCCACCGCCGCGCGTGACGGTGCCGACCTCGCCGAGGAAGTCGAAAAGAACGGTATCGGCGTGACCTCGCAGAAATATCTGCCCGGCACGCGGCTGGTGCGCGCGTTCAACACGCTCAATTACTTGATCTTCGCGCGCGAGGCGAACCGCCCTGATCCGAAGTTGGCGATCCCGATCGCCGGCGACGATGCCGCGGCGGTGCAAGTGGCGGCCGGCCTTATTCGCGACGCCGGCTTCGATCCGGTGGTGGTCGGCAAGCTGGCCGATGCAAGCCGCTTCCAGCGTGGCAGGCCAGGCTACGGCCAAGAAGTGACCGCGGCGGAGCTGAAGCAGAAGCTTTCGCTCACGCCATGACGGCGCTGCGGCGCTGGGTCGGATGGGCGGTGCCGGCAACGCCGCAAGAGCGCGCGGCGGCGCTGTGGTCGTTCGCCTATTTCTTCATGCTGCTTGCCGGCTACTACGTGCTGCGGCCGTTACGCGATCAGATGGGCATCGCCGGCGGCGTGAGAAACCTGCCGTGGCTGTTCACCGCCACGTTCGTGACGCTGATCGTCGCGCAGCCGCTCTACGGCGCGCTGGTAGCGAAGCTGCCGCGCGCCCGCTTCATCCCCATCGTCTATCACTTCTTCGTCGCGAACATTGTGTTGTTCTGGCTGCTGTTAACGCTCGGCATCGCTCCGGTCATCGTCGCGCGCGTGTTCTTCGTCTGGGTCAGCGTGTTCAACTTGTTCGCGGTTGCGGTGTTCTGGTCGTTCATGGCCGATCTGTTCACCGCCGAGCAAGGCAAACGCTTGTTCGGCTTCATCGGCGCCGGCGGCACCGCCGGCGGGCTTTTGGGTCCGGTCATCACCATCGGATTGTCGGTGCCGCTCGGTCCGGTCAACCTCTTGATCGCGGCGGCGGTGCTCCTGGAACTGGCGGTGTTCTGCGTCTACCGGCTCGCGCGCGCGGCGACGGTGCAAGCCGGCGCGCAGGCCGAACCGCGGCGGGTCGGCGGCAGCGCCTTCGCGGCACTGCCCGAACTGATCCGCTCGCCGTACCTCATCGGCGTCGGCGCTTGGGTCAGCCTGCTGTCGTTCTGCGCAACCATTGTCTATTTCGAGCAGGCCAACATTGTTTCGGCCACGCTGCACGGCGCCGGCGCGCAGACCCGGATCTTCGCCAGCATCGACTTGGCGGTCGGCTTGCTCAGCCTGGCGACGCAGGTCTTCGCCACCGGCCAGGTCCTCAAGCGGTTCGGCACCGGCGCCGCGGCCGGCGCGCTGCCGGGAGTCTACGTCGTCGGCTTCGCCGCGCTGTTCCTGGCGCCGACGCTTGCCGTTGTAGTGACCCTCCAAGTGGCGCAGCGCTGGATGAATTTCGCGATCGCCAATCCGGCGCGCCAAGTTTTCTTCACCGTGCTGGCCCGCGAAGAGAAATACAAAGCCAAGAACCTGATCGACGTGGTGATCTATCGCGGCTCCGACGCATTGTATGGCTGGGTGTTCGACAGCTTACAGGTGCTGGGACTGAAGCTTGGCGCGATCGCGCTCGTCGCATTGCCGATCGCGGCGGGCTGGCTCGTTCTGTCGGCTGCTTTGGGACGTACTCAGGAACGCCGCGCCGCGCTGATGGACGCGGGCGCGATGCAAGGAGAACAAGCATGACAATCCGCATGACGCGACGTGAATTCGCGATAGCGACCGGCGCAGCGGTGCTGGTTCCGCCGGCGTTTGCGCAGACTAACGCGCTGCTCACCCGCGCTATTCCGAGCAGCGGCGAGCGTCTGCCGGCAGTCGGCCTCGGCACCGCGCAAGTCTTCAACACCAGCGACGAGGCGACCCGGCAGAAGGCTGCCGGGGTGGTGCAGGCGCTGATTGCCGGCGGCGGTCGTCTGATCGACACGTCGTCGGTTTATGGCGATGCCGAAGCCGTACTGGGCGACGTGACCGCACCCAGCGGCTTGCGCAGCAAGCTCTTCATCGCGACCAAGCTCGAATCGCCCAACGCCGCGGAACTCAAGCGCTCGCTGAGCCGATTGAAGACGGAGAAGCTCGATCTCCTGCAATTCCACAACGTCGACGATCCGCAGCAATCGCTGGCGCAGTTCAAGGAGTGGAAAGCGCAAGGCGTCTGCCGCTACATCGGCATCACCTCGACCCGTCATCAGCAGTATGCCGCGATCGAAGCAGTGCTCGGGCGCGAAAAGCCGGATTTCGTGCAGATCGACTACTCGATCGACGACCGCGAAGCCGAGAAGCGCATCCTGCCGCTCGCCGCCGAGGTCAAGGCGGGCGTGCTGACCGCGCTGCCGTTCGGCCGTGCCCGGCTGTTCCGCGCCGTGAACGGCAAGGATATTCCCGACTGGGCGCGGGGATTCGCCGAGAGTTGGGCGCAGTTTTTCCTCAAATACCTGCTCGGCGACCCGCGGGTCACGGCGGTCATCCCGGGCACCGCCGATCCGGCGCACATGACCGACAATATCGGCGCCACGCGAGGCCCCCTGCCGGACGCCGACCAGCGCCGGCAAATGGTGGCGTTTATCGAGGCGCTTTAGCTCGCTCATTGATATAATACGGCATCGAGCCCGATGTCGCGACGCGTGCGACCAGCCTTCGACACGCGCTTGCGACGCAGCGCAGGATGAATCGGAAGCCCGTCATGAATACTATTTTCGACATCAGGCCCGATGACATCGTGCCGCCTTCTCGTCGTTCGCCATACTTCTCGGAAGAGCACGAGCTGCTTCGCGCTCAGGTGCGCCGCTTCGTCGAGACCGAGATCAAGCCGGAGGCGCAGGCTTGGGAAGAGCAGGGCTATGTGCCGCGCGAAGTGCTGCGCCGCATGGGCAGTCTGGGCTTTTTCGGCATCCGCTATCCCGCCCGCTATGGCGGATCGGAGATGGACACACTGGCTACCGTCGTGTTCGCCGAAGAATTGGGCCGCTCAACCTTCAGCGGGGTTGCGACCACCGCTCTCGTCCACTCGGAGATGGCTTCCATCCACGTCTTCCGGTCCGGAAGCGAGGCGCAAAAGGAAAAATGGATGCCGCGCATCATTTCCGGCGAGGTCATCACCGCCGTCGCCGTGACCGAGCCGGACGCGGGTTCCGACGTGAAGGGTATCCGTACAGTCGCGCGGTTCGATGGCGATTCCTATGTCCTCGACGGCACGAAAATGTTCATCACCAATGGCGTCTACGGCGATCTCTATTGCGTGGCGGCGAAGACCGACCGATCGGGCCCGCCAGGCCAATCGATCACGATGTTCTTGGTCGAAAAAGGTACGCCCGGCTTTACCGTCAGCCGTACGCTCGACAAGCACGGCTGGCGATCGTCCGACACGGCGGAGCTGCATTTCGAAGGCTGCCGCATTCCTGCCGAAAACAGGCTCGGCGAGGAAGGGCGCGGCTTCTACGCCATCATGAAGAATTTTCAGAACGAGCGGACCACGATCGGCGCGGTGGCGATGGGCGAGGCTCAAGCCGCGCTGGAGCTCACGCTCGATTATGTCCGCACCCGCAAGGCTTTCGGCGCCCCGCTTTGGGCAAGAGAGACCATCCGTCAGCGCATGGCGATGCTGGCGACCAAGATTGAGGCTGGCCGCCAGCTGGTCTATCACGCGGCTTGGCTCGACACGCAGGGCGTCGACGCCACCAAGGAAGTCTCGATGGTCAAGGCCTTTTGCGGCGAACTGGTCAACGAGGTCATGTACAACTGCGTCCAGTTTCACGGCGGCATGGGCTTCATGCGCGGCACCACCATCGAGCGCATGGCGCGCGACGCACGCGTGCAGAATATCGGCGGCGGCGCCACCGAGGTCATGCTCGAAGAGGTCGCCAAGCGGCTATAGCAAAGCGAGCGCATGATCCGGAAAAGTGGACGCCGGTTTTCCGAAAAGATCATGCGCCACCAAAATGTTAGAGCGCCAATCGATTCAATCGGAAAAGATTGCGAGCTAAATGTGCCGGCGCGGCCTTGGCAATGACGGCAGGTTTGATAATCTACGATCCATCGGGTTTTCGGAACCGACAAAAGGGAATCGCCATGCCACGCATGCTTACCATTGCCGCCATGTTCGTGCTCGCATTGCCAGCCTTGGCCGCGGCCGAGGAACACAAAGGCGGCGCGAAGCCCGGTGGCGCCAAGCCGGGCGTCGCCAGGCCGGCCGTTGTTCCGCATGGGCCGCCCGGTGGAGTGGTGGGTCATCCCATGGCGGGGCCGCATCCCGGCGGCCCAGGCGGACGCCAGTTCGGCTATCACGGCCACATGATCAATCGGGTCCATCTCGCGCCGTTCGTTTATCCGGGTGGTTGGGCCTACCGGCAATGGGCTATCGGCATGGCGCTGCCCGCGCTGTTCTTGGCGCCGGCTTATTTCTATGCCGACTGGGCCGCGCTTGGATTGGCGCCGCCGCAGCCCGGCTTCCAATGGGTGCGCTACGGACCGGACCTGCTCTTGGTGGATGTGAACACCGGCCAGGTCGTCGACGCGGTTTACGGTGTGGTCTATTAGGTCGAAGCCGCGTCGGCGAACGCCGTAAAGCGCCTGTTCCGGCGTCGGTGGCTCGCGGCTTCGCCAATCGCGCTCACTTCACTCCGTATTTCGCCCACTGGTCGGCGATATTGACCCGGATCGCTTTTGCCGCCGCCATGTCGGCTTCCGCGCCGGCATCATCGCCCTTCTTCTGCTTGACCACGCCGCGGCCGTAGAGCGAGCCCGCGAGCTTCGGGTTGAGCTTGAGCGCGGCGTCGTAATCGGCCAGCGCCTTGTCGAGATCGCCAAGTTTGAGATTGACCAGCGCACGACTGTCGATCGTGTTGGCGTCGTCCGGCCGCAGGCGAAGCGATTCGTTGCAGTCCGTCAACGCCGGTTGCAGCTGGCCGACGAGGGCGCGGTCCCAGCACCGGTAGTTCCACCAATTGGCATTCGTCGGTTGCAGGCGGATGAGTTGATCAAATCCTTCGATCGCTTGATCGTATTGACCCTTGTTCTCGTAGGCAATGGAGCGGTTATTCAACGCTGCGCTGTAAGGTGGATCGATGCGGATTGCCTCGTTATAGTCGGCGATGGCGTGGTCGTAGTCTTTCTTCTTGGCGTAGGTGTAACCGCGGTCATTGTAGGCGATGGCATATTTCGGATTGAGGCGGATCGCGTCGCTGTAGTCGGCGATGGCATGATCGAAGTCGTCCTTGGCGGAATAGGCGTCGCCGCGGTTGTCGTAGGCGATGGCATATTTGGGATCGAGCGTGATCGCCTGGTTGTAGTCGGCGATGGCGCGGTCGTAGTCGCTCTTTTTGCTGTACGCGAGGCCGCGGTTGTTGAATGCGGTCGCATATTTGGGATCGACCCGGATCGCCTCGCTGTAGTCGGCGATCGCGTGGTCGAAGTCTTTCTTGTCGAAATAGAGGTTGCCGCGGCCGTTAAAGGGCAACGCGCTCTTGGGATCGAGCTGGATCGCTGCGTCGTAGTCGGGTAATGCGCGGTCGATATCGCCCTTGGATCGGTAGGCGTTGCCGCGGCCGTTGTGCGGACTTGAGTATTTGGGATCGACCCGGATCGCCTCGTTGTAGTCGGCGATGGCGTGGTCGTAATCTTTCTTATCGTCGTAGGCGTTGCCGCGGCCGTTATAGGCGAGTGCATACCCGGGATCGAGGCGGATCGCCTGGTTGTACTCGGCGATGGCGCGATCATTGTCACCCTTGTCGCGGTAGATGTTGCTGCGGCCGTTGTACGGGGAGGCGTATTTGGGATCGAGCCGGATCGCCTGGTTGTAATCGGCCATGGCGCGGTCGTTGTCGCCCTTGGCGCGGTAGGCGTTGCCGCGGCCGTTATAGGGGTAGGGGTATTTGGGATCGAGCCGGATCGACTGGTTGTAGTCGGCAATGGCGTTGTCGTTGTCGTTCTTCTCGCGGTAGCCGTTGCCGCGGTTGTTAAAGGCGATCGAGAGATTTTTCTGCGTCTCCTTGCCGGACTGGATGACGGTGGTGCAGCCGCTGATCTGCAGATCGGGCGAGGCCTTCTCCTTGTTGACGCACCAAGTCCACGCCTGCGAGAGCTGCGCGCTCGCGGTGCCACCCGTAAAAATGCCGGCAGCCACAGCAGCCGCGACGACGGCCGTGCGATTGACTGCAAATCTGCGTAAACGCGTGACCATGCCTACGCCCCCTCGTGTTGGTCCTTCGCGGCGGCAGACTAGCACAAGATCGGAGCGCAAAGCCTGGCCCACTGCGGACACTCGGTCACTGCCCTCGATCAGCTCACCGCCGTCGCCGACAAGCTCGCTCGCGTCGCGCCCTGATCCGCCTCAGCCTGCCGGCTGCGCCCGCTTCGGGAACAATTGCGGCCGCAGCTTCGGATGGCAGGCCATCATCTTCGGCGCATAAGCCGTCTCGGCCCCGAGTTCCTCGGCGGCGTGCCAGGCCCAGCGCGGATCCCACATGGCGCCGCGCGCCAGGCAGATCAGGTCGGTCTGGCCGGAAGCCACGTATTCCTCGGCCTGTCGGTAGCCGGCGATCAAGCCGACGGTCATGGTGGTGATGCCGCTCTCGCGCCTGACCTTGTCGGCGAACGGCACCTGATAGCCGGGAGCGAGCGGGATTTTCTGACGCGGATCGAGGCCGCCGCTGGATACGTCCATATAGTCCAGGCCGCGCTGCTTGAGCTCTTTGGCCAAGAGGACGGTTTCTTCCGGCGTCCAGCCGCCGTCGACCCAGTCGGTGGCGGAGACGCGCATGCCGAGCGGCTTCTGCTCGGGCCACACCGCCCGCACCGCCTCATATATCTCGATCGCAAAGCGCATGCGATTTTCAGTCGAGCCGCCATATTCGTCGGTGCGCTTGTTGGAGAGCGGCGAAAGGAATTGATGGGCAAGATAACCGTGGGCGCCGTGCAGCTCGATCACATCGTAGCCGATGCGATCGACGCGCTTGGCGGCGGCGGCGAATTCGCCGACGCAGCGCTTGATGTCGTCCTTGGTCATGGCGTGGGGCACCGGCCAGCCGGTGTCGTAGGGGATGGCCGAGGGCGCCTCTGGCGTCCAGCCACCGTCTTCTTTGGTTAGGATCGGCTTGCCGCCCGCCGCCGGCGGTGTCGTCGGACCTTTGCGCCCGGCATGCGCAAGCTGCACGCCGAGTTTGGCGACGCCGTAGGTGCGGCAGAAATCGTGCACGCGCTTGAGCGCCGCCTCGTTATCGTCGGAATACATGCCGGCGCATTTAGGAGTAATTCGTCCGATCGGAGTGACGTCGGTCATCTCGCACATCACCAGCCCCGCGCAGCCGAGCGAGAAGCTGCCGAGATGCATCAGGTGCCAATCGTTCGCCGACCCGTCGTTGGAGTTGTACTGGCACATCGGCGAGACGACGACCCGATTGGGCAGCGTGAGCCCGCGCAGCGTAATGGGAGAAAACAGGACGCTAGCCATTGTTCGAGATCCTTTCAGTGTCAAGATTTTGCCGGGGGCAAGCTGAGCTATCAGTTCAGGTGCACTGCCGCCGTTTAGCGAAAGCGCGCTATGTAGTAAGCGAGATCGAGAATTTGCGTGTCGGTGATCGGTGTAAGTACCTCGGCCATGACGCCATCGTAGCCGTGGCGGGCATTGCTCTTATACTCGCGCAACGTCTTGACGAGATAGTCCTCGCGCTGGTCGGCGATGCGCGGAATATTTTCGCGGCCGGTCAAATCCAAATTGTGGCAAGTGTTGCAGCGATGTTGCCCTATCAATGCTTGGCCGCTCTGCATCCGGGCGGCGTCCGGCACATCCGCCAGCGGCCGCGGCGGTGGCAGCTTGGCGATCGCGTCGGAGAACGCGCGCAGATCGTCGTCGGTGAAGTCCAGGGTCATGTCGTTCATGATCTCGGCGACGCGTTGCTTCTCGCGAAACAGATAAAGCTGGATCAACAGATAGGGCGCCGGTTGGCCGCCGAGCGAAGGAACTTCCGTAGTCTCCGATCGGCCATTCGCGCCGTGGCAGGCGAGGCACGGCGCCAAGCGCTCCGTCAGGGTCGCGGCGGAAGGCGATTGGCCGGCGGCGCAAATCAGCGCTATCGCCGCAGCAACCTGCCGCATTAGTTTTATCGTTCGGGGCATTGTCATTGTGAAAAACGGCGGGAGCGCCGGAGCGTTCCCGCCACATTTCGTCAGCGGCCGGCCGAAGCGGCTTTGCCGTAGGTTATGCGATAAACCGCGCCGTTGAAATCGTCGGAAACCAGCATCGAGCCGTCACGCATAATCTCCACGTCCACCGGGCGGCCGATGTAATTGTTATTCTCGATGAACCCGGTGAGGAACGGCTCCGACGATTTCACCGTGCCGTCTTTGTTGAGATAGACGACCAGGATGTCGCCGCCGAACTTGTTGGTACGGTTCCACGAGCCGTGGCGCGCGAGAAAAATGGCGTTTTTGTACTTCTTCGGGAACATATCGCCGGTGTAGAAACGCAGGCCGAGGCCGGCCGAGTGCGGGCCGGTCAGCAAGATCGGCGGCACGAACTCGCTGCAGCTGTGGCCCCAGCCGAATTCCGGATCCGGCAGATTGCCCTGGTAGCAGTATGGCACTCCGAAATCCTCGCCCAGCTTGGTGACGCGGTTGAGTTTGTCTTCCGGAACGTCCTCCGAAACCCAGTCGCGGCCGTTGTCGGAGAAGTAGAGCTGCTTGTTGACCGGATTCCAGTCGAAGCCGACCGAATTGCGCACGCCGAGCGCGACCGTTTCTCTTCCGGTGCCGTCGAGATTGATTCGCCGAATCTGACCATGATCACTGTCATGCAGCACGTTGTTGCCCGGCTGCCCAACCGGAATGTAGAGCTTGTTGTCGGGACCGATGCCGATGAACTTCCAGCCGTGCGCTTCGTCTTTCGGCAGATCCGTGTAGATCACCGTCGGCTTCGGCGGATTGTCGAGATTGGCCTCGACATCATCGATCTTGGAAATCTGCGACAGCTCGGCGATGTAGAGCGTGCCGTCGTGATAGGCGAGCCCATTCGGGCGATAGAGGCCGGCGGCGACCGTCTTGAGCTCGGTCTTGCCGTCCTTCTTGACGACGGCGGTGACCTTGTTGCCGACGCGCGTGCCGACGAACACGGTACCCTTGTCGCCGATGCGCAGCGAGCGCGCGTTGGCGATGCCGCTGGCATAGACCTCGATATTGAAGCCGGGCGGCAGCTTCAGCTTGGCGGTTGGCAGCTTGTCGGGCGGTGCCGGCAGCGGCGGCGGCGCGACCGGCGCGAGCTTGGCGGCGGCCGGGTTGCCCTCGGGTCGGCCGATCAGCGCCGAGCCGGGCGGCGGCGCGGGCGCGGCGGCCGGAGCAGCAGGGGGAGCGGAAGCGGGCGGTTGCTGGGCGAAGACCGGAGCGGCCAACAGGAGGCCGGCAATCGTGCCGACGAGCAGCATGCTGCGCCGGGCGGTGACACACGGAATCATCGGAAGTCCTCCCTGAGGTGGAGGCGCTTGTCTGTCCAGCCGGTACGAGAACGGTATATTCGTAGCGCGCCTCGATCGCGCCAATCTCTACTATTTGCCTCCCAGGTTGCAATCGGGGGTCTGCCAATTCCGAGGGGTCGGGAACTCCGGTATTATGGCGCAAACGCCACAAACCTAGCGGCTGAGAACTGAATAGGTCTCAGCGACGGCTAGGTGGCTCCCCAGAAATTGGAGATTCCGCACGAATATCGGGCATCGAGCCATATTGGCCGGTGTTCGGATTCGTGAGAGGAATCGGCTATGGATGAAACTATCACTTTCGGCCGCGAAAAGATTGCTAGCGCGGTTGCTGGCTTCATTTTCACAGTCGCTGTCCCGGGGATCATTTTTGCCATGATCCCCAAGATAGACCCATCCTTAGGTTGGCCTGCCCTTGAGTTTAGCATCTTACTGGGCATCACAGTTCTCGTATGGGGATTCTCTCCACATCATCTCAAGGATTGGAGAAGTAAAATGGGGTCCGTTGCTATAATGGGAATTGCCCTAGTTGCTTACTGCATTGGTGCAATTTGGTACTATCGCACTCACGTTCAATCCGAGAATGGGTCTAGCGCAGAGCCGAGTCGGTTTACCTGGACCTGGGAGCCGTTGTCTCAGAAGGAGGCCGA
>Ga0074044_10005701_pt1 | contig 10099 bp, 5 predicted proteins | sample BogForMeECP23OM1_FD_94443 | JGI IMG/M metagenome (GOLD analysis project Ga0074044, IMG submission 94443) | Bog forest soil microbial communities from Calvert Island, British Columbia, Canada - Bog Forest MetaG ECP23OM1 | ecosystem: Environmental > Terrestrial > Soil > Wetlands ...
CCTCAGCATACAAGAATGCCAGCGCGGCGAGGACTGCGACCGCAAGCGCAGGAACGTCACTCAGCACGCAGGTGGAAAGCCCGAGAAAATGCGGCGACGTAGCCAGAAGTAACCCGGCCAATGCCGCGCTTGGCCGGTCAAACGCCCACAGGGTCAGAATGTAAAGCCCGGCTATCGCGATCAATGCCGTCAGCGCCGTAACCAGGCAAAGCCGCTCGGGCCTATGGCCCAGAAGTGGATATGCCGCGGCGAGGATCAGTGGATAGCCGATCGTATAGCGGGACGGATAGGAATTCCCCGCGAAATGGAGCACCGGGCCTAGCCCGCGATTGAGGTTTACCGCAATCGCCGCGTATTCAACCGCGTCGGGCATCGGCCACAATTCCTGTCCGTTGGCGAATCCCGTGCCCGCGATCATCAGCAGCGCAAACCCGAGCAGCAGCGCGAGTATCGCCGCGTCGATTCCCTTGAAGCGAAAGGCGGACGCTTCGCCCGCATCACCACCGGGCGGAGCGGGTCTTGATGAAGCCGAAGATGAACCAGAAGACGAAGCAGAAGATGAAGCAGAATCGGACGAATTTTCCGATTTTACCGGGGTCGCTCTACTTCGTGACTGCGCCTTGGCGCGCGTACTTCGCGGCATTCAGGTTCTTCTTAAAGCACGCTGCGTGTTTCGTCGCAACGGTTCGTTCTGTTTGCTTACCGGCGATCGCATGCGGCGGCGCAAATCCGGGCGCGGATCGCCGCTGGATGGCGTAGCTGGGTAGCGTCGCGAGCCGCTACGAAAGCGGCGCGATGATCCTCACCTCGAATCTCACCTTCGGCAGCTGGGATAGCGCCTTCGCCGGCGACAGCGTGCTCACCGCGGCGATGCTTGATCGCGTCCTTCATGACTCGACCATCGTCAGCATCAACGGAGAGAGCTTCAGACTCAAGGACAAGCGCAAGGCCGGGCTGCTCGCGGCTCCTGCCAAAGCCGCCAAGCATTAACTTAAGGCGATCGCGGCGGAGTGGCGTAGCCCATGCTCGCCGTCCGGCAAAATTGGGTGTCCGCTCAGTAGTAAATTTAACTTATGCGGGTTGACATATGGATCTTATTTGACTAAACAGGGCTAGCCGCAAATTAGTATCTCCTATCGGGGGGGAGGCCGACAGATGGCGGGACGTACGGACGGGTGGGCTTTATGTCTCTTTCTGGCCTTCGTCTCGTTAGCGGTGTGTTTTGCACCCTCAATTGCTCGCGCGCAACAAAACGTCGGTACAGTTACCCAACTCAGCGGTTCCGCGCAAATCCAGCGAGCCAGCCTGACCGTAAGCGTCTCACAGGGAACGGCAGTTGAACTTCATGACCGACTCGCGACCTCCGTAAATTCGAGCGCGACAGTCACGCTGACAAGCGGAATTACCGTAACGCTTGCCGAACATACCAACCTCACTTTCGACCAGAATGTGACGACTGGCGGTACTGGCCGGAATACGCAGCTCAATCTGTTTGAAGGTGGCTTGAGATCAATAGTACCGGCCCTGTTGCAGACGCAGACCTTCGAAGTCCACACGCCCAATGCCATCAGCGCCGTTCGCGGGACTGACTTCGATACTACCTACATCGAGGGAAGAATCCGTCCTGGATACGAGGGATGCCAGCGCTATACCGACGTCAGGGTGCGGGAAGGGGTAGTTGCGGTCAGCAATCTTGCCAACCCGGCCGAAGTTATTGAAGTTTCGGCCGGATACGAAACGACCGTTCCCTGCCTGTTGGCGCCGCTTAGCGCTGGACCGCTGGGAATCGCGGGTGCGGCGGGACCGGGTGGGGCCGGTGGCGGACGAGGCGGAGGAAGTGCAAGTTCCGCGGGTGGTGCGGCAGCCGCCGCGGTCGGCTTCTCGGCGCCGCCACCTGGGAGCGGCACTTCGGCTCCGCCTCCGCCGCCACCCCCTATGCCGCCTCTCAGCCCGGTGCTAGGACCCTAGGATGGCGAGCCAACCCAAGACGTTGCGGACTTTCAGGGTTGTTGGACTCCTGGTTGTGGTCTGCACACTTGGCTGGACCGGCAACGCCCGCGCCCAGCTGGAGGATCTGTATCCCGGCTTTTTTGGACCGGCTAACCCGCAGGTGCTGGATGCGATCTTTTTCGGCGGCGGGTTCGGCAGCCAGGACTATGGAGCCGTACAAGAAGGCTTTCAGTTCGAGCAGACCGTCACGCCTTACATCGGAGTGGTCGGACGGGTGACCGGCTATCAATTGTGGATCGGTGATCACTTCAACAATCCGCTGGCGCCGGCGACTTTTACGCATCAGGCGCGGCTCAATTTTGCGCGCCTGCAAGGCGGGGTCGAACTCTCACTGTATCCGGGCACGACGCTGTTTCTGCTCGGCGGCGGCGACGTGGGCGATAGCCACGCGGGGGTAATCGAGGGCGATTACTCGAGTTGGCTGTTTACGCATACGCACCATCCGCTGAACTTTTCATTCAGCGCCAGCCACGACTATGAGAACCACGTAACCAGCTCAGAAATCGACCTGCGGATGGTAGCGTTTTCGACCGCAAATTATCTCGCCACCGTCGGCGGCGGCGGCGCGATTTACCAGGGCGGACAAATCACCAGTGCCGGCGGGCAAGGCGGGCCGGATCTCGGCGTTTACTTTCGCAAATGGGCCTTTGGAATCAATGTTCAGGCCGGTTATGGAACCTCCGGTGGGTTCGGTCAGATCAGCTTCATCAAGCAGTTCGATTTTGTGGAATCGGGGTCGTTCTAGGCAGGCAGCGTCAGCGGAGAGAGCTCAAAGAGGTTATCCAAGCTTTGGTCGGCCGTATGAAAAAAGATGGTCCCACAAGCCGCCGGCGCAATTGGATAGGTATCGCTGCCGCGCTGATCCTCTTCACCGCAGTCGCGGTCGCCGCAATGGTGGTGATGCGCGCGCCGCGAACGATCGCATCGTCGCAATCCGCGCGAGTGAGCGATCCTGCCAAGCCGCCATCCCGGCGAATCGTCGGGGCCAATCATGCGCCGCGAATTTCGTTATCGAAGCTGCCGCTCAGCTTTGAGCCGAACTTGGGCCAGAGCGATCCGCATGTGCAGTTTCTCTCGCACGGACAGGGTTATACGCTGTTTCTGACTGCGGGCGATGCGGTGCTGTCGATGCGCGGCAGCGCGCAGCCTGTTGCTGGCGGCTCGCACAACCGGATAGCAGAACCGTCATTCACATTTTCCAATCGTCGCAAAACCGCCAGCAATGGATTGCGTGCGAAGCCTCAGCCTCGTTACTTACTGCCCTCTGGCGGTGAGAGAGGGGCGTTAGGGAAGGCTGGCCGGTCATCGGTGGTGCGAATTGCGCTAAAGGGGGCGGCGCGGGCGCCGCAAATCGAGGGTGTCGATCGGATGGCGGGGCGGAGTAACTATTTCATCGGTAACGACCCGAAGAAATGGCATACCGATGTCCCCAATTACGCCAAAGTCGAACTCAAGAATGTCTATCCGGGAATCGATCTGATCTACCACGGCAGCACGCAGGGCCAGCTTGAGTATGACTTCCGCCTTGCGCCAGGCGCCGACCCCAATGCGATCCGCCTGGGCTTCACGGGTGCCGGCAAACTGGCCCTGAATGAGCGGGGCGATCTGATCGTCAGCGTCGGCGAGAGCAAGCTCGTCGAGCATGCGCCGGCGATCTACCAAGAGAGCGGCGGCAAGCGTCAAACGATAGCAGGCGGATGGCGGCTGCAGGGTGCGCACGAGGCAGGAATGCGAGTGGCGGCCTATGATCGCACCCGGCCGATTGTGATCGATCCGGTACTGACTTTCTCGACTTACTTGGGCGGTACGTTCCTGGATGCGGCTCTTGCAGTCGCAGCGGATGCGAGCAGCAATGCCTACGTGACCGGCTTTGCGTGCTCGACTGATTTCCCGGTGACTTCAGACGTCTATCAGGGCACCGCGCAGGGCGGCTGCGACGCATTCATCTCGAAGTTTAATTCTTCCGGAGCACTTGTCTATTCCACTTACCTTGGCGGCTCGTCTTATGACGAGGGCCGCGGAATCGCGGTCGATTCGACCGGTGCGGTCTATGTCGCGGGAGAGACTTATTCGTCGGACTTTCCGAAAACTGCTGGGCAGAGTTTCGCCGGGGACTACGACGCCTTCGTAGCCAAACTCAATCCTGCCGGTTCCTCACTGGTGTTTGGGAGACTTCTTGGTGGTTCCACCTCGACGTCCAACCCGCTAGGACTGGGTGGTTCGTATGCGACCTCCGTCGCCATCCCGGCTGGATGCAGCTCGAACTGCAGTGTATTCGTGGCTGGTTCAACAACTACGACCGATTTCCCTGTGACAGTGGGCCCGACATCCGCGCCCAATGCCTTTAATGCTTTCGTTACTGGTGTGAGCGCGGACGGTTCTCAGGTTCTCTACTCCACTTACTACGCTGGCGGCCCGGGACCCGCGAATGATGGAACGTCCACGTATGCCGCCTCGATCGCGGTAGACGGATCCGGCCACGCATTCATAACGGGTACTGCCGATGTGGCGACTTTACCGATAACTGTTGGCGGTACGTACAGCGGCGGTGCTGATTGCTTTGTGGCCGAGTTCAATAGTTCCGGGACCAACGTGATCTTTGCTCGGTATCTCGGCGGTATCGGCTATGACGAAGGCTTGGGAATTGCCCTGGAACCGGGTTGCTCATCGAACTGCAACAGTTACGTCGCCGGCTTCACCTGGTCGGCGGATTTCCCGACGACTCCCGGTGCGTTCCAGACCACGTTTGGAGGCTACGAAGATGCTTTCGTGACGGAGCTCAACAACAGCGGCTCGGTTGTCTACTCCACCTATCTTGGTGACGCCGGGGCTGACGGCGCGGAAGCGATATCGGTGGATTCGAGCGGAAGCGCCTACGTTACCGGGTTCACGACGTTCATAAATTTTCCGCAGGTGAATGCACTGCAGGGCCCATCCTCTCCTTTCTTCCAGCTCTTCAAAGCGACCGACGGTGCCACCTTCAATCCTACGGCGCAGACTACAGCGGGGAGCGCTTTGCAAACCATCTCAATAGACCCCGTTGACACCAGCACGATCTACGTCGGAACCAACCGAAGCGGAGTTCTGAAGAGTACTGACGGCGGCGTTTCATTTAACCCAACAGGCCTCACCGGCCAGGCAGCAGGCGCTCAGGTTGATTTGAATGACCATACGACGGTATACGCCGGCACTTCGAATGGCTTGCTTAAAAGTGTTAACAGCGGCGCTACGTTCAATGCGACTGCGCTGACAGGCCAGGCGGTCGATGCCTTCGCTCAAGACCCAAGCACATCGCCGACGACAATCTACGCGGGCACTCGATTGAGCGGTGTGATGAAGAGCATCGATGCGGGCGCCAGTTTCCAGGTCATTCCGGGTTTGCCGAACACCGAAGTGTTGTCGTTGCTGGTCGATCCGCAATCGCCCGCGAATCTGTACGCAGGAACCGGGAACGGACTGTTTCGAACCAGCAACTTCCACGCGACCGGCAGCATGAACGTCGCGCGCGAATTCTTTCCATTGAATCTTCTTTCCGATGGCACGGTGCTAGCCAGCGGTGGTGATACCGACGCTAACTACACCGTTCCCACGGCGAGCGCGGAAATCTTCAGCCCCTCGGCCGGTAGCTGGACGACCACCGGCAGCATGGTCACGGCGCGGACAATTCACACGGGAACGACGCTTGAGAACGGCTCGGTGTTGGTGACCGGAGGACTCGACTCTTCCGGTGACGTTCTTCAGAGTTCTGAGCTTTTCAGCGCGGGCACATTCGCCGCGACGGGCAATATGACCACCCCGCGCTACCTTCACACTGCAACGCTTCTTCAAGGGAGCGACACCGATCTCGACGGAGATGTGCTGGTCGCAGGCGGCGACTTCTTCGACACCGGTGGAACCGCTGAGCTTTACAATCCCGCGACTGGAAAATTCACTCTGACGACCGGCAACATGACGATGCTGCGTTTCGCGCACACTGCCACTCTCCTGGCGAACGGCGAGGTGTTGATCACTGGTGGAATCACGTCGTCTAATTTGGCCACCGCAACCGCCGAGTTGTACGATCCCTCGACCAATACTTTTTCAGCCACAGGCAGCATGGCTAACGCCCGCCATGCTCACACGGCCACACTGCTTCCGGATGGCACGGTGTTGATCACCGGCGGCACCAACAACACGTCCGACGACGGGATAGGTGACTTAGCGGGTGCCGAGCTGTACGACCCATCGTTGGGCACATTTTCTGCGGTCGGAAACATGACGACGCCTAGAGCGGATCAGGGCGCCGTTCTCCTCACCAACGGGCTCGTCCTGGTGGCGGGAGGAGTTTCTAGTCCGACGACCGGCCTCACCGCCGCTGAGTTGTATAACCCAACCAACGCCACATTCTCGCCCACGACCCTGATGAACGCTTTTCATATCGCTGGCTTTGGCGTGCCTGCACCTGCGATCCTGCTGAACAATGGAAAGGTCCTTTGGGCTGGCGGTCAATTGGGTAATACCAATCCGCCGGAATCGTTTGCTGAGCTCTACGATCCTAGCAACAACACGTTCCTGCGGACCGGCGAAGGATTTTCTCCAATTCTCTCCATCGCGGCGGACCCGACCAGCTATCCGACGGTCATATACGGCAGCACTCTATATCAAGGATTGGTCGCAAGTAGTGCGGGCTTCGCCACTTGCTTCGGCTGTCCGGGCTACAATTTCTTCGAATTCGGAGCGCAAGGTGCCGGCGTAGTGGTCGACCCGAGTACCACTCCCGGAACCATCTATTTTGGCACCAATTCAGACACGATCCTGAAGAGCACCGATGCCGGCGCGACCTTCAGCACGATCTATCCCAACGGTAGTCACCCAGGAGACATCAATGCGCTTGGCGTCACCCCAGGTGTAACCGGAACGATATATGCGGGGAGTTTCGAGGAAATCGACAGCTTCGTTACTCAGCTCAATCCGGCGGGCTCGAATGCCTTCTTCTCCACCTACCTGGGTGGAAGTAAGGAAGACGTGGGGGTTGGTATTTCAGCGGCTCCCGGTGGCAACTTCGCATATGTGGCCGGGCTAACCGATTCTCCAGACTTCAACGGCGCATCGAGCGGTGAGCAGCCGGCTCTCAACGGAAGTGAGAACGCTTTCCTCGCAAATATCAACCTCGCGCCAACGGCAACTGCCACGCCTACATCGACATCGACTGCCACGGAAACCGCAACGGCAACTGCAACCGCGACGGTCACTGCGACTCGAACCGCAACTCCAACTGCCACCGCAACATCGACATCGACTGCCACGGCAACCGCAACTTCGACGGCAACGGCAACTGCGACCGCGACCGGGTCGGCTACGCCCACAGCGACCGCCACTGTAACTGCCACGCGGACTGCAACGGCTACAGCAACCGCGACGGTCACTTCGACTCAAACCGCAACGGCAACGGCCACCGCGACGGCGACTGTGACCGCAACGGAGACCGCAACGGCGACGGCGACTGCGACGCCAACAGCCACCGCAACCCTGACCGCAACACCGACTGCCACTGCCACCGCCACCACGACGGCCACTGCTACGCCGGCGCCCGCGTGCTCCCCCGGCGTCCCGGGCACCTCCATCAATACGGGGCAGGGCTCAGTGCCTGTTGGCAGCCCCGATCTGTGGTGGCAGTTGCTCTCGGACACCAACGCTGGGTTCCCGGCTCCGGCGCCTGCCGTAGTGATCTCGCCCAACCCATTCTATAACACCACTGATTTCAGCAGCAGCCAATGGATTTCAGCCGGCCCCAACTGTGGCAACGCCGGCTGCGGCGGGGGGCCGTACATCTATCAGATCTGCTGGACGCAGACAGGTTCGGGGTCCGTATCGCTACAGTTTCTTGTCGACAACGACGCAGTGGTCTGTTTAAACAGCCCTACTGGATGCCCGGCGGACAGTTCCAGCATAACGCTCGGTTCCCCCGTGATCGGATTCGACGACTACACCGATCCCCTCAGCAATTTTGAGGATCCCACTTTGAACACTCCGCCAGTTATAAACGCCCCCACCTCCGCGGGAATTATGAACACCCTGGATATCAACGTAGGTAATCAAGGCGGCACGGAAACTGGGTTGGAGGTGCAAGGATTACTGTGCGGGAATGTGACACTCGTGGCGTGCCCGACGGCACCGGCGACGCCAACGGCCACTGCCACGGCGACCGCAACTTCGACGTCAACGCCAACTGCATCTGCAACCGCGACCAGGACGGCAACCGCGACTGCAACCGGAACGCCGAGCGCCACCTCAAGCGCAACGCCGACCAGGTCCGCAACTCCGACTGCAACTACAACGGCCACCGCCACCGCAACTGCCACGAAGACCGCTACACCGACAGCGACGGCAACATCGACCGCGACAACCACAAAGACGCCAAAGCCCACAAAGACACCAAAGCCTACCAAGACACCAAAGCCTACAAAGACACCAAAGCCTACAAAGACACCGACCCCCACTCCGACCCCAGTTCCCGGAAACTTGAATATCGATCCGCCGTCGAATAATTTCGGCAATGTAAAAGTAGGACACGGCAAATCGGTGACATTCACACTGAGCAATTCAGCCCAGGAAGGCCCGCCGATCACCTTTGCGAGCCCGGTGGGATTTTCGGTCCCGGCGACCACGCCGCAGGTATTCGGGTTTGCCGGATCGGCCACGAACTGCCCCCTGCGATTGTTCCCGAAGAAAACGTGCAAGCTGACGGTGGAATTTATTCCGGCTGCGCCGGGCTTCGCATCCTCTACGGTAACTGTCTTTGACAACGCGGCAAATGCGAACCAGATGATCCCGCTAAGGGGGTCCGGTGAATAGCGCTGGCCAGTCCTTCAGCGGCCAGCACGACGACCGGAAACCCAATCGTGGTCGCCTTCCCGACTAGTGGTATCGTCCTTTCGAACCACCCGACAATCGCCTTTCGCTCGGAGCTCGGTTCATATAAGCCACAGGATGTCCGGCCTTGACGCCAAACCGAGTTCGCGCGCCTAAAGGACGGGATCCTCAACCGTCCCAGGCCAGCATTGACCAGCGATTCGAATGGGCTCGCAGAGTTCTATCTGCGATTCTGATCCTGGGAAGAAAATTCTCTGAGCGGAAAAGGATCAGGGAATATGCACCAATCGGCAGCTGCTAACTATTGCCTGGCGATATTCTCAACGGTAATCAGCAATCCAGGCATCACTCGCAGAATTCCGAATAGCGACGGCAATCCTCGATTGATTAGGTGAACACCGTGCGCTGCCGCCAAACCATTCTCTTGAGAGCTTCGCTCAATGAGCGCAAAAGGTACAAAGAATGACGCTGGGGGCGTTTCAGGCTTCTTCGCCCGATGGGCTTCCGCCTGCGTCGGCAAGTTGCCCAGTAAGGAGCGCTTGATCTCATTCTCAAGTTCTTGGCCTATTGTCTCAGCTTCGATCTTTTTGGCGTCGGCTCTTGCCCTCTCGGCATCGGCTCTTCCCCTCTCGGCGTTGGCTTTCGCCCTCTCGGCGTCGCTTCTTCCCTTTTCGGAACTTCGCTTCTGCCAATTCAGCGTCAGATCGATCGCACCCGTGAGGACAGCCGTTCCTGCTATGACAGGAGCAGAAATCACACCGACGCCGCAAGTAGCAAGTAAACCCAACCCACCTCCGACTAAACCAGGGCCCGTTGCCAAAAAGTCTACCGAGCCTGCGCCAACTCGTACAGTCGGCATCACGGCATCCGCGCCAAAAGAGCGATTTGCCGCCAAAAGCGATGTAATGAGTTCGGTCAGCGCTAATGCCGTGGCTGCGACCTCGGAAAGTGGCAGCCCGCCATCGAGGGCACCGCGCATCGCCGGGTGGTTAAATCGAACAAGAAATTCGCGCGGTTCCAGCAGACTACGGTCAAAAGGCAACATTCCGCTTTGAACGAGCTGGACCATATCGTCGTCTGAAGGATCGATTCTTCGTAAGAGGCGCGGGAGTATCTTGGCGCCATTTTGAGTTACCCAAGAATCGGCCTCTTCCAGAAGTCCTTCCTCTCCGTCTCCGCGTAAGAACGACGGCCTATCGTCACGTATCCCAGCCTCGCGGATGATCTCAAGCCGATC
>Ga0074044_10005704_pt1 | contig 10096 bp, 6 predicted proteins | sample BogForMeECP23OM1_FD_94443 | JGI IMG/M metagenome (GOLD analysis project Ga0074044, IMG submission 94443) | Bog forest soil microbial communities from Calvert Island, British Columbia, Canada - Bog Forest MetaG ECP23OM1 | ecosystem: Environmental > Terrestrial > Soil > Wetlands ...
CAAAGGTTGACTGCCCGAAGTGCGGCCATAGGGAAGCGTTCTACTGGCTTGTGCAGACGCGAGGAGCCGACGAATCATCTACGCAGTTTTTTAGATGCACAAGTTGCGGAACAACTTGGCGCGAGAACTCGTAAACCCATAAATTCCAACCCTAGCCTACCACCGTTCAATTAAAGTACGTATACGTCTCTCTCTAGCAACACTGGTGGATAAATTGTTCAAGGCAACGATAAACGATGCACGGGTGTGGAGGAATCTACTAGCCGCCATCTCTACGCTCATCGAAGAAACCGATTTCAATGCAGCACCAGAAGGTATCAAGCTAAGATCGATGGATCCTTCTCATGTAGCGATGGTAGATTTTGAATGGAACAAGTCTGCATTTGAAGAGTACAGTTGCCTCCAACCAACAAAAATACGATTGAACGTCAGCGATATCGTTAAGAAACTTCGAGGAGCTGGGTCTGATCGATTGGAGATAGCTTACGACGAGACAACTCGCAAACTCAATATGGTAATCAAAGGTAAATGGAAGACAACATTCACGCTACCCACACTGGATCCTGGTGATGAAGAGGTCCCGACTCCGAAGATCGCCTTCAACACTAAAATCAAAATGGTCAGTTCGAGTTTCAAAGAGATCATAGACCAAATTCAGACGGTCAGTGATAACGTACGTCTAGAATCAGCTCAAGAAAAATTTACCGCAGAGGCGGTTACTGAATTGAGTGGAGCTAAAATTGAATTAGAAAAGGGCAGCGACGTTTTGCTTGAACTTGACGTGAAGGAACCTTGCAAAGCAACTTACAATTTGAATTACTTGTCTGAAATCTCAAAAGCTGGAGCAATGGCCTCGGAACTTGTCACCCTAGAATTCTCAACAAACATGCCAGTTAAGTTGGAGTATGAAATGCCACAGCAAGGCAAACTGCTCTATTATCTGGCTCCAAGAATTGAAGCCGAATAGTAAGACGACCTTGACAACTTGAGTGCACGACGTGCCTCAAACGAAAGGCAACCTGTATGGAAGCACTTCTGACTAAGCTAGACTACGCAAAATATCCGTTCACTATCGAGGCGTTAGGTTACATAAGGACACGTAATATTGATCCAACCGAACTAACCAATCCAGAATTTATCCCAATTCTAGATCGAGCCGTCGAGCGAATTAAACAAGCCGTCTTCAACGGTAAAATCTCACATGAACTCACTCTAGAGGATATCGACATAATTGCCTATCCAATAGCACTCATGCTCATAAGCGCGACTGGCGACGATCGAACGCGAAGACGCTACGCGCTAGCCGAAGCTAAGCGAGCATACGAACTTTTGAGAACAGAACCACCGGAAAAGTTACTTCAAATTGCAACATTCACGTTCAACTGGAATACCAGACGTGTTGAAGAAAGCATCGGCGAATCGCACTTTGAGTTCGCACTTCATTTTGAAGACTACATACGAAATTCAACTAGAATGCGTGATTTGAAATGGAAACTTGTAAATAGGGTAATGTCGCAAGGTTACGTGCTACTTCCGCGCGAAGATTTCGCACGACTTCTTGAAGAGGAAGTACAAGCCAGAGTCCTTGAGAAGACGTCAGATCTTGAAATTGTTCTACCAGAAAAGTTAGCGCGATACGTCCAGCCGCTTGTTTCTAATCTCAAAGCCAGATCGGCATCTCTGGCAACAGATGACATGCCACGAGCAATCATGCCTGCAGCTATGCCGCCTTGCATGAAGAATCTACTTAGCATGTTGCAGACAAGCAAGCACATTTCCCACATGGGTCGATTTGCAATGGCGGCATTTCTGCTGAACATAGGAACTGATGAACAGGACCTCCTCAACATGCTGAAATCATTTACCGACTTCGACGAACGACTTGCACGTTATCAAGTCGAACATATTGCAGGAAAAAGAGGTTCTAGACGAAAGTACACGGCTCCAAATTGCACAACCATGCAAATGCACGGATTATGCGTCAATCCGGATCAAATATGCGCGACAATACGTCATCCACTCTCATACTACAGGAGAAAAGCCAGAAGTCTTTACTCGAAAAGACCGCGAAATATACAAACGCATAATCAAACTAGGAATGGTAATACCCATTGAAATTAAGACAATTTATTGCAACACTCGCATTAGCGCTTTTGATCATTTCAAGTTCCGTTATGATAATACGCCCTTTGTGGAATACAACGCAAGCAATCTCTAGCGGAATCCTACTGCTCATCAGTCGCAATAATTTTACTCCTGAAGAAATAATACAGCTAGCCCGTTATGGATTAGTGACAACGGTCTCGGGCCCAGTTGCGATTATTCATACTCAAATGGATGCAGTCCCAGGACTGATGCAACTTCCGTTTATCTCACAGATCGAAAGTTCGCATCCGTTACGAATTCAACTCGATCGAAGTATTCCGGACATTGGAGCAGACTTAGTTTGGCATGATATTAAGGACGACATGGGCCGGAACGTTACCGGTGCAGGCGTAGTGATAGGATTCGTAGATACAGGAATTGATCTGTCACATCGCGATTTCAAATTCCCGAACGGGACAACTAAAATCTTGTATGTATGGGATCAAACAATGAGTGGGAACGCACCCAGCGGTTTCAATTATGGTAACGAATGCACGTCGATCGAGATAACAGCAGGTCTATGTACAGAGTTCGATAGTTTCGGACATGGCACTCACGTCGCCGGAATAGCTGCAAGCACTGGACTAGCAACCGGCAATTATACTGGAATAGCGCCCGGCGCAAGTATCATCTTTGTAAAGAGCGGACAACAGCTATGCAACGGATCAAGTTGGAATTTTGATAACGCTCAGATACTCGACGGGGTGAACTACATAATCGCGAAGTCAAAACAACTTGGCATGAGAGCAGTGATAAGCCTAAGCCTCGGCGGAAACATTGGTGGACACGACGGAACCGACCCACTCGAGCAGGGTCTTGACGCGTTCGTTAAAAACGGGACACCCATTGTGGTCGCCGCCGGAAATGAGGCTGAAAGCGATGAGCATATTATCGGGAGATTAACGCAGGGCTCAGACATTACCTTCCAGGTTGAAGCCGCCACAACGACTACGGATTTGCAAATCGGTGTCTGGTATTCGTTAAAGGATAGTGTTGATGCAACATTGAAGACGCCAGACGGACGAACCTACGAAACGCCAAGTGGCGGGGACATTTCACGGTATGCAGCAGCGGTAGGAAACATTACTACGATGTCAAGTTCTTCTAAATTATCAAATGAAGCATATTTCGAGATCAACTCAACTACTTCTCTTCCGGAGTCGGGCTGGTATGTGACATTAAATCCGAAATATGTAAACTCGACTGGCGAGTGGGACGCTTGGGTCGATGCACAATCGTGTTCGTATCCTCCGGCAACGTTCATACCTGGATTGGGCTACAAAATAGACGCAAATGACACCATCGATATTCCCGGAACCGCACAGGACGTGATCACCGTGGGAGCCTATGCCTCAAAGAGCACATGGGAAGGAATGGATCATCAAATTTACGGATCTTCAGATATCGAAGTAGGGCAAATCGCATCCTTCAGTTCACTCGGCCCAACTAGGGACGGACGAATCAAACCAGACATTGTGGCTCCTGGATTATACATCGCTTCTGCGAGATCATCGATGATTCCCGTTAGCGATAGCGATCCGGACATCGATCACCGAGTTCTCGCGGGAACTAGTATGGCGACCCCACACGTAGCTGGAGTTATTGCTCTGATGCTGCAGTACTCTCCTACACTTCAACCATCGGAAATAACTCAAATACTCAAGAATGGTGCACGACTGGATTCATTTACAGGCTTGCTACCATCAGGCTCATCAATTTGGGGATTCGGAAAATTAGACGCCCGTACAGCGACGGGATTTTACAGATTCACATTAATAACCCAAAACCTACCTCCGTCTGCGACGATCACAATCAGAGTAGATAATTCGCCTAGAGCAAGCATTTCTGGTGGATCATGGTACGACCTCTACTTCTTGAAAAATACCACCCACACTGTAGAATTTGAATCGAACAATCCGAGTTCGAGTGATGTGCGATACATGATTCTCAACAGTCCGTTACAGATATCAAGTAACCAATTCCTGACGTTAGCTTACAAGGCACAATACTTCGTTGAGGTAGTAAACGTGTTCAGCTCCCAAGAGAGAACGGATTGGTATGATGCGAACACAACCCTAGAAACGACTCCCCCAACGATGATAAGAACTTCGGGATTGTTAGCAAACCTTGGCAGTGAATATGTTTTGTTCGGCTTGATTTCAATTGACGGACGAATCGTACCTACCAACCTAACAGTAAGTCAGCCAGAAACATTAACCGAGGGCTATGTGCTGACATATCCATGGATCACATTTGCTGGAGTGTTGATCGCATCGATTATCCTCCTAATAACGGTCTTGAAGAAGCTTAGGCTTTCTGCTTCACCGGCATAGAAGCATCTCAAACATATATTTGCCCTCGACGCGCATCGCTTGTAGCAGTTCTATTGGGGCGATAGCATGGAGCAACGTATGGATGATCAAGCCGCGCAACGAATTGATTTTCTAAAGAAAACATTTCTTGAATACTACAAAGATCATGCTAAGTTATTGAAGCCTCCATCAGCAATGAACCAACGAGAATTCGGATTTCTTCTATTTCGAGAGAAGATCATGGTACGGCATAAGGCGTTCCGAGAATTAGCTAGCTTCGCAGAATTGTTACTTTCGCTTATCCCTTCGGACGTATACTATTCTACAGCCTACTACAAGCGACCGGATCTCGATATGGACCAGAAGGGCTGGCTGGGATCGGACTTAGTATTCGATGTTGATGCTGACCATATTGAGACACCGTGCAAAGAAACGCACGACATGTGGATCTGTTCTAATTGTAAGGAAACGAGACGAGGCAAAAAACCTGCAAAATGTCCGAAATGCGGACATGAAAAGATTGATGAGAAGGCTTGGTTATGCGACAGATGTCTCTTCGCTGCTAAAGAGGAGATGTTGAAATTAAGAGACTTCATGATTGAAGATTTCGGCATCAACCATAATGAGATGCACATGTTCTTTTCCGGCCATAGAGGATACCATCTCCATGTTACCTCCGAATCACTAAGAAAATTGGATGATAACCAACGAAAGGAAATAGTAGATTACCTACTGGCTCTAGGGTTGGACCCCTACGAGCAAGGTCTCTATCAGGGTCCATCAGACGTATACGCAGATACCAAGCATTCAATGATTATTGGTCCTCAAATGACTGATCCAGGATGGCGAGGACGTCTCGCCAGAGGAGTTTTCGAAGTGGTCACAAAACTCAACCAAGATCAACTTCTTGCATTGGGATTCTCTAAAGGAGCGGCAGCCCAGGTTCTCCGTGAGCGCGAAACCATAGAACGAGACTGGTCAGAAAAGATACTTTGGAGCTACTTCCAGGACAGATGGAAAATCACCGATGAAATCTGGCGGAACGTACTAAGCCAAGCAGTCACGTTAACCGCACTGCCCGCAAGAATCGATACAGTTGTCACCACCGACATACATCGTCTAATCCGAATGCCAGACACATTGAACGGGAAAACTGGTCTCAAAGCCACAATGCTGGCCCTTGATCAACTCGAAGAGTTCGATCCATTCGACCAACCAATCGCATTCCAAGGTAAACAAACCGTTTTCGTTAACGAGGCCCCTGAAATAAGAATCCGCGAACAAAAATTCGGTCCATTCAACAAGGATAAAATTGAACTGCCGCTTTCCGGAGCCGTACTTTTGATTGCAAAAGGTGTCGCAGTCCCGGTGAATTAGATGTACGACGAATTACACATAGCTTGGAAGGCAGAAAAATCATCGCAAAAACTACAACCCCTGCCGCGCGACTTCTATCAAAGAGCAACTAAATATTTTGAAGAATTAAGTCGTGAGATATCAGACACAGACTCACGCACCCTACATGACCGATTGACAACCAGAGAAAAAGAAATGGCCGCACGCCTTCTCGGAGAACTCAGACAAGCAAGACGAACAAAAATCTTCCAAGCAGCACAGAGTCATTCCATAATCAACCCAACCGACCTAACTGAGGAAGAGAATAGTTTGATAGAAGCAATTAAGGAACCGGAATCAAATTCCTACCTAAACCAAGGAACGTTTCCCACTTCAGTCAAACCAGCAGACACCGAAGAGAAGTTCGTTGTAGTCAGATTTCTCCAAGATATCCCTGAAATTGTGGGAATCGACTTAAGGATCTATGGTCCATTTAAGAAAGAAGACGTAGCGTCCGTACCATCAACGAACGCCACCGCGCTGATCGACCAAGGGGCAGCGAAGGTTATCGAATTCAAAAAAGTAGAGAACAATCTGTTTCGTCAACAATAAATAGCAGACAACTTGCTACCTAACGAACCTAGAGCTGATCGGTATGAAGATCCCAAAACAGATGCGAACCTACTGTCCAAAATGCAAATCACATACTGATCACCAAGTCTCAATTTACAAAAAGGGTAAAGACCGTGCGATGGCGATTGGAAATAGACGGCACGAGCGAGACGAACATGGATACGGCGGACAAAAATTCCCGAAACTGAAACGCACAGCCAAAACAACCAAGAAACAACTCTTACGATTATCCTGCAAAACTTGCTCAAGCACCGTCTACCGTTTCGGAATCAGACTTAGAAAACTCGACATCATGTAAGAATGTGCACATGCGCGAATCCAGAATTCGCGTGAAATCAAGCCGTGCAGCCATAACACTTATGTTGCCAATCTACATTCGAGAACAGCCTCAATACAGGTGTAACTCAATTTGACAGAACATGAATTAATCCCAAGACCACAATCCAACTTCATTCGCGTCAAGTGTCCGAAATGCGCAAACGAGCAAGTCATTTTTGATCGTCCCTCTCTAGCGCCTCATTGTTCCGTATGCGAGGAAATACTTGCTGAACCTACCGGCGGTAAAGCCAGGCTGAAAGCTGAAGTAGTGCAACTGCTTGGGTAGGCTACACAAACTATGACGACTGCACCTGTCTATCCTGAAATCGGCGATTTAGTAGTAGCCTCAGTTACCCACGTCGTCGATTACGGAGCATACGTCAAACTCGACGAATATGATGGCGTGGAAGGGCTAATTCATATCTCCGAAATCGCGAGCACCTACGTGAAGAACATCAGAGTCCACGTAAGAGAAGGACAAAAACTAGTTCTGAAAGTACTACGAGTCTCGTCACAACGTGCACAAGTGGATCTCTCCTTACGAAGAGTAACAGGACGCGAGAAATCAGAGAAGATGCTCGAATGGAAGAAAGTGAAGAAAGCAGACTCCATAATCAAAGGAGCTGCCGAACGCCTCAAAGCCGGAGAAGCAGACATGGTGAAAATTCGAGATCTGATCTATGAAAAATTCGATAACCCTTTCGATGCCTTCGAAGAAGCACTAGATGAAGGAGAGGAATTCTTCCTAAAGCTTGGCGTAAGCGAAGATTGGTCTAAAGCACTTACAGAAGTAACTAAAAGCAAAATCAGGCTGGAAAAAGCTAAGGTAACGGGCACAGTTGAACTAACGTGCACCAAAACAGCAGGAGTAGAAGCCATAAAGCAAGCATTACATGGCGCAAAGAAGACGAAAAAGACACGAGGTACAACGATCAAGCTTTACACGATCGGTTCACCCAAATATAGATTAGAAGTAAGAAGCAAAGAGAAAACCGATGCCCAGTCAACCTTGAATCTCGCAATCAACGAAGTTTTGGCTTCAATCAAAAGTCTTGGTGGTGAGGGACGCAGAGTAACTTGAAATGGCTACTAAGAAAATGTCCTAAATGTATGACGTACACCCTGAAAACTGCTTGTCCGGTCTGCCAAACTCAAACGGTTACTCCTCATCCTTCAAAATTCTCTCCTCATGACAAATACGCAGAATATAGGCAAAGAGAGAACTACGGTCACTAAATAACAGCGTATCGCTCCCGCGCGGTTTGATTCAACATCGAATCAGAGAGACACACGAAGGTGAATCATTGATTAGGGCGGCTTGTTAATCGCAATAAGTGCGCTGGAACCAGAGTGACTCTGATCACCACTCCAGGTTGCTAGAACTTCGAATGCCCCCGTAGGGACTACTGTCCAGACAAAATTCATAGACGAACTTGTCATGACGATGCTCTTGATTGGGGTCCAAGTAGAGTTATTGGTTGAATAGGCTAAGGTTACGTTCGCGCCGTTCACAAACGGATTCATTTTGAAAGTGAGAGATATCGGCTGACCAGCGTTAGCTGTTGCAGAGGAACTTGTAAGCGTCAGATTGGTTGCCGGCAGATTTTGCACTTGTATGGATTGCCCGCCGGTAAAAGCTTCAAAGTATAGACCAGGCACACCCAGATAGTGCACACGTACCACGTATGCTCCTGGAGCATTCGGCGTCCACGTGTAATTGAATGATCCATCGGACGATACTGGAATTGTGGTTATTGGGCTCCATTGACCTCCGCTCAGGGACTCGAGAGCAATCGTGGGCGTTACGGTCAGTGGTGCTCCAGTATTGTCAGTGAGGTTTCCTGTGAAGAAAAGTTGTTGACCTAGCGCTATCGTACTCTTCGTTTGCCCCACAAGAAGGCGGACCGGCGATGGGTAAGCTACCTGAAATAGGAATACGAAATTGTTTGACGAGTGGAATACTTCCTTGACATACGGATCGAACGGGTTAGCTGTTTGCAGTTGCAAGGTAGCTTTGTCCATCATATATCCAAGCATCGTCACATCGTTGGGCACATTGTTGCTTCCCGTGATCGTTTCGTTAGCCATGACCGCGCCTGAGGTCACATTCACAAGCTCTCTGATGTATGGTGGTGATTGTCCCGCCTGTTGAGCTTGTGCTGACGAGGGTTGTTCAACGTAGACTACCTTGTAATTATTGTCGGCGGAATTGGTATTGTTGCCGATGCGAGCCATCCAGTACCATTTCCCGTCCTCTCCGAATCCTTGGTAAGACTGCCCCGTTCCGGATTGACTTTGACCCCCTGGCGTTATGAAGATCGCAACATATGTCACGTTGTATCTTTTCAGATTCGGGACAGCGAACGTTGCATTGTCGAGGAAGGTCTGGGCAATCATGGCGATCTGAGTGGAATTCTGAGTGCCGTTGTCCGCTAAAGTTCGTCGATCACCTAGCGCGGTAATCCAGTACCCATAGTCCCACCAAGCAAAGACTACTGCGCTTGGAGGAGTGTTCTGTCGCATCCAAGCCAACGCCTGCAACCAATCATCATAATGAAGTTCATTTCCCACTGTTGGGGCTGTCGGGATGCTTGAGGTTACGATAGTGGCCGGCTGGTACGATGCCTGAACTGACCTATAGAACGACGGCACCATTATTATGAGTAATATCAGGAATATGGCAACACCGAATTCTCGTCCGATCCTAGCCACTACGCGGGTTTTGCGTGTGGGAAATATTACTGCTTCTCTTATGATATCGACTGCGGGTTTTCCAAGTTCCACCGTTCCGATTGCGGCAAGGATGCAGAATGCTGGAGCAAGAAGTAGCGTTAATCGAACGAATGAGGCTGCGAAGTAGACTGACGTTATTCCCCAGAGCAGAAGAAAAATGTCTTCATTCTTTGCTCGTTGTAATATGAAGACGAAACCAAACATTCCAAGTAATAGTATCGTGCCGAACTCGTAGAAGAAGGAAGACCATGTTGCTGGTTGATGTTCAGCTACGCTTGCAATTATTGGGACGTTTCCTCGCACGAACGGATTAATCACGGCATAGAATTTTCCGTAGGGATCAGCTATGATGTGTAGATACGAGAGAAGGAAAGTCACACCGACGGTTGCAAGAACAACTCCTGCTAGCAGATAAATTTGCATTTTTCTGCTAGAAATGTAACCAGTAACTTCTCGGCAAAGGAGGAAAACTTCTCCAACAGGTACCGCAAGCCATGTCAGATCTTGCAGCGTAGAGAAACCAAGTTTAGGAACAAGGAACGGAGTGAAAAGTAGGAAGATGCCCATCGCGATCGAGTAGGAAACGAATATTCTTTTTGAAGTTCGTCCTATCAATGCGA
>Ga0074044_10005707_pt1 | contig 10094 bp, 9 predicted proteins | sample BogForMeECP23OM1_FD_94443 | JGI IMG/M metagenome (GOLD analysis project Ga0074044, IMG submission 94443) | Bog forest soil microbial communities from Calvert Island, British Columbia, Canada - Bog Forest MetaG ECP23OM1 | ecosystem: Environmental > Terrestrial > Soil > Wetlands ...
ACGCCAGCCGGGTTACCCGACTGTTCCCAATACATGGTATGAATCGCGTCGAGCACGAGCACGCCCGAGCTAAATGGCTCGAGCGGTGGATAAATTTCGGTGCGCATGGCGGCGTGAACATAACACAGGCGCACGGCCGCGTGGTAACAGTGGTTTACAATAAGTCATGGGAGATATTCCATGACAACGATCAGGCAGGAAGACTTCATCCGGAGCATCGCCGACGCGTTACAGTTCATTTCCTATTACCATCCGGTCGATTTCATCAAAGCGATGAACGAAGCATATCAGCATGAACAGTCGCCGGCGGCGCAGAACGCGATCGCGCAAATTCTAATCAATTCGCGCATGGCCGCGGAAGGACACCGGCCGATCTGCCAGGATACCGGCATTGTCGTCGTATTTCTCAAGATCGGCATGCATGTGCGCTGGGATGCACGACTGTCGGTCACCGAAATGGTGAACGAGGGCGTGCGCCGTGCGTACCTCGATCAAGACAATCCGCTGCGCGCGTCGCTGGTGGCCGATCCCGATGGCAAGCGCATCAACACCGGCGACAACACGCCCGCCGTCGTCCACGTGGAAGTCGTACCCGGTGACCGGATGGAAGTGAAACTCGCGGCCAAGGGCAGCGGCTCGGACAGCAAATCCCGTCTCGGCATATTGAATCCGAGCGACAGTGTAGTGGATTGGATCATCGAACAAGTGCCGACGCTCGGCGGCGACTGGTGTCCGCCCGGCATCCTTGGCGTCGGCATCGGCGGCACACCGGAAAAAGCGATGCTACTCGCCAAGGAGTCGCTACTCGATCACATTGATATTCATGAACTCAAGGCGCGCGGCGCGAGCACGCGCTCCGAGGTGTTGCGGTTGGAAATATACGACAAGGTCAATGCGCTCGGTATCGGTGCACAGGGGCTTGGCGGCATGACGACGGTGCTTGACGTCAAGGTGCTCGATTATCCGACGCATGTGATCATGAAACCGGTCGCGATCAATCCCAACTGCGCTGCGACACGCCACATCAAATTCACACTCGATGGTACCGGCCCCGCGCAATTCACGCCGCCGAGCCTGGCCGATTGGCCCAAGCTTACGGTTGATCTCGCGGCTGGCGCGCGGCGTGTCAACCTCGATACGCTGACCAAAAAGGAAACCGCGACATGGAAAGCGGGCGAGCGACTGCTGTTAAGCGGAAAACTTTTAACTGGACGCGATGCCGCGCATAAACGCCTCGCCGACTTGATTGTCAAGGGCGAAAAGCTGCCTGTCGATTTCGTCAATCACCTGATTTATTACGTGGGGCCGGTGCGGGCGGTGCGTGATGAAGTGGTCGGGCCGGCGGGGCCGACGACGTCGCGCCGCATGGATAAATTCATGGAAACGATGCTGTCCCAAACCGGATTGCTCGGCTCGATCGGTAAATCGGAACGCGGCGTGCAGGGTATCGAGGCGATCAAGCGCCATCAAGGTGTACACCTGATTGCAATCGGGGGCGCGGCTTATCTGGTCGCGAAGGCAATCCGTGCCGCGCGAGTCCTGGCGTTTTCCGATCTCGGCATGGAAGCGATTCACGAATTTGAGGTCGTGGACATGCCGGTCACCGTCGCCGTGGACAGCGTCGGTAATTCGATTCACGACAGCGGGCCGCGCGAGTGGCGCGCCAGAATCGGCAAAATACCGGTCAAAATCACCTGAAGCGCGGGCGATGAATACCGTTCATTGCGCACGGTCTGCTATAGTTTTACTTTCAAATTCTTCGAGGTACGCAAATGAGCCGGGCTTTTATCAAGGAAAGCGATGGGCAGTTGTCCGCTGATGAGTTTCCTGAGCGGCCGCTGAGCGAACACCCGAATTATGTGACGCCGCACGGTTTTGAGCAATTACATGCCCGCCAGCAAAAACTGCAGCACGAGCACGCACAGCTGACGGCACAGGATGACTCACTCGTGCGGCAGAGAAAACTCGAAGTCGAACGCGATCTGCGTTACTACAACGCTCAAATCGAACGCGCGAGCATCGTTGATCCCGCAGGCCAGCCGCACGACGAAGTGCATTTTGGGGCGATGGTTGTGATCCGTGGCGAGGATAATGTCCGGCATACTTTTTATATCGTTGGCGACGATGAGGTCAATATCGCGACTGGCCATATCAGTTGGGCGTCGCCACTCGGCAAAGCCCTGATCGGCGCAATGGTCGGAGACCGGGTCGCTTGGCAGCGTCCGGCTGGGCCGACGGAAGTCGAAATCGTCGAAATCCGTTATCCATAGGATAGTACACAGCGCCGGGCATGACTTTCCTTTCTCTCGCGCTTGCGTTGCTGCTCGAACAACTGCGGCCGCTGCGCAGCGGCAACCGGCTTTATGGCGGATTCGCGCGCTATGTGAACCGGTTGGCGCGCAACTTCAATGCCGGTCGTTATGGCGACGGCGTGGTGTCATGGTTGCTTGCGGTGCTGCCGTTGATGCTGATTACGGCGATTATTTCACTGTCGCTGCGGCACGCCGGCGGGGTATTTCCGCTGATCTGGAGTGTCGGTGTGCTGTATTTTGCGCTCGGTTTCCGCCACTTCAGCTATTTCTACACCGACATCCTGCAGGCGCTGCAACGCGGCGACCTCGCGCGCGCACGCGATCTGATCGGCGAATGGCGTGGCCGGTCAGCGGCTGAATTGGATGAAAGCGAAATCACGCGCGTTGCCATTGAGCTCGGGCTGGTGTATTCCCACCGCCATGTGTTCGGCGTGATTGCATGGTTCATCGTGCTCGGGCCGGCTGGCGCGATCGGCTATCGGTTGGCCGCGTTGCTGGCCGCCCGCTGGGGCGCCGCGCGCGATGGTGACTCGCGCATCTTCGGGCAGTTTGCGCTGCGCGCGCACGAGATCATCGATTGGATCCCGGCCCGGCTGACCGCACTCGGTTTCGCGGTGGCCGGCAACTTCATGGGCGCGGTCGAGTGCTGGCGCGACCAGGCGGCGGACTGGCCCGAGCCGAACCGTGGGGTAGTGCTCGCCGCCGGCGCTGGCGCGCTCGGTGTCAGGCTTGGTGGGGTATTGCGCCGGGAGGGCGGGATCGAAGACCGGCCGCTGCTCGGTGACGGCGACGAGGCCGGTCTTGATTACATGCACGCGGCGATCGGGTTGATCTGGCGCGCGCTGGTGTTATGGATGTTTTTGATCCTGCTGGTGACGATTGCGAGCTGGTTCTGACGGTTACCGCAATATCTTTAAAGCTCGAACAGCTGGTCGAGTTTGGCCGCACAGATGAAATCGTTTTCGGACAACCCGCCGATCGCATGCGTCGAGTAGGCGACGCGGCATTGATTGTAGCCGAGCGTGATGTCAGGGTGATGATCTTCGCGGTGTGAGATCCATGCCGTCGCGTTGACGAATGCCAGTGCCTGATAGTAGTTCTTGAACTGGTAAATCTTGGCGATCACGCCATTGGTGTATTCCCAGCCGCTAAGCTGCTTGAGTAAATTCTCGATTTCCTGTGTTTTGAGCGGTGTTACACCGCCTTCGCAGGGCTTGCACTTCTGGCGGGCGAGATCAGGCGCGGTCATCGGAGGCCTCACGGAAAGTGATAGTAGGTCCGGTTCAGGAACGCTGCGACGTGGATTTCCTCGGCGGGCGTCCAGCGAGTGCTGGTCTGCGTTTCGCAGAAGCGGATGCGGTTTAGCAGCGCGATGGAGTCGGGAATGATGCTGTTAGGGCGGGTGAAGATACCGCTGCCATCGCCGCCAACGATCTTCACGCGACACGAATTACAGCGTGCGCCATTGAATAATTGTTTGCCGATATTCGGGTCGCCCTGTGCAAATGGATCCGCCAACGCGGGCATCGCAAAGCACATCAGGAACCATAGAAGCAAGCGCATATATCCTCCCGGCTGATTAACTAACCTGCATAGGATTGCAGCCGCGCGATGCGCAACGGCGCCGGCGGGTGGGAGTCGTAGAACGTCGAATGCAATGGATCGGGTGTCAGCGTTGCGGCGTTGTCCTTGTAGAGCTTGATCAATGCCGATACCAGCGCCAGCGCGGATGCATGTTGCGCGGCGTAGCGATCAGCCTCGAATTCATGCTTGCGCGCATAGAGGGTTGTCAGCGGGTGCAGCAAAAATGTGAACTGTGGGCTGACCAGAAAAAACAGAATCAGCGCCATTGCGGTTGATGGTGATAGCACATTAAGTCCAGCATAAAACCAAGTTGCGTTCATCAGCTGCGACAACAGCCATAACAGACCGAGGCTGGCGAGAAAAATCCATGCCATGCGTTTGACGACGTGATGCAGTTTGAAGTGACCAAGTTCGTGCGCGAGCACTGCTTCGACCTCAGGGCCGTCGAGCCGTTCGAGCAAGGTGTCGAAGAACACAATGCGTTTGGATTTGCCGAAGCCGGTGAAGTAGGCGTTGCCGTGGCTGCTGCGGCGTGAGCCGTCCATCACCATCAACCCCTGCGCTTTGAATCCGCAGCGCGCAAGCAATTGCTCGATGCGTTGTCGCAACTGCGGATTTTCGAGCGGTGAAAATTTGTTGAACAGTGGCGCGATCCAGATCGGATAGGCCACCAGCAACAACAGATTAAATGCCACCCATACCAGCCAGGTGTAGATCCACCACGCATCACCCATGCGGCTCATCACCCACAATACTATGGCCACGAGCGGGACGCCGAGGATGGCCGCAACCAGGGTGTGTTTCAGCGTGTCCGCGAAGAACATGCGCGGCGTCATTTTATTGAAGCCGAAACGGTGCTCGATGCTGAACGTGCGGTACCATGTGAGCGGCAGGTCAACCAGCATCAGTACCGCTGCAACCAGCGCAATCAGCACGATACCGCGCACGATGCCGGGCTCAAAACGTGCGGCGGTCAATTCGTGCAGAAACTGCAGCCCGCCGCCAAACGTGAGCGCGAGCAGCACGGCGCCCTCGATCAGCGTATGGATAATCTCCAGCTGGGTTTTGGCGATGCTGTAATCGGCAGCCCTCTGGTGCGCGTCGAGCGCGACTTGCTCCGCGAATCCGGCCGGGACCGTGTCGCGGTGCTGCCGGATGTGGGCGACATGGCGCATCGCCAGCCAGATCTTGACGACGGTCGTCGTTAGCAGTGCGACAAGGAATGCAAGCGAGAAAGGGATCATGAGATTCGATTATCTTACCACCGCAAACTATGACAAAATACGCCCATTTTTCTCCCGCATAATTATGCCCCAGGACGCCAACAATCTGATTTGGGTCGACATGGAAATGAGCGGCCTTAATCCCGATACTGATAAAGTCATCGAGGTCGCGATTGTCGTCACCGATTCCAACCTTAATACGGTGGCCGAAGCGCCGGTGCTGGTCGTACATCAGAGCGACGCGGTGCTTGACGTAATGGATGCTTGGAACAAGTCAACGCATGCCAAGTCGGGGTTGATTGAACGCGTCAAGGCATCTACTCTGACCGAGGCCGAAGCTGACCAGCGCATGGTCGAATTTCTACAGCCGTTGGTGCCCTCGGGGGTATCGCCAATGTGCGGCAACTCGGTGCATCAGGACCGTCGTTTCATGGCACGCTATCTGCCGCAACTTGAAGCGTATTTTCATTATCGCAATCTCGACGTCAGTACTTTGAAGGAATTGATGAAGCGCTGGCGGCCGGAACTTGCGGCGGGGCTGACCAAACACGGCAAGCACGAAGCGCTGGCCGACATCTACGAATCGATCGACGAGCTCAAGTACTACCGTGAGCATTTCCTGAAATTGAACTAGCGATTGTCCTTGTAAAATTCGATCAGGCTGCGGGTTGAATCATCGAAGTCCGCCGGAAGCGGTCTATTGTCGAGTGCGGGCAGAATATTCATCGCGAGCTTCTTGCCAAGTTCGACGCCGGGCTGGTCGAACGGATTGAGGTCCCAGATCGCGTTCTGCACGAATACTTTGTGCTCGTAGAGAGCGAGCAGCATGCCGAACGCGCGCGGCGTGAGCTTCCTGAATAAAATCGAATTGCTTGGCCGGTTGCCGGGAAACGCCGCGCCGTCGCCCTGCATCAGTGCCGCGGTCTGCGCCAGGAAATTGGCAAGCAGCATATCCTGATGCTGCTGCGGTTCGTAATGCGATTCGCATGCGGCGATGAAGTCGGCCGGAATCAGCCGCGTGCCCTGATGCAGCAATTGGAAAAATGCGTGCTGGCCATTGGTGCCGGTTGCGCCCCAGATCACCATGCCGGTATCGTAATCCACCGGCTTGCCGTCGCGCGTCGTCTGTTTGCCGCTCGATTCCATGTCGAGTTGTTGCAGGTAGGCGGGTAGTAGCGCGAGCGATTCGTCATACGGCAGGATCGCCTGCGTTGCCGCACCCAGAAAATTGTTGTACCAAATGCCGAGCAGCGCGAGGATCGTCGGCATGTTCCGCGCCAGCGGCGCAGTCCTGAAATGTTCGTCCACCGCGTGCGCGCCGGCGAGTATTTCCTCGAAGTTTTTGCTACCGATCGCAAGTACCACCGGCAGGCCGACCGCCGACCATAGCGAGTAGCGGCCGCCGACCCAGTCCCACATTGGGAAAATGTGTTCCTGCGGAATGCCAAAGGCAAGCGCTTTTTCCGGACTCGCGGTGACCGCAGCGAAACGTCCTTTCGTGCCGGCCCAGGCGTGGGCAGTCTTGGCGTTAGCGAGGGTTTCGAGCGTGGTGAAAGTTTTCGAGGCGACGATGAACAACGTGGTGGCCGGATCCAGTGCGGCGAGAGTGGAGCCGAGCGCTCCAGGGTCGATGTTCGCCACGAAGTGCAGGCGGGGACCGTTCGCGTACGGCATCAGCGCCGCGACCGCGAGTGCCGGGCCCAGATACGAACCGCCGATGCCGAGATTGACGACGTCGGTGATTTTTTGCCCGCTGTGGCTGGCAATTTTCCCCGATCGCACATCCTCACTGAAAGCGCGCATCCGTTCGCGCGTCGCGCGAATTGCCGGTAGCACGTCCTTACCGTCCACCGCCACCGGCGTGTTGCCGCGCAGCGCGGTATGCAGCGCGGCGCGATTTTCGCCGGCGTTGATTTTGTCGCCGCGAAACATGCGTTCCGACTGGCCTGCGACATCGCGCTCCTGCGCGAGCGCGGTCAGCAGCCGCATCGTTTCGGCATTGACTAGATTTTTGGAATAATCGAGCAGCAGATCTTCGAATTCGACCGAGAAATTCTTGAAGCGCTGGGGGTCGGCTGAAAAGAGTTGGGCAATGACCGTGCCGGCCATCGCCTTTTGATGCGTCTTAAGTGCCTGCCAGACAGGTGAAAGTGTGAGCGGCGACATGTTATCCGGCCCGGGCGGTGCGGCGGCTTATGGCATACGCTCGAATATCGCGGCGATTCCCTGGCCGCCGCCGATGCACATCGTGACCAGCGCATAGCGGCCATTAATGCGTTGTAATTCATAGAGCGCTTTGACGGTCAGGATTGCGCCGGTCGCGCCGACCGGATGACCGAGAGCGACCGCGCCGCCGTTCGGATTGGTTTTCTTCGGGTCGAACTTGAGATCGCACGCGACTGCCAGCGCTTGCACCGCAAACGCCTCATTCGATTCGATGACGTCCATATCAGCGATTTTCAATCCGGCTTTTTCGAGCGCGCGCTTGCTTGCCGGTACCGGACCGATGCCCATGATTTTTGGATCGACACCGGCCATTCCGTAGGAGACCAGCCGCACCATGAGTTGCAACCCCTGTTTTGCGGCGGCTGATTTTTCCATCAACACCACTGCTGCCGCGCCGTCGTTGATGCCCGACGCGTTTCCGGCGGTCACCGAGCCGTCTTTTTTGAATACCGCACGCAATTTAGCCATGCCTTCCAGGCTCGCGTCAGCGCGCGGATGCTCATCAATGTCGAACAACGTGGTACCTTTTCGTGTCTTCAGTTCGATCGGCAGGATTTGTTCCTTGAAATAGCCCTGCTTGATCGCATGGAGTGCGCGGCGGTGGCTTTCGACTGCGAACGCGTCCTGTTCTTCGCGTGTGATTTTCCATTGCGCGGCGATGTTCTCGGCGGTGATGCCCATGTGCGTCGCGTCGAACGGATCGGTCAGCGCGCCGACCATCATGTCGGTCGCGGTCGCTTCATTCATGCGCTGCCCCCAGCGCAGGCTCGGAAGCAGGTACCCGCCGCGGCTCATCGATTCGGTGCCGCCGCCGACCGCGATGTCGGTGTCGCCGAGCGCAATGGACTGTGCCGCGCTGATGATTGCCTGGAGGCCGCTGCCGCACAGCCGGTTAACGGTGAGAGCAGGAGTTTCCTGTGGCAACCCGCCGTCGATGCAGGCGACGCGCGCGATGTACATGTCTTTCGCTTCAGTATGGATCACGTTGCCGAGTACCAGTGCGCCGACTTGCTTAGGATCAATCCGTGCGCGCTTGACTGCCTCGCGCACGACTTGCGCCGCCAATTCCGAGGGTGGCACATCCTTCAGCGCGCCGCCGTAACCACCGATCGCGGTGCGCACGCCGCCCACTACGACCACTTCACGTCGTACATCGCTCATGATTTTCCCTTGCCGATAAGACTCAATTTCAGAAAACCGAGTTTAACATTACGGGCGACCGGAATTACGCTCGGATCGCAGCGGCTATTCGACGCGGCGATAGAGCCGGTAACGTTCGACATCATCGCCGGGGCGCGCGCTTTCCCAGATTTTGCGCCACGCGCCGGATGGCGGGCGTTCGATGCGCGCGTTGCCCTGTACCAGCAGCAGCCCGCAGTCGCGGCGGCGTGCAGGCACCTCCTGACGGTAGGTGATGATGTCGGCGAAATATTCGAGCATCGCACGTTGCGGCTCGCCGAGATCACGACTTTCAATGCAGCGGTATTTCGCTGGCAGCGCCTGCTGCATGCTGGCGATCATCGAGCGGTAGCTCTTGCCGGCGTCGACCCAGCCGACGAACAGTATCGCGGCCAACCCCCACAGCACGGTGACCGTCGCTGCCCACGCGATGATCGGCCGGCGCGGACTGCGTTTGAGCCGCACCAGCAGCACGATCCATGCAATCGTGTAGAGCACGCCAATCGTGAACGGCAGCCATTTGAAACCGGGCGTGTAGCCGGGCTGCAATGTGTGCAGGTGTTTATGCAGATCCGCCGGAATGCCGAGTTCGAGCGCGGTCCAATAGAACCACGCGACGATCACGAAAAAACAGCCGCTCATCACGCTGAACCAGTAAATCAGGTTGGCCGCGCCGCGCCGCAGCGTATCGGTCGCTGGTGTTGCCAGCAGCGTGAGCGGCAGCAACATCGGTAACGCGTAAAGTTCGCGCGCATCGGCGGACGCGGACAACACTGTGAAAATGACGATAAAAGCAGTGAGCGGTAGCGCGATTTTCGGCTCGAGCCAGCCGCGGCCACGCGTGCGCCATGCAACCCACGCCGCGAGTGGTAGCGCGGGTAGCGCGTACCACGGCAGGATGCTCAGATAAACTGTATGTTCGGCATGCGGCCCGAGATTGTTGGTGCCGAGAAAACGGCCGAAATTATTGACCCAGAACCATTCATCGAACAGGACGGGCGTTTTGAGATAAAGCGCAACCGGCCAGATCGTCAGCCATGGCGCGCATGCAACTGCGGCGATGGCAAGACATGCGGCATAGCGGCGCGTACGCCACGCGGGGAACAGGAGCAGCAAAATTGCGACGACGCCAAACACGCCAGGTGCGAGTAAACCTTTCGACATGAAACCGATGCCGACGCCGGTGCCGAGCCAGAACCCACCGGGCAATGGCCGTCGCAGTGCGAGTGCCAGGCCGTAAAAACCGGCCGCGAAGCCAGTAAGCAGGGAAATGTCGGTAATCAACTGATGGCAGCGTACGACAAGGCCGATACAGCCGATCAGCGTCAACGCTGCAATGCGCCCATAACCGCGACCATAAAGCTCGCGCGCCGTGAGGCCGATGAACAGAAAAGTTAGCGCCATGTAAACGCCAGTGGTCAGACGTGCCGCGTCGTGCAGCGGCAGCAACGGGGAAAGCAGTGAAGCGATAGCCGCCGCGCTTAGATAATAGAGCGGCGGTTTTTCCATGAACGGTTCCTGAGCGAGCTCCGGTACCACCCAATCGCCGCCTTGCACGGTGTGATAGACG
>Ga0074044_10005708_pt1 | contig 10092 bp, 10 predicted proteins | sample BogForMeECP23OM1_FD_94443 | JGI IMG/M metagenome (GOLD analysis project Ga0074044, IMG submission 94443) | Bog forest soil microbial communities from Calvert Island, British Columbia, Canada - Bog Forest MetaG ECP23OM1 | ecosystem: Environmental > Terrestrial > Soil > Wetlands ...
ATGCTCCATGCGGTCTCGCCGTGCCTGGCCAGGTAAACGATGGGAAGCGTTTCGCTCATGCCCTTCTCCTCGCTTGAGACTGTCGCCGTTCCCGCCGCGGCGATCAGGCGACCATTCCGATCTGCGGAGCAAATCGAGTTTCTACCACACCTGTGCATGCGTCTAGTAGGATTCCTGAATCGGCGGGTTTATCGGAGGTCTTATGTCGTTGGCAGATACTACCGTGGTCGTCCTGGGCGGGAGCTCGGGCATTGGTCTCGCGACCGCAAAGGCGGCGCAGGCGGATGGGGCGCGAGTCGTCATCACCGGCAGGTCGCGCGATCGTCTCGATGCGGCGATAAGCGAGCTGGGCGGCACCGCGCGCGCCGTCGCGCTCGATGCGGTCGATGAAATCGGGACGCGCGAATTGTTCGCCGGTTTGCAGCGCGTCGATCATGTGTTTATCACCGCCGGCACGGTGTCGCTTGGCGCCGGACTCAACGGCGAAATGGCGACGTTGCGGCCCGCCCTCGATACTCGTTTCTGGGGCGCGCTGTATGGCGCCAAATATGCGGCTCCAAAAATGGATCGGGGTGGCTCTATCACCTTCATGTCCGGAACTTCCGCGTGGAAGCCCAGGCCCGGCGGCAGCGTCGGATCGGCCTCGTGCGGCGCCGTGGAAGCATTCGCACGATCGCTGGCAATCGAGCTGGCGCCGATCCGTGTCAACACGATAGCGCCGGGATTCATCGACACTCCGCTCATCGGCGAGCTGATGGGCGAGCGGCGCGCCGCGCTGATCGCGCAGGAAGCGGCACGACTGCCGGTGAGGCGAATCGGCCGCCCGGAGGACATCGCCGATGCGGTCCTGTTCCTGATGAGGAACGGATTCGTCACCGGAATTACACTGACAGTCGATGGCGGCCGATTGCTGATCTAGTCGCGGTTGGCGCAGGTGAGGGCCGCTTGCACGCCCGCTCTGGAAGGCGGATGGTCGTCATATGGCGACTGCGTTGACTCATAGTGTCTCGCGTCCGCTCGCTCCCGCCCTGCCAATCACGTCCGTTTTTCGATTTCAAAAGGAAGCGCGCGCCGACATTCTTGGTCTATTTGACCGATGGGCCGAACTGGGCGGCGTCGCCCGCTTTCAATCGCGAATTTTTGTCTCCCATTTGCTGACGTCGCCCGAGGCCGTTCAGCACGTCCTGCAGGACAATCACAAAAATTATACGAAGGAAGTACGCTCTACCGGCATTCTTCGCGTTGCGCTGGGCGACGGACTATTCCTGAGTGAAGGCGAGAAGTGGCGGGGTCAACGCCGGACCGCTCAGCCGGCGTTTCATCGCCAACGGCTTGCCGCAATGACGACCGCGATGGGCGATGCGGTAGCGGCGATGCTGGCTCGCTGGCAGTCATTCGCGGCGTCGGGCGAGAGCTTCGACCTGATGCGCGAAACGTCGCGGCTAACAATCGACGTCATCGGGCGAACTCTGGTGGGTCAGGATCTGCTGCCGTATGCCGATAGTACTGCGCGCGCGATGGTCGCCACATTCGACTACTTCAACCACGCGCTCAATCACATCATCGTAGCTCCACTGTTTGTTCCGACCGCAAGGAATCGCGCCTTCAAGCGTGCCGTGGGAGAGACTCATCGCCTGGTGGATCAAGTCATCGCCGCACGACAGGCGCACCCATCAGAGGTTCGCGACGACCTGCTCTCGATGCTGTTGGAAGCATACGACGCTCCTGGCGATGCTGCGCGGCTTCGGTACGATCTGGCAACTTTTCTCGGTGCGGGGACCGAAACCACCGCGGTCGCGCTCTCATGGGCCTGGCATTTGTTGTCAAACCATCCCGAGGCGGAACGGAAACTGCGCGAAAAAGTCGCCGCGGTGCTCGGATCGCGCCAACCGACCATGGACGACGTTCCACGCCTCTCGTACGCACGGATGGTCGCCGACGAGGCGATGCGACTGTACCCGCCCGCATGGGCGATCAGCCGTACGGCGGTCGGTGACGACGAGATCTGCGGATTTCATATTCCAGCCGGGTCGGCGGTGTTCACGAGCCCGTGGGTCACGCATCGAAGCCGCCGCTACTGGGACGATCCCGATAAGTTCGACCCCGAACGCTTCACCCCCGAGCGAAGCCGGGGCCGTCACGAGTACGCCTACTATCCATTCGGCGGCGGCCCGCGGATGTGTATCGGCGATCGGTTCTCAGTGATGGAACAGACGCTTGCGCTGGCGATGACGGCGCAGAAGTTTCGCGTCTGCGTAGATCACGATGGCGTCCCCGACCCCGTCTTCACGCTGCGTCCCAAGGGCGGCATCCGCGCGACGATCGCGCCGGTTTAGCCTACCCGGCATCGGATCTAGCGCACGAACCGCGGTGGTTCTCCCTTCGACCAGGGGTCGTAGTTGCGCGCGAAGAGGATGCGGTCGTTGATTGGCGGATGGTCGAAAAACCAGAAGCGGACGAACGCATTCGGATCGGGATCGGCAAGATCGACGTCTCCGAGAACCTGAAACGCGTTCGCAGCCGAGCCTTGCGGATCGGGCACGACGCCATGGATGACCTCGATGCCGAAGATGTCGGCATGATGCTCCTGGACGCGGCTGAAGGCGGCATCGACGGGGGTCAGGACAAAGGCGGCCAGCCCGAAGACGATTAGAAATACCGGCATCGAAGCGAAGTCCTCGACCCCGCGGATTCTCCATCGCCCACCCCACCGCGCGAGCGCCCATCGCATGCCGGCAAAGGTCACATAGAGCACCAGGAAATTCTCGATCGCGGCGAAAATAATGCCTTTCACGATATGTCCCAATACGTAGTGCCCCATCTCGTGGCCGACGACGAACAGCACCTCGCCGGGCGCCATCTTTGAAATGGTCGTGTCCCAGATCACGATCCGTTTGGTGGCGCCGAAGCCGTTCACGTACGCGTTGACTGAGTTCAGCTTCGCGCTCGCCTTCATTTCAAAGATTCGATCGGGAGGGATATCGAGCCCGGCGTGCTTCACGACGCTTTCGATTTGCGCGACCAGCGCGGGCTGGGATGTGTCCAGCGGCACGAACTTGTAGAACAACGGAGAAATGAAAACGGGAACCACTATTTCCTGAAGAACCAGCAGCGGCACCGACGCGAGCCCTAGGTAGAGCCACCATCGCCGTGGGCTCCAGCGAATCACCGCGTACATCAGCCAAATCCAGAGCACGGCGATTACCAGAAATATCAAACGGCCTTTAGTCCAATCCCATGCCCATGAAGGCCAGCTCTGGATCGATTGCTCGAAGTGAAGCGACAACGCGTGGTTTGCAATCGCGATGGGAATGATCAGGACCATCGTGGCGATCGCCAGTTGCGCCTGATAAATCGCTCCCCGAATGAGCCATCGCCGCGATATCCGCTCCGCATTGTCGCGAAAGCGCGCGCTCGCACCCGAGAAGAGCATCACGAGCAGGATTGCGAGCGACCATGCACCGTCGACGAAATAGAGGACGTACCCGGCGCGCGAGTAATCGATCGCCTTCTGTCGCCGCTCGGGCGAGAGAACGAGACCGGCCGCCGCACTCGTCGCAGACGGCGAAGGTGCGGCCGCCGGAGAACTCGCAGACGCGCTGGCCGTGCCGCCGGCCCGCGCGGTTCCGGGCGCCACAAGCACAAGGCATGCAAACAATAGGAGCGCTATCGTCCTGATCGTCATCGTAACAGCGAACAATAGGCGGCTGACCGAGCTTAGGTAAATCCCGCGTCACCCAAGTTCGGTGCAGCCCGCGACACTCTCCTTTCACCGCTCGCAGATACTGGCTAGTACCGCAAATGGATTGAGCGCGGCGGTATAGAACTTCGCGCCGGTGCCGTCAGTGATGATCAGTTGATCGCTGCTCGGCTCGTCGCGCGACGAGGAAAACTGCATGCAGTTCGGCGTCGATGCGCCGATATTGAGCTTCCAGCCAACCGTGATTGTCCCGGTTCCGTCTGCGTTGACACTATACGCGCCCGAAGAGAGCTGAAACTTGCAGCTGGCATGAATATCGGACGAATCGATCCGATCGTCCCATACGCCGCTCGTCCATTTCCCCGCGCCATCAGAGACCAGCTCAATATCTCCGGACGATGTCTGTGCAAAGGCTTCATTTCCGGTAGCAGGCAGGGTGTATCCGGTCAATTTGCATTTGTAGCTCCCCTGGATGGCGGCGTTGGAGAGTCCCGCCGCATCCACCGGGCAAGCGATGAAAAGGGCCCATATTGCCGCAATCGAAAGGATGACGAGTCTTCTCATTCTGTTCCCCGTACTTTTCCAATTAGACTTTACGCTCGTTCGATCAGCTTCCGCGCGCTCAGTTGCCGCGCGCGTTCGACAGCATCGACTGCGGGCTGAGGAAATTCTTGGTGACGGCGCCCATGTTGATGTACCAGGAGTCGTGATCCGCGCTTTCGTGCCCCGGCATGTACATGACGGTCGAGAATCCGTTCGTCACGTCTTCGTCGACGAGCGCAACCTGAAACATCCGATTGAATGGCGAAATAGCCACTCTCGCGTCGGGCACCGGGCGGTCGCGATAGGCATTGAAGGTCGCGATGGTCTTCCAGAGTTTGCCGGACATGTCGTACTGATCGGATGCGGTCAGAAACCATCCTTCTGAGTCGATGTAAAGAATCTGCCTGGGGATCGCCTCGCCGGAACTGCCGATCTTCTGGTGCCAGGTTAATGGCTTGACGATCGCCTCGATGACGTACAACTGCCGGTACTCCCAGTTCTCGGGGCACACCGATCGATGATTGTCGGATTCACAGGGCAGCTCGGGAAGATTCTGTGCATGGACAACGGCGAGCATCGGCCATACGCCCAACAGCCGGTACGTGTAATTCTCGATCTTCGCCGAGAACCCGAAATAGGAATTGGGGGTCGAGCACGTTGGCGTAGGTTCCCGGTCCTATAGAGTCCGACAGGATGTCGGCTTTTACGTGGACGCCGCCGAGGTGCGGAAAAAAGTAAAAGGCGGTGTCGTCTTTGTTCGGATCTCGATAGCGAAACCGCACCAGGCCGAACTCGCGGATTTCCTGCGGGTCGAGAAAAGGAAATGCGCCGAACCGGTACCGGATGCCCGGACCGAGCGCTTCCGGGTCCGTAGGCATCGGCTCGACTTCGGTGCGGCCGATGTTGTTGTAGAAAGCAAAATGCCCAATCGCGAAATGCTCGATCGCCCCGCTGCTACCCGGCCGATAGCTGACGGCCTCCACGCCGCGAACGTCGATGTCGTCCGTGTACTGCGGGCGGAAGCTGAAGTTCCACATCACCTTGGCGGCGGCTTGCGGGTCGTTCGGATCGAGCAGCGGAAACGGAAGGCCGGCCACGTAATTCTGCAACTCGGCCTTTTCGTCAAGGCGCACCTGCGCCGCATATTTCTCCGTCGCCGCTTTGTACGGCGGAGGCCATTCGAGGCGTCCGGCGGAAACAATCTGGATGCGCATTCCCTGTCTGACCAGGATCAGATTGCCGGGGCTCACGAGATCGGCGACCTGCGCCGCGTTGTCGGGAGTAATGACGTCGCCCGGTTTGACGGGCGCGGCCTGGGCGACCGGGATGAGCGATGAGAGCGAAGCGGCGAGCACCAGTCCGGCGAGGTATCTCACGGTTCTTCCCCCTGGTGGCGTGAGTTCGGCGGAGTGTCTACTGTATGGCAACAATATACAGATAGGCCGGCTATCGCAAGCCCCGCGGGTATCGCTGTGCATTCGTGCGGCACGACGAAAGACTCCTTTCTTCGGCTCCGCTCGGGACCGGCTCTCGTCCCGGTTATCGGAGAATGCCGATTGGTTAGGACCCACATGTTTCCTCTTTTTCGCGCCGGGACCCGGGTTGGGTACCCGGCTCAAGAGACGACAAAGTTTCTACGGGCCGCCAAAGAGCTGGTCCGACGGCCTTGTTGTAGTTGCATCAGTAAGTCGAGTGCGTTGGGAAATTGGCTTCTCAATTGAAAAAGGGCTTGTGTTTGCTAGTGAAAATGGGTTCGTTTTGTAAGAAAATAATTCGCTTCGGCCGATGCCGTCAGCTCCGATGGTCATCTTAGTCACTCGGTAGACGCGGCCGCCCTCAGCTTCGAGGAGCGGCGCGACGGCGGCAGGAAAAGCGGCCGAACATACCGGGAGCACAATGCGCGAGAGCGTACGCGCCCGCGCGCATCACATCAAAGTCTAATAATGTTTAGCGGCTGTGTAACGTGGCGATTGAAAAGGGATTTCACCACAAAGGCACTGAGATAAAACGTTTCGTAAATCATACGGATGGAGAAATGCGCAGATTGTGCGGACCTGCGGTCATTTCCTAATCACTGAAATCTGCGCAATCTGCGGATTATTTGCGGGGTTGCCAGCTAATTTCCGGCGCAAAAGTATCGCCGATTTTCGCGTAGTTGCGCGGATGCTCGACGAGCGGGCCTGACGGTTCGGGTGGTCGCTCGACGTGATGGCGCCGTGTCAGGTTTGAGCATTGCGGCAGTTGCGGTACGAACGGCCATGGAGCGCTCGAACCCGTGCCCCTTCTCGCCATCCGATCCGCGCGGGCGCGAAGGCAAATGGTCCATCCGGCCCGGACAGTAACATCGTTCTAGGTATTGTGCATCAAACACCATCCGTCAAGCGCCGCTTGTCAACCGCCGTATGGGTGTCAACCGGTTGACAGGTTGACGGGGAGAGCAGTTCGCATCCGACTGCGTCATCCGCCATACAGTCTGACGCGCGGAGGACCGCGCGAGATCCTTCACTACGCAGACGGCGGGGGGCCCCTCTCGCTCCGCTCAGGGCGCCGAAGCGGCGGTTCAGGATGACAGCGTCTGAGTCTGGCTGACGGGTTTGTAAAGGAACTCCCCAGCTCAGGCCTCGAGTGTCAGGACCACAACCGCCGACCAAATCCTCGACGCGGTCGCCAGATTTTGTAAACGAATTTTAAACTCCGGACACTAATACGCCAGCGGTTCCAGGCGGGAGATTATCTCGTCGCGACGGTCGAGCAGCCATGGCGGCATCTGGATGGTCGCGCCCAGGTTTTCGTAGGGCTCGTCGCGGAGAAACGACTTGTCCAGCGTGTAAGCCGCCTCGAACAATGCGCCACCGGGGGTGCGGAAATACACCGACATGAAGTAGCCGCGATCCTTCGCGTCCGAGCAGTCGGTATATCCCAACCCCTCCAGGTACGCCTTGAAGTCGGCCTGCGCCTTGTCGTCTTCGACCTTGAACGCTACGTGATGGACGGTGCCTTCGCCGAAGGTCCAACTGCCCTGCGGCAGGTCCGGTCGATGCGTCACCTCGACCACTCGCCCCGGGGCGCCGTCACCCACTTCGAACCGCGCATCGTGGCCGTCGGTGCCGGCGTTCCGGAACCCCATCGCGTCGGTCATGAACGACCTCATCTCGCGGTCGTCGCGCACTGCCACCGTGACACCATAGACGCCGCGCACCGCAAGCTCGAGCGGAATGTCGGATCCCGTCCACGGTTGGCGTGAATCTTCGGCGACTTCGACCAGCTCGTACTCAATGCCGCACGGATGATGAAAGACGATTCGCCTGGTGCCGAAACGCTCGACCGCCGAATTCTCAATTCCATAACGAGTCAGGCGGCGGCTCCAGTACTCCAGTCCCGGCGCACAAACCGACAGGCTCACCGTCTTTACCTGTCCGGAACCGAAGCGCCCTACCCGCCCCTCCTGACGCATCGGAAAGCAGGTGATCAGCGTGCTCTCAGCGCCGACGTCGTTGCCGTAATACAAATGATAGATGGGCACCTTGCCGTCGTAGAGCAGCGTTTTCTTGACGTTGCGCAAGCCAAGAGTCTTGACGTGGAAATCGTAATCTTCCTGGGCCCCGCCCACACACAAGGTGAGATGGTGATGGCTGCGCACGGGTGTTTCCATCGTCATGGCTCCTTTTGATCGACTAGCCCGAAACCATTGCGATCGTCGCTGGAATTGCGCGAGAGATCAAACGCTGCGTGCGGGCGGCCACGGGTCTGCGTGAAGCGAGAAGGCTGCGTACGCCAGCTTCACCATCATTCGACAGCTTCGCGGAACACTCCTTCAATGTTGTTACCATCGGGATCGAGGACGAATGCGGCGTAATAGCCCGGGGGATAACCTCTGGCAACCTCGCGAAGCCCGGGAGGACCATTATCGTTCCCGCCGGCCGTCAGGGCCGCTGCGTAGAAAGCATCGACTGCCGCGCGGCTGCGCGCGACGAACGCCGTATGCTGCTTTGCGCCGTGCGGATGGAAACGGTCGATCCAGAAAACCGGATAGTCGATGCCATAGCCGACGGCGTCAGCACCGTCGCCCGGCGGAAGCTGCATCACCCTGCGCAGCCCGAGCGCTCCCAAAGCGGCATCATAGAAGGTCGCGGAGCGGGCGACGTTCGCCACACCGATGCCGGTATGATCAATCATCTGGGGCGCTCCTCAAGCCGCGGGCGACTCCTTGGCAGGCCAGGGATCGGCCCAGGCTGGAATGCGCATCAGGCCGTCGATCCACGACAGGATGTTCCGAAACGAGTCGAGGGGCATCTCCGATTCGCGCCAATAGGTCGCCATCGAAGCCAGTTGAAAGTCGGCGATGGTCAGCCGGTCGCAGGCGACATAGCTTCGTCCCGCGAGATGACCGTCAAGTACTTTCGCGTACTTGAGCAGTAGGTCTGACTTCCCTTGCAAGGCTGCGGTGTCGGGCTTGCCGATCCCGAACGTCGGCTTTACGACATGCTCGAAGTAAAACGGCGCTACCATTTGAGACCAGTGGCAATCGTTCCAGGAAAGCCAGCGCAGCACCTCGACCTGTTCGGCGGGATTGTGCGCCGGCCACATATCTGAACCCGCCTTCATGCACAGGTACGCCATGATCGCGGACGACTCCCACAGGACGAAGCCGTCATCGACGAGCATCGGCACCTTCATATTGGGATTGAGCGCGGCATACTCGAGCGTCTTCAGCGCGCCTCCCATCAGGTCCATCTCGATCAGTTCTGGCTTGAGGCCGAGATGTTTGACGAGAGCCAGAACGCGCCGCGGTCCCTGTGCTTTGATCCAGTAGATCTTCATCTCCGTGCTCCTTTGGCTATTGCTGTGGCACCTCTTATCCCTTTATGTCGGCGCGCGCGGGCCGGCCGAGAAAACGTCTGTTCGAGATAGCGGCGCAGATGGTCAAGGTTATGTGCAGCTACCGCCGCGCTTCCTGTCGCCTTGGCGAGGATGAAGCCGCCATGGATCACGGCCTGGATGTGCAGCGCGAGGCTTTCCGCCGTCCACTTGCCGCGCACACCATATTTTCGCATGGCGGCGGCGATATCTGCTTCCAGCGTCTTGGCGTGGTCAATGATGTTCCGTCCGCACGCGCCACTCACGTCCGGGTGAGTGCGGTAGGCTTCCTGAACGATGGTTCCCGCGAAGCAGGTGAAGTCGGGCAGATCGCCGGTAAGGTTAGCCTTGCGGAAATCCACATAGGCGAGGAGGCGATCGAGCGGGTCGCCGGGCTGGTGGTAAGGCGCGTTGGCAAAGAAGTCAATCGTAAACGCGTCCCAGTGTGCAGCAGCTGCCAATCCCAGGTCTTCTTTGCTCTTGAAATGGTGGAAAAAGCTGCCCTTGGTGACGCCAGCCTCGGCGCAGACGTCTTCGATCCGCGTCGCGGCGTACCCCTTGGTACGCACCATCTTCAGGGTCGCGTCCAGAAGTTTGGTCTTCGATTCGTGCTCTGATTGTTGCATGTCCATACCTATTAGTTGGTACGACCATACCAACTAATGGGTATGTTCGCAAGCGCCATCCGTCATCTAATTTTTGCGTAGTCTTCCTGGGCTCCGCCCACATACAAGGTGGGACTGCCGACAAATGAAAAATGCGCGGTACAAACTCCCTTGTAGCAGCGGCGAAATGAACCTCGCTGGGATTCCTCAAGAACAGTTTCGGAATGACACAAAAGCGCAAGCCTGGTTTGTCGTTCTGAGTGAAGTCTGCGGAACGAAGAATCTCGTGCCACTACTGTGCGACTCTCAACGACGGCATCGCGCCCTCTAGAAACGGTCACAATGGGCGCTTATCGACGATCTCAAGGTGAGAGTGTGATGGCTGCG
>Ga0074044_10005709_pt1 | contig 10092 bp, 6 predicted proteins | sample BogForMeECP23OM1_FD_94443 | JGI IMG/M metagenome (GOLD analysis project Ga0074044, IMG submission 94443) | Bog forest soil microbial communities from Calvert Island, British Columbia, Canada - Bog Forest MetaG ECP23OM1 | ecosystem: Environmental > Terrestrial > Soil > Wetlands ...
GCTCTGGATGCAAACGACTGGTTCAACAAAGACGTTCCCTCAGGCACGCCTGTAACCCCTCGACCTTTTGAAAACGCCAATCAGTATGCCGCGTCGTTGGGCGGCCCAATTCGGGAGAACAGGTCCTTCTTCTTTGTCGATTACGAAGGTATCCGCCTCGATCTGCCGATCTACTACGGAACCCTTACTCTAATTCCAAGTCCTCAGTTCGAGAAGGCTACTCTGGACAACCTTAGCTCAACCGGTCTCAGCGCGTCGATTCCGTTCTACCAACAAATGTTCACCCTCTGGAACAACGCTCCTGGAGCGCAACGGGCTCTTGCCGGGAATCCACCCTTTGATGCGACCGGGTGCAATGGGTGGGTCGGGCCTGCAGGTCTGGGTACGACGAAGCCCTGTGCCATGAGCTTCCGCGCCAATTCCAGCAGCTTCACTCATGAGTATCTGTTGGGTGGCCGGTTTGATTTCAACATCGGGAAGAAAGACAAGCTTTTCGTTCGCCTGCGGGAAAACAAGGGAGTGCAAGCAACCTACACGGACAAGATCAGTCCGCTTTTCGATGCGCAGAGTACCCCCACTATCTATCAGGGACAGATCAGCGAAACACACGTCGCCAACTCCAGGACGGTAAACCTTCTCATAGTTTCAGCTAAGTATGTCAGCGCAGTTTTTCAGCAGCCCAATCCCTCTGCGGCGCTGGCTGCTTTCCCCACGACGGTCGCATTGGGCGATAATACGTTCACCGCACTGGGTGGACAGAACTGGTTCTTTCCATCCGGCCAGAACTTCGCCAATTACCAGATTCTAGATGACTTCACGTTCAGCAGAGCCAATCACAATTTTGCCTTCGGGTTGAACTTCAACCGCACGGACTTGAGTGATCACAACTACGGAATCCTGCTTGCAGGATTTGTAACGGTTTTCACGGTTGCTGACTTCTTTGGCGGCGGTAAGACGGGTGACTCTCTGATGCAGAATTTTCCCGCAACGCGAGTCAAGCCGTTTGCGTTTTATGAGCTGGGCCTCTATGGACAGGACGATTGGAGACTCAAGCGGGACCTGCATGTGACCCTTTCCTTACGCGCCGACCACAACTCCAACCCCGTGTGCCAATCCAACTGCTTTTCCCGGCTGGCGCAACCGTTCAACGAACTGATCCATGGTGAGAATATTCCTTACAACCAAGCGATCGTGCCTGATCTACATCAGGCCTGGCGTCGCTTTACGGGGCTCGTATGGCAACCGCGGGTCGGCTTCGCTTGGACACCCTTCAAACTCAAGAGCACTGTGGTAAGTGGCGGCGCGGGCCTCTTCATGGACACACTGCCCGGCGTAATCGCCAGCTACCTGGCTTCGAACCCGCCGGTTCTCAATTCATTCACCGTATTCAACGACAACCTCGTGCCCGAGGAACCGTCGAATCTGTTCAACGATGCTAAGAACTCCAACATTGCATTCTCTGGCGGCTTTGCCAACAACGGCACCCTGGGTAGCATCACAGCTTCGGACCCTTCTTTCACCCCTCCGAATATAACCAACACCGTTGCGACCAAGGCGCCCCGCTATCAGGAATGGAACCTCAGGGTGCAGCAAGGAATTGGCACGAATACCTCGCTCAGCCTCAACTACGTGGGTAACCATGGGATCTTCATACCTATTTCTTTGAGCGGAATCAATGCCTACTGTCCGCCCTCGGCTTGTCCGGGGGGCTTTGCCGGGTTGCCGGCCTCCGCACCCGATCTGCGCTTTTCTGCTGTCAATGAGGTTCACAGCGCCGGGGTTTCGAACTACAACGGACTCGTGGTCTCTTTCCAGCGCCGGCTCGCAAAAGGGCTTCAATTCCAGGCCAATTACACGTGGAGCCATGCGCTCGACGAAGTCTCCAACGGTGGATTCTTCTTTTTCAACGGTGGCAGCGCGGGGAGTGTTCTTAATCCACAAGACAGCAACAATATTCGAAAGTACAACTATGGAAACGCCGATTACGACACCAGACATTACTTCAGCGCAAACTACTTGTGGGAATTGCCTTATAGGGGCGGCCCTGCAAGGTTCTTGAAGGGTTGGCGAGTCTCGGGGACAATTTTCGCGAGAAGCGGGCTTCCGTATACGGTCTTTGATTCAGTCGCGACCAATCTGCTTGCCTCGTACAACTATGGCGCCAATGGATTTGGTTTTGGCAGCCCGGTATACGCCAACTTCCTCGGGACTTCCTATCCCGGATGCAGCACCCCGCTGCGACCCTGCCTGAGTGAGTCTGAGTTCTCGTCACCGGTCGCTCAGGCGCCGTACACATTTGGGGCGCAGCGTCGCAATCAGTTTTACGGACCCGGTTTCTTCGACACAGATCTGACGCTGATGAAAGAGACCAAAATCTCAGGGTGGGAAGGTGCCCGTTTAGGAATCGGCGCCTCGTTCTTTAACTTGTTCAACCATCCTAACTTCGATCAGCCCAATACGGACATCGGCACTCCCAGCACCTTTGGGCAGATTACCGAGACCGTAAGCGCGCCGACCAGCATCCTGGGAGCGGGGTTAAGTGGGAGCACAGCACCACGGCTAGTTCAGCTGACTGCCCGCATTACGTTCTAGTGTCGCCTCTTAATTATAGAGCCCGTCGCACACTCTCCCTGCGGGACATCAACAGCCGAGAGTCTCGTCTTCAAAAATTGGTCATCGTCCAGAAATTACTCGTGACACTCCAACCGCGAATGGCAAGATGCTTCCCGTCCGGGGAAGGCAAGGCAGAGGTGCCTAAGCCGCCTGTTTCTTCCCACAGTACGTGGATGTCGCCGTTGAGATCCAAACGAAGCAACTCGAAGCCCTGACGCGTTGGACGGGAGACAAACAGTGCCTTGCCGTCGGCAGTCCAGTTGATGAACTGTGTGGTCTCCATTCCATTTGTGTTAATCACCCGCACAGCCTCGCCCGTCAAAGACAAAATGTGAATCCGACCAGATAGGCCTTCCAAGACCGCAATACGGCGGCCATCAGGCGATAGATCCCAAAAGAAATCAGACTCAGGATCGAGATTGATCTTGGCAATCTCCGAACCGCGTCCCTTCAGGGGGACGAACCTGCTGAAGACGAAACTCGTTCCCAACCTACGTTCGGCGATCACACATAAGACAGACGGGGAAGGAGTGCACCGTGCTCCGTAGTTCTCTCCTGTCATGACGACCTGTGGCAAGCCTCCGCCAACTGGACTTCGCATCAGTTGCTCGTCTGTCCCAGGACTACCCGGAGCATCGTACAGAATCCACGAACCATCCGGGCTTAGAGGTGTATGGTCGAAGATGTCCCCGACACCAGTCACGATCGGCCCGGGAGTGTCTTGCCCAAGGCGCTGTTCGTAAATCCCTGTTTCCCCGTTGAAAGTCGATTTGAAAATGACAAAAGAGCTGTCCCTGGTCCACGCGGTAGGGACGTTCCATCTGTCGTTAATCGTGAGCCGGATCGGAGTCTTGATGTGTGTACCGTCTCCTTCGACATCAGCCACGTAGACACTGGCATGCGTCGTCCATTGCTGAAAGGCAATCGCCTTTCCGTCTGCGGTGGCGCTTAGATTTTCGGCGCAGGTTCCGGCCCAATTTGTCAACCGCTGCGGTTTTCCCTCGGGCTCGCCGTTTCGTGCGTCCACTGGTATGGACCAAAGGTTACAGGTACCGACGTGGGGGCTCGGCTCCGCTAGCGAATAGACCACCCGCCCATCCGGCAACCATATGTAGTCACGGAGGCGGTATCCCAACATGCCGGAGAGAATCGTGACTGGATCGCGCCCATGCAGGTCCCGGCTCTCCAGTGTTCCATCCGGATATTGCGTGTCCAGCAATCGTTGCCCATTCGGGGAGAACCTGAAATTCCAATTTTCTTTGTTCGGCGCGGACGTGTAAATCTTCCTGACCTGCTCTCCATTCGGCCCCATGAGCCAGACGTTCTGCATGTCGGTAGTGAACGCCACGAGTGAACCGTCGGGTGAAATCGATTCCACTCCGGCATCCGCCTGGAGTTTTCGCGGGGGGCCACCCACGACCGATACGCTCCAAATTGTCGCAGAGTAGCCGGCGTCACGCTCCTCGGGCGGGTTCTGATTGACCAGAAATCGAGTTCCATCGGGAAACCATCGGAAGAACTGCCAATCGACTCTGCTTGCCTTAAAGACTTCTGGCTGAGGAAAGGTCTGCGATTCGCCCGTCTTGACCAGCATGACATGGATTCCCTTCAAATCGGCGAATGCCAGATACTTGCCGTCAGGCGAAATCGCACCATACCGGATGGGATCTTCACTAGAACTGGAGGTTAGCTGGCGGAACTTCGCCTCGCGCGGTGATGATGGCTGACGCCTCGTAAACCAAAAGGCGGTAAAGATGACCAGTAATACTGAGAGGGCCGTGGCAACAGCGATCAGCCAGCGTGTACGTCGACTTGGCCGTTCGCGCCTCAATCGCTTTAAGTCCGCAGAGATGTCGATCGCGTGCTGATACCGTGAATCACGATCCTTCTCTACCGCTTTGGCGATGATCCGATCTAGTTCGGGAGAAATCTCCGGATTCAGCTGCCGCGCTGGCGGGATAGTCCGTTGCAGAATGGCGTTGTGAACTTCCGGCACGGTCTCGCCCACGAAAGCTCGCCGTCCAGTGGACATTTCATATAACACCAACCCAAACGAAAACAGGTCAGTGCGCGGATCCAGTCTTTCTCCCCTAACCTGCTCCGGAGACATATAGGAAGCTGTACCCATCGTTGTTCCGGTTAAAGTGAGATCTACGGGGTGCGCCACTGTTTCGCGAGGACCGTCGACGCGGTCTCGTTCGGTCGCGGCATTCGCGGATTCGACCACGACAGCTTTAGCTAGTCCGAAGTCTAAAATCTTCACCTCCCCGCGATTTGTGATGAAAATGTTCGCTGGCTTGATGTCGCGGTGGATGATGTTCTTCTGATGCGCCGCCTCCAGCCCGGCCGCAATCTGAAGTGCAGCGTCCAGCACGTCTTCTGCTGTGAAAGCCGGTACCCGGACCAACCGATTGGTTCCGTTACCCTCTTTCGAAGGCGGCGAATTTGCTGACGCAGCCAGCCGTTCCCGAAGGGTCTGGCCTTCGAGAAACTGCATCGCAATAAATGGCTGCCCATCATGTTCCCCAAACTCGTGAACGGTGCAGATATTCGGATGATCCAGCGCCGATGCAGCTCGCGCTTCACGTTCGAAGCGCCCGAGCGCAATTGCATCGGTGGCAAGTTCCTCCGGCAGGAACTTCAAGGCGACAGGTCGGCCCAGCTTGAGGTCTTCCGCCTTGTACACCACGCCCATGCCCCCGCCGCCGAGAATCTGGAGAACTCTGTAGTGAGAGATTTTCCTGCCAATCAGGCTTGCGCCGGAAACCGTGCGAGATTGGTGACCCGCTCCCTGATCCGCAAGGTCACTGATCTCCGCCACGAATCGGTAACCACGTTTGGGGATGGTTTCGATGTACTCCCGGCCATTGGTGGCCTCGCTCAAGATCTTTCTCAGCAATGAGACGTGCTTGGCGACATTCCCGTCCTCAACGAACGTGTCAGGCCAGAGCCTTCTCATCAAGTCATCTTTGTCAACTAAATGACCAGCGTTCTCGACCAGAAAAAGCAGAGCTTCGAAGGCCTTCGGCGGAAGGGGTACAGGGGTTCCATCTAGAATCAGGAGGCACTCCTTCGGATCAAGGCGGAAGGGGCCAAACCCGTACAAGTGTTGTGTTTTCTCTTCCATAGTCCCCGGAAGAAATTCTTCAGGATTTCTTCGCCATTTCGGAAAGACTCTTAAACCCCGGCTGAGCTACGGTTCGCGATGCTTGGAGTGCCGGAGGCTTTCGGAAGCCATCCCGAGCACATTCTAGGGCGGCCCAAGGGTCAGTGCAATACGTCCTGGTCCAACGAAAGTTGGATGTTCGATAGCAGCTTCCTGGACAAGCAGGTCCAGTCAGACTTAAGGAGAATGCAATGAAGTTCAACGAAAGGGAGAGGAGACGCACCATGAAAGCCAGATTCTTGATGTTACTCCCCGTCACGTTGTTCGCCGCGCTGGCGTTGCCGGTTGGGCTCGCCGCGCAGGAAAAGAAAGACCCTATGCACCATCACTACAAACTGATTGACATGGGGACGCTCGGGGGACCCCAGAGCAGGATTGACTACTTAACACCGTTGAATAACTTCAGTACGGTGGCGGGTTCCGCAGATACTCCGATACCGAATCCCTATTACGGCAACGACAACCCAACTTTTTTCTCCGACCCCTACATCGAGCATGCGTTTCAGTGGAAAGAGGGCGTCGTGACCGACTTGGGTTCTCTTCCGGGCGGCGGTGTAAGTCAGCCGAACTGGATCAATGCTCGGGGGCATGTCGCGGGCAACGCCTCCAACAGCATCATTGACCCGCTGAACGGGTATCCCGAGTCCAGGGCCGTTTTATACAGGAGTGGCAAGGTTTTGGACCTTGGGATCCTGGCAGGTGGGCAGGAGAGTGCCGCCACCAGCTTGAACAACAGCGATCAGGTGGTGGGGTTTGCCGACAATGCTACACCAGACCCGTATTCGATCATCGGCTGGCAAACTCAAACCCGCGCTTTTCTCTGGACTCAGTCGAGAGGCATACAGGACTTGGGCACCTTGGGCGGCCCCGATGCTCTTGCGAACACGATGAATGAGCGCGGCCAGGTGGTTGGATTCTCCTACGTCAGCTCCACCCCGAACCCTACCACAGGAATCCCCACGCTGGATCCGTTCCTTTGGGAAGAAGGCAAGATGATCGACTTGGGTAACCTCGGCGGGACGGTGAGCGTTGGGGAGGGCGGGCCATTTGTTAATAACAGAGGCCAAGTAGTTGACCAGTCCAACCTCGCAGGAGACATTTATTTCCACCCCTATCTGTGGACCAAGCCCGGACCCATGCTAGACCTCGGTACTTTGGGAGGGAACCTCGGGGATGCGACGAGAATCAACGATGCCGGGGAAGTCGTTGGCTGGGCTACGAACGAGGGTGATCAGTCCATCCTCGCGTTCCTTTGGAAAGCCGGCGATATGCAAAACCTCGGAACCGTGGACGGCGACCCGTGCAGCATCGCCATCGATATCAACGAAAACCATCAAGTCGTAGGCAAAACGATAGATTGCGTCGGTAATGATTTGCGCGCATTCCTGTGGGAAGACGGCTCGATGGTCGATCTCAACAGCGTGGTGCAGACCGGCGATGGCGTCCAGTTGTTCCTGGCGGACTATATCAACGACCGTGGAGAGATTACGGCCGCCGGAGTGCTTCCCAACGGTGACGATCGTGCGTACTTGTTAATTCCGTGCGACGAGAAGCATCCCGGGGTCGAGGGCTGCGATTACAGCGTGGTGGAGGCCAGTGACGTCGCGTCTCGTCCGAGTCCCTCAATCGGCAGCGCGGGGAACCGGGAGCTGTCGTCACTACTGATGCGCCGGATCAGCCGGAATCGCTTTGCGGGCCGCGCCTTCGGGCCAAAAGATTAGCTGACTCACAAGGCAAGGGAGAGGAGAAGCAACGTGAAATCAAGAATATGGACGCTGATTGCTGCAATCGCGCTGTTCGCTGCGGTGGCTGTCCCGGATCAGCTTGTCGCGGAGGACAGCCAAGATCACAAAGACCCGCACCATCATTACAAGGTCATCGACATGGGCACATTCGGCGGCCCCTCCAGCTACTACGATACGCTCAGCCTGAGTGACCGGTTTCCAGGCTTCGCCGATCCCGACGGTTTTGCCAGAGTCATCAACCAACACGGACTCATGGTGGGATGGGCTGATACATCCACTCCGGATCCCGACCCGAGCTATTGTCTGGTACCGGGCTACGATTGCTATGTCGCCCACGCCTTTCAGTGGAAGAACGGCATTCAGACTGACCTCGGATCTCTTCCCGGCGGCGCCAGCAGTGTGGCGTTGTGGGTCAATTCGATCGGATTAAGCGTCGGGTTCGCCCAGAACGGACAGGCGGACCCGATCACCGGACTTCCAGAACTCCGCGCCGTCTCCTGGAACGATGGGCAGATCAGTGATCTTGGGACGCTAGGAGGAAACCAGAGCTTCGCACTGTCGGTCAACGATCGCGGTCAGATAACCGGAGGCGCTCTGAATGCAATCTCCGATCCGTACTCGTTCTACGACCTGTTTTTCGCAGGAAGCAGCGCGGGGACGCAGACCCGCGGTTTCATTTGGCAGAACGGGTCGATGCAGGATATCGGCACGCTAGGTGGCCCCGATACATTTCCAGCGTTGATCAACCGGCAGGGTCAAATTGCGGGATTCTCATACATCAACTCCATTCCGAACTCAGATGACGGTCTCCCCACTTTTGATCCCTTTCTCTGGGATCCGAATAAAGGTATGAAGGATCTCGGTAACTTTGCCGGCGACCAGACCGCTTCCGTCAACGGGTTGAACGATCGTGGCGAAGTCGTGGGAGGCTTATGGTTGCCCGGAGGCAATCAAATCCATCCCTTCGTTTGGGATGGAAGCAGGTTGATTGACCTGATTGCCCCACCGTTTGGAGGTCCAGGTAATGGGGAGGCCAGCTGGATCAACGATGCAGGAGAAGTCGTAGGTTTGGCTGGCATTCCGCGATTTTGTCCACCCGATTCCGCTGCCGCAGGTCCAATTCAGCATGCCTTTCTCTGGAAGGACGGCCTTATGAAGGACCTCGGCGCGCTTCCCGGAAGCCCAAACAGCGAGGGCGACTCTATCAATGCTAGGTCGCAAATCGCAGGCATTTCGTGGAACTGCGACTATGCATTCACGGCAGTTTTGTGGGAGGACAATTCGGTAGTCGACCTGAACAGGCTCGTCCCGCCTGACTCAACGTTTCTGATTTACGCCTCGTCCATCACCGACCAGGGGGAGATTGCCGCCCTCGGATTACTCCCGAACGGTGACTTGCTGGCCGAGATGCTGATTCCCTGCGACGAGAATCATCCCGGGGTCGCGGGCTGCGATTACAGTCTGGTAGATGCTGGCGGCGAGCCCAAGATACAGCCGCGGACGGTAGCACCTGGTGCATTCGGCAGCGTCCCGTCGCGCAGGCCGCTCTCACGACGCAGAAATTGGTTTCGGACACTGGCAGATGCCGCTGCAGATCGGTGACGGACGCACGTTTTTGAGACGCGGTTCATCCAGCTCCGCCGCGATGAAACGCTGTTTGTGACAAGAGAACCAACCAAGTTCGTGGATGGTAGGCAAACAGGAAACCATGTTTTTGGTCGCAAAATTACTTCACGCTAATACCCAGGTCGCTTGAGTCTATGAATGGTGCAGAACCCGCTCGACGCGAGGAAGATTCGCAGGCAAATCCTGGCGGCCCGGATGCTTGGCCGACTTCTTCGTCGAGCGATGCGCTGGCGCGTGCGCACTCTCCGCGTGCTCGGTCATTTCCCTGACGACAGGCTCAAGCTCGAACAATTGCATTTGCGCCTGCGAAAGTCTTTCTCCGCCCGCACCATACTTCTCGATTCGCATCAGCCGCAGACGCTCTTCCAGCACCCGAATCCGCAGCTCCGCGCACAGTAGCTTGCTCTTCAGTTGTGCGATGAGTTCCAGATCGGCTGGTGCTGAAGGAATGGAAGCTAAACTCACAATGAGTTAATGATTGACCAGAGTCGATCGAAACGTTCAAACAACCACGCAACTTATGCGGCAGAGTGTCCCTCGGGGGAAGGCTTCCGGTACCACCGTTTGTTCTTGGTTTTGGTCAGATCGATCCCGCCCAACAACAGAGAAAGCTCTTCGTGACTCAAGACGACCTTGCCCTGCGCATCCCCGGATTGCGGCCAGGTGAAACGCCCTTTCTCTAACCTCTTGGCACAGACCCAGAGTCCGCTTCCGTCCCAGACGGGGATCTTCAGCCGATTGCGCTGGCTGTTGCAGAACAAGAACAGGTGTCCGCTCAGAGGATCACACGACAATCGATCCCGAACCAGACCGTACAGTCCTTCGAACCCCTTGCGCATGTCGGTGACCCCGGCGGCCAGATAGATCCGTGTAGCTGGGCCCAGTCCAAACACGGCTTACGCCCGCTCCAGGATGCCCACCAGGCGTTCGAACGTACTCGTA
>Ga0074044_10005710_pt1 | contig 10089 bp, 12 predicted proteins | sample BogForMeECP23OM1_FD_94443 | JGI IMG/M metagenome (GOLD analysis project Ga0074044, IMG submission 94443) | Bog forest soil microbial communities from Calvert Island, British Columbia, Canada - Bog Forest MetaG ECP23OM1 | ecosystem: Environmental > Terrestrial > Soil > Wetlands ...
CCGACTTCGAGAAACGCGCTGATCGAGATTACCAGATCGTTCTGCCCGATGACGCTCGGGTCGTTCACGTAATCGACGGGGCGGGCCTCCATGCTCGAGTTGTCGTTGAGAAACTCGTAGAACGGCTCGTCGCCGGCCGCGAGCGTGTACACGTTCTTGTACCGATTCAGATTCTTGTACTTGTTCGTGACAGCTCCGCACTGAATCAGCGCCGCCACATACGGCATCATCAGTTCGGTGTGGATGCCCAAGTCCTTGTGGCCCTGCAGCGCGGCGCACACGGCATTGGGCACACCGCCGACACCTACCTGGAGCGTTGCGCGGTCGGGAACCATCTCGACGATGTGCTTGCTGATCACCTCGTCCGACGGCGTCAGCGGCCGGGTGGGGATGGAGAACAACGGACTTTCATTTTCGACGATCGCCGCGACTTCCGATATGTGCACCGACGAATCGCCAAACACGCGCGGCATCTTGGGATTCACTTCGACAATCAGCTTCTTTGCGGTTCGCGCGGTGGGGACGGTGTAGTCGGCATTGGTGCCGCAACTGAAGAACCCGCCCTTGTCCATCGGCGCGACCATCATGACGAAGGCGTCGATGCCTATTTCGCGCAACGTGCGCGGCATCGCGCTGAAATTTCCCGGCATGTAAAAGACCACGCGCCGATTGTCCCGCTGACCCAGCTCGAACAGCCGCCGTTCGATGATAGTCGGGAAGAACGGATGCGGTTTGATGACGTTCATGTACTCGTACTTGAGAATCGTGAAGGCGGCGGCGGTGATCGAGTGCGAATAATAGACGCGCAGCTCTTCGATCATGCCGGCCTTCACGCGATTCTCGATCGCTGTCAACAAGGCGGGCGGCTCGCTGACCGCCATGCCCATCGAGAGCGTACCGCGCGATGGGATCAACTCGACGGCGTCCGCAGGCGACATCAGCTTCGACTTGTATTCGGTTTCGTACACGCGAGCTCCGTTACCAGGAAATCTTTTTGCGCCGTCGCGGAGCTGGAGTGTAGTGGGTCATCTTCTTGTAGATGGCCATCACAATTCTATAGAACTGCTCTCCGCGCGCATCCGGATATTGCTCGCGAGCGCGTTCCTTCGCACGTTCCCACGCGATTTCATCTTCTGGAGTTCTAACTACACCGACTGGCATAATCCGGGTCCTCTGCCAGCTAAGGCAGCTTCCGTGCCATGGCGACAGTTTTATCCTTTGGACGGCGGGATTGGCACTTCGAGCCGGCAGCGAGCGATCGATGGGGCATTAGGTGATGACCAGCGGAATCTTATGTATCCGATCGCGTCACTCGATATTACCCGACGGGCTTGCCATCCTCGTTTTGCTAATCGATCACTGGTCCGCGAATTGCTTGGTCTTTATGTGGACGACGATTAGGTAACGGCACCGGGAGCTTCTATGAAATCCAGTACCAGCGGGAAAACCAAGGCGCGGCCGATCGCAAACGATGTCCGACTCAACGATCTGCGCAAGATCCTGGCGCGGGCGCGCAATGAGGCGCTCGCTCGAGTACGCGTGCTCCGCAAGGAGGAGCAAGAAGACGCGGTGGAACTGCCCGCTGACGGATTGGACATAGCGCGCTCGCTCGAAGACGTCGAGATGGACGCTGGTCTAATCGAACGATGTGAGGAAAGGCTGAAGGCGATAGATGACGCATTCAGCCGGCTTGAGCGCGGGCGTTATGGAATCTGCGAAAAATGCAAGCAAGAAATCCCGGTTGAGCGGCTGAAAGCCGTGCCCTTCGCCGCATACTGCATCGACTGCCAGAAGAACCGGACCGAGCGGAGGCGTCCCGGCGAGGGAGACGTCGATGAGCCATCGCGTAATGTCTGGACGCCGCCCGAAGAACTGAAGGAGTCGGTGGAAGAGTAAACCCAGCCTGATTGGGTCAGGAGGCAGCGATGATTCAGCTATTCCGGAAGATCCTGTGCCCGATCGATTTTTCGCAGCACTCGCTGGCGGCTCTCGACGTCGCTCTAAATCTAACGCAGCAGAATGATGCGAAGCTGTATTTGTTGAACGTCGCGCCTGTGCCGGCCGGCGCGGCTGGATTCCAGCCGGTGCCTATGGATCCTTATCCATTCCTTGAGAAGGATCGACAGGAGCATCTGGCCAAGCTCGGGCGAGAACGGATTCCCGCCGCGGTGCGCTACGAAACGCTCGTTATCAGCGGCGACCCGGCCGAACAGGTGCTCAATACCGCGCACGGCCTCGCTATCGACTTGATCGTGATGGGCACGCACGGACGCAAGGGCTTGGGTCACCTGGTTCTCGGCAGCGTCGCCGAGCGCGTCGTGCGCGAATCAGCGGTGCCAGTTCTAACGGCGCATTCAACGGCTCACGTTCGAAAGGCCGACTGAGGCGGAGCTCACTCGGCGGTCTTGGGATGGATCGTCAAAACTGGAACCGGCGATTCGCGCACGACACGTTCCGCCACGCTGCCAAGCAGGAAGTGCTTCACACCAGTACGGCCGTGCGTGCCCATTACGATCAGGTCGACGTGCCGTTGCGCGGCGAGATTGAGAATCTCCGGCGCCGCGTTCCCGCTTGCGACGAATACTTCATGCGATACCCCCGCCAGTTTCTCCACCGCAACTGCTTCCAACCGGCGGCGACTCTCTGCTTCAAACTCAACGTTAGGGAAGATGGGAACGGGTGGCAGTGCGGTGGCGGGAGCGGGCGGAATCCCGATTACCGTCAGCAGGTAAACTGTAGCGGAGTTCTGCTTCGCCAGCCGGCAAGCGAGCTCGAGTGCGTCCATCGAGTCACGCTCGAAGTCGATTGGGCACAGTATTCTCGAAAATATGGCAGCCATCTTTCTTAAAACTGCGCTTAACGCATAGCTACAGCATACTCCGCTACAGGCCCCGGGTCAGGCGGCCTTCTTTCCGCTCTCCGGCTTCTTTTCTTCGACCTGGATCTTGATGGTCTTGGCTGCGCTCTCTTTGGGCAAGGGAGCACTGAGTTCCAGCACACCGTCGTGATGCACCGCCTTCAGATCGTCTGCCTTGATTCCCTCGGGCAGGCTGATCGCTCGCTCGAATGAACCGTAGCGAATTTCACGGCGGAACACCGACGCCTTGTCCGATTCGCGCTTTTCCTCGCGCGTCCCTTTGACCGTCAGAATGCCGTTTACGACATTCACGTCGATGTTCTTGGGATCGACTCCCGGTAGATCGACGCGCACGACGAACTTATCCCCGTCGATGGACGACTCGATTGCGGGGCGATTCGACGCTATGGGCCAAGCCTTGAACTCGGTACGGTCGAAGCCGAAGCGTTCGAGCAGGTCGTCGAACTCGTGACGCAGCCGCTCAAGATCAGTTGACGGACTCCATTTCTCTAGAAAGCCCATGGTTTCGCCTCCTGGCAGATCTGTTTTGATTTTTTGGATTCCAAGAGAGAGAGACAGCATCAGCCGTGCCAGACAGCGGGAAGTGATTGATTACGAAATCAACGATCGGAAGTGAGGGCCTGTGATAAAAGGAGCCAGCAACCTCAACTCAAGTGGCTCCGAAGGACACATCATCCAAGGCCACTAACTATGATGTAGAATGCACGAGGAGTCGCGGCAAACCTGACTATCCCCCATCAAGATGACCCCAACTCGCAGATTTGCGCAGGCAGTTTCGCTGGTCGCGCTGATGACGCTATTCGGCGCAGCCGGTTACATCCTGGTCGAGCACATGTCGGTGCTCGACGCGTTTTACATGTCTGTCATCACCATCTCGACGGTCGGCTTCGGCGAGGTGAAGCCGCTGAGCCCGGCCGGTCGTCTTTTTACAATCGGGCTGATAGTCACAGGTGTCAGCAGCGCCATTTACCTGTTTTCGGTGATCGGGGAACTTGTCATCGAGGGGAGCCTTAAGGAGTTTCTCGGAAAGAGCGCGATGAATCGCAAAATCCACAATCTCCAAGAACATGTGATCGTGTGCGGCTTCGGGCGTTTCGGCCGCGCGGTCGTCGAAGAGCTGACTCGCAACACCGTCCCGATGGTGGTGATCGAAGCGGATCCCGCCAGGCAAGCCGAGCTGGAAGCTACCGCCACGTTGCACGTTGTTGGATCGGCGCTGGAAGATTCGGTGCTCGAGGACGCCGGCATAGGTTCGGCGCGCGCGATAATCGTTGCCACCGGATCGGATGCGGACAATGTGTACATCACGCTTTCGGCGCGCGAGAAAAATCCGAAGATTCTCATCTACGCCCGCGGCGACTCGGATGCCGGCCTGCGACGGCTCAAGCTGGCGGGAGCCGACCAGGTCGTCGCGGCCTATCAATGGGCCGGGATGAGAATCGCGGCGAGCATCCTGCGTCCGTCGGTCGTGGATTTTCTGCAACTCTCGGTGCCGGGCCGTGAGTCCGAGGTCGATCTGGAAGAGATCAAGATCTCACCCGAAAGCCCGGCGGCGGGAAAGACCATCGCGGCGGTGGAACGTGATAATCCACGGCTTCGAATCGTGGCGTTGAAGCGCAATGACAAAACGCTCGAATTGATTCCCGCCGCCGATACGCAGATCGAACTCGATGATTTGCTGGTCGTTATCGGAGAATCGGACAGCCTGAAACACCTGGCGTCGCGTTAAGCAGAAATCATGATGCCGCTGGTTAATGATTACGCTTTCCTGGTGGCCTGCATCGCGATAAACGCTGCTCCGAAAGTCGTGACACTGCCCAAGAGTGGATCGAGTGGCTTCATGGTGCGGGCGGCCAGAGCACAGTGTGGGTAATAGACCGCACCCCGGAGCCGATCTACGTGCAGGCCGGCGGCGATTGCGGCGGTGCGCAGCTCGTGCGCGGTTGTAAAGCGCGCGCGTCTCCAGAACTCGTTGCCCAACCAAGCGCGAATGCGCCGGGAAGCCGCCCACGTGCTAAATCTACCGAGGCCTCCTATGACAAGACGGCCGCCGGGTTTGAGCACGCGGGCCATTTCCTCCACGGCGCGGGATCTCTGTTCCAGGAAGCAAAGAACCGTTACCGCCGTTACTACGTCAAAGCTTTGATCACCGAACGGGAGATGCTCGGCGCGGCCGAGCAAATACCTCATCGCATCCGGCTCGGCTATTGTCCGAGCGGTTGCCTTTGTGATCATGCGCGGGTCAGGGTCGCAGCCGACGACGAATGATGCTCGCTTGCGGTGGAATTCGGCCGCGAGCGTCCCGTCCCCGCAACCGACATCCAGCACGGACTTGCCGAACAGAGGCCCGGCCAGATCCAGAACCAGTTCCTGTTCCAGCAACTCGGTGATCGCGCCGAGCGTGGACGCGCGCCACTCGGCATAGATGTCGGGACCAACTTCTCCGGCTCTACTCGAAGGACGCGTTGTGGCCAAGACGTCTGCTGCCGCTGAAGGATCAGCTTGCGACCGGGCAGGCGTTGGAAATCGTAATGGTCATGACCACCTGGCCGTTAGTTGCAGCCTTGGCGAACGCGTCGGCTAGTGCAGTGAACATGATGCCGATTTCACCTGTAACGGTGGTGCTCATTTGGTCCGACTTGCGGAGTCAATCCACGCTCCTCAAGGGCACTGCGCACGGACTCGATGGCGGGCCCGAGGTGCTCCTGGCGCAACGGATAGACACTGATTTGTGCACTGGTGGTCATGGGTGGGAGCCTCCTTGCGGCGTCGGCCTGCAGGGGACTGCAAACCTGCGAGCCCTCATGATTTGAGCAGGCTTACGAAGAACAGGCCGCCCGCGATGGCTACTATAATCGGCCCGGAAGGACGCACCGTCAAAGCAGCTATCCAACTGCCCAGGAGTGTAGAGACGAGCGCAGATCCAATCGCAATCGCGAACATGCCGTCGATGCTTCGGGCCAGACGCTTCGCAACCGTCGCAGGGATGATGATGAGAGAGCCCATGAGCAGCACCCCGAGATAGCGCATTCCGAGCGCGACGGTCACCGCGAAGGCGACCAAGAACGAGAGCTGCAAGCTCGCGACGCCGATGCCCGAAGCGATCGCGACCTCGGTCGAGACCAGTGATACGAGCAGACGATCTCGTGCCTTGAGAATGAACCCGGTCACCGCAAGGGCGGCGACCAAAGCGAATACTGTTTCCGCGATCGTCATGCTGCCCGGCGCCCCGAACAAGGCGTCGATAAGTTCTTCGCCCGTAGCAGTGAGGCTGCCTATCGCAAGCGCGACTGAAAACACTACTCCGGTGATCGCTTCGGTCGATAAGTTCGTCTTGCCCTCGATTGCCCAAATCAACATGCTGCCCGCTAGCAGCGCGGCCAGCGCACCGATCAGCGGATTGAGTCTGAACACAAGAGCCAGTCCGATTCCCGGCAAAGCGACGTGCGAGAAGGCATCAGCCGCCAACGTCATCCTTCGCATCACCGCGAAACACCCGACCAACCCGGCCGCAACTGCCATTGCGGCGCAGACGATCAGTGCCCTAGCGTCCATGGTCGTCGTGAAGGTGGAAACTGATTGGCGTACCGTAGATTTCCGATAACCGCTCGGGGGTGAGGACCACCTGCGGCGGCCCTATACAGCTGCGTTCTCGGGCGAGGCACAAAACGCTGGAGGCGTATCGGTAAACGACGCTCAGGTCATGCGAGATGAGAAGGGTAGTGATCGCCTCTTCTTGCTGGAGTCGGCGAAGTGCCGCATTCAGCGCTTCCTGGCCGGGAGCATCGACACCCGCTGCCGGTTCGTCGAGCAGGAGGACGTCGGGCTTCCCGATCAACGCAAACGCGACCAAGAGACGCTGAAACTGGCCTCCTGACATGCTTCCGATCGGTTTAACCAACACTTCTTCCCGCAGATCCACGCGTTCCAGAGCATGGAGCGCCTCTTCTTTCGCCGCGTGTGAGATCGTCAGCTTGGCGCGCAGGAGGTCTCTTCCGGTTATCGGAAGATCGCGCTCGATATCGAGTTTCTGCGGGACGTAGCCGAACTTTGTTCCTGGCGCCCAGCGAATCGTTCCTTCGTATTGTATCGCTCCGATGAGCGCGCGGAACAGGACCGTTTTGCCGGAGCCGTTCGGGCCAATGACCGCAAGAGAAGCCCCGCGGGCCACGGTGAAACTGAGGTCCGCGAGGATCGCCGTGTGGTCGAAGCTGACAGAGAGATGACTTACTTCGAGGACAGCACCGCCAAGGGCCGCGTCTTGGTTGGGTAACTCGGTCGGCATCAAATTTAGTCAGATGATGGCAGCGGTTTCGGCCCTTCAAGGTCTTTCTTGTTTCACTTCAATTGCGTCACGATATCTGGATAAACAGGCGAAGAAATAGTCAGAGGAGGGCGCCTCTCGCAGCCTCGCACCCACAAGATTCCTGTGCTGCAACGCCAAGACCCGCGTCGTATATGATCTCCACTTGGCAGGTTACGGACCCTCGTCGTAGCGGACCAAGCGGCGCACGGAATTGCTGTATTCGAGGGCGGCCTGAAGCTGTGAGTCGCTTTCAGCGTGAATTTCGAAAATTGGCTCGCCCTGCGTCACGCTATCGCCGACATTCTTGTACAACTTCACGCCTGCTGACGCATTCGAAGGTGCGCCAGCACGTTTTGCCACTCGCGAAATCTGCCAGCAATCGATCTGCGCAATCCTGCCGGCTTGTCCCGCCGCAAGGGTTCGGCGCCAGACAGCTTCCGGAGGCATCTCGCGTCGTCCCTGCGCGTCCACGATACGGTCGAACCTTTTGAGAGCGGCGCCGGAATCGAGTGTCCGGCGAGCCGCCTCATAGCCGCGCGAGGGAGGCTCGACCCCGGTCATTTCCAGCAGACGACCAGCGAGCATCAGCGACTTTTCGCGCAGGTCCGCGGGCGCGCCGGGTTCGCGCCGGAGGACCGAAAGGACATCGAGCGCTTCCAACCGCGGCCCGATGCCGTAGCCGACAGGGCCCAGCGCCCGGGTCGTCGCAATCTCGAGCCGCAGACCGATCCGCTCGCCTACGGCCATGAACAACCCGCTGAGATGCTCGGCAAATTCGGGAGTTTTCACCTTGGCCGAAGACCCGACGGGTATGTCGATCAGAACGTGCGTCGCGCCGGCGGTCTTTTTCTTGGCAAGAATCGAGGCGACCATCTGCGCCTCGGTGTCGATCTCCATCGGGCGCTCGACCGTGATGAGGATGTCGTCGGCGGGCGCCAGCTCAAGCGCGCCGCCCCAAGCGATGCATCCGCCGACTTCCTCGACGACTCGATACAGTCGTTCAGCCGAGAGAGCGACGTCCGCCAGCACCGCCATCGTGTCGCCGGTGCCGGCAGGACTGGTAATAGCGCGCGAGGAAGTCTTGGGAATTTTGAGTCCGAGTTCCGCGAGAATCGGAACTACGATCATGGTGGTTCGGTTGCCAGGAACACCGCCGATACAGTGCTTGTCGGCGACGATCGAGCTGCCGAACCTGAGCTGCTCGCCAGTCGCGATCATCGCGCTCGTGAAGTCGGTCAGTTCTGACAAGTCAAACTTTTCGAAGGCACACCCCAACACGAACATCGAAAGCTCGACGCGTGAGTAACGCCGCGCCGCGACGTCGGTCAGGATCGCATCGAAGTCCTCACGTCGCAGGCGTTTGCCCCTCAGCTTGGACCGGACCAGGTCCACGCTCGCCGGTGCAACCGCGAGACTTGCTCCTACCGCTGCGCCGTGGGGCAAGCCGAGATCGCGAAATGCTTCCTCCGAGAGTCCGATCTCGTCGGGCTCAATCAGGTCATCGCCGCAGACGTTCAGGACGCCGGTGATCTCGCGCTGTTTGCCGGTTTGGCTGTCGATGCCGAAGACGCGCGCGCGGTCGAGCGGGTGCAATCCCAGGTTTCCATTCTGGACAGCGCGCTCGTGGATGACGATCACGTGCTCACGCATCGTGTCGAGCGGCAGATGTTTAAGCCGAAAGTCCCTCACAGCCCGTTAGTCTATACGCACCTGCTCGAGATTGCGCGGTACGACGGCGTTCCATCCCAGCTCAGTCGTGATGCGTTCGCGCAGAGCTTCGGATGCGGGCGGCTCGCCGTGAACTATATAGACGAGCCGCGGCGGAACCGTCGCGAGCTTGAGCCAGTTCAAGATCTCGCGCTGATCGGCATGCGAAGAGAAGGCGGGGACATCGATAATTTCCGCGGCGACCGGGACGTAATCTCCCAGCATCTTCACCATCCTGGCGCCGTCGAGCAGCGACCTGCCGCGAGTTCCCGCGGCCTGGTAGCCGACGAGAATCACGGTGTTGCGGCGGTCGGGCAGGCGCCGTTTGAGATGGTGGAGGACGCGGCCGCCCGACGCCATCCCCGACGCCGAGATGATAATCATCGGCCCTGACATCGAGTTCAGCCGCATCGACTCCTCGACGGTTTTGATCTCGGTCAGGTCCTGGCCATTGAAGAAGTTGTTTGCGCGCGCGATATCAGCGCGGACTTCAGGGCTGCCCCGTGCGATAGATTCCTCGTAGAGCTTCAACGCGGCAAGCGCCATCGGGCTGTCCACGAAAGTCGGCGCGGCTGGAATTCGGCCGGCGTCGCGCAGGCGCGCCAGATGGTGAAGGATGACCTCGGTTCGATCGACGGCGAAGGAAGGAATAATGACGACTCCGCTGGCTCGAGAGTTTTCGAGACCGCATCCGCGAACCGCTCGAGCGAAGCGGCATCGTCGTGAATCCGATCGCCGTAGGTCGACTCGATCACAATAATGTCGGCGGCCGGAGGTGGAGCGGGCGAGCGCAGGATCGGATGAGTCGGACGTCCCAGGTCGCCCGTGAAGAGCATCCTCGTGCGGCGCGCAGAATTTATTTCGACGCTGATAAGAGATGCTCCGAGGATGTGTCCGGCGTGCAGAAACCTTGCCGTTATTGGACCGAGGTCCACCTTGGTGTCGAATTCCGCGGGCGAAAAACATTCGAGCGAATTCCATGCGTCTCTCTCGGTGTAGAGCGGGAGCGCCGGTGAGTGCTTGGAATATCCCTTTGCGTTCGCATAGTCCGCTTCTTCTTCCTGAAGATGTCCGCTGTCCGGAAGAAGGATGCGGCACAGCGACTGCGTACCAGGCGTCGAAATCACCTTTCCGCGGAAGCCGTCGCGCACCACCGCCGGTATGAAGCCGCTGTGATCCAGATGCGCGTGCGTCAGCA
>Ga0074044_10005711_pt1 | contig 10087 bp, 6 predicted proteins | sample BogForMeECP23OM1_FD_94443 | JGI IMG/M metagenome (GOLD analysis project Ga0074044, IMG submission 94443) | Bog forest soil microbial communities from Calvert Island, British Columbia, Canada - Bog Forest MetaG ECP23OM1 | ecosystem: Environmental > Terrestrial > Soil > Wetlands ...
CCTTTTGGGCGCGTCAGTAGGCCTTGCGGAAAAAGCGGCAACTGTTGTTGAAGACATCATGCTGATTAAACCTACATTTCTAAGCGCCGTTCCCACGGTTTTCAACAGGGTTTACGATGGTCTCTTGACAAAAATAAATGAAGAAGGCGGGCTTCCCCAAAAATTATTCTTAATGGGAGTGGAAAGCGCCAAAAAGAAGCGTGAACTTGCCGCGCAGGGGAAATCCAGCTTCATGACAAACCTGAAATTTAAAATCGCGGATGCGATGATTTTCAGCAAGGTACGGGAAAAGCTCGGTGGCAGACTCAATGGTTCCATGACAGGAAGCGCTGCCATGAATGTGGATATTTCCCATTTCTTCTGGGATATAGGGGTACCGCTGTATGACGCATACGGATTGACTGAGACTTCTCCGGGCGTCACGATGAATGGACCGCTTAAATACAAACTTGGCAGCGTAGGGCCTGTTATGAGAAATTACACGGTCGTGATTGACAAATCCATGGTTGAGCCGGACGCCAAGGATGGTGAAGTTGTGGTTTACGGACCAAATGTAATGCAGGGATACCATAACAAGCCTGAGGCGACAAAGGCTGTCATGACTCCTGACGGCGGTTTCAGAACCGGCGACCGCGGAAGAATTGATGAAGAAGGATTTTTATTTATAACGGGCAGGCTCAAAGAGCAGTTCAAGCTTGAAAACGGAAAATATGTATTCCCGGCAGCCATAGAGGAAGATATAAGACTCAATCACTACATTGAAAACGCCATGATCCATGGAGAGGGCCGCGCATATAATGTATGCATTGTTGTCCCGGATTTCGTTGCGCTGGAAAAATGGGCGGTAAAAAATAATCTGCCTAAAGAACCGGCGGAATTAGTCAAGCGCGACGAGCTAAAAAGCTTCCTTACTAATGAAATAATCAATTCTCTCAAAGGGAAATACGGCGGTTATGAAATCCCGAAGAAATTTATTTTCATGAGCGAAGCTTTTAGTGTTCAGAATGGAACTCTGACTCAGACCATGAAATTGAAACGGCGGGTTGTTTCCGAGAAACTTAAAAATCAGATTGACGCTCTTTATGCTGAAAAATAAATTTAATTACCGAATTATATGTATTTGATTTTATGACCGTTGTCCCGGAATAAACAACAACATATTAATGATTGAAGCTCTCCGCGGCTTGACGCGGAGAGCTTCAAAAACTTTCATGTGGATAAGCAGGATAATCACAACTCTTTCTTACAAAAGTCATTGCCATTTTAATATTTTGGGGCAAAGTTCGCTACGTCTGCAAATGCCGACTCTTTGAAAGATTTTCTTCAAGTGATCTTTTACGGTATGTTCAGAGATGAAGAACTTTCCGGCAATCTCCTTATTGGAGTGTCCCATGGCGGCAAAAAGAGCAATTTCTTCCTGCCTTCGGGTCAGATCGTAAAGCTTTAGTTTTTCTTTAACGCATACGGTATCCGGCAATAGTTCCAGCAGAATGATTTTCCCGGGAGAACCATTCTGAATTAATATTGTTTTGACACGATAGCACCCTTTTTTAGTGGTGAAATATGTCGATTCATGTCCTTCTATGGCATCAAGTAAATCCGTTACCGGACGTCTGCCCAAAGCCCTTCTTGCTTCCTCATTGATAAAGAATGAATAGGGTTGTTGCCGCTGATAACCACGTATCAGGATCACACCCGTTCCTTCAATAGCGGCCAATGATTTAAATAAAATATTATCCTGCCGCGCCTCTGTGGCCAGTCTGCGTTCGGAAATATCGGTTACCATCGTCAGCCATAAATCATCTTTTTCCATCTTTATCAAAGACGAATTAAATAATCCCCATCGGACCTCATTATTCTTTACTCTAACTTCCAGTTCAATGTTTTGAGCATATCCTCTTTTTTTTATTTCATTAAAAAGCACTAATCTCTGTTGGGCCGTTATATGTCCGATTCCGACGGATGTCTGTCCGATCATATCTTGCCTGCTCAATCCCATATGTTTCACGAAAGCTTCGTTTACTTCTATATATTTGCCATCCCTGGCCCGGGTGATGGCCATGGAATGCGGTGATTTCCAGAAGAATTCATTGATATAGTTTGGGGGGGGAGTTACGATTGAGCGGTCGTCCATAAACATGCCTTTTCATAACGAAATAATACTAATCGAATATTTACGCACAACAAAAGCTATTGTCATTTTGTAATCATTACAAACATATAGCATAATATATTGATAATGCAATAAAAAATATAAAAAATCCCTCTTTCGAGGGATTGATAATTTTTCATTGTGTTAGTACACATTTTAAAGTTATTCGGCATGAACCGTTCGCATATCCTTATCATGGAGAGGGCTTAACGAAAAAAGTCTCCATTTTTGAGAAGGGGTTGTTATTGGGATGCATACAACATTTCATAGATACAACTTTTAATGATATTTCTTAGTCATACAAACGGAACTTCTTTATCAGTAATCCCGTATGGTCTGATGTTTGGACGCAAGCGGCATGCGCATATCGCTTAAATAAGCGGAAAGGACATAATGTTGAAAGATGAGATTGACCATATAGTCTTTGAAGACATTTTCGAGACAGTCCGTGAACCTGTTCTGGTGTTGAATTTGGATTTGATGGTTGTTTCTGCCAACAGTAATTTTTATCATACCTTCAAAGTAACCCCAAATAAAACCATAGGCCGCATTATCTATGACCTCGGGAAACAACAATGGAATATACCCGGACTTCGGACATTGCTCGAAGAAATTCTTAAAAAAGAAAACTGTTTTGATAACTATGAAGTTGAACATGTGTTTGAGGATATCGGGCGCAAAATCATGCTGCTCAATGCCCGCCGTATCACTCTTAAAGGAATCTGTTCTCAGCTGATTCTCCTTGCCATAGAAGACATCACTGGGCGCAGGCGGCTGGAAAACATCGTAGAGGAGTCTGAAGATCGTTACATACACATTTATGAGACCGCCGACGACGGGATATTACTTCTGGGAAAAAGCGAAGGAGCAATAACCCATGCCAATCGGTCCATCAAGGCCATGCTGGGCTATTCCGGGAATGAGTGCATCGGGAAAAAGCTGACCAATATCGGGTTTGCTGAGGATAAGTGTGATATTCAGGAAATATTACGTACCCTGGAAAGGGAAGGCATTATTTATTACAATGATACTTCAATAAAAAACAAGGATGGACAAGCTATTGATGTAGATGTGTGCATGATTAACAATTCAAGGTTTATTCAATGTAATATCCGCGACATCACCGGGCGCAAACAAGCGGAAGATGATATTAAACAAAACTTTTTGCGAACACGCAAAGCGTTAGAGGCGACTATTCATGCGATATCTTCTCTGGCTGAGCGACGGGATCCCTATGTGGCGGGCCATCAACACCGGGTGGCTGATTTGGCCTGTGCCATAGCCACACAGATGGGTTTGACAACTGACCGGATCGAAGGCATCGGTTTGGCAGCCGCCATCCACGATATAGGGAAGATATCCATTCCGGCGGATATTCTCGGCAGGCCGACGAAATTAACAGACACAGAGTTTAACTTCGTCAAAACCCATGCTAAATCCGGATATGATATCCTCAAGGACATAAAATTCCCCTGGCCCATTGCAAGAATGATCATTGAACATCATGAGCGGATGAATGGTTCGGGGTATCCAAAAGGTTTAGCGAAAGACAGCACGCTGCTGGAGTCACGAATTCTGGCGGTAGCCGATGTGGTGGAAGCCATGAATTCACGCCGTCCTTATCGTCCCACTCTGGGAATCGATGCGGCATTAAATGAAATTACCAGGAACAAGGGTATCCTCTACGACCCTGAGGTGGTGGACGCTTGTTTAAGGATTTTCAAAATGAATAACTATAAGTTCGAAAGCCGATAGTGACGGTCTGGAAGTAAGTTAATATTTTTAAGACCAGCATGCGCGCTTTTATTTAATGATATATTTTATCTTTATATTCTTCCATTCTCAATTTTCATATCCGTAATTTTATTGTTTGACATATCTTTTGTAATTGTTTAACACTTCCATCCGGCAGTAATATTAAAAATATTTCACAATTTTAAAAAATAACTTCTTGAAAAGCCTGCCTGAACAATCAAAGCTTTAAAAGAAGAAAATAATTATTTAATAACATAAGGAGATTGCAAAATGAAGGATGTAGTCATTGTTTCGGCGTGCAGGACAGCGATAGGAACATACGGAGGAACATTAAAGGACATGATCGGAGTCCGCATTGCGGCGGTCGTCATGAAAGAGGCCATCGGGCGTGCGGGTATAGACCCGGCTATCATTGATGATGTCCGATTCGGTTGTTGCATTGAAAACTGCAATACCCTGAACACAGCCCGGGTAGCGGCTCTTTTAGCCGGTATTCCGGAAACGGTGACCGCTGTAACCGTTAATCGTGTATGCATTTCAGGCATGGAAGCGGTACTCAGCGGCGCTGCCATGATAAAAGCCGGTATGGCTGATGTTATTCTGGCAGGCGGAGTTGAACACATGTCCGGCGTACCTTATGTTAGTTTTGATGCCCGCTGGGGCTGCCGCCTTCAGGACACGGTTTTTGTAGATGCAATGATCCGCGCGTTGCATTGCGGCTCCTATGTCATGCCGTTATCCGACGATGGACCTGTCAAATCAGGCCAGCCTTTCGAGAGTTTAAAGGGCAAACCCTATATCATGGGGCACACAACAGAACTGATCGCCCAGCTTTTGAACATCAGCCGCGAGGAAATGGATGAAGTTGCCCTGCGCAGCCATAATAACGTCGAACGCGCCACAAAGAACGGCGATTTCAAAGATGAGATCGTGCCGATTGAGCTCCCGCAGAAAAAGGGCAAACCGCCCATCATTTTCGACAAGGATGAACATTACCGTCCCGGATTGACGATGGAGCAGTTAAAGGCCTTACCGTCGGCTTTTATTCCTAAAGTCGGCAAGGTTACAGCAGGCAATTCCTCTGGGCTTAACGACGGCGCTTCCGCTATGATCATCATGTCGGCGGAAAAAGCCAAGGAATTAGGATTGAAACCAATCGCCAGGATACGTTCCTCAGCACGCGGCGGCTGTCATCCATCCGTGATGGGCTTAAGCCCGGTTCCAGCCGTAAAAAATCTGCTCAAAAACGACCCGAGCCTCACCCTTGACGCATTTGAAATGCTTGAGGTCAACGAAGCGTTTGCCGGTCAGTATCTTGGTTGTGAAAAGGAGCTTGGTTTAAACCGTGAAATTACCAATGTCAACGGCAGCGGCATTGGACTGGGACATCCTGTGGGTTCTACAGGCTGCCGCATTATGGTTACATTAATACATGCCATGCGAAAACACGGCAAAACCCTTGGACTTGCAACCCTCTGCGGCGGCGGCGGTGTTTCCATGGCGACCGCCATCGAAATTTTATAAAGCCGATTCCCTTTTAGGGATGTGATTTATTTTCCGGGTTGAGGGGTTTGGGGGCTTATGCTCTGTTCCCCTTGCCCGGAATTTTCTTTTCCAACCGTTTCGGGATTATTTTCATCTTTTTCGGAAACTACATCCTCATAATCAGGTATAACAATACCACGGCGCACCATGATTTGATAAATCCTATCCGACCGGTTTTCCACGTATTTTGACGTACCGTCAGTTTTATATCTGCGCGGGTTAGGAATAACTGCGGCCAGTTGAGCCGCTTCATAGGCGGTTAATCCGGACGCATTTTTCCCATAGTGTTTTCTGGCTGCCGCTTCAATGCCGAAAACGCCATCGCCCCATTCAACCACATTCAAGTAAAGCTCCATAATTCTTCTTTTACTTAACTGCCTCTCCAGACGCCAGGTAAGTATCGCCTCCTTGATTTTCCTGACAGGATTTTTAGCGGGAGAAAGGTACAAATTTTTTGCAAGCTGCTGTGAAATTGTGCTGCCGCCAACCTTAAATTTCTTTTTTTTGATATCTTTCTCCAATGCTTTCTGCATAGCATCGAAGTCAAATCCTTCGTGAGACCAGAATTTATCATCTTCGGCGATAATTACGGCTTTCATTACATAAGGCGAAACCCTCGAAAGAGGAACCCAAGTGCTTGTAATTTTTTTCTTTATCCCCTTTTCTTTCCAGACTTGTTCTCTGTATTCCATAAAAGCTGTCTTGCGGGGACAATTTTTCTTAAGATCGGCAACATTTGGATAGACAAAATAGCGGCCGATATCAACGATAAAATATGTGATGGTTAAAATCAGGGTTACAGAAATAATTTTCCAGAAAATTCGCATAATAATCCTTTTACAAATTTTGATGGTCTTAACCTCTTCCAGACAAATGATAAACGCGGCTGGCGGATTGTTTAAGACAGGCATTGGAATAACCGAAAATCCACATAAAATCCAATGATAATTTGAAGAGTTCAAAGAGGCCTCTTTTTACTAATTAATTAATATAAACATATTGTTATAATATAAAAGCAACCCCATATTGTAAAATAAGTTTGACAGGCCGACCTTTTTTTAGTAAGGTTTTCACGAATTGCGCGGTTGGCGGTACATTTTTAAAAAAATGTAAGGTTAGTGTGTACAGTAACAAGGTATTCTTTTTTCGGTTAAAAATATGAAATTAAATCGAAATATGTACACCGTTAGTAGGATAATACCCCCCATAAGTAAGGAGGCATTTCATTATGAAACGGCAGATCATCGTATTTTCAGGACTTTTTGTCCTTCTTTTGTTATTTAGTATCTTTAGTTCAAATGCTCTTGCTATACAATACAAAGTTCAAAATGGCGACACACTTTACAGCATTTCAAAAAAATTTGGCGTTAGCCTTCATGAAATAAAGCAAGCCAACAATCTCCAAAAATCCAGAATTAAACCAAAGCAGATTTTAAATATTTCCTCGGAAGAAGGCTCCCAGAGAAGTTCTTCAAAACACTCTGCAAAGTCAAAATCTAAACCGGTTTACTATACCGTCAAAAAAGGTGATACTTTATCCAGAATCGCCAAAAAAACGCATCACCCCATGAAACAAATCGCGGCTCTTAACCATATCAATAATAAGAGTTTACACGTCGGTCAAAAAATTGTTCTGGCAAAATCAACTTATGTATCGGCAAAATCAGAGCCTGTACCGGAAGATAATGATTTAACGGCGGAAGAAGATGATGCTTCACCGGATGTTGTGAACGAAAACGATACAAAAGAAACTACTGAAGTAAGCAATGATGAACCGGAAAGGAAGGGAGAACTTCTTGGAAAATGGAACAGTCCCGATGAAATGCAGTTATTTGTTAAAGTGGCAACCGGTTTCATCGGCGCGCCTTATAGATTTGGCGGCTCATCCTTGAAAGGAATTGATTGTTCATCCTTTGTCCAGAAAATTTATCGAATTTTTGATGTAACATTGCCCCGTAATGCTGCCCAGCAATCCAAGGTCGGCATCAGTATATCCCGCGAAAATCTTACTCAAGGCGATCTCGTTTTTTTCCATACAAAACGTTCATTAGGGCATGTGGGAATTTACATTGGCAATAATGAATTCGTGCACGCATCCTCCAAGAAAAAAGGCGTCCGTATTGACAGTCTGGATACTCCTTATTATCAAAAAAGATTTCAGCGTGCCGTGCGGATAAAGGGATTAGATAACAACACCGGCGCCTAAGGCACAGCCGCTACCGTTTAAATCAAGTGTATAAATCAACAACGGGCTTTGTGAAATTATTCCAAAGCCCGTTAATTTTATTTTAGCCCTTGTTACAACATTTTTGTTAGTTGATTATCCGATGAGTTTATTATATAAGTTCGCGGCTATAAATGCTTTATCACTTTAATTCTTCTGTTCAAGGAATAGAAAAATGGGGAATAATTTAGTTGAAAAAATTCTTTCGCAACATTTAATCTCCGGCGCTCTTGTGCCCGGTGAAGAAATCGGCATTCGTATTGATCAAACCCTGACTCAGGATGCCACAGGCACCATGGCCTATCTGCAATTTGAAGCCATGAATGTGCCATCAGTAAAAACGGAGTTGTCCGTCAGCTATATTGATCATAATACCATACAGATAGGTTTTGAAAACGCTGATGATCATCGCTATCTCCAAAGTGTGGCGCAAAAATACGGCATTGTTTTTTCCCGCGCCGGAAACGGCATTTGCCACCAGATTCATTTAGAAAGGTTCGGCAAACCGGCAAAAACACTGATCGGCTCGGACAGTCACACCCCCACCTGCGGAGCGTTATCCATGATTGCTATCGGCGCGGGCGGGCTTGATGTGGCTGGGGCCATGGCGGGAAAACCGTTTTATCTGATTTGTCCTGAAGTTATTAAAATCAATCTTACCGGCAAGCTCAATCCGTGGGTTTCCGCCAAAGATGTTATTCTCAAGGTGTTGGAAATTTTCACCTCAAAAGGAAATGTCAACACGGTGTTCGAATACGGCGGAGAAGGCGTTGCTTCTTTGACGGTTCCCGAACGCGCCACGATTACCAATATGGGCGCGGAATGCGGCGTAACAACTTCCATTTTCCCCAGCGATAAAATGACGCGCCTTTTTCTACGCTCACAGCAAAGAGAAAGCGATTTTACAGAACTTAAAGCCGATCAAGACGCCGGCTATGCTAAAGTTGTTCATATTGACTTATCCAAAATCGTACCATTGACGGCCAAACCCCACAGTCCTGACAATATCAGCACGGTCAAAAAAATGAAAAAAATCGCCGTTAATCAGGTTTGTCTGGGAAGTTGCACCAATTCTTCATACAAAGATTTAGTCACCGTGGCTAAAATTTTGAAGGGCAAAACGGCTCATCCCGACTTAAGCTTCATTTTAGCGCCCGGATCAAGACAGGTGATGGAAGAACTCTCCAAAAGCGGTTATCTTACTGATTTGATCGCCTCAGGAGCGCGGCTTATGGAAAATGCCTGCGGCTTTTGCATAGGCAACAGCCAGAGTCCGCAATCAGCAGCCGTATCACTGCGCACATCCAACCGTAATTTTCTGGGACGTTCCGGAACCATGGACGCCAATGTTTATCTTGTAAGCCCGGAAACAGCTGCTGCGGCAGTAATTACAGGACGCTTCACCGATCCCCGCGATCTAAAAATAAGCTACCCCGTAATCGCGATGCCAAAGAAGTTTTCCATCGATGATTCGATGATAATATGGCCGGACAAGAAAAAGAAAGCTGTGGAGGTATGCCGCGGCCCCAATATCGGCGTTCTGCCCCGCAGCCCTGAACTTTCCGACACTATTTACGGCCAGGTAACCATCAAGGTCGGCGATAAAATCACTACCGATCACATCATCCCCGCAGGCGCGCGGATGAAATACCGTTCGAATATTCCTAAATATTCCGAGTTCGTTTTTGAAAATGTAGATTCCTCATTTGCCAAACGCGCTCAAGCAATAAAAAAAGATGGAAAACAAAATATAATCGTGGCAGGCTTGTCCTACGGCCAGGGTTCTTCGCGTGAGCACGCCGCCTTGTGTCCCATGTATCTGGGCGTCCGCGCGGTAATGGCCAAATCTTTTGAAAGAATTCACGCCGCCAATCTGATTAATTTCGGCATATTGCCTCTGATTTTCTGCATCGGGAGCGACTATGACAAAATCGACCAGGAAGATGATCTGGAAATGGTTGAGGTAAGAAAAATAATTGCCGGAAATGGAAAGCTTCTCGTGCAGAACAAAACCAAAGGTTTTTCGTTTTACGCAACCTGCGTTTTATCCGCAAGGCAAAAACAAATTATCCTGGCGGGCGGCGCCCTTAACATCAGCAATTAAAAGCACACACCCCAGCAGCAAGCTGCGGGAAAATTCGACTAACCGGTTTCAACGCGCCATACTTTCGAAATTGGAGTCTCATTGAAGGAGCAGTAATATTTTTATGGCAAAAAAGATAAAAGTAAAAACTACAGTCGTCGAAATGGACGGCGATGAAATGACCCGCGTCATGTGGCAGATGGTTAAGGATAAACTCATTTTCCCGTATCTCGACATGAACATAGATTATTATGATTTGCATGTAAAGCATCGTGACGATACTGACGATCAGGTAACCGTTGATTCCGCCAGAGCTATTATGAAATAC
>Ga0074044_10005712_pt1 | contig 10077 bp, 7 predicted proteins | sample BogForMeECP23OM1_FD_94443 | JGI IMG/M metagenome (GOLD analysis project Ga0074044, IMG submission 94443) | Bog forest soil microbial communities from Calvert Island, British Columbia, Canada - Bog Forest MetaG ECP23OM1 | ecosystem: Environmental > Terrestrial > Soil > Wetlands ...
AAACCTGCTCGCCGACTCGATCGGCACCGCGAAAATCCTGCTGCTGGTGAATTACCGGCCCGAGTACTCGCATCAGTGGAACAGCAAGACTTATTACACGCAGTTGCGGCTCGACCCACTCGGCAAAGAGTCGGCCGACGAGATGCTCTCCGCGCTGCTCGGCGACGGCGCGCAACTGGCGGCCCTCAAGAAACTCATCATTGAAAAAACGGAAGGCAATCCCTTCTTCATGGAAGAGACCGTGCAAGTCTTGCTCGACGAGGGCGCGCTGGTCCGCGACGGCAGCGTGGCGAGGCTCACCCGGCCACTGGGCGAGCTCAAGATCCCGCCCACGGTGCAGGCGATTCTTGCGGCGCGCATCGATCGGCTGCCGCCCGCGGAGAAAGACCTGCTGCAAATCCTGGCCGTGATCGGCAAGGAGTTTCAGCTAAGCCTCGTGCGCGCGGTGGTGGGTACTTCTGCCGACGAGCTTGCACGGATGCTCGACGACTTGCAGCTTGCCGAGTTCATCTATGAGCAGCCGGCGGTTGGAGACGTAGAATACACCTTCAAGCACGCGCTGACCCAGGAAGTCGCGCACAACTCGGTCCTCGTGGAGCGGCGCAAGCAACTGCACGAGCGGATCGGGTTGGCGATCGAGAGACTGTACGCCGCGAGCATTGACGATCACCTCGCTGAGCTGGCGCATCACTTCAGCCAGACCGGCAACGCTCCCAAGGCGCTCGAATTCCTGCAGCGTGCCGGCGCGCAAGCAATCCAGCGTGCAAGTTTTTCTAGAAGCGAATCGTATTTCTCGTCGGCGCTAGATCTGGTCGTGGCTATGCCGGAGTCGCCAGAGCGCGATGCGCTCGAGCTCAAAGTCCGCAGTGCCCTTGCCGAAACGATGATGATTAGCCGGGGGTTCACCGCACTTAAGACTCTCGAAATGGCATCGCGCGCTCGCGCCTTGGCCGAGAAACTCGGCGATCTGCCCGAACTAGTGCGGCAGCTGTGGGCTGTCGCCGCCTTTCCCGAGGTGCGCGGAGAGTACGCCGCCGCGGCAGCATTGGCGGACAAGCTACTGGAAGTCGCACGGCGCGAGGGCGGTGCCACAGCGATGGGGATGGCGCACGACTATCAACTTGAGCTTCGTTTCCTCCGCGGCGACTTGGGCGGGTCAGAAGAGTATTTCCAGCAAGGTCTCCAGTATTTCGCAGCCCCGGAATTCGCACGGGTTCAATTGGGAGTCTCGATAGCATTTGTAAACGCATCATTTACGGCATGGATGAGCGGACGTGCCGATTCCGCCCGCGAGCGCATGAGCCGGGCTCTTGCACAGGGTGAACAAAATCAGCTCGATGGCACATACTCCCATCACATGTGCGCATTTTTGAATGTTTACCTGCGGGAAATGGCGCAGGCCGAGGACCTCGCCTCCCAGGCTTCGGCCGAAGCAGGTAAGCGCGGTTTTCTCAACTTCGCGAGCTGGGCTCAGGTTCCACTGGGCATCGCCCGCGCGGAACTTGGCCACCCCGCGGAAGGCGTCGCCCTTCTTCGCAATGCAGTGTCCCACATGAAGGAAAGCGGAGCCCGTATAACAATTACCCAGGCCCTCACCTTTCTTGCTTGGGCACAGACTTTGGAAGGCAATGTCGGCGATGCGCTTGAATCCATCGACGAGGCATTGACCGCAAATCCCGAGGAGAAATTTTGGCTGCCCGAAACCTACCGAATCCGCGGCGAATTGCGCCTGATGCAGGGCGACCGCCCAGCGGCGGAAACGGATTTCCACGAAGCGCTCTCACTCTCAAGAACGATGGGCGCGAAGGCCCTCGAACTGCTCGCCGCCACGTCACTAGCGCGATTGCTGCGCGACACCAAGCGCCGCGACGAGGCGCGCGCGATGCTCGCCGACGTCTACAACTGGTTCACCGAGGGCTTCGACACCGCTGACCTGAAAGATGCGAAGGCCTTGCTCGATGAGTTGAGGGGATAGCCGCTAATTCATGAGTCGCGCGGGCGGCATTTGAGCATGGCGAAAGTTGAAAGCATTAATTCCGGGGAGCTCAACGGCGCCGCCGAGAAGGCCGAATCGCTGGAACTTCGCGGCGAAGGCTTGATCAAGGTTTATGGCGGGCGCGCGGTCGTTGACAACGTCAACGTAGTCGTCAAGCCGGGCGAGGTGGTGGGGTTCCTGGGACCCAACGGCGCCGGTAAGACGACGACCTTCTACATGCTGGTGGGACTGCTGAAGCCCGACCAGGGGCGAATCATGTTCAGCGGCGAGGACATCACGACCCTGCCGCTCTACCAGCGCGCGCGCCGCGGGATTTCCTATCTGCCGCAGGAGCCCAGCGTTTTTCGCAAGCTGACCGTCGAGCAGAACCTGCTGGCGGTGCTCGAAACGCTGCCGCTCACTGAAGAGGAGCGCTACGCGCGCCTGCAAACGCTGCTCGACGAGCTCGGAATTGCGAAACTGGCCAAGTCCAAGGCGGGCGTGCTGTCCGGTGGCGAGCGCCGCCGCGTGGAAATCACGCGGGCGCTGGTGCTCGATCCGGTGTACCTGTGCCTCGACGAGCCGTTCGCGGGAATCGATCCGATCACCGTCGTCGAGATTCAGCGGGTGGTGTCTTATCTCAAAGAGCGCGGCATCGGGGTGCTGATGTCGGATCACAACGTGCACGCGACGCTGTCGATCATCGATCGCGCTTATATCATTCACTCGGGCAAGATTTTGTTTGAGGGCAAACCGCGCGAAATCGTCGCCAGCGACGCAGTACGGCAGGTGTTCCTGGGCGAGCGCTTCAAGCTGGCGAGATAGCGCGCGGCTCGAATCAGTAGGGGTATCCTGAGCCGCTGAACCCGGAATTTGGCATCGGCGACGGAGAAGCCGGATAGCCGTAACCCGGATAGACCGGCGCATACCCGGAACTGAATCCACCGAAGCTTCCGCCGTAGCCGCCGCTGCCCATCGTCATGCTGCCGCCGAGCAGCAGCGGGAGGAGAGTCGTCAACATGCTCGGCGGGGCGCCGGCGCCGTTGTACTGCTGATACTGCCGCTGTCCTTGCGCCTGGTAAGCCTGTGCGCCGGGCGGTTCATTGTTCTGATAGTCCTGGATCGAACCGGACTCGGCGTAGGGATCGGTGCCGTCGGACGGCATCGCATTGGCGGACGGGACTCCGTTGACCGTCGATCCGGAGCCGGCCTTGCTGCCAGCCAGTTCGGGGCTGATCTTGATCCGGTTGTCCACCACTAACGTCGGATCGTTCAAATAGCGGCGAGCCTTCTGCTCGGCGTCGGTCTTGCCGAAATCGCTCGCCACGAAACCGAACAGGATTACCTGCTTGCCGCCGCTGGGACTGGTGACGACCTGCGCACCAACCAGCGGCAGAGAATGATGCTTCAAGTAATCGGAGAGGCCCAGGCTTTGCGGTGAATCTATCGTGCCGCCGGCGACCGTGCCTGCGCTGGAGGGCGGCGGCAGGCTGGAACCGGAACCGAAGCCGTTCGAGGTCCCGAGGGGCGCAGCTTTCGTCGCACCCGTTCCATACGGATTCTGCACGGGCTCGCATGAGGCCAATCCCGCGAGAGCCACCGCCAGCCCGAAGGCCGCCAGGGCATTTACAATGCGACGCATATGGATCGGATTATAGTCCTGCGCCAGTCACCTAACAATTCGACGAATTTTGGGCAGTTTCGTTTCATTTCGCGACGCCGGCTTTGCGTTGCGAGAATGCGCTACTCATTGTGCGCGAGGGGCTTCCTGAGCTGGCGCGAATAGTTGACGCGTCCCGCGGCCGGCAAGCGGCTGAGGTCAAGGCGGGGCGTCGGGGCGCCGGCTATTATGCGTAGCCGATCTCGAGCATGAAATCGCGGGCCAGTTGATTGAAAACGGCGGCGTTCTCGAAATAGATCGAATGGCCGGAGCCCGGGACCGTGCGCAGGCGCGAATTTGGCAGCGCCGACGCGAGCGCCTTGACGACTTCGGGCGTGATTAGAGTATCTTCCTCGCCGACCATGCACAGGATGGGCATCGTCAGGCGTTGCCTCACGGCGGCGAGATCGTAGCGCAGCCCGATTATCCGCGCGCCCGCGTCGGCGGGCGGCCGCGCGCCGTGAATCCGGATTTCATCGTACAGAAAAGCCATCTCGGGGCGCCGCGAAAAATAATCGGCGGCATAGGTCGGCAACGATCCGATCGCTGGCGTCGCATCCACGGGCAGCGGCGCCCGCTGCGGCGCGAACTTCATCTCGGGCGTGAAGATTCCGCCCGGTGTATCCGCCATCACCATCGCGGCGACGCGTTCGGGATGCTCGAGTGCATAGCCGACGATCGTCCACCCTCCCATCGATTGCCCGACCAGCACCGCCTTGTTGATCTTCAGATGGTCGAGCAGGGCGCCGAGATCGCTTGCGTGCGCGCGATTGAACAGGCCGTCGGGGTCAGGCGAGAGGCCGAAGCCGCGCTGGTCAACCGTGACGCATTCGAACGATCGCATGAAGTAGGGAACCTGCTGCCACCACGACAGATGGTTGCCGCCGAGGCCGTGCAGAAAGACGATAGGCGCGCCGCCGCCAACGCGCTCGTAGTAGAGCGAGAAGTTGCCAATTTCCAATCGGCCAGGCGTGATTCGATATTCCATAAGATTAAGTACGACGGGCGAATCTTAAGGAAAGGATGAGAACGCATCAAGCCTGCGCCGCGATCGATTTGACTCGCCGCGAGCGGCGTTGGACGGCTTAAAGCAAGCGTCGGCCTGGTCTGACTTTAAGGTGGCGTGTAGAGTTGCGGGCCTTGAGGTACATCGCAACTGCTACACAGCCGACGAACAGAAGCTCCCCCCAGAGCAGTACGTTGGCCTGGTCCAAATGGCTGTACCATGCATCCGAGTGGGGGGCCTGAGCGGCGGCGGGCACGCCGATAGTGGTCATGAAGTTGTCGCGCCATCGCGCCATCGCGATCACGCCGTTCCACACAAAGCCTGCGACCAGGACTACCGACCAGAAAAGAATCCCTAGCTGCTCGGGCAGGCGGCGGCGCACGATTCCCGCAAGCGAACCCGGCTCGGGCGCAATCGATGGCGCGCTGCGAGCCGCGAGGCGGCGAAAGTCCGGGAGAGGAGCTTCCTTCGGGTCCTGGGGCGGGGCCGGCTGCGGGACGCGGGTCGCGTGACCAGGGTCGCCCGCCTCGCGAATCTGGCGCAAGATGAAAAGCATATCCTGCTTGCAGGTCAGCGTTCCCAACAGCGCGCATTTCGATAGTGCCTGGAGTTCCTGAGGGGTTATCCTCAGGCGCTCGACGAGTTCATTATCGTTTCGGATCTCATCGAGGATTGTGCGCTGGTTTTGCGGCGCGAGGTCCAAGGTGTCCTGGTGATCGCCTTTCATAAGGCGAGATTTAATGCTTTGCGCGGCTCAAGGCAAGATTAACGAGGCATGAGATATATAAGACATTAAAACATCTATAAGACACTCAAAAAGGGCCAATAGATATAGCATATTGTAGAAATTATCTGCCTACTGTAAGTTTTATTGAGATTGGTCCGGCGAATAAGTAACGAAACTCTACTTTTCGTATGGCGCAGGATGGCGGCGCAGGGGCCGGCCGCGCGGAGCTCGAAATCGGAAAAAGAGGTTGCGCGCGAATCCTGCGGTAGAATGCCCCGGCCGGGAATCGAACCCGGACTTGAGGTTCCGGAGACCTCCGTGATGTCCTTTTCACTACCGGGGCGAACGATGCGGCAAAGGAGAGAACTATATCAGCAATGCGCCGCGGACAAGGCGAGCGATTGTTGATGGTGCGGCTTGCGCGTAAGCGAATGAATGGCCGAGCCGGGCGAGATAGGCGCGCGTTTCGCGGATCAAATCACGCGCCATCCGCAAGGAACCAGCATTACTTGCGGCCGACTATGACGGCAAAGCATTGGAAGAGCAGCGCCGGGGAGCGTCAGGTATGCGGCCATGCGTTTCTCCCCTGGGGCTCCCGAGCCCAGCTAAAAAGAGCGTGCAGGTTCGCGAAAGATACCACCTAAATCTTGGAGTCACCATTCGATCCCGGCAAGCATCGCGCACCTCTGGCTTGGTCCCGCTAGCTTTTCAAAACCCACTGCCCGCGTTTTCAGGAACTTGAATCCGAGCCATCCTTACGCAGAGGCCTTGGTCTCGCGCAGCATCTCGGCGTGGCGCCGCTCCGCCTCGGGCCGCGCCTGAGCGATCGCCTCGAGCAGCTCGGCGTGCAGCCGCCCGTTGGTCGCCACGATGTTCCCGCCGCCGAGGTCGAGCTCGGAGCAGTCCATGTTAGTCACGCGCCCGCGCGCTTCCTCGACCAGCAGTGCGCCGGCGGCCACGTCCCAGGGCCGGAGCCCGAATTCCCAGAATCCGTCGGTGCGGCCGGCGGCGACGTACGCGAGATCGAGCGCGGCCGACCCGGTGCGGCGCACGCCCTGCGTTCGCGTCATGAGTTCTTCCCAGAAGCAGAGATAGAAGCGCCGGCGCTCGCGCCGGTCGTACGCGAATCCAGTGGATAGCAGGGCGGCGCCGAGGTTGGGCGTCGTGCTGACGCGAATAGGCTTGCCGTTGAGACGCGCGCCCTGTCCGCGATGAGCGATGAAGCATTCTTTCTTCAGCGCGTCGAAGACCACGCCGAACTCGACGCGGCCCCGCCTCTGGTAGGCGATCGACACGCAGAATTGCGGATAGCCGTGCGCGAAGTTGGTGGTGCCGTCGAGCGGATCGATGATCCATCGATGGTCGCTTTGATGCGCGCTGGCGCCGCTTTCTTCCGCGAGGATCGCGTGGGTGGGAAATGCGCGATGGATAACTTCGATGATCGCCGCTTCCGACTCGCGGTCGGCCTCGGTGACAAGATCGATCGAGTTCGACTTGCGATTGATGGTTATTCTGCTGAGCCGTTTGAGATGGATTCGGCCGGCGGCACGCGCGGCGCGGAGCGCAACCTGTTCGATTTCATTTATCACGGTAAAGGAAAGTATTACTCGCGGGGCGAAGCGTCCAGCGCGACGCGCAGATCAATCGACAAGCCACGGCGCGCGACAGGATTTCGCATCTACCAGCGCGGCGTCTCGGCCAGGCCCACGCCGAGCGCGACCTTGCCGAGCAGCTCGCGGGCGCGGGCGTTAGACAGGGGATGATTGGTGCCGGCGCGAACGTCGCGGTAGTAGCGCTCCATCGGGAATTTCTTCAGCATCCCGTGCGCGCCCACCACCTCCATGCAGTAGTCAACGGCGCGGATCGCGTTGTTGGTGGCGACATACTTCGGCATCACGACTCGCGCCAATCCCGACTCGCCCTTGAATGAACCGCGATCGCGAATGTAGTCGCCGGCGACGCCGAGATAGAGCGCGCGCGACTGCGCGATCAGCGCTTCTGCCTCGGCGACAGCGAACTGGATACCGGGCAGATATTTGATCGTGCGCGGCTGCGTGAGCGGCTTGAGACGGCCGGCAAACTCCTTGGCGAACTTCAGGGCGGCAATCGCCACGCCGGTGTAAGTCGCGGCGACGGAGATGCCGAACCATGCGAACAATGAAATCGCCTGGTCGTTGACGGGGCCGATGGGCCGCGATTCCGCCATCGCGAGCGCGGGCACGCGGACGTCTTTGATCACCAGGTCGTGACTGGCCGTCGCCCGCATCCCCATCGCGTCCCAAGTCTCGACCAGCTCGAAGCCGGGAGTGCCGCGCGGCACGACGAAGGTGGCCGACGCCGGGGGATTCGAGTCCTCGATCGTCGCCATGACCATGAACAGATCGATCACCGGCGAGAGGCTGGTGAAGGTTTTGCGTCCGTTGAGGACGTAAGTCTCGCCGTCGCGGCGCGCGCGCGTGGCGAAGTAGCCCCAATCGCCGCCGGTCTCGGGCTCGCTGATGCCGCCGCCGAGGATTTGGTGGCCGCGCCCGACAACGTCGAAGAACAACTTCTCCTGCGGCCGGCCGGTGGCGCGCTCGACCATGCTGCCGATGCCGAACAGGTGCATGTTGATTGCGATGGTGGTCGCGGCGCAGCCCTGCGCGAGCTGCTCCTGGCACAGCGCGAAGTCCTCGAGATCGGCGCCGAGGCCGCCGAATTTTTCGGGGATGACGAGCGCGGTGTAACCGGCCGCTTTCATTTTATCGATGTTTTCGACCGGGAATGAATTGGCGCGATCGTGTTCTCCGGCGCGAGTGGCAAAGTCAGCCGCAAGCTCCGCCGCCAACGGCACAAGTTTGTTGCGTCGATCAGACATCCGTTAGACTCCGCATCGAAAAGTGCACCGACAGACAGTGCCATGAAAGTGGCGCGCGAAGAAACCGGGCTACTTGCCGGCCGGAGTGTCCGCGCGGGCGTCAGCAGGAGGATTGGATGGGACGGGGCGGGGCGCGGGCGCGGCTTGCGCCATCATCAGGCGCTGCGCATACGGCATGATCGTCGTGAATAGATCGACCTGCGAGTCGAGGGTCTTGCCGAGTCCGCTCAGCAGACCCATCATGCGGCCGATCAGCAATACGTCGGCGGGGACCTCGACCACGGGATTGGCGCGTATCGCGCGCGGAAGCTCTTCGGAGAACTGCTCGATCAGGTCCTTGTCCGCATAGGCCTTCTTCGCCTTGATGGTGCTGCCGAGAAACAGGTCGGCAAACGCCAGCAGCGTGTCGGGATTGCCCGAGCGGGTGCGAAAGCCGAGCTCCTGAAAGGCGGCGATGACGCCGTCGCGGTTCGCGGTAAGGATCGAAAACGTCAGCCGCACGATACCGTCGCGGAACGCGGACGGGAAATCCTTGGCCAGGCCGAAATCGAGCAGCACGATTTTGGGGCCGGGCTGAACGAGGATGTTACCCGGGTGCGGATCGGCGTGGAAAAAGCCGTCACGCAGGACCTGGTCGCAGAAAATCTCGATCAGCTTTTGCGCGACGAGGTGCTTGTCGATCCCCGCACGCTCGAGCGCGTCCACGTCGGTGACCTTGACACCCTCGAGCAGTTCCATCGTGAGCACGCGCCGCGTGGTGAACTCGCGATAGACCTCAGGGACGATCACGCTGGAATCCGCGGCGAAGTTGCGGCGCATCGTTGCGGAGTTCTCGGCCTCGTGAATGAAGTCCAGCTCCATCGGGATGTACTTGAGCGCCTCGCGCATCAGGATCCGATAGTCGAAATCGTGCTCGAGCTTCGCCAGCCATCGCAGCACCAGGGTCATGTTGCGGAGATCGGCGCGGACGATGCCGTCGATTCCGGGATACTGCACTTTGACGGCGCATCGGCGGCCGTCGTGCAGCCGCGCTCGATGCACCTGCGCGAGCGATGCGGACGCCAGCGGCACGGGATCGAACTCGGCATAGACGGCCTCGAGCGGGCGGCGGAGTTCGCGCTCGATCTGCTCGCGGATCATCGCAAACGGCCGCGGCGGGACGCGATCGTGCAGTCCGGAGAGCGTGGACACCCACTCGTCGGGGAGCACGTCGGCGCGAGTCGCGATGAACTGGCATGCCTTGATGAGCAAGCCCTCCAGGCGGATCGCGGTGCGGTTGAGCGCTTGCGCGGCGCGAAGATCCTGGCGGCGATAGAGTTCGGCCTTGTTGCGATCTCTGACAAAGCGCGTCCAGAGTTGGGTGCTTTTGTAGCCCGCGTACACGTACGCCGCGAGCCACGCCACGTTGGAAAAGCGCCACCCTCGCGTCGCGATTCCCGGTTCGGGCACGTCGGCGGGAAAATCGAAGCTGCGGTCGATGCTCGAGTTGGTCATGCGAGGAGTCTTAGCTATAGATGCTACGTGATGCGTGCGGCTCAGAGAACAGACCTGCCGGTTTGCTTCGCCATAAGCGGCTTGACTGATAATTGGCCAGTCGAATACATTGTCACGCCATGAAGCCGAGTGCTGATATACGTCGAGTCCCCAATTCAATGAGGGTCCTCCTGAATTGAGACGGACATCGATACTTGGCTCTAAAAGGCCCCGGGTGCTTGCGAGCCCCGGGGCTTTTTCTTGTGCGCCCAGCATGGCGCGTGACTTGTGAGGTGAAAGTCCTCTGTGCGAGCAGGCCGCGTTGAGCACTAGCGAAGCGCAAGGGCGTCATCGTGAGGTGAGGTCTGGAGGAAGCGTG
>Ga0074044_10005713_pt1 | contig 10076 bp, 8 predicted proteins | sample BogForMeECP23OM1_FD_94443 | JGI IMG/M metagenome (GOLD analysis project Ga0074044, IMG submission 94443) | Bog forest soil microbial communities from Calvert Island, British Columbia, Canada - Bog Forest MetaG ECP23OM1 | ecosystem: Environmental > Terrestrial > Soil > Wetlands ...
ACAAGTATTATAAATCCAGGTCGGATCTATGGGTGTCCAGGAAAAAACAGAGTGATCCATAACCAGGGTGTGATGAGCAATATAATATTTGCCGAGCGCCATTTGCCACCATAAATCATAATCACTTCCGTCCACCGGATATCTCAGCAGAATCAGCACCGGCAGAAGCGTTATCATTAACCATCTCAGGTATCCTGAGGATGCCAGTTTCTCCGAAAAGGCAAAAAAAGAAGATATCTTTGAAGGAAGATTGCTTGTTGTATCAGCGGTATCATTTGGCGTAGTGGCAGGTTGATTCTCTTTTTCTTCTTTTTCGCTCATAGATGCGTTATCCTCTCAGATTTTTTAACAAATTTTAATTTATTACCAGATTCCTCCCGCTTCATCAGAATCTCTTATAAAAATTTCTTATTTCCCCGGTAACGGAATGGACATCATTATCCCTCATTTCATAGTAAAGCGGCAGACGCAAAAGACAATCGCTTACCCTTTCGGTTACCTCCAATGTCCCGTTCGTTCGTCCATATAATTTCCCCGCAGGAGAACTGTGGAGAGGCACATAATGAAACACGGCCATTATGTCCTGATCTTTCAAAAATTGGGCAAGTTCCGTTCTTTCTTTCAAAGACCGGGTTATGATGTAGAATATATGACCGTTGCTGCAACAATCATTAAGAATGAAAGGAAGCTGAATGTAACCTTTTTCAGCCAAAGGTCGCAGATCTTCCATGTACAAAGCATAGAGTAAATTCCGTTTGGCGATAATCTGATCGGCATTCTCCATCTGGGCGTAAAGGAACGCAGCGATAATATCGCTGGGAAGATAAGATGATCCGACATCAACCCACGTGTATTTGTCAACCTGCCCGCGAAAGAATTTGCTGCGATTGGTGCCCTTTTCGCGGATTATTTCTGCGCGTTCAACAAATTTTTCGTCATTTATCAACAGTGCGCCGCCCTCGCCGGAAATGATATTTTTAGTTTCGTGAAATGAACACGCGCCGAAATGCCCGATTGATCCCAACGGACGCCCTTTGTAAGTGGACATGATGCCCTGCGCGGCATCTTCAATTACAAAAAGGTTATGCCTTCCGGCGATATCCATGATGATATCCATTTCACAGGAAATACCGGCGTAATGAACCGGCAGGATAGCCCTGGTACGCGCAGTTAAGGCCGCCTCAATCATATTCTCATTGATGTTGAGTGTGTCAGGCCGAATATCAATAAATACCGGAACACCTCCTCGTAAAACAAAAGAACTGGCAGTTGAAACAAAGGTGTATGAAGGCATAATGATTTCGTCGCCGGGCTCAATATCAGCCAGAATCGCCGACATTTCCAATGCCGCCGTGCAGGAATGTGTCAGGAGCACCTTGCGGCAACCGAGGCGTTCCTCCAGCCATGCCTGGCATTTTTTTGTGAAGGGTCCGTCACCGGAGGTATGGTTGTTCTCAATAACAGCCTGGGCAATGTAAAAAAGTTCTTTGCCGGCAATAAAGGGCTTATTGAAGGGAATTTTATTTTTACTGTTCGCCATGTATCCTCCCTTTTATCTTCTATTTTGAATAGTAGCCTCTTGTTGGAGCGTTATTATTGTTCCTGTAAAAATTAATCGATCAATTGTAATCGAAATCCATTTTCCGACGCAGGACTAACTTCCAGATGATGAACATAACAAATCCCATAATCAAAGTTATTACGCTATAGCCCCTGATTATCAAGGCGCCTGCCTGAGCAACAGGAATATCCTGCTTGAAATAAACGAGAAAAGAAGAAATACTTACCTCATTAATTCCAAGCGACAAGGGGATAAAACTGAAAATACCTATCAGAGTAGTGATGGCCGTCATCGCAGCGGCATCCAAAAGATTCACTGAAATGGAAATACTGCGCAAACTGGCATACCAGCCCAGGACAATAAATAACCAGCCTCCGATTGTCAATATGACGACTGTCGCCATAATTTTCCCGCTTCTTACGCACTGATTGAGCGGTTGGAAAAAACGCCCAACGACATTAGCCGGAGGTATGTGCCGGATAATTACGAAAAAAAACGCGAAACAAATAATCATCAAAGCCACGACAGTAAATATCACTTTCTTATCCAGTAATTTTGAAGCGCCGAAGATTATTCCTGATAAGGCTATCAGCAAAACAACCATCAAATCGAGAATCCTTTCCGTCATAAATATACCGTAACCGGGAATCCTCTCCAGAGAACCGGTTTTTTTTAACAGTTCCACCTTCAGAGCTTCACCGGACTGAAATGGCGTAAGTAGAGCAAAAGCCACTGACATGGAACACACCATGTACAAATGATAAAAATCAATATGGATATCCGAAGCCTTCAACAAAACGAACCAACGCATAGTTCGAAACAGCCAAAAACAAAGAATCGTTGCCGTAACCGTGCAGGGCAACCATTTCCAATCCGCATGTGTCAGAAGTGGAATAACAACACTCCACTGAAAGGAATGAATAATGTAGTACGTGCAAATAAAAAAGATAATGCCGCTTGCTATTATGTTTAAAAGTTTTTTAATGTTTCCCTCTTTCCAAAATATTCGACTTTCATGAATTTCTCCTGTGTGGCCATCCCCCAGCAAAATATTAAAATAATGATATATTACGAATTTTCTGCAAACCATTTATGAAAGGTATAATAGGAACAGCCCGGATCAAAACCGAGGCGAATCCATACCTTCTGAACTGCCAGATTGGTGATCTGGGTAGAGGTTATCATTATTTCTATGTTTCTGTCGATGCACCATTTCATGCAAGTCATCAGGATCATACGGTAGATGCCCATGCCCTGGTACGCCTTCAAAACGCCGAAAAGGATGACCTGCCCTTCATCAGGACTGTTTTCCCGAACCGTACCGAACCCTATAACTTTATCTTTCAATTCAGCAACAAACACCTGATCTGCAACTTCTTTATGAAGGCAGGATTTGTATGCCCAGTCCGCATAAGTTTCATTGCATTTCGTTTTATCCAACCGGCTGTCTGCATGATAGTGCCCAAGATAGCCATCGAAGGCTTCAGCAGCTATGGCTTTAATAATTTCTTCTTCTCCGGGGATGAAGGACCTGATCCTGATCTCAGAGACGTATGCCGGAGGAGGATTTTCTCTGAGATTACATGAGTAATGTATGAGCGTATCCATAAGCAAAAAGCCGTTTCGTTCCAGTTCCTGCACCGCCGGCAGGTCGCTGGTAGGGCAGCGAGCCAACAATAAACGCACCTCATTTTCTTTGCAGAACCTCATGATATTCGGGATATCATGAAGCTCCACCTTCTCCACCTTGGCAGTCCTAATTCCAAAGCGCTCCTCATCTATTGCAGAAAGGAAAATCGGCAAATCTTTCAGTTTCATTCTTCTTCCCCGATTATTCGTAATCCTTAAAACAACGTTGCGATAGACTTTTATAAAGAATCGTCTTTAACAGATAACCGTGTCCGGTCTTTTACAACATAAAGAGGTCTTCCCTTTACCTGATTAAAAACCCGGCCGATGTAAACGCCCAGAATTCCCATCCCGAAAAGGAGAGTTCCTGATAAGAAAAATAATGAAACCATCATACTGGTCCAACCGGTAGGTATATAATCAAATAAAAAATAACGAATAAATAACCATGCTCCATAGCAAAGAGCCGCAAAAGCCATGAAGAACCCGAACTGAACGCAAAGTTTTAAGGGTTTGTTGGAATAGGAAATAATTGTATCGGCAGCTAAAGACAATTGGCGGATCGGGGTATAACTGGATTTGCCTTCGGCGCGCCTGTCATGTACAATGTCAATGCTTGCAATCTTGAAGCCTGTCCATCGAACAAGGAGAGGAAAGACACGGGGCTGTTCAGGCAGCATTTTAACCACATCGACAACCTTACGAACGTAAATTCCAAAATTCGCCTGGGCTGCGTCGCTTTTCTGATCTGTCATATATCCGAAAAACCAATGAAATAAGCGGGAAGACAATCGTTTCAAAAACCTGTCCTGCCTTTCAACCCTGCGTCCAAAAACTACGTCAAAGCCCTCCTGTGCTTTTGCCCACAGGCGAGGAATTTCCTCGGGACGGTCTTGCAGATCGCAATCCATTATCACGAGCCAATTTCCGCGTGAAATTTCGACACCCGCCATAATGGCGCTGTGCTGGCCGAAATTTCTTGATAGCTTCAGGCCTATAACTCTCGGATCGCTTTGCGCCATTTTGCTGATTAATTCCCAGGGATTTCCCGGTCCGCAATCATCAACAAAAATAAGCTCGAAACTGGCCGGAATTTGGCTTGCTGCAGCGGCAACCCTTTGATAAAGTGGCTCCAATGTACTGTCACTTCCATATACCGGCACAACAACGGAGATATCAGGAATATCAATCATAAAAACAGCCTAAACTTAGGATTTATAAAAACGTTATTTACAGCAATATTCAATATTAAGATTGAAAAACTTTCGCACAAATGACCATTAATTTCAACTTTTTTATCCCCAATATTTAGTGCGATAAATCGCGATTACCGATGCTCTCCCAAGGCAAGCCGCAGAGCATCTTCAATTCTTAATCAATATTCGCCCACTTACCCCAAAGCTCGCGAATATGTTTGCGTTCGCAGCTTAAATTGAATATCATTGAGCAAAAATCCATGTAGATATCCTTACATAAGCGGTAATTGATTTCAACAATTTTTATATTATATCGATGAATATTTAAAAGGGAAACATAATAAATTTATTGATATTTTTATGGTATTGTTTTACAGAAACGCTACAAAAAAATCCGGAGAATTATGTATGAATATTCTAAGAACATTGACAAGAATTTTTCTGACACTGACTCTTTCGCTTCTCTTAATATTAACCGGTTGCGCTTCTATTCAGCTGGAGATGAGCAGACAAACTCCTCAACAAAACACGGCGAATACCGTCCTGCTTGCCGGCGTGGCAAGAGCCGATATTACTCCGCCTCCAGGAATGCCTTTGGGCGGATATTGGATAGAATCGAATTACAGCAAAGGTTTTCGTACCAGACTCTACGCCCGTGTCTTGTATTTAAAGCCTGTATCCGGCAGGTCTGTCGCCCTTGTTCAGTGCGATCTTCTGTCAGGCTCTTTGTTTCTCAATCATCGCGTGGCTGAGCTTATAGCCAAAGAAACCGATATCGGAATAGATGGCTTGCTCATCGCGGGAACCAATACTCATTCGGGACCAGGCAATTATTTTGACACTAATTTCTACAACAGCCATGCTTCCAATGCGACCGGCTTTGATCCCGAATATTTCAATTATCTATCGAAACAAATCGCGAATGCAGTTATTCGCGCCTTTAAAGAAAAGAAGCCTGCAAAAATTGCTACAGGACAAACAGAGATACAGGAAATGACACGCAATCGCAGTATTCAATCGTATTATGCCAACAAAAATGTCGCAGCGAAAACACTGCCTGATATACATGAAGCCGTTAATTCCACCATGTATATGATTCGTGTGGACGGACGGGATAATGACGGACAATATTATCCACTTGCCGCTCTTTCCAGTTTTTCCATCCATGGGACAGCGGTTGGGGCTAAAAACAATCTCTATAACGGTGATGTATTTGCTTACATTGAACGGGAAGTGGAGTATGGCATAAAGAATAATTATAAAACATCATGGGAACCCATCCATGCCGCTTTCAACGGCACGCATGGCGATAACTCGCCAAACTATAATAAGGGTGCACAGGGCTTCATTGAAGCTCGCCGGATAGGAACATCAATCGGACAGAAGGCGTTGGAACTTTTCCGTTCCCTCGATGGAAAATTAAAAGATGAAGTGACCATTCGCTTCTCAGCAAAGGAAATAGATCTCTATTCCGAACCCTGCATTGATGGAACATGCCTCTGCGAAAGACCTGTTGTTGGTTCCGCGCTTGCGGGGGGAACGGATGACAGTCCTACCCCTGTACTGGATCAGCTCCCCTGGTTAAGGCAGGGCTCTCCAAGATGGCTTTTAAAAAATTTCTGTCAAGGCCGTAAGCGCACTCTTGGCGGTCCCGGCCAGTACCTTGTGCTTTCCAAAAAGGATTTCCCTCATCAATTGTTTTTACAAGCGATTCAAATTGACGATTTCCTGCTGTTACCTCTACCCTTTGAAACAACAACAGAGTCGGGAGTCAGAATAGCGGCAGAGTGCCGGGACAAACTTGCATCGGAAAATAAAAATGATATACAGTCTATTTTCGTCATAAGCTGCGCAAACGGTTATTTCGGATATGTTACAACACCGGAAGAATACAGCATCCAGCGTTACGAGGGCGGATATACTTTGTACGGACCGCAAACGCAACCGTTTCTGGCCAAGCAATTGGGCAAGATGGCTCTGGATTTGGGGCAAGTGAAAACCGAAAGTAATTTCCCCAAAAAATGGTCTTATAATTTACAGATAAAAAGATTTTATACCAGTAAAGTTATGTATGGAGCCGAAAGAAAAGCTGATCATTACCCTGAATTTGTTGCTGCAGAGATTAATGAAGAACCCTACTGGTCGTTTGTCTGGGAGGATTTGCCGCCTCATCTGAGTTCATGGGGGCAAACGCTGGTAAGAATCGAAGAAAGTAATGATGGAGGAATTACATGGGAACAATTCCAATCAAACGGACAACCTATGGATGACAGTGGATACGACATTGCTGTCATTTGCAACGATATAATCAATAAGGGCAAGACCGGAATCTATGAAACTCGGTGGTATAATCCGCCAACCGGTAAAAAAATAGAGGATAAAATAAAATACTACCGTTTTGTTATTCTGCCGCAGGCGGGGCGTGATTCGCTTTATTCGTCGCCATTTCATTTAAAATAGCAGTGACTTTTATCATTAATAATCATCATACCAAATCCCATGGGAATTGAAGTCTGACAGGCGGCAATTCCCTCGCGGGATATTGAAACCCTCTGCGGCAAGCCGCAGAGAATAAAACGTTGCAAAAAAATGTCAAATGTTTATAAATAAAAACATTTAATATTTGAGCAGAATTAACCTATGGGAATAAAAAAAGACTTTTAAATCGCTCGCGGGGATAATTATGAAGCCGGGTTCAAGCTTAATGGATAGATTCAATGGCTGGTTTGTCGAGCCGATTTATAAACTTAAAGAACTGCCGGAAGGCGACGGGGGATTTTTGGCCATGTCCGCTGCGCTTTTCTTATGCGAAAGGTATTATCGCGCTTTAACAGACAGCCTTTCAGGCAAAAGAGACGATGAAACATTTAAGATCGCAGCGGCAAAAGATTTCGGGCTTAGCCTGGATGATTTTAAGAGCTTTTGGATTGTTTACCGAAACGGAATTCAGCATCAGGGAACGCCGAAAAAATATATTGATAAGAAAAATAAAATAAAATACTTTTTTAGTACTTCCGACGCATTCAACGAAATTCCAGAAATATACAAAATCAACGCATACAAGCGCGAAGTAAGACTAAACGTCTGGAAGTTTGCTGATTTTATTATCAATAAGTATAAAACAAATCCTGACGTCTTTCTAAAAGCAGTTTCGGGTGCATTTCCTGAAGTTAAGGAAATCAAGGTGGAAAAAGAATAGAATGTTCAACAATAACTTATGATTCAAACATTTGTAGTCGGCCTTTATACTTAATAAGACAAATATTAATATATATTTCAAAGCCTTCACCGATTTTATTCCTGTCAAGAAGAAATCTTTTCCCTGTTGCAAAAACAAATGCCATGCGGTAGAAAAAAATAGAAAATCAGGAGAAAATTTATGAATAAATTATTCGGCACTGATGGAATCAGGGGGATTGCCAACCAATACCCCATGACAACGGAGATTGCATCGAATGTAGGACGGGCCATAGCCTACCTTTCTAAAAAAGAAGGACACACACCGCGTATCCTTATCGGCAGAGACACAAGGCTATCCGGCGATATGTTTGAGAGCGCGATTATATCCGGCATTTGTTCAATGGGTGTCAATGCCATTTCCGTAGGCGTAATTCCTACGCCGGGTATCGCTTTTTTAACTCACGATATGCGAGCCGACGCGGGCATTGTTATTTCCGCCTCTCACAATCCCTCACAGGATAACGGCATAAAAATTTTTAATAATGAAGGCTTTAAACTCTCCGACGCAAAGGAAAATGAAATTGAAGAACTCATCTTTGCCGACAATATGCGCCGGCTCCATCCATCTCCGAAAGAATTAGGTAAATTATCACGGATGGATGACGCCGCCGGACGCTATGTGGATTTTCTGAAGTCCACTTTTCCCCAGAAGCTCAATCCCGAAGGAATGAAAATAATTCTCGATTGCTCAAACGGCGCGACCTATCGTGTTGCTCCCGCCGTTTTTATGGAACTTGGTTGCGAAGTTAAAACCCTGTTCGATCAGCCTGACGGCAAGAATATCAATCTCAAATGCGGCTCGCAGCATACCGACGCATTGGCAGCGGAAGTATTGCGGCAGAAAGCAGACGCCGGTTTTGCTTTTGACGGCGACGGCGATCGCGTGATTGCCGTTGATGATAAGGGCAATATTCTCACCGGCGACCGGATGCTGGCCATCTGTTCAGCTATTTTAAAAAAAGAAGGCCAACTGAAAAACAATTTAGTTATCCGCACTGTGATGAGTAATCTTGGATTGACAGTCGCTTTTCAGAAACTGGGAATTGATTCCGTATTCGCTCCCGTGGGAGACCGCTTCGTTCTGGAAGAAATGCTGGCGCGCGGCGCTGTTATCGGCGGAGAAGATTCCGGCCATCTGATTTTTCTAAAACACCACACCACGGGTGACGGTTTGATTACGGCTCTGCAAATTCTGGCCGCCCTAAAAAAAGAAGGCCGGCCCCTATCGGAACTGGCGCGCATAATGTCGGTTTTTCCGCAAATGCTTATCAACATTGACGTTAAAAGAAAACCGGAAATAGAAACCGTGCCGGAAATTATGGCCGCCATCAAAAAAGCGGAAAAAGCGCTTGGCGATAAAGGACGCGTGCTTGTGCGCTACTCCGGCACACAAAACATGTGCCGCGTCATGGTCGAAGGCCCCACCAAAAAAGAAACCGAAACCCACTGCCGCCGGATCGCTGATGTTGTGGAAAAAATACTGGCCTGATTTAGAAGTCTTACATAGGCTATAATCATTAGTCAGGCAAAACTTCAGAAGATAATTACAGGAGGATGATAAATGAAATATTTCTATTTGTTCTTATCAGTTGCCTTTAATGTTGCGTCCTATCTCTTGTATAAAAGTATTTCAAACAAGCAATCTGATTTTCTGTGGTTCATGGTCTTCGTATCAGGCTTACTTATTGGTGGTATTAACGTATTGTTCTTCACAAAAGCACTCAAAAATATAGATTTGAGTATTGCGTATCCTATATTTTCCGGAGCATGCATATTTTTCATGGCAATATTCTCCCACTTTATTTTCGGTGAAAAAATAACCGTCATCAATATGGTTGGCGCAGTTATCATTATTGCAGGCATAGCTTTAATGTCAAATTAAAGGCCATTCACAAACAAAAGTAATTATGATCGGCAAAATACGTCGTTTGTTTTTCACTGCACCTTCTATGTCAATGCCCTCCCAGATAAATTTTCGATTGTCGCGCAATAGGCCCACAAACCACAGTTACAGGGGTTTCTGCACGAAAGGATGCCCCTTCAACTGATGTATTTCAGGTGGTTAAATTTTACTGGATTCCCCGGTCAAGCATCCGAATTACATAGTTTATTTTTAAAAAGTTGGATTTATCAGGATACCGAGGCGGCCAGGAGGATGCACCGCAGACGTATATGTTCCGGTAGTGCGACCCAAAGGGAGCACAATATAAAAAAAATCATTTCATTGCCGGTTAGCGGAGCCTTAATGGCGCAGCTAACACATACGTCGAGGATGCTGACGACGAAGCCAACAAAGGTAGCTGCATGAATCCGGCTTTTTAGTCTACGCGAATGAGCATCGCATCCCCTTGCGCATGCCCCGAGCAAATCCCGCAGACACCCCAGCCGCCTCCGCGACGTCTGAGTTCATACCCTAACGTCATGGCGATTCTGGCTCCGGTTGCTCCGAT
>Ga0074044_10005715_pt1 | contig 10072 bp, 6 predicted proteins | sample BogForMeECP23OM1_FD_94443 | JGI IMG/M metagenome (GOLD analysis project Ga0074044, IMG submission 94443) | Bog forest soil microbial communities from Calvert Island, British Columbia, Canada - Bog Forest MetaG ECP23OM1 | ecosystem: Environmental > Terrestrial > Soil > Wetlands ...
CAGCTCGCCGCCATCTGGATGGTGCTCCCGCTACTCCCTGCACTCGATATTCCCGTTTTCCCCCGGGGTGAATTCCTGCACGACCGGTATCTGTACCACCCGCTGATCGGCCTCTCACTGCTGATTGGAATCGGGCTCGCCGCACTCACGCGCCGGTGGACGGAGGGCGCTCCGCGCCTGGCGCTTTACTCGGCCGGGGCGGCTGTGGCCTTGGCGCTGGGCATCGCCACGTTTCACCAGACTGGGTTCTGGACCGACAATTTCACGCTCTATTCCCACGGCGTGGAAGTAGCGCCCCGCAGCGGATTCGCGAACAATAACCTGGGCGCCGAGCTGCTGAATCGCGGCCAGTGGGAAGCGGCCATGTCCCAATTCCAGAAAGCCATCGAATACGCGCCCAACCTCTATCTGGCGCACTACGATCTGGGGCTCGGCTACTATGCGGTGGGGCGGTTTTCGGAAGCGGAGGCCTGCTTCAAACGTGCAATCGCCATTCTGCCCGAGGATCCCGATTCCAACCTCTATCTGGGCATGACCTACTATCACACCAACCGATTACCCGAGGCCATCGAATCCGTCCGCAAAGCCATCGCCCTGAAACCCTCGGGGCACGGATTCCATTTTGCCCTGGGCGTGATGCTGAAGCAGTCGGGGGATCTGGCCGGGGCGCGGGCGGAATTCGAGGCGGAGTTGAAGCGAGATCCCAACCACCAGCCCACCCTGCAGCAGTTGAGCGAACTCGAGCAGCATCCTGCGCCGGCGGCGCTCCCGAAGTGATTCGCCTGCTTACCGACCGCGCGTCCCACTGCCTACGGCGCCGCAGGCTCCATGAGCGGCTTTAGCGACATGTCCACTGCGCACGCGAATGAGAACGCCGCCAGCCGCCGGCCCGAATGGCTTGTGCCCTTGCTCGTTGTCTGCGCCGTCATCGCCGTTTTCGGGCGCACCATGGGATTCCAGTTTGTCTTCGACGACACCATCTTGATCGTGGGCAATCCCTTCATTCAATCCGCGGCCAACATTCCCCGTTTTTTCACCGAGCACTTCTGGAGCGGAATTGCCATTGCCCAGAAGAGCTATTACCGGCCACTGTCCCTTCTCTGGCTCCTCGCCAATTGGAAAGTGTTCGGCCCGCATCCCGCGGGATGGCACGCGGCCTCAGTTCTGCTCCACGCCCTCAATACCCTGCTCGTCTATCTGTTGGCCCTGCGCTTCCTGGGGCGGGGCCGGTCCGCTGCCTTTGCCGCGGGGGGCTCCGCGGCCCTGTTTGGCCTGCACCCCATTCAGGCTGAAGCGGTCTCCTGGATTTCCTGTTTCAATGATTTACTCGCCTGCCTGTTCGTCCTGGTCTCTTTCCACGCCTACTGCAATGCACGCGAGCCGGCTGCAGTGGCCAACCCTTCCATTCGCAAGCGCGCGATTCTCTGGTACTGCGTCTCCTTCACCAGCTACGCCGCCGCCGTGATGTGCAAGGAGCCCGCCGCCCTATTCCCCCTGGTTCCTCTGCTCTACGAAGTGTGTGACCCAAAGAATCCGGCGCACCCGGCTTCCGCCGGAAGCTCCACCTCCGAAACGATTCCCGAGGCCGCGTTTCCTTCGGCCTCTCGACCCGCTGCTCGCGCTCGATTCCTCCAACTGCTCCCGTATTTTGCAATCGCCGGGATTTATCTGCTTCTGCGAAAGAACGCCCTGGGCACTGTTACGACGCCTCAGGTGCGCATTCTTACCTGGCGCACGGAATGGCTCACACTTCCTTCCGTAGTTCGCGCCTATGTGGCCCATCTCGTCTGGCCCAGAGGATTGAGCCCCTTCTATGACATGCCGTATCACCAGAGTCTTTCTGCCGCGGGCGTGGCCCTTCCCTTCCTGGTGCTGATGCTCCTGGCCGCGCTGTTCCTGTGGGCTGCGTGGCGTTCACCTGTGGCGCGCATTTTCACCGGCTGGATGCTGTTCTTCTTCGCACCTACCTTGCATCTCGGTGTTTTGCCGCGCGGGGAGCTGATGCACGACCGCTATCTATACATCCCCATGGCCGGCCTGGGTATTCTGGCTGGCCTCGGGATCGCCGCCCTCGAGCGGCGATGGGCAAATGCGGCCGTCAAGCGGTGGCCGCTGTATGCTGCCAGCGTCGCCGTCAGCGCCGTGCTCGCCGTCCTCGCCTTTCACCAATCCCTCTTTTGGGAAGACAATGTCACCCTCTACACGCGGGGCGTGACCATTGCCCCGCACAACGGAACTGCCGCCAATAATCTGGGCGCCACGCTGCTCGCAAGCGGCCAGTGGGACGCGGCCATGGCGCAGTTGGGGAAAGCCGTGGAGCTGGCTCCCGGCCTCTTTCTCGCTCATTACGATATGGCGATCGGATATTACGAGGTCGGGCGCTTTTCGGAAGCTGAAGCCAGTTTCAAACGAGCCCTCGCCATCGCGCCGCGGGATCCCGAATCCAACCTCTACCTGGGCATGACCTACTATCACACCGACCGCTTGCCCGAGGCCATGGAATACGTGCGCAAAGCCATCGCTCTGCAGCCCGCGGGCCCGGGATACCATTTTGCCCTGGCCATCATGCTGAAGCAGTCCGGAGACGTGGCCGGGGCGCGCGCGGAATTCGAGGCGGAGTTGAAACGCGATCCGAACCACCAGCCCACGCTCGATCAGCTCCGCCTGCTGGACCACCCCGCGCCGCCCGCAGCCGCGAAACAATGACTTCCTCCCTCGTTTCCGCTGCACCGGCACGCGCGGAGATCTCCCGCTGGCTCGTTCCCTTGCTCGTGCTCGCGGCGACGCTGGCCACCTACGCCCGCACAGCCACCTTCCAGTTCGTTTTCGACGATACGAGCTTTGTTCTCGGCAATGCCTTCGTGCAGTCGCCGGCAAACATTCCACGGTATTTCACCGAGCCGGTGTGGAGCGGCATCGGAATTGCCCAGAAAAATTACTACCGGCCTCTATTCCTTCTCTGGATCCTGGGCAATTACGCCGTGTTCGGCGCGCATCCGGCCGGATGGCATATCGCGGCCCTGCTGCTGCACGCCGCGAATGCGCTGCTGGTCTACCTGCTGGCGCTGCGGCTGACGCGCCATCACCGCGCCGCCGGCGCCGCCGCAGGGCTCTTTGCGCTGCACCCGATCCAGGCGGAAACGGTCTCCTGGATTTGCTGCGCCAACGATCTGCTGGCCTGCCTGTTCGTTCTCGCCGCGTTTCTGGCCTACCTGAAGGCCCGCGAGACGTATCCCGAGGCGCGCCAGCGATCCCGCATCTGGTGGGCTGCTTCGCTGGTCTTTTACGGCGCTGGGGCGCTCTCCAAGGAGCCGGCCGTGCTTTTTCCGCTGATCCTTCTGCTGCACGAATGGATCGGCGCTCCCGGCATCAGATCTGCCACGGAGGTTGAGCCTCGCGCACGTTCCCTACGAGCAAGTCTCTTCGCTGTCCCCTACTTCGCCCTCGCCGTGATTTACGTTTTCCTGCGGCGGCACGCCCTCGGCAGCTTCCTCGGCAACGTGGCGCCGGCCATCGGCCCCGGCGCTGAGCTTTTAACGCTGCCCTCGCTGCTTCTCACCTATCTCACACACTTTCTCTGGCCGGTGGACCTGAGCGCTTTCTACGACGTGCCCTACCAACAGGCCTTTTCCTTCGCGGGCGTCCTGCTCCCCGCGCTGCTGCTCGCGATTCCCGTCGCCTTCGCAGCGTGGGCCGCATGGCGTTCCGCCGCCGCGCGATTTGCCCTCGCCTGGACGCTGCTCTTCCTGGCCCCCGCGCTCCACGTTGCTGCGTTTCCCCGCGGGGAACTGGTGCACGACCGCTTTTTCTACGTACCGATGGCGGGCTTGGGCCTGCTCGCAGGAGTGGGCTATGCGGCTGCCGCAAAACCGCGCGATCGGGCGCTCGAATCGCCCGGGCGCGGCCTCTCCACCCTGTCGTGGGCCACGGGAGCGATGTTGGCGGCCCTCGCGCTGATTGCCTGGCGGCAGGCCGGCTTCTGGAGCAACAACTACGAACTGTTCCGCCGTGGCGTGGAGATCGCCCCGCAAAACGGCATCGCCGCCGGGAACCTCGGGATCGAATACATGAAGGCGGGAGATCGCGAGACCGCGGCCCTACTGCTGCGCCGCGCCAATGCGCTGAACCCGAATATCTGGGAGGCCGCCAAACAGCAGGGCCTGGAGCACTACGCGGCGGGCCGCTACAAAGAGGCGGAGCAGGCCTTCGACGTGGCTGTCGTCACCCGGCCCGGTGACGCCCTATCCCATCTTTTTCTCGGCCTCACCTACTGGAAGACGGGCCGCCCAGCCCAGGCGGTCGCCGAGGCTCGCCGGGCCGTCGCACTTGCACCACGCGAACCCGGCCTCCATTACGGCCTCGCCACAATTCTCTACGATACCGGCGATCTCGCCGGTGCGCGCGATGAATTCCGCGCCGAACTTGCGCTCCGCCCCGATCACCAGCCCTCGCTCCAAAAGCTCCAGGAACTCGACCAACGCCTGACCAAGGAAAAGTCTCGCTAATCCCGAGTACTCAAAATCGACAAGGCTGGGGAGCAAAAGCAAATCGTTGGGCCGCTTCTACTCGCGGATCTCAACAATTGCGTCCCCCGCATCGAGTGCCCCTCGATCTGGGGCCACAGCCTTTGGAAGGAAGCCAACAGGGCAGCGCTGCGGCAATTCCCCAGACGAACCCAGATCAAGCGCGCCCCGGACCGTCCTCGCATGGCTAGATGGACGAAATCCTCATCTTTGCTGACGACGATCAATCCGTTTTCGCCTGCGTATCGCCAGATCTCAAGGTCCGTGGATTTCGACAGGCCGACTTCAGAGACGTGGCGGCACTCCGCACCTCGGGAAACCAGGAATTTACAGAGAGCCAAGGGGAGCTGGTGATCGAGGAGAACTTTCACTTCGCGTGCAGCACAACGTGGTCGGCTTGATAGGCAGCGTACTCAAGGGCTGCGAGAATATCTTCCCTCACGAGCGAGGGATGTTCCGAAAGAATCTCCTCCACCGAGGCGCCTGCGGCAAGCAGTTCCAAAATGTCAGAAACTCGGATGCGCAGGCCCCGGATGCAAGGCCGCCCCCCACACTTGCCTTCCTCCACCGTGATCCGATTCAGGCGTTCGACTCCCATTGATGTGCAGTTTACGCCGGCACATCCGTTCTGGCAATCGTACCGACAAAGGCCGTTACTACCACAGCGGCTGTCCCATACGCAGCGCGCCGGCCACAGCTTCAGACCCCGTGTTTTTTTGCGGAATGCCGGAAGGACCGGTAAGACATCTTCAGCAGCTCGGCGGCGTGCGTGCGCACGCCCCCGGCTTTTTCGAGAGCCGCGAGCAGGTAGGCCCGCTCTTCCTGCGAGATCAATTCTTCGAGGTTTACGCCCTCGGCGGGGATCGTTGCCCCGTGTTTTTCGCCGGCGGCCGCCAGTTGCTCCTGCGAAAAGCCTTTGATTTTGTCCGGCAGAACGTCGAGGGAAATCAGCTTCCCTGTCTCCAGGGCCACGGCGCGCTCCAGGGTGTTTTCCAGCTCGCGCACGTTGCCCGGCCAGTCGTAGGACTCCAGGCGGCGCAACGCCTCCGGCGCAATCCCTTCGATCTGCTTTTCCATGCTCTTCCGAAAGCGCTCGAGGAAATGCCGGGCCAGCATCGGGATATCTTCCCTGCGCTCCCGGAGCGCCGGGAGCTGCACCGGAATGACGCTCAAGCGGTAGTAGAGGTCTTCGCGGAAGCGTCCCTCGGCGATTTCCTTCTCGAAGTTCTTGTTGGTGGCCGCGATCACGCGCACGTCCACGTCGCTCTCCTCCGTGCTGCCCACAGGCCGCACTTTCCCCTCCTGGAGGACGCGATAGAGTTTCACCTGCATGGTGAGGGTCATGTTGCCGATTTCGTCCATGAACAGGGTCCCGCCGTGGGCCGCCTGGAACAGGCCGTCGCGGTTCTCGTTGGCCCCGGTGAACGCGCCCTTGCGGTATCCGAACAATTCCGATTCGAGCAGCGATTCGGGAAAGGCGCCGCAATTGATGGTGATGAAGGGCTCCGAGGAGCGCGCGCTGTTTTCGTGGATGGCACGGGCCACCAGTTCCTTCCCCGTTCCGCTTTCTCCGGTGATCAAAACGCGGCTCGACTGCGGCGCAATCGTCTGGATCAGCTCGAAAATCTTTCGCATGTGCCCGCTTTGCCCAACGATATTGTCGAGCCCGGTGAGTTTCCGCAGCTCGCGCTTCAGGTAGCCTGCTTCCTTCCGCAATTTCAGGTGGTCGGAAGCCTGCCGCACGGCGTGGCGGAGTTCGTCGGTGAGCTTGTCGCCCTTGATGACGTAGCGGTCGGCGCCCGCGTTCACCGCGTCAATGGCGGTCTCCAGCGTGGGCACACCCGTAATCAGAATCACGAACGTGGAGGGCGACACCTCTTTCGCATAGCGCAGCACATCCACGCCGGAGCCGCCCGGCATCCGGACGTCCGTGATGATGATGTCGAAAATCTGGGACTCGATGCGGCGGCGCGCGGCCTCCGGCGAATTGGCCACCTCCACGCGATGCCCTTCCTTGCGGAAGGTGATCTCCAGCAGTTCGCAGATGGCCTTCTGGTCGTCCACGATGAGCAGATGTGCCATGAATCCTCAGCAACTCCCGGCGAGGCGCTAGGCCACGCGGCGTCCCGCAGTGGCGGGCGCTTGTTCCCCGCGATCGGTCCGCGACTCCGTCGGCGGAACCGGCGCGCGCGGCAGTTCGACGACGAACTCGGCGCCCTGGTTGCGCTTGGAAAACACGCTCACCGAGCCGCCGTGCGCCTTCACGATCTCATAGACGATGGCCAGGCCCAGCCCGGTCCCACCGGGAAACGTGGTGTGGTACGGCTCGAAAATCTTCTGCGCGTCGCCTTCTCCCAGGCCCACGCCGGTGTCGCGGAAACTAATCCGCACGCGGTTGCCACGCGAGTCCATCTTCACGGTCAGGGTGCCGCCGTCGGGCATGGCGCGGAGCGCGTTGTCTCCCAGGTTCCAGAACACCTGCCTCAGCCGGTCGCGGTCCGCGCGCAGGCGAATGCGGCCGGTCTCAAAAGCATGCTCGATGCGGTGCTTGGGCGTGCGTCCGGTGTGGCGCTCGAGAAGCAACAGCGTTTCCTCGAGGATCTCCGCGGGATCACCTTCAGTAAACGTGTAGGTTTTCTCGCCCGAGTAGCTCAAAACGTCTGCGATGATCTGGTTGAGCCGCGCGGACTCCTGGCTGACGATTCGCACCAGGCGTTTTTCATCGTCGCCCATGGGCACCATGCGCGCCAGCTCGTTGACCGCACCGGCCATGGCCGTAAGCGGCTGCCGGATTTCGTGGGCAATGGCCGCCGACAGCCGGCCGAGCGCGGCCATGCGGTCGCGCACGGCCACCTCCTGCTCCAGGCGGCGCAGTTCGGTGAGATCCTGAAAGTTGTAAACATAGCCGACAACGGCATCCTGTCCCAACCGGGGCGAGCGCACCGGGGAGACCGACAGGCCCAGATACAGTTCCCGCCCATCCGGCGTGCGAAACACGATTTCCTTCCGCCCCTCGAGACGGACGCGCCCGCGCCCCGCGCTCCGCGGCGCGCCTTCGCCTTCCAGCGCGGATGCAACCGCATCTCCCGCCGCATCCAGCGGAAACTCGGGAAAAACGTCGCGCAGCATTTGGCCGCACACCCGCGCAAAGGAGTGCCCGGTAATCTCCTCCCCCGCGCGGTTCAGCAGCAAAATGCGCCCGGCCTCGTCCGTGGTCAGAAGGCCGCCGCGCATGGACTCGAAAATGTCCTCGTTGAAGGCGCGCAGGTCCAGCAGTTCCTCGCGCTGCGCGCGCAGCTCGGCTCCGCGGTGACGGAGGGTCTGCATGAGCAAGCTGGAGAGATAGGCGACGGAGACGAAATAGAACAGGTTGCTGCCCAGCCAGGACCACAGCGAGGGCCCCAGGAGCATCCCCGTGGCCGTGCGCGGCAGTTTGTCGTAGTACGTCAGCTCCACGAGCACGGCGAGCAGCGCAAAGCTGGTTCCCGCAACCAGAAACGCTCCCGCCCGCGTGAAGAGGAGACTGGCAACCAGAATCACCAGCAGATACAAGGTGATGAAGTAGCTCTCGTGCCCACCGGTGGCGAAGACCACTCCCGTGACCATCAGCAGGTCGCACAGCACCTGCATCGGCGCGACCCATCGCGGCACGCGCCGCGCCCCTTCCTCCGGGACGGAGAGCCAACGGATCAGGAGGCCGAAAAAAACCGCGAGGGCGTACCAAATCACAACAACAGGCACGATGAAGATGGCGGGAACCGATACGCCGGTGAAATTCTTGACCACCAGCACCACGGCAAACAGAACCGTGATGACGAGAAAGCGGACGCGCGAGAGCCACACCAGCCAGTCGCGCTGTTCTTCTCCGGCGAAATCTCCGCCCGCGGGAACCGGGGGGGAAGCTTCGCCGGGGTGGGGAACCGCCGGGGCCGCGCCGGAAGGAGGCACGCTACTCGCGGACAGACGCACGTCGGCGGAAGACGAAGAGCTGTCCGGCTCGGCCTCTCCCCTGCCCCCGCCTTCGGAATTCACTGTTTTTCCCGGTATTCCTATCCGGAGAGTTTCGCGATCATGGAGAACAGCGGCATGTACATGGAAATGACCACGCCGCCGACCACGCCGCCCAGGAAGACGATCATCAAAGGCTCGAGGGCGGTCAGCAGGTCTTTCACCGCCGCATCCACCTCGTCCTCATAGAAATCCGCGATCTTGGAAAGCATGGCGTCCATGGCGCCGGTCTGCTCGCCCACCCCGATCATTTGCGTGACCATGCTGGGGAAAACGCCCGTTTCCTTCAACGGGTCCACCAGCGTGCGCCCGGCTTCGACCGCCTTTCGAGTTTTCTGGATGGCCTGTTCGATCACCGCATTGCCGGCCGTGCGCGCGGTGATGTCCAGGCCCTCGAGGATGGGCACGCCGCTAGAAATCAGCGTTCCCAGGGTGCGCGTGAACCGCGCCACACCGATCCTCCGCAGCAATGGGCCGATCAACGGCAGGTGCAACTGCACGGTATCGAGCGCGTACCTTCCGGTCGGCGTGGCGTACCAGTATTTCAGGAGAACGCAGATGGCCACGAACACCACCAGGATCACCAGGCCGTAAATGCTCCCGATAAAATTGCTCAGGCCGATGACGATCTTGGTGGGCAGCGGCAGCTCCACGCCCAGCCCGGCGAACAGTGTGGCGAAGATGGGCACAACCTTCCACAGCAGCAGGATGATCACGCTGAAGGCGATAAACAGCACGGCGACGGGGTAGATGAGCGCGGATTGCACGGCGCGCTTCAGCTTCACGTTCTTTTCGATGTAGCTGGAGAGCCGCTGCAGAATGGTGTCCAGAATACCGCCCGTCTCTCCCGCTTCCACCATGTTCACGTACAGCGGGTCAAACACTTTTGTGTACGTGCGCATGGAGGCCGAGAGCGTCTGCCCGCCCTCCACCGAGGAGCGCACGCCCGTCAGGATTTTTTCGAAGGTCTTGTTTTCCTGCTGCCCCGCCAGGATCTCCAGACACTGCACCAGGGGAAGGCCGGCATCAATCATGACCGAGAATTGGCGGGTGAAGATGGCCAGGTCTTTGGTGTTCACTCCGCCGCCAAACGTCGGCAGGGCGAACTCCCGGCCTTTCTCCTTCATCTTGTTGATGGTGATGTTCTCGCGCCGCAGCAGCGTCTGCAGCTCCGCCTTGCTGCCGGCCTGCCGCTCGCCGGACACCGCGGCCCCCGCGCGATTCATTCCGCTGAATGTGTAGACTGGCATGCGCGTCCCCTCCTGTACCGGGCCCGGACGCCTCCGGGCTCGGCCCGTTCAAACCCTCAGCGCCGCACCGGCGCCGCCCCCGTGCGTGGTCCCGAGGTCACGCCCCGATTGATCATATCCTGCAATTCGTCCGGGCTGGACGAGCGCCCGAGCGCTGTTTCCAGGCTGACAAGCTTGTTGAAATACGCCGCCGCGAGGCCCTGGTTGAACGTCTGCATCCCCGACTGCGTCGCGCCGCTCTGCATCGCGGAATAGATCTGGTGGACCTTGTCTTCTCGTACCAGGTTCCGC
>Ga0074044_10005716_pt1 | contig 10069 bp, 6 predicted proteins | sample BogForMeECP23OM1_FD_94443 | JGI IMG/M metagenome (GOLD analysis project Ga0074044, IMG submission 94443) | Bog forest soil microbial communities from Calvert Island, British Columbia, Canada - Bog Forest MetaG ECP23OM1 | ecosystem: Environmental > Terrestrial > Soil > Wetlands ...
CGGGAAATTGCACCGCGCGTTCGAGTGCAAGGATTTTGCGGCCGCCTTTGGAAAGATGACGCAGGTGGCGTTGGCTGCGGAGTCCATGAATCACCACCCGGAATGGTTTAACGTGTGGAACAAGGTGGTGGTGGACCTGAACACACACAGCGTTCAGGGTATCAGTCATCTGGATTTCGAGCTGGCGGGGAAAATCAATGAAATTTTCGGCAGCTGAGTTTTATCTGACGACCGCATGATCGGCGCCCATCAACCCGAAGATCGCCGGCGCGGGTGGCTAGTCATCAGCGCGCGATGGCTGGCTGCGATACTGGTTCTGGGGATACTGCTGCATTTTCTGCCGCTGCACCTGCTCAGTGAAGCGCTTCAGCGCGTACCGCTGACGCGATTTATCATCATCCTGAGCGGCTACCTGCTGGCGCACGTCGTTGGATCTGCGAAATGGCGTATGGTGGTCAATGCGGCAGGCGCGCAGCTCGACTACCCAACAAGTGTGCAGTGCTATGCCGGTGGCCTCTTCGCTACGTTGTTTCTGCCCTCGATCATTGGCGGGGACGTGGTGCGTCTGGCCGTCGGCCTGCGCCGCAGTCCGAATCCCGCGGCGGTGCTTGCCGGAAATGTGGCCGACCGCTTCCTGGACATGAGCGCGCAAGCGAGCCTGGTGCTGCTGGGGATTCTGCTGCTGCCGGGTAGCGTTCCGATGGCGTTGCGGAATCAGGCGCGGCATGCGGTGTATATCTTTGCGGGAGTCGCCGCAATCGCGCTTGTGCTGCTGGGCCTATTGTACCGGCCATTGCTGCGGGGCCGTTCCATGAGGTTTAGGCGACGGCTGGCGCGATTGCGTTTTGCGTTGCGAAGCGTCTCCCGGCGCCCGCACGTTTTATTTTTCGGATGGATTCTGGCGACAGGGATACAAACCACGTTTCTCACACTGACTGCGCTGCTGGCCATCTCCTGCGGGCTGTTCCTTCCTCTGCGGGACTGGTTTTTTGCGTGGCCGCTGGCCAAACTGGCGGCGCTTCTGCCGCTGACCCAAGGTGGGATTGGAGTGAGAGAAGCGGCGCTGGTGGGACTGCTGTCTCCTTTCGGTGCAGCTCCCCATCTCGTGCTTGCCGCAGGGCTTGTCTGGGAAGGAGTGGTCATTCTGGGTGGTATTGTGGCGGGCATTGCAGCTTTTCTTCTCGGCCGCAGGGAAGCTACGCTGGAAAGGCTCTGATTTTTCTAAGATTCGCGAAATGTTCTTGACACTCCCGTAACAGACTCCGACAATAGCACTCCCTTCTTCAATTTTCCCCTTCTTGTATGTTGATGCGGTTATTAACTTGGCCGCTATCGCCAGGCCAATGTCGCTTTCTTTGCTAATAAAAGGCGTTCGGCCATGAATGATTCACCCTTGAAAGTTCTCCTGGCAGAAGGTGGGCCGAGTGAAGCCGGCGTCAGTCTGCGAACATTTTCAGCGACGACAGGCCGATGCGACCAAATGTATTTGGTGTCGAGATCGACGAGTTTATTGGAAGCGCTTCAGAAACACCGCCCCGATGTAGCACTCCTCCAGATATTGGTGCTCCAGCCTGACCCAGCCGCCACCGTAAGTCACCTGCACGAGTGTGCTCCTGAGGTCGCGCTCATCATTTGGGCGGAACCTGCCGATAAGCAGATTGCTGCTAAGTGCGTTCAGGCGGGGGCAAAAGATTACGTGCTGGAAGGATTTGTAGATGCACGGACATTGGATCGAATCTTGCGAACGGCGATCGCGGCGAAGGCAGTGATTCGCACCCCTGAAGATGCGCAAGAATCCAGCGCGAACGCTGCGAACCGATCTGTTCATGCTGCCGAGGGTCACCCGGTGGAGCGGCCGGGATTGGCCGGCAGCGCGGTGACGATGCGTATCGAAGTGCAGAACTTCAGAATGCTCCGTGAGCTGAATAGAAGAATTGCGGCAGAAGAACACATGCAGAGGATTGCGCAGACGCTGAGGAAAAGCGTGCGCGCCTCGGATTCGGTGGCGTCGAATGGCGCAGGCCAGTTTGTTGTCGCATTGCAGGATACCGAGGCGTTTTCTCTTCCCATTGTCCGGCGGCGAATCGCTGCGCGACTTCTACCCTTTCAGGCATCCAACGGGCTGCGCGCGGCATTGGTTTTTTCCATTGACGACGAAGTGCGCTCAGGCAGTGCGCCTGCACCCCACTGCGAGTTTCGAGAAGCGGCAGCGTCGTCTGAAGATCCCGAACCTTCCACATTTGCGAAGCTCTGAGGGAAGAGCGATGAAGGCAATAGGCCTCAAGAAATCGGCGCCCTGCACGACCGCGGAATCCTTGCGTATTCTCCTGCTCGAAAAATCCCCACAAGACGCCGAGGCCATTCTTGAGGAGCTGCGCAATGCGAGCCTGGCGATCGAATGCACGGTTGTAGCGGACCGTAGCGGGTTTGAAGAGGCGCTGGGTTCCGCCGAATTTGCCGCGGTGCTCGCGGCGGATTCATTGCCCGGCTGGAATGGTATCGAGGCGTTGCATTTCCTGCGCGACTCTGGGAAAGACACGCCCTTTCTTCTCTTGACACGCTCATTGGGAGAAGAAGCCGCTGCGGAGTTCATCCGGCAGGGGTTCAACGATTACGTGTGGAAGGACCGGCTAACGCAGTTGCCGGTGGCGTTGAAGCGGGCGCTGGAAGAAAAACGGTTGCGCGAGGTCAACGCGTGCACCCAAGCCGCATTGGCCGAAAGCGAAGCCAGGAACCGCGAACTGGTGGAAAACTCGAGTTACGGAATCTTCCGCGTATCCCTCGCAGGAGAGTTTCTTAACGCCAACGCGAGCCTGCTGCAGTTGCTGGCGTGCAAAAACCTCGAAGATTTGCAGGTGCTGAATCTTTCGACGGACGTATTCCGTTATCCGGAGGAGTTCGGGCAACTCATGGTCACCTGCCGGCAAATCGGATTTGTGCACAGCGCGGAGACGGAGTTGCGGCGAAAAGACGGCGGCTTGACCGTGGTGCGTCTGCACCTGCGCTATCTATCGCTGCCTGGCCCCGCGGATGTTTTGGAAGGCATCGTGGAAGACGTGACCGAACTTCGAGCCCTCGAGCGCCAATTGCAGCAGGCCCAGAAGTTTGAAACCATCGGGCAGCTTGCCGGTGGCATTGCGCACGATTTCAATAACGTCATCGGGGCGATCCTCGGCTGGGCGGAGCTGGGGCAGGAGCAGAGTCGCATCTATCCGGCCATTGCGGAGCGTTTTGCGCGCATTCGTGAACAAGCGGATCGCGCCGCGGAGTTGACCCGGGAACTCCTGGCCTTCGCGCGACGCCAGGCGCTGCAGCCACGCCCCGTGGATTTGAACGGGGTGATGCAAGGTCTGGTGAGCCTCCTCGACAAGGTCATCGACAAAAGCATCGAGATCAAAGTGGTGCCAGGCTCCCTTCCACCGGTGAAAGCGGATCCGACGCAGATTGAACATGTGGCGATGAATCTTTGTCTGAACGCGCGGGATGCCATGCCGCAGGGAGGCCAGTTGGTAATCGAAACGGAGTTGGTGCAACTCGATGAGTCCTATTGCCGGCAATATCCCTATGTCATGCCCGGCTGCTATGCAGTACTTTCCGTTTCCGATACGGGTCTGGGCATGGACGAGGAGACGCGGGAACGCATCTTTGAACCATTCTTTACGACGAAGGAGCGCGGCAAAGGCACGGGGATGGGCCTGGCAACGGTCTACGGAATCGTGAAGCAACATGGGGGTTTCGTTCACGTTTACAGTGAGCCGGGTCAAGGCAGCCTGTTCCGCGTGTACCTTCCAGCCATGGAGGGGGCAGTCACGGAAGGCGCATCGCTGGCACCAAACTCCTCCAAGGCCATGAATCTACGGGGCACGGAGACGATTCTTCTGGCGGAGGACCACGATTCGATTCGAGAGATGGCCCGGCAGTCGCTGGTGAACTTTGGCTACCGCGTGTTGGCCGCAAACGATGGCGAACAGGCCGTGCGGCTATGCGAGGAGGAGACACCTTCGCTGGCCGTTCTGGATGTGGTCATGCCCCATCTGGGCGGACCGGCAACGGCTGCCCAACTGCTTGCGCGATTCCCCGGCCTGCCGATCCTCTTCACCAGTGGTTATTCGGAATATCCCCGCCTTGCGGTCTCGCAGACGCCCGCTTCACGATACCTGCAGAAGCCTTACAGCCCGACCTCCTTGGGCAGAGCCATTCGCGATATCCTCGGCAATCCGCAAGCGCAAGTGACTTGAGCGATTCGCGGGCGGAGCGTGCGCATCGGAGTGCCATTTTGAAGTTTTCCAGGCGGAAAAGGGTAGGGAGGTGTTCCGCTACGGGCAAGTAAGCCATTCACCAGGATAGTACTATTACCCTTATAGGCTGGCGGGAAAGATTCGCGGCCTTGAGAGCGGGTCAAAGCCCACGGAAACCCAGTTGCGGGACATCCACAGCCCGAAAGCCGCACTTTTTGCAGGTTTATAAAGATGGCGCGAAATTGCGAGAATCCCCCGTGATTAATCGGTTTATCTGGCGACGCGTATCGACTTTTTTCGATTGACATGCGTTCGACCGGGTGTTAGAAAACAAGAAAGGCAAGCCCTCGGGTGGTGAGTCTCCTTTCGGTTTAGCAGACTACGATCCGCAAGCGAGGCCGCAATCCTGCCTGGCAGGGCAGAGGCTGCTGCACCACAAAAGGGCTTGATTGTAACACCCACCCCACCCCGGGAGGCGAAAGCTACGTGTTTTCGCCTCCTTTTTTTTGCGCCTGCTTCCCCGCCCGGAGTTTCCCCGCCTGACGTGAGAAAATAATCACCTTATGAGCAACGAAACGACTCCCTTGCTGGACCTACGAAACGTCACCGTCATGCGCGGGAACAATGTGGCGCTGGACCGGCTGACCCTGCAAATTGCAGCCGGTGAGCACGTTTGCATCCTGGGCCCGAATGGATGCGGCAAGTCCACGCTGATCAAGACCATCACGCGGGAATGCTATCCCGTGCAACGGGATGACAGCGCAATGTCCATTCTGGGGCGCGGCGTGTGGAACATTTTTGAATTGCGGCCCCAACTGGGGATCGTTTCGCCGGACCAACTGGCGGCTTGCACCACAGACGCGACCGGCCTGGATGTGGTTCTCTCCGGATTTTTCAGCAGCACGCGGATTTTTCCGAATCACCACCCGGCGGCGGAGCACCGCGAGCGGGCGCTAGCCGCGCTGGCGCGGTTGCGCGTTGCCCATCTGGCGGAGCGGCCGGTAGTGGAAATGTCTTCGGGCGAAGCTAAACGCACGCTGATCGCGCGGGCTTTGGTGCACGACCCGAGGACACTATTGTTGGATGAACCGGGAAACGCGCTGGACTTCGGCGGGCAACTGGAATTACGGGCAACGCTGAGCCTATTGGCGAATGCCGGGCTGGGCATCGTCCTCGTGACGCACCGCGTGCCGGAGATTATTCCGGAAATCGAGCGCGTGGTGCTGTTGCAGAAAGGACGCGTGCTGGCCGATGGAGCAAAGGAAAAAGTGCTGACGAGCGAGCAGCTATCGGCGCTCTTCGGAGCACAGGTACGGGTGTTCCGGGAAGACGGTTACTTTCACGTGCACACGTGAACGCGCGTGATCCGCTACTTCACGAATCCGTCGGCGATATCCGCGGCGATGGGCACGCGGAACGATTCGTGCCGGTAGGCCTTGACCATCAGGAGAATCCAGAGAACGAGGGTTACCAGTCCAACGACCAGACCAATCAGGCCGACAATGCCCCAGCTGACAAAGCCCCCGCCAACGAAGCCATGGATGAAGAGCAAGGCAATGCGAATTACCGTCAGGCCACCAAAGACGACGATAGATTGCGCGGCATGAAACTTCACGAACGGCCGCTTGTCGATCAACAAAAAGATAATGCCGGTGAGCCAGCCCAGCACGTAGCAGAGAAGTCCGGCCACGTTTTCCTGAAGACCTTCCGTGGGAGATGCAGCGGGAGCAGCGGCTGGGGCAGTTGTAGCCGATTGATTGGCACCACATTTGGGGCAAAAAGTAGCAGTTCCGATTTCCTGACCACACGCTTTACAAAAGGCCATGAGAGGGTCCCTCCAGAGGACCAATTTGGGATGGAGCGTAACAAAGCGGCTGGCTGCATGCAATGAAATTTCGGAGATTGGGCCAGCCAGCGAATGCCCATCCAGGTCCAACTTGAAGTTTCTGATACCGGTCGAGGCGGCGTCAGCATGACGGGAGAGGCAACGAGAGTCACGAAAGCGGGTTGTTCCCGACGGATTGAAGCTTCGAGAGGGCAGGAATCCAATAAGGAAAAGCGAAGGGCGGGGTGGTAGATTTCAGAGCAAGCCGGAACTCAGGTTTCGAGTATTATTGCCGGTGGGTACGACACGAAATGAGGTGAACAGTTGATGGGGGCACGACGAGAAAGACGCGTCACGAGCACAAAGAAGATACACGAAAACTTTTTTCGGGAACAACTAAAAGGAGAGGAGGCGCTCTCCCGGACGACGGCGGAGCAACTGTATGGCGAGGCAACGAGATTCATGCTGGAAAGGCCGTGGGAGTTCTTGGCGGATGAGGAACTGATCTTGGTGGATGACCCGGAGAGCGGAGAGCGATGCTACTGCTGCGTAATGGGAGCCGCCGGCGAGTGGATCGGAATGTATGTTTATCAAGGAGAGGAAAGCTACCGGATGTACCGGAAGCTGGCCGAAGGACATAAGCCGGATCCTTACGGCTACTACGAGAAACAAAAAGGGGTGAGCCTGGAAATCGTCAGAGCGTCGGATTTGGAAGCAGCCGACCGAGTGCTGTTGAAAGCAATGGATCATCCGCTCAAGAAAGGGATGTTGGCGCCGCAATTCCGAGCTGTGAGACCCGGGTATCTGCCGTGGCATGCGACGGAGGCAGAAGGCAGGCTGCTTCGGTATTGCCTGCGTGCGGTGAACATTTTTTGCGCCACGGTGACAGATGAGGAGCTCGATGAGTTCTGGCGCAAGAAAGATGCCTTTCCGCTGGTCGTTGTTCCGGAGAACAAGAAGCAGGAATGCAAAGTGTGCCTAGTGACCGCACCTTCCCCTGGGCCCGCCCCCATCGAAGTGGCCGATCTGGACGAAGAAAGAATTCGACGAATCGCGGCAGAGTGTAAGAAATCGGAGACCATCCTGGAAGCGGAGCATTTCTTCGCACCAGGAATTATCGGGCAGAAGAATGAGCGGAAAATGTGCCTGCATCCCACGATCATTGCGGATGCCAACAGTGGATTTCTCTATCACAGCGAATTCGGAATGGCGGGAGAATCCCGTGCGGCAATCGTGAGCCGTGCGCTGCTGGCAGCCATGGAGACAGCCAATTTCGTTCCCACAGAAGTACGGGTAAAGGAAACGGCGTTGGGGACTGGCCTGGCGGGGCTCGGAAGTGCACTAGGGTTTGAAGTCCGCACGGTGAAGAAACTACCAGCAGCGGAAGAAGCGAAGAGGTTCCTCTTTGAGACAATGTCAAAAGGTGGGCTGAACTTCTGAACCCAATGAGCCGCTTCTTGGATTTCTGACCCTGCGGAGATACTTGGAAGCTCAAGGATTGGGAGTGGTGGCGAAGGCCAAAGTGATGAGCGTTTTTTGCTCGAGGTCGTGGGCCTTGGCGGAGCCGGTGGCAGGGCTGGCGCTGGCGGAGCGCTTGACTGAGCGGACGCGGAGATTCTTTGCCTGCGCAATTCGTTCCAGACGTGGAAGAACGTAAAACAACGCGCCCATGTTGGCGGGCTCTTCCTGGACCCAGACGATTTCGCGGGCGTTGGGATGCGCGTCAATGGCGGCGGCAATATCTGCTTTGGGCAGTGGATAGAGCTGATCCAGGAAAAAGACGGCGGTGGCGCTGTCCTTGCGGCGCCGGCGCTCGGCGCGGAGTTCGTGGCCGACCTTGCCGCTGGCGATGAGGATGCTCTGGGCGTCGCTGACTTCGCGATCGGGGACCAGGGTCAGGAACCTCGGGCGGGAAAATTCCTCGAGAGTGGAAGAAGCATCAGGATGCCGGAGCATGCTCTTGGGCGTGAAGACGACCAGCGGCTTGCGCCACAGGCGGCGTGCCTGGCGGCGCAGCAAATGAAAATACTGCGCGGCGGTGGAAGGCTGGCAGATGTTCATGTTGCCTTCGGCGGCCAACTGCATGAAGCGCTCGATGCGCGCGCTGGAATGTTCAGGGCCCTGACCCTCGTAGCCATGGGGAAGGAGAAGCACTAGGCCGGTGGGCAACCCCCACTTGTCTTCACTGGCGCTGATGAACTGGTCGATGATGACCTGCGCGCCGTTCACGAAATCGCCGAATTGCGCTTCCCACAGCACGAGGCCTTCAGGGTAGTCGCGAGAGAAGCCGTATTCAAAGCCGAGGCAGGCCGCTTCGGAAAGCGAGGAATTGTGAATTTCACAGAAGGCTTGCGCGGGGGAAAGGTGCGCGAGCGGAAGATATTCCTGCTCGGTTTGTGTGTCGATCAACACGGCGTGGCGCTGGCTGAAAGTGCCGCGCTGCGAATCCTGGCCGGTGAGGCGGACGGGATTGCCCTCAAGCACCAGGGAGCCGTAGGCCAGCAACTCGGCAAAGCCGAAGTCAACGGGGCGCTTGCCGTGGCCCATTTCCGCGCGCTGCTCGAGGAGCTTCACGATTTTCGGATGGACGTGAAAGCCTGAAGGAGCGCGCACTAAACCATCGGCAATTTCCGCGAGGCGCCCGGCGGACAGGCCTGTATCGACCTCAAAGGCGGGATTGTATTTGCCATAGTTGTAGGGCGACCAGTATTCGGGAAGCTTGCGAAGCTGGGGAATCTTGGTGAGCTTGCCGGCTTTGCGCTGCTCCTCTGCGAATTCTTTCTTGACGGCTTCGGCGATGGACTCGGCGTCAATCCCGATATGCTGCGCATATATCTTCCAGAGCGGCGGATGATCTTTGATGCGCGCGTAGAGGAGTGGCTGGGTGATGGTGGGATCGTCCACTTCGCTGTGGCCATGGCGGCGGTAGCCGATGAGGTCGATCACGACATCGGAGTTAAACTCGGCGCGATATTCGGCGGCGAGGCGGCCAATGCGCACGACGGCATCGGGATCTTCGGCGTTGACGTGGAAGATGGGCACGCTCTGGCGGCGCGCGATGCTGGAAGCGTAGCGTGAAGAGTGCTCCTGCGCGGGGCGCGTGGTGAAGCCGATCAAGTTGTTGACGATGACGTGAATCGTGCCGCCGACGGAATAAGCCGCGAGGTCCGCAAGATTCAGCGTTTCCGCCCAAATGCCCTGGCCGGCGAAGGCCGCGTCGCCGTGCATCACGATGGCCCAGACTTTGTTGAGTGTTTCTCGGGAGCGATCGATCTGCGCACCGCTGATACCGTGGCGCGTCAGTTTTGCGCGCGCGCGGCCCATGGCGACGGGGTCCACCGCTTCCAAATGGCTGGGATTGGAGACGAGGTGGATGCTGAGCGATTTTCCTGAAGACGTCGTGTAAACGCCGGTTGCACCGACGTGGTATTTGACGTCGCCTGCGCCGAGCACACTGCGGGGATCGACGTCCTCAAAGCCCGCAACAACCTGGTGCATGGGCTTGCATGCGATGTGCGTCATCACGTTGAGCCGGCCACGGTGGCTCATGGCCATAATGGAATCGACACCGCCGAGATCGCCGGCGACATTTAGGAGGGAATCGAGCAGCGGAATGAGCGAGGTGTTTCCTTCGAGAGAAAAGCGCTTGCTGCCGAGATAGCGGCTTTGGAGCATCTGTTCAAAGAGATCGGCGCGAACCAGGCGGTCCAGGATGGCGGCCTGGTTGACCTCGAACTCGGGGCCTTCCACGCGCTCGGCAATCCAGCGGCGGCGCTCGGGTTCTGGAATGTGCAGGAACTCCACGCCGATGTTTCCGCAATAATAGCGACGCGCTTCTTCGGCGTATTCACCGGAGAGGCCATCGAGATCGGGGCACTTCAGCGGGGTGAAGAAACCGAGAGGATCGAGCCTGGCTTCATAAAAGCCCCAGCGGCGGAAAAGATAGAAGATGCGTTCGCGTTCGGAGTGGCCAATGCCATTGGGCGCAGGGGATTTCTTCGCGGAA
>Ga0074044_10005717_pt1 | contig 10067 bp, 8 predicted proteins | sample BogForMeECP23OM1_FD_94443 | JGI IMG/M metagenome (GOLD analysis project Ga0074044, IMG submission 94443) | Bog forest soil microbial communities from Calvert Island, British Columbia, Canada - Bog Forest MetaG ECP23OM1 | ecosystem: Environmental > Terrestrial > Soil > Wetlands ...
ATGGATTTCCAAAGCGACGGGCGATAATTGAGGTCATAGGAAACAATCGTGCCGTATTGCCTGGCTTTCTTCACAGCTTCGATGACGAGTTGCGCGGTGGTGTCGCTCAACGCGGCGAAAATACCACCGGTGTGAAACCAGCGCACCCCGAGTTTGCCGAAGATGGTGTCCCAATCAAAATCGCCGGCCTTGAGCTGGCTGGCGGCGGAATGGCCGCGATCGGAAACGCCCACCGCGCCGCGCACGCCGAAACCGCGCTCGGTGAAATTCAGCCCGTTGCGCACCGTGCGGCCCACGCCGTCGAACGGCATCCACTTGACGAATTCCGTGTCCACGCCGCCTTGCAGAATAAAATCCTCGATGAGCCGCCCGACTTCGTTGTCGGCGAATGCGGTGCAGATGGCGGTCTTGAGGCCGAAGCAGCGGCGCAGGCCGCGCGCAACGTTGTATTCGCCGCCGCCTTCCCAGGCCTTGAATTCGCGGGTCGTGCGGATGCGGCCCTCGCCCGGGTCGAGCCGGAGCATGATTTCGCCCAGCGCCATCAGGTCGTATTTGCATTGTGATTTGTCGCGAAGTTGAATTGGCATACTTGTTGTCTTTTGATTCCCGCCCTCGAATCAATGCGAACAGGCACGAACCAAGAGATAAGTTCAAACCATGAAAGTCAAACAATTATCCTTCGTGGACGGCTCATCGCGCATTTTTGATCCTGGTCTTTGCCCATTGGCGGGCCTGGAGCGGCGTTTTCAATTCATCCTGCAACTGCTGCTCGCGGATTTCGTTCAGCAACACGCCCATGGCCGGACCGGGCTTCATGCCGAGCTTGATTAAATCTCTTCCGGTGAGCAGGGGCGGACGGATGGCAGGCTTCTTTTTTAACTCGGCCGCCTGTTCCACTAAAAATTCATAATGCCCCAGGTCGCCGTGCGAACCGAGGCAGTCGAGCCGGTGCAGCTCCAGTTCCAGCGGAAACGTCCCGCGCAACAGCAGCCGGCGCAGCGTCGCCTTCCGCATCTGCTTCACGTCCTTGAACCGCATGTGCTGCCGCACGCACGCGACGATTTCCTCGATCTGCTTTTTTGGAAACCGCAACCGTTGCAAAATCTTTTCCGCCATCGCCGCGCCGATTTTTTCGTGCTCGTAAAAATGGATTTTGCCCGTCGCGGCATCGCGCTCCGCCGTCACGGGCTTGCCAATGTCATGCAAAATCACCGCCCATGGCAACGATTCGCTCGCACCGGGCGGCAATTTATCAAGCATCAACCGGATGTGCTCGAACACCGTGCCTTCGGGATGATAATCCGGTGATTGCTCGCACGCAATCGTCGCCGCCACTTCCGGCAGAACGTATCCCAGCAGTCCGCTGTCGCGCAGCAGCACCAAACCGCGCGCGGTTTGTGCACCTGCAAATCTGGCAGGGACGCGCTGCCGCGCCTCCGGCATTTTCTCCCTCTCCCCGCCCGAGCGGGGAGAGGGTCGGGGCGAGGGGCTTTGAATTTTCGAAACATCGGCCTCCTCACCCCGGCCCTCTCCTCCGCCGGAGGAGAGGGAGAAGTTTTCATGCGGTGGCGCAAACAGCTTGATGAGTTCGTCACGAATCCGTTCGGCGCTGATGAGCTTGATTTTCGGCGCGAGCATTTTGACGGCGGCAAAAGTCTGCGGCTCGATTTCAAAATTCAACTGGGCCGCAAACCGCACCGCGCGCAGCAGGCGCAAATGGTCTTCGGCAAAGCGCTCTTCCGGCGGGCCGATGGTGCGGATGATTTTCGCGCGCAAATCCTTTTCGCCGCCGACCCAGTCGTGAAGTTTTTTCGCAACCGGATCGTAAAACAACCCATTGACGGTGAAATCACGGCGCTGCGCGTCAGCCTCGGCGCTGGCGAAAACAATTTTCGTCGGGCGGCGACCGTCCCGGTAATCGGCCTCGGCACGAAACGTGGCGACCTGGAATTGATGTTTGGCTTCGACCACAATCATCACGCCGAATTTGCGGCCGACGGCGAGGGTGCGTTTGAAGAGTTTCTCGACCTGCTCCGGCCTGGCATCCGTGGCGATGTCGTAATCCTGCGGTTCGCGTCCAAGCAGAAAATCGCGCACGCAGCCGCCGACCCAGAACGCGCTGAAACCCACCTCCTGCAAGCGCCGGACAATGCTTGCAGCCAGCTCGCGTGAGGAATTGCCAGTCGTGGCGGTCATTTACGATTTACGATTTACGATTTACGCGGAAATTGCGAGATAACTCGTCAATTTGGTGGGGCGAGAGTCCTCTCGAGCCCTGATTCAAGGTTTCGGCTCGTCGGAGTCTCGCCCCACCGGTTTATTCGCTCCCCCAGATTTTTTTGACGTGCGCGATGCCGCGTTTGACGGCTTCGACGTGCAGCGACGGGCTCAGTTCAAACACCTTGATGTGCTCCGGTTTCACGAACCGCTTGAGCTTCGCGTAATCAATCGTGCCGGTGCCGGGCGTGGCGTGGTCGTCGTCGGGAAATTTCACGTCGTGAACGTGAAAACCGGCCAGCCGGGCGGCCAGCAACTCAAGCTGCTGCGCGTGCTGGATGAAACCGAGGTTTTCCTTGATTTGCGCGTGGCCGGTGTCGTGCCAGTAAACGATGTTCGGGCTGTCAAAGTCGCGGAAAAAATTCTCGAAGTCGCCGTCCAGCGGAATCTCCTCGAGCGCCTGGCGGTTTTCGATGCCGAGCTTGATTCCGCGTTTTTCGGCTTCGGGCAGAATTTTCCGCAGCGTTGCGTAAACACGTTCGACGAACGGTTTCTTCCTCGCCTCGCGCCGGGCGGCGGCTTCGTCGCGGAGTTTTCGGTATTGGGGCGATTCTTTCCCGCCGTTTGTCAGCAACTCGCACAGCTTGCCGGTGTAATCCTTCAACTCCAGGCTGCCCAAATGCAACACCACGACCGGCGCCTTGACGCGCCCGGCGAACTCCAGCGTCTTGAGCGTGTGCTTCACCGCCAGTTCATGTTCGCGCGGGCTCTCGGCGGAAAACTGGTAGAGATTGGGCGACGCGCGCGTGACGCCCATCGGCAGCGGACAGAAATTGTGCAGGCTGGAAATTTTGATTTCGCCCGCGTCCACGGCTTCGAGGATGCCGGGCATGAGGCCGAGGCGGGTGCCGTGGCTCAACTCGGCGTATTCAAAACCGAGGCCGCGGATTTCGTGCAGCAGGACGCGCCCGTCCGTGTGACGGTGGGAATTCCAGCAGGTGGAAAACGAATACATGCGTCAAGTCGTTAAACCGTTAAAAGGTGAATCGTTAAACCGTTAACCGGTGCAACGATCCAACGATTCAACGATTCCACGGCTTCTGTGATTACAAATCCGCGTAGCGGGCGGTAAGCATCGCGGAAAAGCGCGCGGCCTTTTCCTTGCGGCGTCGCTTTTCACTCGGCTTTTCAAAATGCCGGTGATTGCGCACGACCTTCAAGGTCCCTTCGCGGTCAACTTTTTTCTTCAGTCGCCGCAACGCGCGTTCCACTGGTTCGCCTTTTTTTAATCTTATTTCGGTCAACGCAACTCACATCCTTTCCGGGGGCGAGAAAATCCGCTCAAGGGCGGGGCTCGCAATATGGGCGCAAAGCATGGTTTTTGGGGGGACCTTTGTCAATGCGCAAAAAGCGGGCGGTGGCGGCCAGGGCGGCTGTAGCGTCGGCGCTGTGCGCCGATTGAATTGAGCCACAGGCTCAACACTACAACAAACAAGCGCAACTGCCCGCAGAAAAGCGGGCGATTGCTTTTGTCCGCCGCAAAGTTATTCTGCCGCCGTGAACAGAAGGAATGGCAAAAAACCGGCCGCCGACCCGGAACTGGAGAAGCGGATTCAGGAACTCATTCAATACAGGGGCGGCGGCCACAACGAAGCCCAGGTCGCTGACATCGTCGAGAACGCGCTCAAGCTGTTGACTGACGTGAAGGACACCGGCGACGTGCGCGTCATCCAGACCGCGCTGCGCGAATTGCGCTACGCTTTCCGGCTGTTCGCACCATATGCGCGCATCCGCAAGGTCACGATTTTTGGCTCCGCGCGGACGCAGCCGGACAAACTGGAATATCAGCAGGCCGTCGAGTTCGGGCGCAAAATTGCGCAGGCCGGTTTCATGGTCATTACCGGCGCCGGGCCAGGCATCATGCAGGCCGGACACGAGGGCGCCGGGCCGGAAAACAGCTTTGGCGTCAACATCCGCCTGCCGTGGGAGCAGGCTGCCAACCCCGTCATCGCTGAGGACAAAAAGCTTATCACCTTCAAATACTTCTTCACGCGCAAACTCATCTTCGTCCGGCACTCGGACGCGATTGTGTTGTTCCCCGGCGGGTTCGGCACGTTCGACGAAGGCTTCGAGGCGCTCACCCTGATGCAGACCGGCAAAGGCCAGCTCATGCCACTGGTCCTCGTGGACAAACCCGGAGGCAGCTTCTGGAGGACCTGGGACAAAAACATCCGCGAACAACTCGTGCGCGACAAATTGGTTTCACCTGACGACCTGAACCTTTACCACATCACCAACAGCACCGATGAAGCCGTGAAGATCATCACGCGCTTTTACCGGAATTTTCAGTCCAGCCGGTTTGTCAAGAACCTGCTCGTCATCCGGCTCAAAAACGCTCCGCCGGCCTCCACCCTCCCGAAGTTGAACAAGGACTTCGCCGACATCATCACCGGCGCGCCCATCAAAATCATCAAACCCACGCCCGAGGAACGGGAAGACAACGACAATCTGGACAAGGCGCGCATCGCGTTCGGTTTCAACCGCCGCGATTACGGCCGCCTGCGGCAGTTGATTGATATGTTGAACGGGGTGTGAGAAACAATCAGCGTGACCTGTTGTTAAATAAAATGGTACGCCAACTGCTTATTTACTGTTAGATGTCACTTCAACGCATAATTCGAATCGTTCTGATCTTCGCGCCGCTGCTGTTGTTTGCTTTAGTGCTCGCCTTGCCATACTGTTCGGCTCGGTTGAGCCTGCTCCTGAACGGATTTCCTTTCGCCCACGTTGTGCCAAAGGAGAAGCTCGACATCTTCCATTACGTGCAGATGGATAGCTTCTCATACAAAGCGGTTGTTTTCTCTGGTGGCAAAGCGGTGGGTATGATTGACCAGCGAACTGGCGCATTCGCCTGTTTTGAGCCGTTCTCCCAGCAGCCAAACTCCGTAGATGGTGGCTCTCCTATGTTGTTCAACGCATTGTTATGTATTGCTTGGTCTTCGCGCTGGTTCCTATTTCCGGTGCAGGCAATTCTTTTGCTTTTTATTTGGTTACAGCAGAGAAAGATGAGAGCCCGGTTTTGTGGATATGACATTTAACACCTAAACAGACCGCCAAATTTCCTGCACACTCGACAGCCCGCGCCCGGATTGCTAGCGTTCGGCCATGAATTTTCTGGTCACCGGCGGCGCGGGTTTCATCGGCTCGCACGTTTGCGAACGGCTCCTGCGCGATGGCCATTCCGTCTGGGCGTTCGATGACCTCAACAATCATTACGATCCGCAGCTCAAACGCCGCAACCTCCGCGAAGTCCAAGCTGTTGCCGGTGGGTGCGCCGTTCCCGCGGCGCACCGGCGGCGCGGCAGCGCCGCCGCCACCAAATCAGAACATTGCCGTCCGTTTGAATTTGTCCACGGCGACATCACTGACCGCGCCGCGCTCGACGAAGTTTTTTCCTCGGTCAAGTTCGATCAGGTCATCCACCTCGCTGCGCGCGCGGGTGTGCGGCCCAGCCTCGCCGACCCGGCGCTCTACCAGCGCGTCAACGTCGAAGGCACGGTCAACGTGCTCGAAGCCGCGCGCAAGAAAGGCGTCAAAAAAATCACCATGGCCTCGTCGTCGTCGGTCTATGGCATGAATTCCAAAACGCCGTTCAGCGAGAGCGACCCGATTTTCTCCGCCGTGTCGCCCTATGCCGCGAGCAAGCTGGCCTGCGAGGCGCTTGGCCACGTCTGGCATCACATTTACAAAATGGACGTGGCGGTGTTGCGCTTTTTCACCGTCTATGGCCCGCGCCAGCGGCCCGACCTCGTCATTTACAAATTTGCGAAGCTCATCAGCGCCGGCAAACCGATTCCGGTCTTCGGCGACGGCAGCGCCGCGCGCGATTACACGTTCATCACCGACACGCTCGACGGCATCATCGCCTGCACGCAAAAGGAATTTGGTTACGAGCTTTTCAATCTCGGCGAATCACAGACGGTGAAACTGGATTATTTGATTGAGTTGCTCGAAAAATCGCTCGGTAAAAAGGCCGTGGTTGACCGCCAGCCGGTGCAGCCCGGCGACGTGCCCATCACGTTCGCCGACATTTCCAAGGCGCGCGCCAGACTGGGTTATAACCCGCGCGTCAAAATCGAGCAAGGCATCCCGAAATTTGTGGATTGGTTTTTGAAAAGCAATGGATAAACTAGCTTCATGACTGTAGCGAACCCGTTCACACGCCCGACCTTGGGGGAAGCGCTCGACGCCTGGAAAAAGCTGCTGGCCGAGCGCCGGCTCCCGACGAACCTGCTCTGGCTTTTTGAAGAAAACCTGTGCCTGGAAAAATCGCGGGTGGCGCAAGGCAGTTTTCATTTTGCCTTTCAAACCCAATTCACCCCGCCGCCGGAGGACGCGCTGGAAACTGCGTTTGATCATTTCGCCGGAACGAAGGCGCGCATCGTTTTCTACCACGCCGGCGTCTGTCGTGGCCGGTCCCTCTGCATTTTGCTGTGTGATTCGTGGTTTGACAGCAAAGGCGAAAGCGAAGGCTTTCTGCGCCGCGACGAATGGCATATGTCGTTTCGTGCCGGTCGCGATGATGAAATCGAGGAAATCACCGACTTGAGCCGCTGGCTGCGGCGGGTCAAACACGAGCGCAGCTTTCACGACCTCGATTTTTGCATGACGCTGGCGGCGATTGAGGAAATCCGGGCCTACGGCCGTCCGCTTGCCCCCTACGAACGTTTTGCCCAGACCATGCTCAACCGCCTGCGCCGGTTTCTGGGACAGCCCGCGTGAACTACTTCGCCCTTGCCGGCGGCGCGTTGGTCGCCTTGGTCTTGAACGCGGAGCGCAACAACCAGTGGCGTTTCAAGCCCTGAACAAAATCATCGGCGTCGGCCACCGTCTTGGAAATAGCGCCCAACATGTTCGTGTTGGCCTGCACCTGCGCGTTGAGGTTGCTGGTGATGTCGGCGAGTTGCAGGAGAATCGCGGTCAAATTCGTGTCCGTGCTGCCGAGCAGCGCGTTGGCATTGGTCAAGGCGCTTTGCAATTGCTGATTGCCATTGGTGCCCAGCGCCCAAACCATCGGGCCGCCCGGCTCGCGCAGTTGGGCGCTCACCAGGGCAAAATTCGTGATCACCGGCCGCGCTTCGGCCAGTGCGGCATTGAGATTCGACGTGGCGTTCGCCGAGTTGTCCAGCACGGCGGCAAGTTTATTGGTCAAGGCCAGGAAGTTCGGCAGCGCCTGCTGCACCTGCGTGGCCATCGCCTGCAACTGGTCGGAGACCGGCGGCGCTTCCACGGCGCGCAGCCAGGCGGTGTCATCGCCGGGCGTGAATATTTTATAATGATGCACCCGACCGTCCCACGACGCCACGATGCGGTTGCGGTTGACAGTGTTGTCATAAACGTAAATGGAATTGGATTCGGGCTTCAATTCCGCGATGCGTTCCAGGTTCGTTTGCGTGAGCGTCGTATAGGCGCCAAAGGCCAGGTTGGAGTTTTCATCGAAAACATCCTGCGAAAGCTGCCACTGGCCGGGCGCGTCCGTCACCAATTGCTTCAACTCGTCAATGGTCTTCACGGAAACCGGCTGCGTGACAACGATCGCATAGCCATTCGTGCCGCGCGTGACCTCAAGCTGACGCTGGTTGAGAAATCCGGCGGCGTTGATTTTCACATACGACCCGCCGGTCCAGATGTAGCGGAAATAATCGTCCCGGATTTCAAATTCCACCCGGACATTGTGACGGTCGCGCGGCGGCATCGGATGGACTGCAGCGATTTGCCCGACTTGAAAACCCATCATGTAAACCGGATCGCCCACGGCCAAACCAGCCGAGCTTTGAACGTAAGTAAAAAATGGCGCCTTCATGACGAACCAGCCCTTCCGCTCCGCCGTGTGGTAAACGTAGTAGCCGAAGCCGAACAGCAGCAGCGCCGTCGCCAGAAACACAAACCAGCCCACCGCGCGCTCCATGCGGCTCAGGCGTGTGCGCAGTTGCGGGGTCAGGTCTTGCAGTGCCATGATTTTTTAAATTGTTGTCTCCAGCGGGACAGCCAGCAATTCTTTTACGACGGGGTCGCCGGCCGATTCCACATCATTCCAGGAACCGAGCGGGAAAAATTTCTTGTCGTGCAACAGCGCAAACTTTCGCTGCGCGCCCTGCCAGGGCCGCAAATCGTCCGTGGTTGCGACCAGCGTCATCGGCGTGCCGCCGTGCCATTCGTGTCCGCGCCAGAGCCGGTTGAGAAAGCGCAGCCACCATTGCAGGTGCCGCCCGCCGAGCCGGCCCAGCGGGTTGTCCAGCAACAGCACTTCCGGCTGGAGGACGAGCGCCCGCGCCAGTGCCGCGCGCTGGAGCCAGTTGTCGCTGATGTTCGGCGGCGTGATGTCAGCCAGCGGTGTCAATTCCATCAACTCCAGCAGCGTCTGCGTTTCCTGCGCCGCCGCGGCGGGCGGCAAATCACGATGATATTGCAGCGGCAGCGCCACATTTTCCCGGATCGTCAGATGATTAAATAATTGCCCGCCCTCGAAGACAAACCCCACGCGCAGCCGCTCCGCCAGTTCCGCCTCGCCGAATGACCGCGTTTCCATCCCGAAAAGTTTGTAACTGCCCGTCACCGGTGTCATCAACCCGGCGGTCATCTTCAAAAAATCGCTTTTGCCCGAATGTTGCTGCCCGGCAATGACCCAGAATTCACCCGCCGCCACCGACCAGTTCACGTTTTCCAGCACGATGAAACTGAGGTCGCGCATTGTCGCGACGCTGACGCCGCGCATTTCGATGGCCGCGATGTTTTGTTTTTCGCTCATGTCAGCAGGTAAAGCACGATGAACAGCGCATCAATCAGAACGCACACGATGACGCCCTGCGTCACCGCGCGCACCGTTACGCGCGAGACGTCCTCCAGCCGCAACGGTTGCGCCAGCCCATGATAGCACGTCACGATGGCGATGAAAAATCCGAAGGCGACCGTTTTCAGCGCCAGCAATGCGAAATCCAGCCAGCCCAGCGCCTCGGCCAGTTGTTTGAAATAGTCTCCCGGTGTCAATGGTACATCCTGCAAAAACGCCCATAAATATCCGCTCCCGAGCGCGCCGAGGATTAAATACACCGTCAACGCGAAAACGCCGACGGTCACTCCGATGACGCGCGGCACAATCAGGTAATGAACCGGGTCAATGCCCAGCGCTTCCAGCGCCTCGACCTCACCCATCGCCCGCGCCGTGCCGAGTTCGATCACGTGCGCCGTCCCCACGCGCGCCAGCACCAGCACTGCGGTCAGCAACGGTCCCAGCTCGCGCACCACCACAATCACCATCGTCGAGCCGAGATAATCGGTTGCCCCGACCCGCGCCAAAACCGAGACCGTCTGGCCGATGACCAGAAATCCCAGCGCCAGCGCCACGAACAAAAACATTGGGAGCAGCGCCACACCTGCTCTGGCGATTTCCTGCTGGATGCGTGGACGAATCACGTTCCGCGCCACACCGGATTTTCTCAAGATGACGCCGAGCGTGATGAGCGCAAACGCGCCCAACCCTTGCACCGTCAGGAGAAACAGGAACAATTTCCGGCCCAGAAAATCCGTGTAAGATTTGGGCAGTGCCATGCGGCGAAACACCTGCGTGTTTGTCAATTCAAACGCTTTGGCAAGATTTCCGCGCACCGGGGCAGCGTAGGACTTGTGCCCGCCCTTGGTCAAAAAGGTTTTTCCGTTCGGTTCCGCCTTTAGGCGGCAGACCCAAACCGCCTGAAGGCGGAACTCCAAACCTCAGCCCACGAAAAACTGTCCTTGCTCGCGCCGGTTTTGAGACACCGCGTGAAATTCGCGCGCCCCTTGCGTGGTCCGGG
>Ga0074044_10005718_pt1 | contig 10067 bp, 11 predicted proteins | sample BogForMeECP23OM1_FD_94443 | JGI IMG/M metagenome (GOLD analysis project Ga0074044, IMG submission 94443) | Bog forest soil microbial communities from Calvert Island, British Columbia, Canada - Bog Forest MetaG ECP23OM1 | ecosystem: Environmental > Terrestrial > Soil > Wetlands ...
AAGGCCCGCCGCACGCAGCGCGTCACACAGTGATACCAGCGGGTCACGGAAGGATCAACCAGATGGGCACGCGCAATCGTCATGGGCGGATCTCCTGGGATGATCCGCACAATCTACCGAATCCAACCCGCTGAGTCAATGCTGCTTTGCATGTCCTTGATCTCTCATGTCCCTGAGGCTCCTTCCCCTCACGAACGGTCGATGTCAGTGATGTCCCTTTTTCCCTTCCCCTGTCCCTTTTTCCCTCCCCCGGTAGAAACTTCGTCCGATCCTGGAGATCCTTTGGGATACAATCGGTGGCGGTTCTATCTTCTTGAAAACGTGCTCAACTCGCGTGATCCACACAGAGAGACTCGATGATGGCCAGATCGGCTTCGATTCGTTCGGCCAGGAGGCGAGCTCCCGGGTCCTTATGGAAGGTAAGGTGGTTCCCTTCCAGGAACCGCACATCCACATCCTGCTGGACAAAGCGTCCCCAACCCTTGTCAAGCCTGGTGGCCCGGAAACGGGGGGGCTCGCCACGGACCCGATAGAGGAGCACGCGGCCTGGATATATACTGGGCCGGTACCGCATCTCGGCCCGAAGATTGACTGCGATGAGTCGTGAAAGAGGTGTTGGCAGCGCGGCTGCCTGCGTGATCTCGGAAGAGATGATCGAACCTCTCGTCGCCAGCCCAAGAAGTCGGGACAGATTCTCTTTCCAGACGCGGAGAAAGGTCGAGACGCTGAGCGCGATCGTGGCGGCGTGTTCCTTCCGCCCGGCTGACCGGAAGAAGCCAGCCATGGCCCAGCGAACAAACTTGTAAGCGACGGAGGCCGTGTAGGCAGGGTTCAACCAAGGTCGAATGAACTCTCTCGGGGCGTCCTTGTCCAGGATCGCCAGGTAATCCACCCGCTCCCCGACGGCATGGAGCTGCAGCGCCACCTCGAAGGCAATCGTTCCCCCAAACGAGTAGCCTACAACCAGGTAAGGCCCCTTCGGCTGTACGGAGCGAAGCATTTCCAGGTAGTGCATGGCCAATGGCTCGATGCCGTCGATAGGCTCGCTCACCCCGTCCTGGCCAGGCGACCGGAACGAATAGATCGGCCGTCCTGCGTTGAAGTGGGACGCCAAATGGATCAGTTCCTCGGGACAACCACCGATCCCCGGCAGTATAAACAGCGGTCGCCCTGAGCCTTCGCGGAGCTGCACCGTGAGCGACTCCTGCCGCGGGGGAGCCTCCCCGACCAGGAGGCAGGCCAGTTGTCGGATCGATCCGCCTCGGAGCAGGATCGATGGACTGATCGATTTGCCGAATTCTTTCTCGATACGAACGAGGAGGACGGTCACGATCAAGGAATCGCCGCCCAGCTTGATGAAATCGTCCTCAACTCCGATCGGTGTAACGCCCAGAACCTCCTCCCAGACAGACCGGAGCCGACGTTCGCAGTCGCTGGAAGGCTCAATGACGGTGAGGCCGACGTCGTGGCACGACCTCTCGGGGGCCGGTAACGTGGAACGGTCGACCTTCCCCGTGATCGAGAGCGGCAGCGCGTCCAGAACCATGACCACCGCGGGGATCATGGGCTCGGGCAGCGTCTTCCTCAGAAAATCCTGGAACTGGGTCAAGGAGGGCGCCGGCCGATCACGGTCGGTCACGACGTAGGAGACGAGCTGTCGGACACCTGCTGAATCTTCCCTTGCCACGGCAACCGCCTCGCGCACCGCCGGGTGCCGCAATAGCACTGCTTCGATCTCGCCGAGTTCGATCCGGTGGCCTCGGATCTTGACTTGATGATCTACACGGCCCATGTATTCGAGTTCGCCGTCCCGCCTTCGCCGGCACAGGTCTCCTGTGCGGTAAAGCCTGGCGCCGGGCTCCGGACCAAACGGGTCGCCGATAAATTTCCGAGCGGTCAATTCCGGCTGGTTCAGATAGCCGCGAGCGACCCCGGCGCCGCCAATATAAAGTTCGCCCACGGCTTCATCGGGTAACGGATTCAAGTTGTCATCAAGAACATACAGTTGTGTATTGTCGATCGGCCTGCCGATAGGGATTACCCCATTGGCAGGCCAGCCGCTCGGGACCCGATAGACGCAACAGCCCACAACCGTTTCTGTCGGGCCATATTCGTTGAACAAGAGCGTGTCCGGCGCGTGTTTCTGCCAGAAGGCGATGTGCTCCGCCGTCAATTGTTCTCCGCCGATCACGAACGCCCGAGTCCGTCCTGCGGCGTCATGCGGGGCGAGTTGACGGCCGAGCAGTTGAAGGTGTGCCGGCGTAATCTTCACAAGACTGTACCCGGAATTATCCCTCAGGGCCGCGGCGAGTTGGTCGACACCGAGATCCTCATCCAGTAGGTCAACCCGGCGTCCGACCAGCAGAGGCGCAAACAGGCTCGTTACCGTGAGATCAAACGAGACCGACGAGTGCACCGGCGCGCCTTGACCGGAAGCCACATCATATGCATTAATGCACCAACGTAAGTAATTGGACAATCCTCTGTGAAGGATCATGGCCCCTTTGGGGCGGCCGGTGGAGCCGGATGTAAAGATCACGTAAGCCAGGTCGTCAGGCGTTGCGCCGCTTGTTGGGTTCGTATCCGGTTGACGCTCGATAACCGGCCGGTCGGTATCCAGATAGGTCGTGCAAATGGAGTGCTCAGGGAGCCTAGTCCGAATCTCTTCAGAAGTTACGAGGACCGAAACCTGCGAGTCGGCCAGCATGAAAGAAAGCCGGTCGCGCGGATAGACAGGGTCAAGGGGAACGTAAGCCCCGCCGGCTTTCAGAACCCCCAGCATACCGGCTACCAGATCAAGCGAGCGTGGCAAGCACAACCCCACCAGGCACTCCGGCCGCACGCCGAGTGTTCGAAGGTAGTTCGCCACCTGATTGCTTCGCCGGTTCAGCTCACGGTAATTCCAGCAGCCCTCCCGTGCCCGAATTGCAATCGCGCCGGGAGACCTCTCGACCTGGGCCTCGAAGAGTTGGTGAGTGCAAAAATTCATCATACGGCGGAGGGGATATGATATCGACCCAGAAGTTGCCACGCCCAAGGCGATCGGCCTTCTGAATGGCCTCACCCGATTCTATGAATCTGGATCTTTGATTAAAAGAGCAATCTTATCACAAGTTCACAAAAATCTCGAATGGGGACAGGCTAAAAAGAGCCGCGTGCGCTGTTCGTAAGTCCTTTGTTCTTCGCGGCCGCGAGGGGGTCCCGAAAAGCTCTTACTCCAGGCATCCTCCGTTTTCCTTGGGTTTTTCATCGCTTTACATCGCAAAGCCATGGGCTTCGCGGGGTCAGACCCCAGGGGACACGGATGATCCTGGCCTCGCCGCACGGCCATCGCCATGACGGAGCTTTCCGGGAACGAAGAACACCTCCAATCCAGGCAGACCCAGGCGCCATTCTGATGTCTGGTTAGTGGGGCAAGCGTGTCGTGGACGTTCTCCTCGGGCCGAGGTGTCTCACTGGTTCCTTCCCGGGGGGCGAATCCGTCCAACAGTTCTGTGTTCAAGAGCCCATTGGCGACTGATTCCGCGCTCGCCCTGGCATGATCTGGCTGAGCAAGAGTGCCAGAAATGCCTCGGTCGCCTCGATGTTTGGCCCATGACCGACACCGGGCATCACGACCAGCCGGGCGTCGAGAGCCTCTGTGGCCCGGTCCACAATCTGGGCATTGCTACTGCGTGAATTCCTGGCCGTACTTCTCATAGTGGGCCTCTATCGATCTATGCGGCGCAGCATTATGTTTTCCTAGTGTGCATCACATTTATCAGAATATTTGTATATTCGAGTCTCTATCAACAAAGTACTTGATTTTCGTGTTCGCGACTCTTTACAATTGAGCTGTAGGGGTGCCGGCGACGGCCACGGCGATCCTGGCGAGGGCAGTCCTGTCATGGGGGATTTTGCATGCCAGGTTTTCGTGCCCTCTCTTGAAGGTCCGACGACCGGACACAGGGATGTCTTCCGCCCCCCGGGAGAAGTCCCTTCCGCCGTAATGGTTGCTGCACCCATGGCCCTGGAGAGGGCCTTTTTCGCCAGACGTCGGCCCCAGGCCAGGAAATGGCTGCCGCGTCGCGGGTTGTTACCGAGAATCTTCGAACCGGAATAACGGGTAGCAGTTTCCGAGGGAGGGTGCCATGTACTCGAGAGAACAGGCATTCCGAATCGCCGAAGCATTGATCCGGACCAGCGAATATCCCTATTCGAGACGGCCCGAGGCGCCGCCTCCGCCCTCCTTCACCATCGCCCTGAGCCGCGAGGCCGGCTCGGGCGGCAAGCTTGTCGCGCACGAGGTTGGGAGGCGACTTAACTGGCCGGTCTACGACCACGAACTCCTGGATCATCTCGCAAAGGAATTGCACGTGGACGTGGATCAGTTGGAGAGCGTCGACGAACGACGGAGTAGCTGGCCCGTGGAATGCGTGGAAGCTCTCGCCGCCGCGTCGACCGTCACCGAGGTGACCTATTTTCGCCGCCTCCTCAAGCTGTTCTTGGCCCTGGGGGCCCGGGGCCAATGCATCATCCTCGGCCGGGGCGCGATGATCGCCTTGCCGGTCGATACCACCCTCCGCGTGCGCGTGGTGGCATCGCGCGAGGATCGGGTCGCGTTGATCGGCCGGGAGCGCGGCCTCAATCCGACCGAGGCGGCCCGCTACGTGGAGTCCACGGACCGTGAGCGGAGTCGCTTCATCAGGCAACATTTCCGCAAGGATCTCACCGATCCTCTGCTCTACGACCTGGCCCTGAACGCCTCGCGGTTGTCCGTGGAGGAGTGCGCAGGCACCGTCATCGAAGCCCTGCTTCGCCTGCAAGCCCGCAACGCTTCGGTGAAACAGGGGCTCGTGCCGTCTCGAGAGTCGGGGGTTGAGCGACAACTCGATCGGCCCTCGACCTTACCGTAACAGTCATCAATAACAGGAGTTAGGTGCCGCTGGAGCGGGCGTTTGTGAGCCATTCCCGTGGCCGTTACCGATCCGGAGTGGGGTCAGCAACGCTAACCGGTGATCCCGAAGGGAGGTCGCCAACGGAGCCCCGACCGGAAACCCAAACCGTCGGGATGCTCTCGGCGCGAGCGGAAGAAATCCCGCCTCCTGGAGGTCCAGGAGAACAAGTGAGTCGTCCCGAGGCGATCCTGGGGAGGGGGGCGAGCCCGGCATGTGTGGTTCCTGCCACCTCGCCCTTGGGCCGCCACCCATATGTGAGACCGGGGGGATGCCATGACGATGGGACAGGAGTTCATCCTCTTCGCCGGCACGGCGAATCCCGCCTTGGCAGCGGCGATCGCGGCCGAGCTCGGGATCCAACTGGGTGCCAGCACCGTCGAGCGGTTCCCCGACGGCGAACTGGCGGTTCGGCTCGATGAGCCCGTGCGCCGCCGTGAAGTCTTCGTCGTGCAGCCGACCGCGCCGCCGGTAGATGATCACCTCTTCGAGCTGCTGACTTTCGCGGACGCGTGCCGCCGCTCTGCCGCCACCCGGATCACGGCCGTCGTGCCCTACTTCGGCTATGCCCGATCGGACAAGCGGCACGCCCGTCGCGAGCCCATCACCGCCAGCCTCGTTGCCCGGCTGATGGAGGCAGCAGGCGTCGACCATGTCATCACGCTCGACCTGCACGCGGCCCAGATCGAGGGCTTCTTCCACATCCCCGTCGACAGCCTGACGGCGGTGCCAACACTTTGCCGGGCGCTGAGGGAACGGCTGCCAGCCGAGGTGGTGGTCGTCTCGCCCGATACCGGGCGGGTCCCTATGGCCACCGAATATGCCCATCGGCTCGGCACCTCGGTCGTCGTCCTGCATAAGCGGCGTGCCAGCGGCACCGAGACAGAGGTGACCCACGTCGTCGGCGAGGTACGCGATCGGCCCTGCCTGATCATCGACGACATGATCTCGACCGGTGGGACGATCGCGCGGGCCGTCGTGGCCCTGCTCGCAGCCGGCGCCCGCCCCGAGGTCGTCATTGCCGCCAGCCACGGACTCTTCGTGGGTGGGGCTCGGACCAAGCTGAACCACGAAGCCATCCGGGATGTATTCGTCACCGATTCGGTGGCATTGGATGATCCATCGTGGCCGCATCTGCACGTTGTCTCAGTCGCGCCGCTGATTGCGGGAGCGATCCGTCGGCTTCTCGGCGACCAATCGCTCGGGGACCTGTATTGAAGGAGATCGGGCGACGCGTGACGCAAGCTGCCAGTGATGGGAGTCTGGACAATGACCAACGGGCAAGAACATGAGACGAAGGCCTTTGAAGGAGTATCGAGACGTGAGAGCGGCCTGCCGGGCGGCGGGCAGGGGCGGATCGACGAGGTGGGGTTGTCCGGCGTCTACCCCGGGTCCGGGCCTTGGCCCACCGGAGCGGTAGAAATCCGGTCCCCGGCCTCGTTCGTCCACGGCCAGACGGACGCCGAAGGCCGCCAGGTCGAGGGGGGCTCCGAATTGATCTACTTTCAGGGCCGGACCCTGCTCGGCGGTCCGACACCGCCCCCGAGTGGCCCCGCCGAGGGCCAGTCGAAAACCAAGGAGTGAAATGGAGTGAAGGAGAGCGACATAGTCGCCAGATAGATGACGCAGCTCGGGAGTCATCGAGACATGATTCGGAGTGCGTCGAAAAGCCCTCTCAGGACGGATGGGTTCCGGAGCCCGATAAGTCCCCCGGCCTGATGATGACCCGCTGACACGTGGTTTGTTCACGTGCCCCGAACAGAGTGGTGGTAAGAGAGAATGGTCGGCACGGGGCGCATGTCGGCGACCGCATCCCCCGCTCCGACAGAAACATCTCAAGACTGAGGAGGATGACGTGGCGACGAGGCACCTGAAGACCCGCCCCGAATGGGAGGGGGCCCTGCGGAGCGGGCTCAAGACGGTCGATGCCCGCCTGGTGGCCGATGACATCGCCGGGCTCGAGGTCGGCGACATCGTGCGGTATCCCGGCGCCGAGGTGAGGGTCCGGCATATCCGATTTTACCCAGGCTTCGGGGACTTGTTGGCCTATGAGGATTGGTCCCGGATCGCGCCCGAGGCATCCAGCCGCGAGGAGGTGCGGATGCTACTGCAAGAAGGGCACGAGGCGACGGTCCGCGCTACCGGCGCGGTGGCTATCGAAGTGGAACGCATCGATCACTGCAAGTGAAGAGGGCCCTGATTCCATGATCCTGTCACACCGAGGCGGACTACCCACCGCCCCGGGCAGCAACATCCTGGAGGGAGGACCATCATGTTCCGCGACCGCTCGGATGCCGCCCACCTGCTGGTGCAGCGGCTCAAGGGCTGCCCATTCCACGACCCAGTTGTCCTGGCGATCCCCCGAGGCGGAGTGGTGATTGGCGCTGTACTGGCGCGCGAGCTGGGGGCCGAGCTCGATGTCGTGCTCTCGCGCAAGCTCCGCGCCCCGTTCCAGCCCGAACTGGCTGTCGGCGCCGTTGCCGAGGACGGTCAGGTCTACCTCGAATCCCGCGCCCGGGAGGCCCTCGAGCTGACGGACGAGTACCTCTCCGAAGAGCAGCGCTATCAGCTCGGGGAGATCGAACGGCGCAAGCGACTTTTCCGCGCAGTGCGTTCCCGTGCACCGGTCATGGACCGGTCGGTGATCGTTACCGACGACGGGATCGCCACGGGCTCGACGATGATCGCCGCGCTGCAAACGGTTAAGGCGCAGAAGCCGCACGAGCTGATCGTCGCCGTGCCCGTGGCCCCGTTCGGTCGGCTTGCGGACATCCGCCGCCGCTGCGATGACGTCGTCTGCGTGCTCACTCCGTTCGACTTCTGGGCCATCGGCGAATTCTACGAGGACTTTCCACAGATCGAGGATGCCGAGGTTGTCAGCCTCCTCAGTGAGAGTATGGCGTCGCGCCGAACCGAGGACGTCGCTTCGCCGACGATCCTGCGAAGATAATCCCTGTCTTTTCGAGGGGAACACCATGGCTGCACTCACAAGGGAACACATCCAGGTATTGCTGGACCATCCCGGGGGCCGCGGGATGGTCATCAGCTGCTACGCCGATACCTCCGTGTCGGAGGGTTTCCAGGCCCACTGGCTTCAGCCGTTCAAGACCGAGGCCAGCCGGATCAGGCAACTCCTGGCGGAGGACCACCAGGCGCGCATGGAATTCGAGCGCGACTTGGAGGCGATCCGCCAGGCGCTGGAGTCCCCCGAGGCCAGGCAAGCCCGCGGCGTGGCCATCTTCAGCGCCGCGGCCCGTGATTTCTTCCTGGCCCTGCCCTCGGAAGTAACTTTTGAGAACCGACTCGTGGTCGATGACGAGCCCTATGTGGTGCCGCTGGTCGAGGCCTACCTGCGGGAACAGGGCTACCTAGTGATCTTGGCCGACTCACATCGCGCAGCTTTGTACGGGGCGGGACCTGGTGGATCACGACTCCTGGACGCGATCGATGAGTTCGTTCCGAGGAAGCAGCACTCGGCGGGCGAGCGCTGGGGGAAACAGCAGGCGACCATCGAGCGGCATCGCAAGGACCACATCCTCCATTTCCACAAGGAGCTGGCCAGGCGGGTGGAGCAGGCGTGGGACGAGCATCCCTACCTGGGGATGATTCTCCTGGGCCAGCGCGAGCTCCTAGAGCAGTTCCGATCGCTGCTGCCGCAACGTCTTGCGAACCGGGTCGTCCACGAGGCGCCGCACGCCTGGACGGAGGGGCACGCCGAGATCGACGCGAAGGTCCGGGCCGTGCTCGTCGCGGCACAGGCGGCGCAGGAGCGGAGCATCCTGGACCAACTGAAGAGTCGCTGCGCGGAGGGCTGCGCCGTGGCCACCGGGCCGCGGGAGGTGATCGAGGCGCTCCGGAACGGCCAGGTCAAGGAGCTGATCATCGGGCCGGACCCGGGTGCCATCGCGTCCCGCTGTGACGGTTGCCGCTCCCTCTTCGCCACCAAGCGGGGGACATGCCCCTACTGCGGCGCGCCGTGCCGAGCCTGCAATCTCTGGCAGGAAATCCTGGCCCTGGCGATGGGACACGGCGTGTGGGTCAATCTGGTCAAGACCTCCGCCGAGTTGGCCCCCCACGGCGGCATTGCGGCCCTCCTGGCCCGCGCCCAGCCGCAGTGGGTGCCAACCACGCCCATCACCAGCGAGGGGGAGGGAGTGGGATGAAGCCCGAGGACATGCTTCTCCGCCGTCCCTCGCCCGGAGATCATCCCAAGCGGTACGCGATGTCAGGGAAGATTCGGGATGTGAAGCACATCCTTCGCCCGGGGCTTCGCTCGCTCTGGTCTGCGCGCGAAGAAGATCATGGCATACAAGCATATGATGGCATACAAGCATATGGTGGTTAACTCCGCAGCGCGAGGAGATGATCCCCCATGAGGCACCTCTTCCAGGACATGGATCGGCTCACCGATGCGCTCAACTCACTCAGGGCCCGGGTCGAGAAGGTGGTTCGCTACCCGGCGAGAAGAAGCCGATCAACGGGGGCAGTCGGCTGCATCGCTCGGTCGTGATGCAGGGCGTTGCCGGACCTTGTGATGTAGGAGGTCGGGATGATCAGGTTACTTGATGAGAACCGGGATGAGATCCCCTTGTCTCTGCCGGAGACCCATGGAGGGATGCCGGTGGTCGAGGCCCTGGCCCATCGCCGCTCGCACCGTGAGTTCGCGGCCCGAAGGCCGTCGGCCGCGCAAGTCGCCCAACTGTGCTGGGCCGCCCAGGGGATCACGGAGGGCGAGCAGGATCTCCGCACCGCCCCCTCAGCCGGTGCCCTGTTCCCGATCACGATCTTCGTGATCGACCACTCTGGTGTGTACCAATACGAACCGCGACAGCATCGATTGCACCGCGTTCACGCCGGGGATGTTCGTGCCAAGTTACAGGCGGCGGCGATTGATCAATCTTGCGTTGGTTCTGCACCCCTCTGCTTGGTCGTTGCTTTCGACTGTGCTCGCTCAGCGTCCAAATACGGGCGACAGGCAGAACGCTACTGCCTACTTGAGGCTGGTCATGTAGCCGAGTAGGGAAGGGGCGCCCGGCGGGCTCAAGCGAGCTTCGGGTTTCCCCTTCCCCCTCTAAAATTCCGTACGGCGGGTTTTCCCCAGTACGGCTTCAAATGGACCGTCAATGGCGACCT
>Ga0074044_10005719_pt1 | contig 10067 bp, 4 predicted proteins | sample BogForMeECP23OM1_FD_94443 | JGI IMG/M metagenome (GOLD analysis project Ga0074044, IMG submission 94443) | Bog forest soil microbial communities from Calvert Island, British Columbia, Canada - Bog Forest MetaG ECP23OM1 | ecosystem: Environmental > Terrestrial > Soil > Wetlands ...
CCCTGAGCAATGTGATGTTCATTCATGGTTACGACGCCAACAGCCGCCTGACTAACCGCTGGACGCCGGCCAAGGGGACAACCACGTACCGTTACGACGCCGTCGGCAACCTGACCAATATCGTGCACCCGGTCAGCGCCAACATTTCCTTGGCGTATGATGGGTTGAATCGGCCGACGACGATGGTTGACGGCGTGGGCACCACGACGTATGGTTACGATGCTGTGGGCCAGCTCTTGAGCGAGGACGGCCCGTGGGCGGACGATACGGTGAGCTACACGTATAATAACCGGTTGCGCTCCAGCGTGAGCGTCTTGGCGCCGAATGCCTCGGCTTGGACTGAGAGCTACGGCTACGATGCGGCCAAGCGGCTGACGACGGCGGCTTCGCCCGCAGGGAGCTTTGGCTACACGTATGATCCGGCGCGCCACCTGCAAGTCGCCCAGCTCACGCTCCCCAACGGCGCCAACATCACCAACACCTACGACAACGTCGCCCGCCTCCTGAGCACCGTGCTCAAAAGCTCAGGTCAATCCACCATCAACTCCCATTCCTATCAACTGAACCAAGCGAGCCAGCGCACGCAGCAGGTCTTTACCGCCGGCAACTACGTCAACTACACGTATGACAAGATGGGTCAGTTGCAATCTGCCACCGGCAAGGAATCGGGCGGCAGCACCAACCGGTTGCAAGAGCAACTCGGGTATGCCTATGACGGTGCCGGCAACCTGAATTACCGGACCAATAATGCCCTGGTGCAGACCTACGGGGTGAACTCTTTGAATGAATTAAGTGCGGTAACACGCAGCGGAACTTTTACGGTGGCCGGCACGACCACCAGCCCGGCGACCAATGTGACGGTCAACGGCCAGACTGCGGCCCTTTACGGTGATGCCACCTTCGCGGCCGCCGGCTTCACGCCCGCGAACGGCACCAACACGTTCACTGCGATTGCCAAGGACAGTTACGGGCGAGTGGACACAAACGTTTCCGTCTCGTATCTGCCGTCCCCGGTCTCCTACACGTACGACTCGAACGGCAACCTGACCAGTGATGGCAGCCGCTGCTTTGCCTACGACGACGAGAACCAGTTGACGAGCGTGTGGGTGACGAACGCCTGGCGCTCGGATTTCGTTTATGACGGCACCATGCGGCGCCGCATCCGGACTGAATATACCTGGAACGGAAGCACGTGGCTCACAAACCTGGTGGTACGTTACGTGTACGATGGCAATCTGGTCATCCAGGAGCGCGACGGCAACAACCTGCCACAGGCTACGTACACTCGCGGCAGCGATCTGAGCGGCAGCCTGGCGGGGGCTGGCGGCATCGGGGGTCTCCTTGCCCGGAGTTCCAACCCACAGCTCCTGTCTTCCAGCTCTGCCGGTTCCGCCCACGCGTACTACCACGCTGACGCCAACGGGAACATCACCTGCCTCATCAATGCGAACCAGGCGCTGGTCGCCAAATATCTGTACGACCCCTATGGGAACATCCTCAGCCAGAGCGGCTCGCTGGCCGGTGTCAACCTTTACCTGTTCTCCAGCACGGAATTCCATGCAAACTCCGGCCTGCTTTACAACCTCTACCGCTTCTATGATCCGAATTTGCAGAGGTGGCTAAATCAAGATCCCTTGGGAAGTGTTGCGAGTATAGAGGACGTTTACAAGACGTTTGGCTTGCTACAGCCGCCAAGGCGCATCGGTTCTCCAAGTACCGTGCTGCCGTTCGAGAAATGGATTGGCCCAAATCTCTGTGATTATGTGGGCAACGATCCTATAAACGCCATTGATCCGCTTGGATTGTGGACATTTCAATTCGGCTTCACATTTGCCTTAAACTGGGGATGGGGAAATTTCTTTGTCTCCGCTGGAATTACTGGCGATACGCAAGGGAATATCAATACGTACACTACCGGTGGCGCAGGTGCCGCCTTAGAAGCCGCTATCCAGGCAGGAGTAACTGTTCAAGTGTCGAATGGTAAATGTAACAACGATTTGAGTGGAATGTTCGGTTATGGAAGTCTTGGTGGAGGCTTTGGACCAGACGGTTCCTTAGATGCATTTTGGGGAAATAGTCCCGATGGCAAAGTTATTGGCGTAGGTGGAACGTTTGGCGTTGGGGCGGGCGCAGGCGCAAATGGCGGAATATCTGGCACTACAATAAGACCTTTATGGCCATGGAAAAAAGGATAATCATAAAAACGATAGTCATCTCGCTTATTGGCGGTTTTGTAGCATGGGTGCTTTTTTTCTGTTGTATCCACCTTTCTTATGCTTCGAATTTGGCAGAAGTGCCGGATGGGAAAAGCGGACACATTTATCGGATGGTAGTTAATCATGGCTTTGTTCGTTACGGAACCGAGCGAGAACTGCACGCCCTTAGATGGGCAGAAAACTCTCAAATAATTGCCATAGCGTTTCTTGTGGTTGCCATCATATTGGGAGTGAAATACGATGTTTTCAAAAAAGGGCCGTTGAAGTGAGCGGTTTCGACAATTGATATAATATCACTCTTGTCCAAATTAGCATTTTGGCGGCGCTAAATGGACGGCAACCAATAGCACGGCTGATGCCGCCTATTTTCAATTGGCGCGCGAGGCGGCTTCTTGGAGTTCGCGGCCTTGCAACAAAGGCAGGTGCGCCGTCTCATGTATTCATCCGAACGCCTCAAGACACGGGCCACCACACGACTCGAGGGCCGCGCCTGGCCTTCGAGTTGTTCTTCAAGAACGAGTTGGGCGAAACCGTGCAGCCAGAGGAGGTAAACGAGTTTGCCGACATTTCATTCATGCACGCCGGGTGTAATTGGTTCCACAGCCATCCCATAGGCTGACGGGGGTTTGGACAACAAGAGCGTTGGCTTTTGTCTGGCTCCGTGCCACAAGGCACGGGTATGAAAAAGAAAAGCCAAAAGCAAAAGCCAACGAAGAGTAAGTTCTCTGTCCTGCGTCAGCTTTGCAACTTCATTCCCAATCATCTGGTTCCTCAACTGGCCCGAGAGACTGGCGTGGAGCAAGACGCGCGCACTTACACGCCCTGGAGCCATGTGCTCACGCTGGTCTTCGCGCAGTTGACTCATAGTCTGGGGCTCAACGACGTTTGCGATGCTCTGGCCCTGCACTCTGGACCCATCTGGGTGATCCGTGGAGCTACCGCGCCCAAGCGCAACACGCTTTCCAATGCCAATCGCAAGCGTGACTCCCTCATGGCTGAGAAACTGTTTTGGCGGACTTTGGAGCACTTGCACAATCTGTGTCCGGGCTTTGGTCGTGGGCGGCGGCCACGGTTTGCCTTCCGTTTCAAGCGGGTGATCCACCTGGTTGATTCGACCACCATTCAACTGGTGGCCAACTGCATGGACTGGGCCAAGCATCGGCGGCGCAAGGCGGCGGCCAAATGTCATCTGCGGCTCAACCTGCAAAGTTTTCTGCCCCGCTTTGCTATCGTGGACACGGCGCGCCACAGCGACGCCAAGAAGGCTTGGGAGCTGTGCGCGGGCCTGCGGGCCGGGGAGATCGTGATTTTCGACAAAGCCTACCTGGATTTGCTCCACCTCTTCGAGTTGTTCCAACGCGGGGTATCTTGGGTGACGCGAGTGAAGGAGGGTATGCAGTTCCGCGTGGTCCGGCGGTATCAGCGGGGGCGCATCGGTAATATTCTGCGCGACGACGTGGTGCAGATGAAATCCTCGGCTTCGCGTCGGCTCTGTCCGGCGTGGGTGCGGCGGGTAGTGGCGCTAGTCGAGGTGGATGGGAAATGGCGCGAGATGGAGTTTCTGTCGGATAACCTGGAATGGAGTGCGCAGACGATTGTGGATCTGTATCGGTGCCGGTGGGAGATCGAAGTATTCTTCAAAGAGATCAAGCAGACCCTCCAATTGGCCGATTTCCTGGGACACAATGCGAATGCGGTGCGCTGGCAGGTATGGACGGCCCTCTTGACCTATGTGCTCCTGCGCTTCTGCGCTTGGATAAGTAAGTGGGGCCATAGCTTCACTCGACTCTTTACGTTGTTGCGCTCGGCTTTGTGGTTAAAACTGGACCTGCGCGGCTTCTTGGAATCCTATGGGACAGCGGGAGGCAGCTTCCGGTTTCTGGGGACGCCGGAACAAGCCTATTTGCCCGGAATCCCATGATGCTATGGGACAGCCGAAAGCCAAAATGGAACCAAGCGCTCGCTAAAACCCTTAACATCGTTTTCTGGCTTCCCCCTGTTTTCCTTAAGAAAATGACGGGTTCAGGGGCGCTTGATGCCTGCTACCGTGACGCCATTGAATTGGTTCACACCCTGGTGCGCCTATTTGCTAAGCACGACAAACCAGAATGCGTACTTCTTTTGCAATGGCCGGGGGAGCTGGCTGTCCATCACCAACTCCGGGGCCCCATCATACGTCGAGCAGATGACCCTCACGAATGCGGCTGGGGCGCTGCAGATCCAATACCCCTCCGGGATGGTCGATACGTTCAGCCAGTCCTCCTGGTCCGGCCGGTATTTCCGCGCCACGCGGCAGGACCCCTCTGGCAACCTAACGACCTTCAATTACGACACGAGCACCGGCGCGATGTGCCTGACCAACATCGTGGACGCCGATGGGCGGGCGACCAGCCTGACCTACACGAATATTAACAACTTCTACCTGGTGGCGACGGTGACCGACCCGTTCAACCGGACCGTGACGCTCCAATATGACAGCAGCACCGGCTGTCCGCACCTAACCAACATTGCGGATGCGGCGGGCTTGAGCAGCTCGTTCGAGTATGACGCGAAGAACGACCTGACCCAAATGACGACGCCCTACGGAACGACCGAATTCACCGCCGTGACCGACGACAGCGGGACGGGCGGTTCCACCATAGCCATCGCCTTGCAGGTGCACGAAGCCGGCGCCACTCAGGGCACCCGGGACCATCTTTACCTGTACGTGGACTCCGGGGATGTCAGCAAGATGCCGACTTCGTATGCCAGCTTAGTGCCGAATACACTCGGTCTTTCCAACACCTTCGATGCGAACAACAGCAACCTGAGGAACTCCTTTTACTGGAACCCGTTGCAGTATGGGCAGTTGCCGACGGGCTTTGTGAGCGGTCTGACCAACGGTACTCTTACTCTGTCGGTGAGCGAGCTCAGTTCCGGCAATTACCTCGAGGCGCGTCAACGACACTGGTTGGTGCACACCAACACAACGACCGACGAGGGTTCGGTAGGGCACACGCTTTCCTTGGAGCGAGCGCCCAGCCCGGACGGCACGATCCAGGGCCAGATCACCTGGTATGATTACGACAACAAGTACAACGGCGATCCCACCTATGAGGGCACCTCGAGCCTGCCGCGGTTCGTCGCCTGGACACTGCCCAACGGCCAGTCGCGCTTTGTGAAATACGTCCGCAACAGCCTCGGGCGCCCGACCCAGGTGATTGAGACCTGGGAGGCCAGCGCCGGGAATTTGCAATTGCGAACCAACAGCTTCACCTACGCGAGCAACAGCATCAACCTGCTCAGTGTCAGCAACGCCCTGGGAGTGCTGGTCAGCAGCAATATCTACAACGCCAACAACCTGGTGACGACCAATTTCAATGCGCTCAGCGAGTGCACCCTCTACACTTACGACAGCAGCAACCGGCTCACCAGCACGCACACACCGGCGGGACTCACGACGACCAACCTCTACGGGGCGGACGGCAACCTATCCCGCACCATCGACCTCGAGATTGGCCGGACGAACACCTACACTTGGACCAACCAGCTCATCTGCTCGCACACTGATGAGCGGGGCCTGACTGTGACCAACACCTGGGACGCTCTGAACCGCCTCATCAAAGTCACCTATCCCGACGGCACGTACCTGACGAACATCTATGTCAATCTGGACCTGGTCCAGGTCGTTGACCGGATGCACTTTACGAACCGTTACGACTACAACGCGTTCCGGCAGGTCGTTCATGCGGTGGATGCGCTGAACCGCACGAACACATACGGCTATTGCGACTGCGGCCTGCTGGAATCAATCACCGATCCCCTGAACAACTCGACTGTCTTCTCGTATGACCTGGCGGGCCGGAGGACTCAGACGACGTATGCGGACCGCTTCACCGTCACCGACAACTATGATCTGATGAATCGCCTGACTAACCGCCAGGACAGTGCCGGCACCAGCCTCACGAACTGGTACAACAACCAGGGGCTTATCACCGCTGTGAGCAATACGTATGGCCAGGTGCAGTTTGTGCAACCGGACATCTTGGACCGGACAACTAACCGGGTGGATGCCAACGGGGTCGCCGTTGGCTCAATGTACGACAGCCTGAACCGAGTTCTCACCCGCACGTATCCGGACAACGGCACCGAGCATTTTGTGTACACCGCCAATGTGTCCGGTCCGACCAGCTACACCAACCAGATTGGCAACACGGTCCTCTACGCCTACGACCAGGCAGGCCGCAAGACCAACGAAGTGTCCGTGGGCGTGACCACCAACCGGTTCGGCTTCAGCCCGGCTGGCGATCTCCTGACCCTCACGGACGGCAAGAACCAGATCACGACCTGGGTTTATGATCAATATGGCCGGGTGACCAACAAAGTGGACGCCCTGAGCAATGTGATGTTCGTTTATGGTTACGACGCCAACAGCCGCCTGACTAACCGCTGGACGCCGGCCAAGGGGACGACCACGTATCGTTACGACGCCGTCGGCAACCTGACCAATATCGTGCACCCGGTCAGTGCCAACATTTCCTTGGCGTATGATGCTTTGAACCGGCTAACCACGATGGTTGACGGCGTGGGCGCCACGACGTATGGTTACGATGCTGTGGGCCAGCTATTGAGCGAGGACGGGCCTTGGGCGGACGATACGGTGAGTTACACGTACAACAACCGGTTGCGCGCCAGCGTCAGCGTTTTGGCGCCGAATGCCTCAGCCTGGACGGAGAGCTACGGCTACGACACGGCCAAGCGGGTGACGACGGTGGCTTCGCCCGGAGGGAGCTTTGGCTACACGTATGATCCGGTGCGCCACCTGCAAGTCGGCCAGCTCACGCTGCCCAACGGGGCCTACATCACCAACACCTACGACAACGTGGCGCGCCAGCTCAGCACCGTGCTCAAAAGCTCCGGTCAATCCACCATCAACTCACACTCCTATCAACTGAACCAAGCGAGCCAGCGCACGCAGCAGGTCTTTACCGCCGGCAACTACGTCAATTACACGTATGACAATATCGGCCAGTTGCAGTCTGCCGCCGGCAAAGAATCCGGCGGCAGCACCAACCGGTTGCAGGAGCAACTCGGGTATGCCTATGACGCCGCCGGCAACCTGAATTACCGGACCAATAACGCGCTGGTGCAGACCTACGGGGCGAACTCTTTGAATGAATTAAGTACGGTAACACGCAGCGGGACTTTTACGGTGGCCGGCACGACCACCAGCCCGGCGACCAATGTGACGGTCAACGGCCAGACCGCGGCCCGTTACGCTGATGCCACCTTCGCGGCAGCCGGCTTCACGCCCGTGAGCGGCACCAACACGTTCACCGCGATTGCCAAGGACAGTTACGGGCGAGTGGACACAAACGTTTCCGTCTCGTATCTCCCATCGGGGGTCTCCTACACGTACGATTCAAACGGCAACCTGACCAGCGACGGCAGCCGGTGCTTCGCCTACGACGATGAGAACCAGTTGACGAGCGTGTGGATCACGAACGTCTGGCGCTCGGATTTCGTTTATGACGGCAAGATGCGCCGCCGCATCCGCTGGGAATACACTTGGAGCGGCGGCGCGTGGGTTACTAATGCCGTCATCTTGTACGTTTACGATGGCAACCTGGTGATTGAGGAGCGCAACGCTAACAACCTGCCTGCGGTCAGCTACACCCGGGGCCGTGACCTCAGCGGTACGCTCCAGGGCGCGGGGGGCATCGGCGGCCTGCTGGCCCGGTCCGATCTAACCACCATCACCCCCCAGCACTCCTACTATCACGCTGACGGCAACGGGAACATCACCTGCCTCATCAATACGAACCAGGCGGTGGTCGCCAAATACCTGTACGACCCGTACGGGAACATCCTCAGCCAGAGCGGCTCGCTGGCCGGTGTCAACCTTTACCTCTTCTCCAGTAAGGAATTCCACGTAAACTCCGGACTGGTCTACTACCTCTACCGTTCTTATGATCCGAGTTTGCAGAGGTGGCCAAATAGAGACCCGCTCAGCGAAGAGGGGAGCTTTAGCCTTTACGAGTTCGCGTGCAACGCGCCAATCGGCTTCCTGGACGACAACGGCCTTCAGGTCATCACCCAGCCGACCAAGCCACCGGTTCCTACGCCGCCAGCGCCGCCTGTGCCCAAGCCGAAGCCGCCGACGCCCAAGCCAAAGCCTCCGGTACGCTCTCCGCTGCCGAAACCTCCCATCAAGCCGAAGCCCTTTCCAATCCTCGGCCCGCTTTGCCTCTACATTGGAGAAATTTTCGACCCGCCATCATTTGGCCCGGAGCCGGATTACAAGTGCACATTGACCAGCCAGGACGCTAGGGCTTGTTATTACCAGTGCACTTCCCCGGTGGGGCCTTTCCCGGGAGTGATAATCAAGCCGAGCCCGAACTGGAAATGCCCGGACCCAGTTGATCTTGGACAGGTCAAGCCGCCCTGGGTCCCGGGTCCGAGCCCCGGCGCTCCCCCTAATCCCGGATGAGGCTCTCCCTCGAGCCATCTACCTGAAAGGCTATGCCTAAATTTATTGCCCACTCTTGCGACTTGCTTATGGAGTCGGTCGCAGATCCACGCAGTCCGATAAAGCGACGGCCTGGGTCTTCAGGATACAGACTACTCCTTAACGCAGCCAGCACTGTAGAACTGTTGTTTTGCCCATTCTGTGGCGAGAGTCTGACCAGAAGTGGGAAGCGGTTCTCTCCGCCCGACACGCCATGCCTACACCTGCGCCAAATGTCGCGGAAGAGCGAATCCAGTGTCTTTTACGATCTATCGTCCAACGAGTACGTGCTAGCTGGGCGCGAGTCTCTTAAGATCAGAGTTTTTTACTGCCCCTTGTGTGGTCGCAGGCAGCGGCTGCGGCGGAACGAATCCGATTTCTGGAAGATCTCCCCGGCTGAGCAGGCCAAATGGGTAGGGCGCTTAACCAAGGTGACCTCCATTCAGACCCTACTCCGGGAACTTGGGCCTCCGGATGAGAAAGTAGGTCCTTGGATTCAGGACTACTTTCCAAGGGGAAGGCGGATGCAAATCGGGGTAAACAAGGGTCTGTTCTACAATAAAGTTGCACGAACCTTCGTTATAGCCGGGATCGAATGGCTGGATGGAACCTTTGAGGTCAAGTACTATCCGAAAGAAAAGGACCCTGCAAAGTAAACCTCCCACGCCAACAACTAACCGGGTGGATGCCAACGGGGTCGCTGATGGCTCAACATACGACAACCTGAACCGAGTTCTCACCCGCACGTATCCAGACAACGGCACCGAGCGTTTTGTGTGCACCGCCAATGTGTCCGGTCCGACCAGCTACACCAACCAGGTGGGCAACACGGTCCTGTATGCCTACGACCAGGCGGGTCGGAAGACCAACGAAGTGTCCGTGGGCGTGACCACCAACCGGTTCGGGTTCAGCCCGGCTGGCGACCTCGTGACCCTCACGGACGGCAAAAGCCAGACGACGACCTGGGTTTATGATCAATATGGCCGCGTGACCAACAAAGTGGACGCCCTAAGCAATGTGATGTTCGTTTATGGTTACGACGCCAACAGCCGCCTGACCAACCGCTGGACGCCGGCCAAAGGGACAACGACGTACCGTTACGACGGCGTCGGCAACCTGATCAATATCGTGCACCCGGTCAGTGCCAACATTTCCTTGGCGTATGATGCTTTGAACCGGCTAACCACGATGGTTGACGGCGTGGGCACCACGACGTATGGTTACGATGCTGTGGGCCAGCTCTTGAGCGAGGACGGCCCGTGGGCGGACGATACGGTGAGCTACTCGTACAACAACCGGCTGCGCGCCAGTGTGAGCGTTCTGGCGCGCAACCGGTTGTTGTACGAGTAGCTCACCGTATCGCA
>Ga0074044_10005720_pt1 | contig 10065 bp, 8 predicted proteins | sample BogForMeECP23OM1_FD_94443 | JGI IMG/M metagenome (GOLD analysis project Ga0074044, IMG submission 94443) | Bog forest soil microbial communities from Calvert Island, British Columbia, Canada - Bog Forest MetaG ECP23OM1 | ecosystem: Environmental > Terrestrial > Soil > Wetlands ...
ACCGTGTCCCTGGTTCTTCACGAGCGCGTTGTATGTTCTTTCGGCCAGGGCGCGAATATCGGGTACTTCCGACTGCCCGGCCATGGCCACATACGACAATCCCGTCAGAAACCACGCCATCTCCATGGTGTTACCGTTGCGGAGATCCTGGTATTTCTCAAAAGCATGGTTCACATCAAACCGGGCGAAGAGCATAGGCAGTTTTTTCGGCGCGCGCACGGCGGTCAGCCACGCCAACAATCCGAAGTCCCCGGCGCCTTCCGGCCACGCGCGATTCTCCAAAAGCCTGTTGAGCAGATTGTCGATGGAAAACGGCGAAGTCCCTCCTGCCTTTTCGAGTTCGATCAGCCCAAGCAACGTCATGATCGTGTAGCGCGGAGAGAGACCCTCCTCTACCAGTCCTCTGGGAGTCTTCGTCCTGCGATAACAGAACACCTGCTCTTTTTCGTTGAACATCGGTCCCAGCCCGCGGACCGCAAGTTCGATCAGCTCCGGCACGTTCACTCGCGGCGACATGTTCGACTGCGCCCTTCGGGAAGTCATATTCGTAGCCTTCAGGACTTCTGCGTTTGTGGACACTCTGCCTCCCCGATAGTAATAATGGATTGAATGATGCTCTTCAGCGTTTCCGGCCGCGTCAGCGAAACCTGCTTCGGCTTCTCGCGCCGGGTCAAACGAATCTTGGTTTCCACGTCCTCCACGGACTCCAGCATGATCAAGCGTCCGGATTCCGCCAGGTATCTGTCGACCGCGCCGATTTTCCCGCGGAAAATACTGTAGACGGGCACGTTCAAAGCGGCGGCTTCGCGGTTCATCGTTCCGCCTCCGCTGATGACCAGGTCGGAAAACCAGATCAGGTTCAGGCCATCGACCGGATGATCTGGAATGATCATGTGGCCAGAGCTGATTAGCGAGGAATAATCCTTGCGCAGTTGCGCACCCTGCCGCGAATTTCTGGGCAATGTAACCGCGCGAATCTTGGAGTTGCTGGCAATCAGCCTCAGCGTCGCCGCGAACAGCAGTTCCGCCTCTGGATTGTGATAATGCGCTTCCGTCGCCGGCGGCCGAAGCGTTATCAATAGGTCATCCTCGGCAATTTTCAGGTCGCTCAAAATCCTCGGATCGGCCTTGAAGCGCGGAACGTAAACATCTTCCTTGAGTCCGGGATATTTCAGGGTTCGCGAGCCGTGGCGACTCATGGCGTCGGTCGGGATAATGTCCGGAGTGATCGTCCACTCGGCCTCAAGAAACCCGGTCTTCGTGCTGTGTTCGTAGTCATGCATCATCACCGATGGGATTCCGAGCGCCTTGCACACCAGCACCTGCGCACGGGAGCCATGCGAAACTGCCAGTTGCGGCCTGTGCTTGGCGATCATCGGCAACAACTGCCCCGCTCGCACGCAGTTCACCACTACCTTCAAGATTTTGTTCCTTCCGCCGTGCCCGCCAATCACTTTTACGCGGGAACGGAGTTGAAAAAAGTCCAGCAGATCGCACACCTGATACATGTCGCGCGCGGTCAGCAGCAGCTGGAAACCCTCCCGCTCCAGTTCTTCGATGATAGGCAGAAAGAACGGAACGTGCGGCGAGTTATCGATATCGATCCATATCGTCTTGCCCGCGCTTGTGGATTTCTTGGTCATGGAACTAGGAATCTGCTTATGCCCTTGCAGCGGGGATTCTCTTTCAGATTGCACATAAACCAATTGTTCGCTCATAGGTTTACCGTCGCTTCGTGTCTAATTGAACATTCAAGGGATAGGGACGACGCTTTTTGGGAGCGAGGGAACCTACCACACAGGGGAATGAAGGAAACTCGTTTGATGTTTGCTGAATGTGCGTCCAAGGATTTTTGTTACGGTGCGGCTTACAGTTCTGCAGTTGCTGGATGATTGTGCTGCGCTTTTTGATTTAGAGGAGCCCGGTTGCTAGACCTACCTGGAAGGCCGAGCGGCCACAGTGGCCGCTCGGCCGCCAGTTCAATGGGATTCGAATCGGATGCGTTAGTAAGCTCCGTCGCCGGAAACTACGGCGGCAGGAGTCCTCAACAGAATCTGAAGATCCAGCCAGAGCGACCAGCCACGCGCATATTGCAGGTCCAGGCGAACCATTTCGTCGAAGCTGACGCGGCTACGTCCTTTTACCTGCCACAGGCCCGTGATTCCAGGCTTGATTTCCAATACGCGGCGGCGGTGCCAGATATCGTACTCGCGGTACTCATAGGCCAAAGGAGGCCGCGGGCCCACGAGAGACATTTCGCCCCTCAGTACGTTGATGAATTGAGGCAGTTCATCGAGGCTTGCCCGGCGGATGATCTTCCCGATCGAAGTGATTCGCGGATCGTCTTTCATCTTGTACATCGGCTTGCCGTCCGCGCTCTTCTTTTCTTTACCGGCGATCATCTGTTGCATGAACGCCTGGTGGATCTTCGGATCGTTATTGGCGTACATGGAACGGAACTTCAGGCACTTGAAGGTCGTCCCGAACTGTCCCAGGCGGTCCTGTTTGAACAGAACTGGGCCCTTGGACGTCAACTTCACAATTAGGGCGATCAGCAGGAACACCGGGGAGAGCAGGATCAACGCGATCAGGCTCCCGACGATGTCGATGGCCCGCTTGGCCATAAAAGAGCTCTTTTTAGTGGAATGCAGTTCCTGGATGTCGGGGTAAAGGGTCGGATTCGCGGTCAGATTCGAATCGTCATCGCTGGTTTCATCGGACACGATGTGAACCGTAACCCGAACATGACGCAGGTCGTTCGAATGGAGGTGCGCCCCCAAAGACTTGTTGACCTTCGCGAGCAGGGTGCCCTTGATCTCGGTCTCGGTTTGCGGTCCCAATTCCGTGAAGATGACCCCCAAAGCGCGGTCTTGCTTGTACCAGCCGGCAACGTCGGTTTCCCGGCGCGACTGGCCTGCGGTCTTGATCATGCCCTTTAGGATTTCCGGATGACGGCTGCTCATCTCCGCGTCGGACGCTTCGAGCAGCAAAAGAACGAACTTCCGGCCAGACCGCTCGGCGCGCTTGCGCTCGAGGCAAAGGATTCCCAGAAACAGATCTTCGGGAAGAACTCCTAACATCACATCGGAAGCTTTAAAAGCGGGGCGTCGCTTTACGATTCTCGGGCTCGCTTGCAGTGGCGAAGGCAGGTCCTTATGCAAGCGGGCATTACTGGTATTAGTCGCCATTTTATCTTTCAGCCGCTCCCTTTCGTGGTCGTGGTGTAAAGCGCAGCAGTGAAAGTTAGGGAAGAAACTGATACTTCCACACATTCCCCTAGTTCAACTACCCCGTCAGTGCAGGGTTTGGTGCAATTCTCGGACCAATCTGCCAAATATGGTCGGATACAGTACTTCCCATGCAATAGATCTAACCCATTCATATTTAAAGCTTTAGAGGAATTCTACCGGTTCGCACCCAGAAACGGTCTACAGTGTGTTCTAAATCCCAAATGCGATGGGAAAACATATGCTCTTGTCATGCAAAGCTATTCCAGAAGATTGCACAATCGCGTGGCTGCCAAGAGAGAGGAGAAGGGCGCGTCTCACCCAAAATGTCGGTACAGGATTCGCCCTACAACCGGCAACAGTCTGTCTGGAGAGTTCCGAAAAAAGGATTTTGCTGCGCGCATCTTCCAGTTCGGCACGGCAACCTCGAAGTCATGTAGGCTATCGTCTCCAGCCTCGGTGTAGCGCGAGTATGCGACGGAACTCTCGCAGGCTCCCCAGCGTTTCTTGAAGGTGGCCAGCCCGGCTTGGCCCGCGTCAGTCCGGCCCAGGTCAAATGTGCGCAATCCCCATTGCTTCGCGTCCTGGATTGCATTCCAGTACAGCAGGTGCATTCCGCCCAGTTTGTTGTGCGAGACTGCAGAGCCGCCGTATTTGTAAACTAGAGAATCCTTGTAGCGGATGGTCATCGTCGCTGCCACTGCCTTCAATCCATGAAATGCCGCGCGAATCTGAAGGTCCGACCCAAATTCCTGTACCAGCGCGCGGAACCACTCCTTAGGCTGCGGCGGCACACCGTGTCTCCGCCGGGTCTGCACCATAATCTGGTAGAAAGCCTCAAGCAAACGCTCCGATGTCCCCTCCTCGTACCTGAGTCCCTCGCGTTCCGCTCTCTGAATTTTTCTCTGCACCGAATCCTTGTGGAGGTTCCGGAACAGAACCTCGACGGCCGGTTCAAGATCCACCTGGTGGTGCAGATAAACAGCCGAGGTATGCCAATTTGTACGGCTAATGCCAGTAGGCTTCAGCGGCCGTAGTTCAAGGTAACGCCAGCCCTCCGCGCAAACCTGCGTTTCCGCCCCGCGAAACAACGCCAACAGGGATTGTTTCGTGTCCGCAAGTGGCTGGCAGTGATCAGAGAAGGGCACCGAAACCAGACGTCGCCCTGTCAGCCGGCTTTCAACAATGCAAAAAACCAGGCCATTTTCGAGTTTTTTCCCCGGTGCGGACGTCGTCAACGCAATCGACTCATAGCCGTATGTGCGCCGGAGCGCTTCGAGCCACGCCGCACTATGGAACAAAGAAGCTTGGGGCGCTCTCGAGAGATACTCTGCCCACCGCGGATCCTCGATCGGAGAAATCCGGTAAACAGGCGAAGCCGGTCTGCCCGAAGGGCTCGCCGGAGGTTGCCCCTCGAGCATGTCTTCTGTTAATTGGATGGCAGTCTCCATAGGGACGGTGTAATCACGAGCATTTAAAGCACAGTCGGCTCGAAGTCCTCTGCTCTAAGTGGTATCTGCAAATTTGTCAGCTCGCCATTTCCCGGGAAAGACTTCTCTAGAGTTGGTTCAACAGAATGGGAATCCAATTCAACTGCTACCGATCGCCGTAGAAGAGTTACGGAAAGCACCAGGCGCTGGTTGCCCTTCACCGAAATCAGAATGCCTTCCAGACCTCGAAGAGCGCCCGCGCGGATTCGCACTCGATCGCCGGCTTCCAGGTACGGCCACGGTTGAGCCGGCAGCCGAGACTCCATCATTCTCTGAATCGCTTGAATCTCTTCTTCCGCCACAGCCATCGGCGTTCGATTGAATCCTACGACCTGGATAACGCCGGGAGTCTTGAGAATGGGCAAGCGCCGGAGGGGATCAAATCTGCAGAAGAGGTAGCCGGGGAACAAAGCCTGCTCCAGCTCTTTCCTTCTGTCAGACCAGTTGCGCACGACCTTGCACTTTGGCAGCAAGCATTCGTATCCCTGCGAGACCAGATGCCCTGCGGTCCAACCCTCCTTGCAGGAGCGCACCTGCAACGCAAACCAGGGAAGGGCGTTTTCAATGAATTCAAATTCTGTGTTTTGCGGACTCAACTTTGAACTCTCCAGCGCCTCGTCCATTTCACTAGCACTCAGCCAAATGCGCAGACTACCGCCATTGGACTCCCATATGGCTTACGACAATCTTCAGATACCTATGGGCAATTCCCCTGCCAGAGCTCGGCGAAATGACCTTCCAATCGCCAGAGGAAAATCAGTTTATCTCATTGACAATAAGGCGCTTAGATTCAGTCGGGAAACCGTGTCGATTCTACCCGGTTCGCAGGGGGAAACGTGGCTGTCCTGGTAGAAGCCCTCTACTCATATGTTCTAAACTCTTTCCACACCTCGCCCGCGGGAGGGATTCCCCCGGATTCACGGCATAACTTATTGGATCTACTAACTTTAGTTTCATGAGACGTTCATGTCTGTCGAGCTTCATCAACTAGACCGAGCAATGATCTCACCCTGAGACTGCGTGAGATGCCTCACCTCGGTCTCTCGAGAACCGCCTTCCTAATGAAAAAAAATGACTTAGCGCCAGCCATGGCTTCCTAGGACCTGCAAAGTGAGATAGGATTGCGGCCCCCGAACTGCTTTACTCTCCGCGTTCCACAGCGTCCCGGGCTTTGCTGTCCGGCGGACGATGAGCCAGGACGGATTCTCGTTCACTCGAAAAGCCGGTCCGTTTAGCTGTGTTACTGTTTACTCGCAGTCAGAACGACAGCCGTATTTTTAGGAGAGCCTACATATGAAGGGTGTGGTCCTGGCAGGCGGAAAAGGTTCGCGACTTTACCCGCTCACGCGCGTGACGAATAAACATTTGCTCCCCGTGTACGACCGCCCGATGGTTTTCTATCCCATCCAAACCTTGGTGGACGCCGGTATTCGAGACATCATCATCGTCACCGGCGGGCAGAATTCCGGTGACTTTCTCCGCCTCCTTTCTAACGGTAAGGACTTCGATCTTCGTCGCATCCACTACACCTATCAGGAGGGCGAAGGAGGCATCGCCGATGCGCTTCGCCTGGCAGAGCCTTTCGTCGAAGGTGAGCAGATTTGCGTTGTTCTTGGCGACAACATCATTGAAAACAACATCGCGGAATCCAAGAACGCCTTTGAAAAGCAGGAGAAAGGCGCGCACATCATTCTGAAAGAAGTCCCCGATCCGGAAAGATTCGGCTGCCCGGAGATTTCCGATGGAAAAATCCTGGGCATTGAAGAAAAGCCCAAAGCGCCAAAATCGAATTTCGCCGTCACCGGTATCTACTTCTATGACGCCACCGTTTTCGAAAAGATCGGCCACACCAAGCCGAGCTGGCGCAACGAGCTGGAGATTACGGACGTCAACAACATGTATTTGAAGGAAGGAACCCTCAGCCACAGCACCCTGGAAGGTTGGTGGACCGACGCGGGGACTTTCGAATCTCTCCTTCACGCCACGAATTTGGTCGCCAAAACCGGCGCCAACAAAATGCCAGGGCGCGGAGTACCACCCCGCCAGGCAAAGTACTCGGATTGATACTCGTTTCATCGAGAAACAACCAGCACGCGAAGGGAGACACATTTTGAAGGTCTTAGTTACGGGCGGCGCAGGTTTCATCGGCTCCAATTTCATCCGGCATCTGATCGAGTCCCGCAAAGACGTCGAAATCATCAACTTCGATAAGCTTACCTACGCGGGCAATCCGGAAAGCCTGGCGGACATCTCCGCCAACCTTCGGTATTCCTTTGTGCACGGAGACGTCTGCGACTCCGCCGCCGTCGCTGATGTGTTCAAGAGCGGTCTGGATGCGGTGGTCAACTTCGCTGCGGAAACCCACGTGGACCGCAGTATTGAAGACGCCTCGCCCTTCCTGATGACCAACATTTTCGGCACCCAGTGCCTGCTCGAAGCCGCTCGCCGCTTTCATCTTCCCCGCTTCATTCACATCAGTACAGACGAAGTGTACGGAAGCGCCCCCGCGGGGGTCAGTTTCACCGAGGACACGCACCTCGATCCGCGCAGTCCTTATGCCGCTAGCAAGGCCTCCGCGGATCATTTTGTCTCCGCCTACGCGAACACCTTCGGAATCTCCGCCGTTGTTCTTCGCTGCACCAATAACTACGGCCCCTTTCAGTTTCCGGAAAAGCTGATTCCCCTGATGATCGCGAATGCCAGAGAGAACAAGCAGCTCCCGATCTACGGCGACGGTATGCAGGAGCGGGACTGGCTATTCGTAGAAGACTATTGCCGCGCGATAACACTCGCCCTCTTCAACGGCAAGACCGGTTCGATCTATAACGTCTCGGCCGGCTCTCCGGAACCGAACCTGAAGATTGTCCGGACCATTCTTGCTCACCTGGGCAAACCGGATTCGCTACTCAAGTACGTGCAAGACCGGCCCGGCCATGATCGCCGCTACGCCCTGGATAGCTCCAAGATTCAGAAGGAACTCGGCTGGAAGCCGCAAGTTTCTTTCGAAGATGGCATTCGCCGCACCATCGACTGGTACGTGCAAAATACGGATTGGCTGGAGCATGCGCGTTCCGGCGAATATCTCAAATATTACGAGCGGCATTACGTTCGCCGCGCAGAAACATTCAAAGATTGAGTCTGGGCCCGAGGTTTAATCTCGAACAGGCGGCGGACAATTGCCAGTGCCGGGTCACCCGCAGACTGAAACCTTGAACCCTTCCTTGGGCATCCACCGGCGTCCCTGGCTTTTTTTTGGAATTTGGATCCTTGTCTGCGCCGTCTTCTACTTGAAGCCGCTTTCCACTTTGTTCAGGTTCGCTATTTCCAGTGACGACGCTTCGCATATCCTGCTTGTCCCGTTCATCTCCGCCTGGCTCTTCTATGCAGAACGAAAGAAATACTCCAACCCAACTCCAGACCTGCGAACCGCTTCTCCTCTCGCGGTTCTCGCTGTCGCAATAACCGCCGTGATCCTCTTTCATCCCATTGGCCAGAGATCCGCCCTCGCCGGCCTCATCGGTTGCTTCCTCCTGTTGCTCGCCTCCGGATTCATCGCCATCTTTGGCTTTCGTTCTTTCCGCTCAGACTGGTTTCCCTTGGCCTTTCTCGCCTTCCTGGTGCCATTACCGGAGCGCCTATTAGGTCGTTTCATCTATCTCCTGCAAGCCGGCTCCGCAAAGATCGCGGAAACCATTTTCGATTGGACCGGTGTTCCCGCGCTGCGAGACGGCTTTGTATTTCATCTGCCTAGGATAAATATTGAAGTGGCCAAGGAATGCAGCGGAATCCGCTCCAGCCTTGCCCTGCTCATTCTGGCTCTCTTAGTGGCGCACTTTTCCTTTTCGAAATTTTGGAAGAAGCTCGTTTTCGTGGCGGCGGGACTTGTTATGATGATCGTCAAGAACGGAGTCCGCATCTCCACGCTCACTATTCTTGCCAACAACGTGAATCCGGAGTTTTTGTACGGAAGGCTGCATCGCGAAGGAGGGGTAGTGTTCTTCCTTCTGGGGCTGGCGCTTCTGCTGCCTGTTTACTGGGTGCTTAGACGCGGCGAAGGTCCGTTCCATCTCGCTACGCCGAAAACTTCAGCTTCCCAGTCCTGAAAGCTGCGCGGCCAAACGGCATTGGTTGTTTTTGAAGGATACAGGTAAGAAAAACAGCTATTTCGATTCCGGCTCTCCGGAATAACCGTAGTAGTAATCGCCGTAAGCTTCGTTCTTGTCCACGCGATTCAGCACCACACCCAACAGGTCTTCGGATCGAAACTCGCCTACGGCCTTCTGTGCAACTTCAAAGTCCGTGCTACCGGCTCGCACCACAAACAGCACGCCATCGCACATGTCCGCCAGAGCGCTGGCATCGTGCACCGCAATCGCAGGGGGAGTATCGATAATCACCCAGTCAAACAGTGGGGTAAGTCGGTCCAGCAGCGTCTTCATCTTTTCCGTATGCAGCAGTTCGCTGGGATTAGAAACGGTGCTGCCTCCCGGGATAAAGCACAGATTGCGATGCGGACCCACTTGAATAATCTGGTTCTCGTCAGCATCCCCTTTCAGATAATCCGCCACACCAGGGGTGCCTTGCGCACCCATCGCAAGATGCAACCGCGATGCACGCAAGTCCGCGTCAATCAGCAACACTTTCTTGTTTTCTTGGCGCGCGAAGGATTGTGCCAGGTTCGAAGTGATGAAGGTCTTCCCTTCCTCGGGCACGCTACTGGTAACGAGCACTCTCTTCAGTTGGCGAATTGCAGAAATCTGGTAAAGCCTCGAACGGAGCGTGCGGAACTTCTCCGCGCCATGACGGAACAACGCCTCATCCGCAAAGACGCTGAAGCGCGGGTCTACTTTCCATTCCGCCTGCTTCCAGTGTTCCGCCCGCTTCTCCCAGGTGATATTCGCCGCTTCATCGAGTTCCAGTAGACTCTTACGCGCTTCTCTGGGCGGTATAGGAGTATCGACCGCTCCTTCCACCAGGCTCTCGCCGGCGAGTTCCACGTCCTCCAGACCGGATTTACCTTCCAGTTGGGCAGCTCGTTCTGTCGCGGCTTTTTTCAACGCCTCATGTATGCGACTCATTTATTCTTTTCCCTCATTCGCTCGAGACTGCTTGTCGCTTCGGCCCCAAAACCTATTTCATCCTTCATCGTAAGGCATGCGTGCGATTGTCGTTGATCGAAACATCAAAACCGGGAACCATCGTCAAAACCGGCAGCTTCAGGCACGCTTCGATGTCTCGCTCGGAATACATGGCCTTGTCGTTGATCGCCAGTATGTACAGGATGCCGAACGCCAGCATCAGCCCGGCTCCCAATCCGCCCCCGACAAAAATGCTCTTCTTCGGGAATG
>Ga0074044_10005721_pt1 | contig 10063 bp, 6 predicted proteins | sample BogForMeECP23OM1_FD_94443 | JGI IMG/M metagenome (GOLD analysis project Ga0074044, IMG submission 94443) | Bog forest soil microbial communities from Calvert Island, British Columbia, Canada - Bog Forest MetaG ECP23OM1 | ecosystem: Environmental > Terrestrial > Soil > Wetlands ...
CGACCTACCCGAGGGTTGTAGCGGGACGGGCCGCCCCTCCCCTCCTATTTGGTCTTGCTCCGTGTGGGGTTTACCATGCCCCCAATGTCACCACTGAGGCGGTGCGCTCTTACTTTAATTCCCGGCGACCCGGGACCGCACCTTTTCACCCTTACCGCGCCGGTCCGCCCGAAGGCGCCGACGCGGCGGTATATTTTCTGTGGCACTTTCCGTACCGGAGGCGTACGGTCCGATTCGTCGGACATCCCCCTCTGGCCCTCGCCGTTAGCGAGCACACTGCCCTGCGGAGTTCGGACTTTCCTCTCCCCCACCCCTGCTAGTCCCGAAAAGCGGGACGCTAAGGCGAAGCAGCGATCACCCGGCTTGCTCGCGCAGATTCTATGATAGTCTCCTGGGAGGGGCGGGTCAAACGGTACACAGTCGATGACTCATTGTGGACAAAGCATGATAAGCCATGAATGCTGACGATATCTAAGGTGGGGGCGTTCAACACCATGAAACTCGCCAAGCCGGCCTTTCGGTATAAATGTCCATTTCTCTCTTGGATGATCCCCCTCAGCTTGCTCCTGTGGAATCCCACGACAGCTCTTGCCCACCCACAAGGGACCCAGGATCTCCTTTCGCAGGCCGACGACGTTTTTCAGCAGATGAGCGGAATTACGGGCCTGCCCATCAAGGCGCCTCTCAAGAAACAGGTCATCAGCCGGCCGGAAATCGAAAAATACCTGACCCAGAACCTGCACGAAGAGATGACGCCGGCGGAAATCCACGCGCAAGAAGCCCTGGTGCGCGCCTTGGGTCTGGTGTCGCGGGATTTCAACCTGGAGAAGTTTCTGATCAGCTTCTACACAGAACAGGCCGCCGGTTTTTATGACCCCAAGCGCAAGACCATGTTCATTGCGGACTGGATCCCAGCCGAAACGCAGACCATGGTGCTTTCCCACGAACTCACCCACGCGCTACAGGATCAAAGCTGGGACCTGGAAACTTATCTCCACGGCGCTCGCGACGATGACGATGCCACGAACGCACGGCAGGCCGTGGTGGAGGGATACGCCACGGCCGCCATGCTGCAACAAGTTGCTGGAGGGGCGGATCTGGGGCAACTGCCGTCCATCGCGCCACCCATGGAAATGGTGGTTCATCAGCAGTTCGAGGAGTATCCCGCGTTCTCCAATGCCCCCTACTTTTTCCGCATGCAGGCCCTTTTTCCCTACGTCCAGGGCATGGGCTTTATCCAAGCCGGCCTGCAACTCGGCGCCTGGAAAGACCTCAATAAATTGTTCGAGCACCCTCCAGGGGCCACCAAGCAAATCTTCGAGCCGCAGACCTATTTCCATCATCAGGCGCTTCCTCGGATCGCGCTGGCGCATCCGCCGGCGCTTGAGGGCGTGGCCGGCCTGCGGTTTCTGAGCGAGAACGCGCTGGGCGAACTCGGCTATTACTGCCTCCTCGCACAACTCATTTCTGAGGACGAAGCCAAGACCGTCGGCCCATCATGGCTCGCGGACCGGTACCTGCTCTATGAGCGTTCCGGTGGGAATTACTACACGCTGGTGGCGCGGACGCGCTGGGCCAGTCCGGAAACATCGCTGACGTTTTTCCGTGATTACCACACGATTCTGGCCCGCAAGTATCCGGAACTCACCCCCGACAAGCGCTCAAGCACGGATCTGTTTGTTGGATCCGCAGCAAACGGCGTGACCCTGCTGCTGCGCAAGGGAGACGAGTGTTTGTGGGCGGAGGGAGTGCCCACCGCCAAGGCGGACGCCATGCTCGCGTGGCTGCGCGCGCTGTGAAGGCAGATCCTTTGCCTTTCAGGCTCCAGCGGCTTGTCCCCTTTTCTTCGCCCGGCTCATGCAAACCTTCGACTCTCTGGAAGGCCTTCTTCTGGGATGCGCGAGACAATCTGCTGGCGCTGATGAATGAAACTCCGCACTCAGCGTAGGGCTCGTCTGGGAGAAAGCGGAGGTTTCCCCGACCCCGCTGGCAGGTGTACACTGGCCAGTCTTCCAAGGGAGGACGCGGGATTCCCCAGGAGGTGCGTTAGATGAACCCGCCGGGCGCGGATAAATTGCGCGATGCGCTGTCCCAAGGACATTGGGACCACGCGGTCGCGTTGCTGCAACAATTCGATCCCGCGGTTGCCGCGGATGTGATGATGGGCCTCCCGTTTGAAGAGCAGCGGGTTCTCTTTCGCGTCATGCCGGATGATTTTGCGGCGGCTTTGGTCAGCCACTTTCCCTACTACCACTCGTACGTCCTGCTCCACACGCGGTCTATAGAAAAGTTGCGCGCGATTATCGACAAGATGCAGCCCGGCGAGCGGCTGCAATTCTTCGATGAACTGCCGGGGGAAGCCTGGCAGCGGATGATGGACGAACTCTCGGGCGAGTATTCCCCTGCGGCCCAAAGGGAGGAGGGTAGTGAGGTCGCGGGCGCTATATCCAGGCCGATGCCTGCGGAAGAGCCCATTGCCGAGGCCGTGCAGGTTGAGAAGTCCTTCCTCCAACCCGACGGCCGGCAGATCCAAGTGATCGCACCTACGGATTTATCCCTGGAGGCCAACACCATTACCGCTCTCCTGGGTCCTTCCGGTTCGGGAAAATCCACTCTCTTACGAATCCTGACGGGCTTGATCCAACCCACCAAGGGCATCGTCCTGTGGCATGGTCGGCCGCTGCACGAATGCGCCCCCAAACTGGCGATTGTGTTTCAAAGCTTCGCCCTCTTTCCGTGGCTCACGGTGTTGGACAATGTGGAAACTCCCCTGCTGGCGCGAGGCATGGAACATTTCGAGCGGCACCATCGCGCCCTGCGCGCCCTCCACGCTGTAGGACTGCAAGGATTCGAATCGGCTTATCCCAAAGAACTCTCGGGCGGGATGAAGCAGCGCGTGGGCATTGCGCGGGCCCTGGCCCTGGAGCCTGAGATTCTGTTTATGGACGAACCCTTCTCGGCCCTCGACGTTCTGACCGCGGAAAATCTGCGCGGCGAACTGATGGAGCTGTGGCTGGGGAAAAAAATCCCAACGCGGAGTATCTTCCTGGTCACTCACAACATCGAAGAAGCGGCGCTGCTCGCTGACCGCATCCTCGTGCTGGGGAGAAATCCCGCTCGCATCCGCGCCGACTTCCGCATTCCCCTGAAACAACCGCGGGACCGCAACTCCGCCGAATTCCTGGTCTACGTTGATTATATTTACAAGTTGATGACTCAGCCGGAACTCGAGCCGGCGCCGCTCTCCGCTCCGACGCGAGCGGCAAAAGCTCCTTACCCGATGTTGCCTCACGCCCGGCCTGGGGGCATTGCGGGAATGCTCGAATTGCTCAATGATCGCGGGGGGAAGGACGACTTGTATCACATCGCGGACGAACTGTTGTGGGAAGTGAATGACCTGCTCCCCATCCTCGAAGGCGCAACCTTGCTGGCTTTTGCGCGGACGGAAAAAGGTGATGTGGAAATCACCGAGAAGGGGCGCGAGTTCGCGAGCGCGGATATCCCCACGCGCAAGGCCCTATTCCGCGAAGCCGCCCTCGCCCATGCCATGCTTCTTCAACAGATCAGAAACAGCCTCGCCAGCAAGTCCGACGGCGCCATGCCTATGGAGTTCTTCCGGGATATCCTGGACGAACATTTTTCCGAGGAAGAGACGCAACGGCAAATCGAAACCGCTTTGAACTGGGGCCGATACGGAGAGATCTGCTCTTACGATTCGGAGAGCGACAAGCTGTTCTTGCACCGGCTTGAACATAGTGGAGATTCCCACGAGAATCTGCTGCACCAGGAATAATGCCACCGCCGCCCAAAGCCTCTTCGGGAGTTCCACCGTGGGGAGTGTTTCCCGCGGCGGCCCCCTCCCTGTTGCGAGACCTGCCCATCCTGATCGCAGGGTTCGTGCTTTTCTACGGCTTGCTCACCTTTGCGCGCTATGGAATCGGTCCGGTCAACACCCAGGCAGAAATTCAGCTTTCCCCCAGCGCCTTGCCGAAGTATGCCTTTTTCTCCTTGACGCGGATCGCGATTGCGTATTTTCTCAGCCTGGGTTTTACGCTGGTGTACGGATATGTGGCCGCGTACAACGCCAAGGCTGAGCGATTCATGATTCCGCTCCTGGATATCCTGCAATCCATCCCCGTCCTCAGCTTTCTCCCCCCCGTCATGATGGCGATGATCGGATTGTTTCCTCACAGCCAATTGGGAGCGGAGTTGGGGTGCATCGTGCTGATCCTGACCGGGCAGGTCTGGAACATGACCTTCAGTTTCTACTCTTCCTTGAAGAGCATTCCCCGTGAGATGCACGAAGCCGCGGAGATTTATCGCTTGAGTTGGTGGCAGCGCCTGTGGCAAATGGAGCTTCCCTACGCGGCGATCGGGCTCATTTGGAATTCCATCATGTCGGTGGCGGGCGCCTGGTTTTTCCTGATGGCCTGCGAAATGTTTGTGTTAGGGAATCGCGACTTGCGGCTTCCCGGGCTGGGCTCTTACCTCCAAACGGCAGCCAACGCGGGCAATACGCGCTCCATCGCCTGGGGTTTGGGGGTCATGGTCGCGATCATCGTGCTGCTCGACCAGGTGGTTTGGCGCCCCATTATCGCTTGGGCGGAGAAATTCAAATTCGAGCAGGTCGAGGCAGCCGAGCCCCCACGCTCACCCATCCTGGATCTTTTGCGCCGCTCGACCATCATCCCGCTTGCCGCGCGCGTGTCCCTCCGGCCGACACGCGAGGCTTTGAACCTTTACTTCGCCAGAGCCGCCGCTTTGCCGCGCGGGCGTGCACGGAGGGGTGAACTCACGCAATGGACGTGGCGAGTGCTCATGCTTGCCGGACTGGTAGCCGCGGCGTATGCGGCGATCCGCATGGGCCAGATGCTTGTGGCGTTATCAAGCGTGGAAGTTTGGGGAATTGTCCGAGGAGCAGGAGCAACATTCTTGCGCGTAGAAGTAACTTTGGTGTTGGCAGGACTATGGACCATCCCAGTGGGCGTCTTCGCAGGTTTGCGACCGAGGCTTTCCGCCCTCTTGCAGCCCCTCGCGCAAATTGCCGCGTCGGTGCCCGCCACAGCTTTGTTCCCGGTCATCCTGCTGATGCTCGTTCGGATCGGCGGCGGAATGGGGATCGGTTCCATGGTCTTGTTGTTGCTCGGCACGCAATGGTACATCCTGTTCAATGTCATCGCCGGCGCCAGTGCCATTCCCACGGATTTGAAAGAAGTGTGCGGCGTGTTCCGGCTGGGAAACGTCGAGCGCTGGCGGAAATTAATCTTGCCGGGAATTTTCCCTTACCTGATCACGGGGTTCATCACCGCGTCGGGCGGCGCCTGGAACGCGAGTATCGTTGCCGAGTACTTCCATTTTCAAGGGAAAACGCTGTCCACCGTAGGGCTGGGCGCAGTGATCAGCCACGCCACCGACACGGGAAATTTCCGCGTGCTCCTGGCGGCGACCATGGGCATGGCCGCGATGGTGGCCACTCTGAATCGCCTTGTTTGGCGCCGGCTGTACGGCCTGGCGTCCACGAAATTCAAGCTGGAAACCTGATCCGCAGATCACGCAGATTTCACAGATTTCGCTTGCCTACTGCACTCCATACAACCAGCGGCCGCGCAGTTCGCTCGTCGCTGCGAACACAAGAATGTCTCCCTCGCGGCTGCAAGGAATGCGTTCCCCGCGGCTCCCGGGCTTCGGCCCTTCGGCAAACAGTGTGAGGCTCGACGGCAGGCCGGCGACGGGAATGCGCACCCTCCCTTTCCCGGAGACTTGTATCTGGATGACGGCTCCGCCGGGCACGCGCCGCGCTGCGGCGACGGGAGCCCATCCGATTTCGTCCACGTCGGCGTCGGCAAAAACCCTCTTGCGCCCATCGACGGTAATCTCATGGCATTTCCGGCCGGCGAAGGCGATCAGGTTCCCCTCGCCATCGATTCGGAAAGCCATGGCGTGCTCGCCGGTGAAATTTACCGTGTGGCCGTTCGCCCGGAATTCTTGCAGGAGAATGGACTCGGAGGGTGGCGGATTGTGTTCCGCATACTTGCGATCCTCTTCTGAATCCCGGGAGAAGCCGCCGGCCCCACCCTCTTCGGTTTCTCTCAGGTGCGGCGCTAATGCCACGGCGCCGTTAGGAAACCGGCAGGTTAGGTAATGGCCTGTGCGCGAGAGGTGGTCGGTATTATCGTTGTAGCCGTCAAACTTGTCCGTGGGGGGGTAGGCGCCCAGCGCGTCGAGGATTTCAAACCACGTGCGAACGTCGTAGCCAAGGCTGCGCGACTGGTCATCGCGCGGGCGGAAGCCCAGAAATGTGGCGTTGCCTCGCTGGGTGCCCACAATCCGCTCCTGGACCCGCGCCACCACGCTTGTCCCCGGGCGGGGGCGCACCGGGTAGATGCGGTCAACCAGAAAGTCCGTCAGGATCACTTGGGGCTCGACGGCGGCCAGCGGACCTTCGAATCCCACCAGCCTACCGGGAACAGCAATGCCGTCTCCCGGTAGCGCCTCGTAATCCACACCCAAGAAATCCTGCCAAGTCTTGCGCGCCGGCTCGCCCTCAGACGTCACAAGCGGCGGTGGGCCGGACCAGATCAGGCGGCCGCCGCCGGCCACGAATTCCTGCATGAACGCCAGCAGCTTCTGCGAGGGAAAGGGCTCGAAGAGTGTCACCAGGGTGGTGAAACGCCTGCCGGCCATCTCGATCGCGTTGCCATTGACCTTCCCGCGTTCGAGTAGTTTGTCGGCGGTGACGTAGTTTGCGTAGCCGTACTGCACCATCCAACTGCCAAAGCGTTCCTCGGCGGCGACCAAATCGAGTGGGTAAAGCATCAGCACGTCCGTGTCGCGATGCTGCATGTCCTCGACCGCCGCATACACGGGGGAGCCTTCCACGCCGTAGGTCTCTTCCAGCGCCGTGCGGCGCTTACTGATTTCCGGCGGCAGGCCCCAATGCGCAGCGTACGAGTAGGGCACTTGATTGAGAATACCCGTGGAGGCGGCGAGCGCCAAGGCAAAATAATCTCGGTCCATCCAGCCGCCTTCCGCGTGGTCATTGCCGTTGCCAGTGAGAAAATCTCCCCATTTGAAATAGTCATAGCAAGCGGCCGCGGCCTGCTGGACGGTGTTCGACCAAATAAAATTGGAGGTGTACTCGTATTGTGCCTGCCGGTGGCCCGCCTCGTTGTTCGCCCAGTAATCGATGGTGGGGCTTTCGGCCCAGGTGGCGTGGGCGCGCGAGGGGAGTTGCAGCCCCAACTTGTGTTCCGCATAGTGCTTGGCTTGCACAAAAAGATCCACCACGCCGTCTTGCAGCAGGTGGTAGTAGCGCGCGCGGAACAAGGCCGTCCGCTGGATCGCTTCCGGGGTTGCGCCGAACGTATGCATGATGCCTTGCTTGGCGGTCAAGTCGACGGCAAAGTCCTCCTGGCCGTGCACAAAGTAAATCAAGTATTTGGCGAAGTCCGCATACTCCGCCCCATAGTGCGCGGCGAACTCGCGAGCCAATCCGGGGCTCACGTACCGCAGGGCGAACTCCCCGTGATCGTGATGGCCGAAGTATTCCCAATCCTGCTGGATGTGCATCTCGTCGGAGTAAAGCGCATTCAGGCGGATGCCCGCCGCGGCATACTGATCGACGAGGTGGGTTAGAAAGGGAAGCGCCTTCGGGCTGAAGTAGTCCATCTCCGGAGTGCGATACACTTGCACCACTAGGACATGATCCAGGCCTTCGCGCGTGATAGGGCCGAAGCCATGCACGCGGATGCGCACGGCCCGGAAATCGGCAGTGTGTACCGTGACGTTGGCCAGGCGCTCAACCTCAATGCCGTCTCTAATCTCCACAATGTCGGCGGGATCAACAGCGCGGTAGAAAGTGCCGGGCACGCGCGTTTCGCGGAAGGCAAACGCCCGCACCCCCGCGTCCTCGACCGCAAACACTCCTTTATTGTTCACCCACTGCTGGTGCTGCCAGAGTTCGACGCTGAAGGCGCCGGTCTGGGGATCGCGCAAGCCCTCGCGGTAGTGCATCCACATGCCCGATTCGCCCGTCTGGGCGGTGTAACCCTTGCCCAGTTCCAGAGGTGTGAGCAAGCTCAACTCGAGGCCGAGTCCGTAACCGGCGGCGAAGCGACTGATCGCGGCGACGTTGGAAATATACTCATCCGTATCCGGCATCAAGAGCCGCGGAGTGTCCTGGCCAGGGCGGTATTGCTTGAAGAAATGATCGAACGCCATGATGAGGGTTCGTTCGCCCCGCGCCCTGGCGCTCTCACAGACTTGCCGCAGGCTTTCATTAAGGGGCGTGCGGCCGGTAGAAAGGTTGATGATCTTGTCCGGATCTGAGGCCAGCGCTTCCAGTTCGTCGTCGCGAACCACGATGATGGCCGAGCGGGGAATCTGAAACCCCCAGGGCCCCGGGTAGGTCAGCAGTTCGCCACGGTAGACATTTTCGGGTGTTGAGGAAGCGGTCCCGACCCGTTGCCCTCCCGCGCAGGGTAGGAGGAGCATGGTCAGCATGATCAGAATCAGGGCTTTTCGCATTTTGCCATCAGCCGGCCACGGAATCATCCAACCCGTACCGCGATGTGGGCCGGCCGGGAGCGGGATTTGCGCCTGATGAGGATATCAACATCCTGGTCCAAAGCCACGAGAAAGCGGATCAGCCGTTCTACGGAAAAACCCTCGAGCTTAAAGTGCAGAAGTGCGGAAATCTTGGGCTGGTTGATGCCGAGCAACGCTGCGGCGTCGGCTTGGGAGAGCCGCCGCCGCTTTACAATGTGGCATATGGTCGCTCCCAGCCTGGCCTTGGTGTCGAGCTCGGCGGCATCCGGGAGTCTCAAGTCGGCAAAGACGTTGCCGCTGCTGGGAGTAATCTGTGCATGATGGGGTTTAGCCATATCTTTCCTCGTAGTCAAGCTGAGCCGCGCGGATGCGGCTGTGGATCAGATCTACATCGGATTGACGCGTCGAAATTCCATGGGGCGACTTCTTCTGAAATGCGTGCAGGACATAGACGGCGCGAGCGAATCGGATGGTGTAAACCGCCCGGTACGTATCCCTTTCAAAGTCCTTTACCACTTCCAGCACGCCCGGTCCTTCGCCCTTCCAAGTCTTTGCCGACGCATGCTTCCCGCCATATTGCGCGGCGCTTAAAGCGAACCCGAGGGAGCGCCGGACGGGGGCGGGAAACTGCAAGAGATCCCGGTGGGCCGAGCCAATCCAATAGAGCGGCTTCTCACCGGGGGTTAGCGTCAGTCTCATCTTTTATCCCATTTCTAGGATAAGCTGTCAAGCGGCTTCTTGGCGGAACAGTACCCTCTGGTTGCGGGCACCGAGCACCTTCCGGGCGAATCCTCACCCATGTGTATTAACGAGACAGTACGGGTGGTTACCTGTGGTGTTGCGCCACCGGCAGTTCCACCACGCGCACTTCCACGTCGCGGTCGCGCAAGACTGCCACCACCTGTCCCGCGCCATCCGCCACGACGCTGGCCCCGCCGTAAGTCTGGCCCGTCCAAGGGCCGTGCATGATGACTCCCACCAAGTCGGTACCCACCACGGGGCATTTCCACCCCTCGGCGCGTCGCGCGACAAGATGCTCGAGATCCTTTTCATGCTGGGGCCACTTGTCGAACTCGGCGGCCCACCCGTAGGGCACCAGCATCAGATCAGGTTTAAGTTTGTCGATGCGTTCGGCGTAAGCATCCACAAAGGTGTCGGCACAAATCAGGATGCCGATGCGGCCGTACTCCGTGTCCACGGCGCCAATTCCTTCCGGAGCTCCCACGGCGTAAGGTGGGTCCATCAAATGCGCCAGGACGTTTAGCTTGCGATGCTTCCAAAGCAGTTTCCCGGTCTTGTCAACCAGGATGGTTGAATCGTAAAGCCGCTCGCCGTCTTTCTCATCAAGCCCGATGGAGATCATCAAACCGTATTGGCGGGCGAGCGCGGTGATGCGGTCGCTGTCCGCGCCGGGGATGGGCGTGGCCAAGCGGTGCGCGTCAGGATTCTGCCAGCCCAGAATTACCGATTCCGGAAACGCCGCAATGTCCGCCCGCTCGGCGCGAGCCTGCTCCAG
>Ga0074044_10005722_pt1 | contig 10062 bp, 10 predicted proteins | sample BogForMeECP23OM1_FD_94443 | JGI IMG/M metagenome (GOLD analysis project Ga0074044, IMG submission 94443) | Bog forest soil microbial communities from Calvert Island, British Columbia, Canada - Bog Forest MetaG ECP23OM1 | ecosystem: Environmental > Terrestrial > Soil > Wetlands ...
AGCCCAATTTCTCCTGTTCTCTTCCAATGTTTCTGACATCGTGGACAAAGATAGTCTAACGTTACCTCAACGCCGTCTCTCCCAAATCCGAGGCTGCAAGCTAATAGGGAAAGTTCAGGCTTATGACAAGCAGGACAGTTCATGTCGAACTTGGAACAGTGAGTTGGTCTTGAAGTGGTAAGGCGATTAACAGTATCTCAGACTGGCAAAAGTAATCAGTAACCTTAGATCCTCTGTATCCTTGTCTCTTCATCCATAATGCGTAGTTGATGATCTCGCCCTCGTGGACGGGGATTTGTGTTGGCGGACGGGGAGGGATTCGAACCCCCGACCTCAGGCTCCGGAGGCCTGTGCCCTATCCTCACTAGACCGTGAGGAAGCATAATGCTCCCTCGACAGTTGGCTAGGCTACCCGCCCGAACTTAGATAATTGAATCATCTATAAGCGTGAACGGTTAAGGTTTAGTCTCCAGAAAATTTTGCGACGCTGAACAGTAGGTTTCATAGGCATGAATAGGATCAGATCAAGAACACGATAGTATCAATAATTGATGCGAATTGACAAGCATACTGAGACGTTTCTATGACGAATGCGGCAGCGCACTCAAACTTGCTCTAGAAAAGACATTCCCAGAGTGGGCTCAAAAAGTTCCCAACCTCTCGACACCGCCAAATTTGGACTTTGGGCAATTGTCATCTTCCATTGCTCATGAGATCGCGAGAACGAAGAAGAAAACACCAAGTGAAGTGGCACAGAAAATTTGTGATGCCATGCAGATCGGTGAGGAGACGTTGATAACGCGTGTTAGAGAATCCGCAGGTTACGTGAACTTCGACCTAAACTATGAGAAGGCAACGCCGTTGCTCTTTCAATCGATTCTTGCGGATGGCGATCACTACGGCATGGACGTTGCCAGCGAACGTGTCTCGATCGCAGTGGAACACACTAGCGCCAATCCGAGCGGTCCTCTTACCATGGGACATGCTCGAAACGCTATTCTGGGTGATGTTCTAGCTAGACTGCTCGTAGCTAGAGGCCATGATGTGAAGACTAGATTTTACGTAGATGATGTCGGAAGGCAAGTGTCCATACTCGCATACGGTTTCAGACTCCTGAACTCGCCTCAACCTCAAGGGAAAACAGATGTGTGGTTAGGTCGATTGTACGCTTGTACTAACTGCGCAGTACAGCTAGAGTCAATTAAGAAAAAAATTAGCCTTAACCCTACCGGTGACAATAGCAAACTCCAGAAAGAATTGGATGAATGGGTTGGAATAGCTGCTGAACTAGAGGAATCAAATAAGAATCTATTCACTAAAGTCTCCGAAGCTGTTCGCAATTGTGATGATCCTGAAATGGACATTCAAGCGTTAGGCCGAGATTATGAACGACGTGAAGAATCTGTATCAAAACTCATCCGCGAAGTTTCACAATTAGCTCTCGACGGAATACGTTCCACTCTGGCTGAAATGGATATCTCGTTTGATTTCTGGGACTGGGAGAGTCAGCTGATATGGGATGGAAAAGTTCAGAACGTCGTCGAGAATATGCGAAAACTCCCCTTTGCAAAGGCAGAAGAATTATCGCTTAGCCTAGACGTGAACGCAATCGTAGAAGAATACTCCTTGAGAGAAAAGTACAATCTTGCTCCAAATTACGAAGTGCCCCCGTTGACTTTAATCAGAAGCGATGGTTCCACACTCTACCCGACTAGAGACATAGCATATACCCTCTTCAAATTCATAGACTCTGAAAGAGTGATTAACGTGATTGCTTCAGAACAGTCACTTCCACAACTACAAATACGTTTGGCGTTATACGCAATGGGTGAAAAGGACATCTCAGAAAGGCTGATTCACTACGCGTATGGGCTGGTTGAACTTCCAGGGATGAAGATGTCGAAAAGAAGAGCCAGATTCATTGCATTGGATGATGTGATAGAACAGGCAAGGGTAAAGGTTCAAGAGACAATTGCGTCGCGAGGAGAGGAAATGAGTCGGGAAGAAGCGGGAACAATTGGAAGGTCCATTGCGCTCGGCGCGATAAAATTCGCTCTGCTTAACATTAGCAACACGAAGAATCTAACATTTACTTGGGATCGAGTATTGAGTCTTGAACGAAACAGTGCTCCTTTCATAAATTATGCTTACACACGTGCGGGAAGTATCCTGAGAAAACTGGGAAGAGAACCAACTAATTATAATCTCTCTGCACTCAGTCACCCACTAGAAAAGTATCTTATATTCAAAGTAGCTCAGATGCCACTAGTTTTCTGTGAGGCAGCTGATCAGTTGAAGCCAGAGGAATTGGCTAACTACGCGAACGTTTTAGCAGAGAAGTTTCATGAATACTATGAAAAGGTCGACGTTATACATGCTGAGGAACATGTTAGAAATGCGAGAGCTCTGTTAGTGAAATCCATTCAGGTGGTTCTACGAAATTCAATGAAGCTACTTGGAATCCGACTAACTGAGAGGATGTAAACCAATGCTCTCTGTGCATCGCTTGCGATCAATCAGACCCAACATCAGTATACGTAATAATTACGATCGCGCTTTCCTGATTATTTTACTCGTGGATCTTGTGTTGCGCGTGATTTGGTTAGACAAACCAGAGGGTTCACTGATTTTTGATGAATGGTATTATGTCAATGTTGCTCGTGTAATCCTCGGTATCCCACAGAGTATAGGAGCAAACGGGTTACCGCCCTACCAGAACGTGCCCATTGGTCTGGATCCAAACCATGAGCATCCACCGTTAGCCAAATTATTGATCGCTCTTTCGATGCATTTTCTTGGAGATAACGGGTACGGATGGCGAGTTCCAAGCGTTATTTTCGGGGTCTTCGCAGTTTTGGTCTTTTACCTACTCTTGAAGAAAGTCTCCGAGTACAAATTTGTTCCGCTCCTTGGCGCTTTTCTCTTTTCATTTGATAATCTCGTGTTTGTTCACAGTAGGATTGCTACCCTTGACATTTTCACTGTGGCATTCATGATTCTGGGAGTCTACTGGTACTTCTCGGGTCATCCATACTTGAGTGCTGTGGGAATGACGTTCAGTACCCTGTGCAAGATAACTGGAGTAGCAGGGGTCATCATAGTGATAGTTGTTCATGCTGCAAAGTTCGCTGAGAAGAGAAAAACGGATCGAGATTGGTCGCGTTATTTCTCATGGTTTGAGAAATATGTTGCAGTTTACGTAATCTCTTTCCTAGTGCTTCTAACAATTATGGACAGACTTTGGGTTGGCTACGATAGCGCACTGCCTCACTTACAGTATATCCTAAACTACTCTTCGGCACTGGTTTCCTCTTGTCCGAGCGGCATTATTAGTTGTCCTTGGCAGTGGCTGATTAACCAAGTTCAGATTCCGTACTTATTGGTAAGTGTTAAAGTGACCACGGACACCATGACGAATGAGTTTAACTCGATCACTTTCTGGGGGGCTATGAATCCATCGATTCTTTATCTCACTCTTCCAGCAATCGCCTATTCAGGATACACGTACATCAGACAGAAGAAGAACGATCTAGCCTTGCTCTCTCTTGTTTGGTTCGTTGTCACTTACCTTCCATACTATCCGGTAGTGCTCTTAGGGAATAGAGTAACCTACCTCTTCTATTTCCTTCCAACAATTCCTGCCGTGTGTACTGCAATCTCATATATGATCGCTGATCAAAATCCACCAAAGCTAGTCGTCCTATTCTATTTGGGAGTAGTTTTGGTAAGCTTCTGCCTCATGTTTCCTTTCAAAGTAATCCCCACATAACCTAGATCACTTTACTGAACAGAATCTCACCACAATCACTAAGTATTCAGGCCAGCCCCTGCTTGAAAACCTGCATCGGGCACTAATCAAAGCTCACCGTCAAAGCTTGAGGCAGAACAGTCAACCGCTAGGGACGCTGTAGAAGTCGTTCGTAGGACTTCTCTTACCTGCAAACTTCACGTTAAAGACGTTCTCGTGGAAGGAAACGACACCCGTAACCGATCTATGATCAAAATCAAAGTAGACCGCTCAAACTCGCAAACCACCATCTCTGCAAGCCCTTTTTTAGTATTCCACAAAGGGTTTCGAGGAATACCCACAGGAGAACTCCCTCTTGACGTTGGCCACCAAGTAGTCCAAGCATGTGCCTTTACTGGGCTTGATTGATATTCTTTCTAGGATCAGAAAGGGTAGCGCAGGTGACTTCGTGACTGCTGATTATGAAAAACTACTTTCGATGAGTCACTGAATCTTGACAGCTTTCTTGCATGAAATTTGAATAGGGTTCGTTCGCCTACGAACAACAATCAATCGAACTTGTTGTAAACACAAAGAGAGACATTGAAAATGAACAATTTCCTCAAGGAATGGGACGGCGATTCCGACACTTTCAAGCTAAGAGGGATACATCTCCATCGCGCTCCTCCAGTTAAGCAGCAACTCTCCAGCGCCATCTACCGAATTCGAGTCCAGCAGAACAAACTGGAATCAACCTCCATGCGAATGCAGCAACACGATAAGGAAATTTTCTCGAAATGCGTCAGCGCTCAAATGACACACGATACAGCCAGAGCGGCCATGTATGCTAACGAGTGCGCGGAAGTACGTAAGATCGCTAAAGTTACGCTTCAAAGCCAGCTTGCACTAGAACAGGTATCCATACGACTTGAAACAATTGAGGAATTTGGAGATGTTGCCCGCATGATGGGGCCAGTAACCAGCGTGGTACGATCGGTCAAAAGCCAAATCTCAGGTGTAATCCCAGAGGTAGGATTCGAACTTAACGAAGTTGGAGAGATGCTGAACAGCTTCGTCGCAGAAGCAGGAGAACCGATATCCGAATCCTATGATGTCCAGGCCTCTAACGAGGAAGCCCAGCGAATAATGGGCGAAGCAAACGCAATCGCTGATCAACATATCCGAGAGAAATTCCCCGATCTACCACAGAGTGGATCACAACGTCTAGGGGAGTCACTCTCCCACTAGGAGCACCGCCCTTGACTGTGATCGTTGAACAAGTCGGAAAATACTTGGGCAAAACCATTGAGGATTCAATGGGTAGACCAGTAGGCAAGTTAGTCGGACTCACAGCAGATATCAAAGATGAAGTTGCTGCAATACAAATCGTCCATAATGACGGAGAAGTCGTCCAGCATTCAATCAACTTCATCACAGTGCTAGAAGATCGCCTCATCCTACAGTCAACCTGGCGAGTAGAAGCAGAGGATTTACGGAGAGAACACGACATAATTGCCAGAAGAAGACAAGCGCTAGATCTATTATTGAAAGACGGTGACATTGACCAATCCGAATTCGAACAACTACGATCCACCTATGAATCTCTCGATAAAGAAATCAAGGAAAAATCAGAGACACTAATTGACACTCTGAAACGTATGGAGTCAAAACTTGACCAACAAATAAGCGACCTACAGAGCGCGTTGACAAACAACAAGATGCTTTACTCGTCCTCCGAAATAAGTGAAAGAATCTACCAGGAAGTAACGGAGTCCATCAGATCCGGACTCGACACTGCACGAAAGGAACGGAAAGACATAGCGAACATAATGGACTACCAGAAGAGTAAAGAAACCGCAGAACCACCACAAATACCACAAATCACCGCATCGCCTTTAGAAAACAAAGACCTAACCTCGCCTCAAGAACAACCTCAAACGGTACCTTCTAACGTTGTCGTAATCAAAATTAACGAAGTTTCCAAAACTTAGCAACTCTGGAGTTGATTGCTTTCTCAATAATTAAACGGTTTGAAGATAAACTCAGATCGGCAACTCCACTTAAGGAACGAATAGAGCATGCAAAGTTCAGGTTGCAGACCCAATATGAGAAGCTTGAACAGACATATTCACGAATAAAACAACGTGACAAAGATCTATTTCAAAGGTGCCTTGCATCACAACTTTCCAACGATAATGCACACGCCAGGATCTACGCGAATGAATGCGCCGAAATCAGAAAAATCGCGAAAGTCGTTCTAGGAAGTCAACTCGCACTTGAGAGGGTAATACTTAGACTTGAAACTGTAGCTGATTTCGGAACAATCTACGCTGAAATTGCTCCAGTAATGGGAATCGTTAAGGAAACCCGATCAAAAATAGCGGGAATAGTTCCACAGGTAGCAAGCGAGTTAGATGAGGTAAACAGCATCCTAGGTGATCTAACCGCAGAGGCCGGTGAAGTTTCCGAATCATCAATTCCCACTCAGGCAACAGATGTAGACGCCAAAAAAATCTTGGAAGAAACAGGACTCATTGCAGAGGAAAAACTTCGAGATCATTTCGAGGAGCTACCATCACTTCTCGATCAACCAATGGCACGAGTCTCTGAATCAGCAACTCCGAACAATGGTAACGATACCAAGTTCGAGAGCATAGAAGACAGAGTATATCGCTACGCCAAAGAGCACACCAGTTTCAACATATCTTCTTGTGCTGATGAATTAGGAAAATCCCCAGACGATATTAGAAATGCGATAGACAAACTCCGTGACAACGGAAAAATACAGATTGAATGATCACGGAGCCCACACAATGCTACTCTCTCCGTCTGAAGAACTTGAAAAGATGGCAGTCAAATGTGCAAACGAGGCGATTCTGTATGATAAACAAGGAGCTCGAAGCCTCGCCATGTCACGATACGACAGATCGGTCGAAATACTCCTCAAGTTATGCACACTATACCCAGAAGCTCCACAAACCAGGCTTTACACTAAACAGGTAGAAAGTTACAAGCACCGGATTCAAGAACTGAAAGATGGCTCAGTGGAAAATGAGCCAAATCAAACTACAAAAACCATAAAACCCCAACGCCTAGCTCTGACGGAGAAACCGAATATCAAATGGAATGAGATAGCAGGCATCCACGACGCAAAGAAAGCCATAGAAGAAGCAGTAGTTTTCCCAATAAAACGTCCTGACCTATTCCCTCTTGGTTGGCCCAGAGGCATCTTATTCTTCGGGCCTCCCGGATGTGGCAAAACCCTCCTAGCTGCTGCTATCGCAACAGAGATCGACGCCGTATTCTACAACATTGATGCTGCGTCAATAATGTCCAAATGGTTAGGTGAATCAGAAAAAAACGTATCCGAACTTTTCAACTCTGCTCGCCAATCAACCGAAAACGGAAAACCGGGCATCATATTCATCGATGAGATAGATTCACTCGTAGGCGTACGAGGAGATGAGGTAGGTGGAGAGGTTCGAACTAGAAACCAATTTCTCAAAGAAATGGACAACGTTTTAGACAAAAAACGGCCCCTACATGTCTACGTAATAGGAGCGACCAATAAACCATGGACGTTAGACGAACCATTCATCCGTAGATTCCAACGCCGCATATATGTTCCTCTCCCAAGCCCTGAAGCAAGACGTGAGTTATTCAATATCTTCACTAAAAACCTGAATCTAGCAAAAGACGTAGACCTAGAACTACTTCTAGAAAAAACTGAGGGTTACTCGGGCAGCGATTTACGAGATATCTTTCAAAGCGCTCAGACACGAGTAGTCAGAGAACTCTTTGAAGGCAATCAAATGGCTAAGAAGGTGGTCAGACCCATAACGATGGATGACTTCAGGGAGATCATAAAGAGACGCAAACCCAGCGTTTCAGCTCAAATATTGAATCTCTACGACAAATGGTTTGAGACGTATAAAGCACTGTGATAAGATTGATTGATTCAACAGACTTTAAAATATTGGCCGAACTTGTGGAGAATGCGAAATATTCCTTTGCGGAAATCGGTCGGAAGTTAAGTCTTCACCCTAATGTTGTGGCGTATCGTGTGAGCAAGCTTGAGAAGACAGGAGTCATCAAAGATTACAGAGCCGATCTCGATCTTGAGAAGCTTGGAGTGGCCGAGCAGATACTTGTCGGTGCTAGCTTCCCAAACGATTCAGAGAAGGACGCCATTCTAGAGAAAATAACTGCCATTCCGCAAACGGTAAGAGTGGTAAGCTCGTTGGGGGAACCAGAGAGTATCATGTTCCTGGTCGGAAAGAACAAGTCAGAAATCGAGAAGCTCATGTCGAAACTTCGATCATTTAACATCAGAATAGAATACACCGGGTCAGTCATTAGGACCTTTGAAGACGGAAGACTCGGAAATTTCCTCAAGATTCTTGCCAAAGAACATGAAATATCAGACCTAGCAGGCAAGAACGGCTCATAAGGGGGGATAGAATGAATGTTTAATGAAAGAAGTTCTTGGAGCAAACGCGTTCGAGAAGCAATTCACCCTACCCCACTCAAACAAAGAATCAACGAATGCCTCTTCAAGCTGAAGCTGCAACAACGCAAGCTTGAGAAGACCTCCTACCAAATGCAACAAAGAGATCAATCGCTCTACGGCAAATGTGTGCTCGCAACACAGAGTAAGAACACGCAGGCTGCATCAATGTACGCTAATGAATGTGCTGAATTACGGAAGATGGCGAAGGTGGTTTTGCACAGTGAAATGGCGCTCGAGACAATAAATCTCAGACTACAAACGATCCGTGACTTTGGAGAAATTGCTTACGCGATGAAACCGGTAGCTCACGTTGTCGGTGTACTCAAATCACAGTTGCAGGGAGTCCTGCCAGAAGTCTCGATGGAGCTCGCCGGAGTAAACGAATCACTCGAAGGTATGGCTATCGAAGTAGGCGAGGCAACTGACACATCGTTTGATACAAACGCCTCCAGCGAACAAGCCCAGCAAATCCTCCAAGAAGCAAATACAGTAGCAGAACAGAAAATGAAAGAACGATTCCCAGAACTACCGCCGATTCCTACCCACGAAGCACGTATGTAGCTTCTGGCCCTTTCTTTTTTCACACACTTTTTCAACGCGTACTAGTCTACTTACAACGAAGAACAATGACTGTGCGGGGAAAAACTCTAACTTTAAAATCTACAGTCCGACGACAATTGATCGACATCACTGCAGAAGTAATCAGATTTGTATCAGATAATGATGTAACTGAAGGAATACTAACAGTAAGTGTTCCACACGCAACTGCAGCAGTAATCGTGAATGAAAACGAACGAGGCTTGTTAAGTGATATTCAAGCGAAGATAGAAGAACTCTTTCCACAAACGTCAACCTACTCACACAATGAAATTGACCAGAATGCAGATGCGCATCTGGCAGCCACATTTCTCGGCCACTCGCGGACATTTCCGATTGAAAGAAAACAACTGGTCAGAGGTACTTGGCAGAATATTTTCTTGGTAGAACTAGACGGCCCACGCGCTCGCAGGGACGTCAACCTAACCATCCTCGGGTAGCTTACCTGCAACACTCTAGAGGCAACTTTTAGGCCTCGTAAACCTAATAACCAAGAATGCGGTGGGAAATCACAGAAGGTATTAGATCTGCCTGAAGAAAACAACCTTACTTGGGTCATCGGAGGACCACAGGGCGGGGGAATCAACTCTGTTGCTGAGACATTCGCAAAATCATGCGCGCGCGGTGGCCTGAACGTATTCGCAAACATCGAATACCATTCCAATATTAAAGGAGAACATAGCTACTATAGAGTGAGGGCCTCCGATAGAGAAATTCATTCCCACGTAGATTGGATTGACGTACTAATAGCGCTGGACAAGGAGACGATCTTCGGCGACATACACAAGGAATTTCCCACTCACAATGGTCACCGAAATGAGGTCAGTCCAGGCGGAGCAATCATCTACGACGCTTCGCTGAAGCTAACTTCTCAGGATATCGGTCGCCCAGACGTGAATCTTTACCCGATACCCTATCTCAGCATACTTGTCGAGGCGCTTAAAGAATCTGGACACGATAAAGAACTCAGTAAGTTTCAGGTAATGACAAACACAGTTGCGTTTGGCGCTTCAATGGCGTTGATTGATTACGACTTCGATCATGTCGCAGAAGCAATAAAACAAGGATTTACTGGGAGAAAAGCTTCGTTGGGTGATCTAAACGTCAAAGCTGCCAAGCATGGTTATGAATATGTGAAAAGCAACTTTAAAGACGGCTTTCCATACAAACTGCATCCTATAAAATTAGACACAAAACGAATGATCATCCGCGGCGTTCAAGCCGTCGG
>Ga0074044_10005723_pt1 | contig 10062 bp, 7 predicted proteins | sample BogForMeECP23OM1_FD_94443 | JGI IMG/M metagenome (GOLD analysis project Ga0074044, IMG submission 94443) | Bog forest soil microbial communities from Calvert Island, British Columbia, Canada - Bog Forest MetaG ECP23OM1 | ecosystem: Environmental > Terrestrial > Soil > Wetlands ...
CAAGCATCCATGGATTCGGGGCATCAATCGAGCAGATCGTGGATACCGCAAATGGGGCGCTGGCATCATTGAGGCCTTCTATGACGGCTTCAATTCCCTTACATCCAAAGACTGGGATTTCATGTCGAAGTTGGACGGAGATCTGTCGTTTGATCCCGGCTATTTTGAAGGAGCTTTCAGAAAGTTCGCCGAGGACCCTCGGATCGGAATCGGCGGGGGTGTCCTTTACCACTACGAAGAAGGGCGAAAAATCTTAGAGCGGAACCCAACGTTTCATGTCAGGGGCGGCGCCAAAATTTTTCGAAGGCGATGCTGGGACGTGCTCGGAGGGCTCTGGGTGGGCCCTGGATCGGACACCGTTGACGAGGTCAAAGCGAACATGCTCGGCTGGACAACGATGAGTTTTGCCGACTTGCATATGATCCACCATCGGCCTACTGGAGCATCGTGGGGGCCCTGGGGAGGAGTCGCAAAGAACGGTACGATCAGCTACGTTCTGGGCTATCACCCACTATTCATGTTGGCGAAGTCAGTCGCGAATCTCGCCCAACGACCCTATGTGGTTGCATCTACGGCACTGATGTATGGGTATGTGGCGGCGTATCTCCAGCGCATTCCTCGCGTCAATGATCCTGAACTGATCCGGTACCTCCGGAATCAGCAGCTCGCTCGGCTTTTTGGGCGAGAGACTATTTGGAAGTGATCGCAACTGGCGAGCGAAACGGCTCATCTCGAATGGACCTCTCGATCATCTTCGTAAACTGGAACTCGGTTGACTATTTGCGGGAGTGCATTGCGAGCATTTACGAAAACACTCGGGACGTGTATTTCGAAATAATTGTTGTCGACAACGCGTCTCCTCAGGGAGGTGTGGAGTCCCTGCGAGATCAGTTTCGTCAGATCACGATCATCAAGAGCGAGAAGAATGTGGGTTTTGCGGGCGCCAACAATATCGGGTTCAGAAGATCGACTGGCGAATACGTGTTGTTTCTGAATCCGGATACCAAGCTTGTCGACGCCACGATCAACACGATTTTAGCGCACATCAAGCTCTTGCCGGACGCTGGGATTGTGGGATGCAGGATGCTGAATACGGATCTTTCGGTGCAGATTACATCGATTCAGAAATTTCCGAAGATCTTGAATCAGATCTTCAGGGCTGAGTCTTTGCAATTGCTGTGGCCACATTGCCCTCTTTGGGACATCGCTCCGCTGTTTTCTGACGGAGTAAAAGCTATCAAAGTGGAGGTGATTCCCGGCGCGTGCATGTTGCTGAGACGTTCGGTGTTTGAGGAAGTCGGTATGTTCAGCGAAGAGTACTTTATGTATGGCGAAGATTTGGACTTGAACTACAAGCTCAAGCGCGCTGGCTACACGAATTACTATGTCGGCGAAGCCACCATCATTCACCATGGGGGCGGGAGTTCGCGTCAGAAGGTCAGCCAGTGGGCAATCATCATGCAGTGCAGAGCAATGACACGATATTACCGGAAGACGCGAGGGCCGCTGTATGAATCGATGTATTGGACGGCAACAGGCTGCGGGGCTGTTGCGCGGCTGGTGTTGCTCACAGCGATGTACCCTATTTCAAAGGACAGACAAGCCGTTCGATACGCGTTGGAGAAGTGGCGAGTGGTATTGAAGTGGGCGATCGGATATAGAGACATGGTTCCGGAGCACCAGTAAGAACTAGGTTCCTCGAGTGAGGTCACAGTGTGTGGCATCTGCGGAAAGCTTGATTTTGATCGCAACGCGAGCGTCGCGCCTGCTCTTCTGAAGGCGATGGCAGACGCAATCTATCATCGCGGTCCTGACGACGAGGGATACTACGTGTCGGGGCCGGTCGGCTTGGGCTTTCGTCGGCTCTCGATCATCGACCTCAACACCGGCCACCAGCCCCTCTCCAACGAAGACGGTACAGTTTGGATTGTCTTTAATGGAGAGATTTATAACTACCAGGAACTGAGGGAGTTCTTGCGAGCGAAGGGCCACACCTTCAAGACGCAAACGGACACAGAGGTGATCGTCCATCTCTATGAAGAGTTTGGCGCAAGTTGCGTGGAAAAACTGCGCGGCATGTTTGCGTTCGCCATATGGGACGACCGGCAGAAGGTCTTACTGCTGGCCAGAGATCGCGTCGGAATCAAACCGCTGTATTACTCGCTGACGCAAAGCTGCCTGGTCTTCGGGTCAGAGATCAAAGCGATCCTTGCTGATCCCGAGGTCAAGCCCGAAGTTGCACCTGCCATGATCGACAGATTTCTGAGCTTCTATTACGTTCCCGGCGAAGAAACCCTGTTCCAAAATATCTACAAGCTGGCACCCGGATCGTACATGGTCGTCAAGGACGGGAAGTCCAAGGTCCAACAGTATTGGGATCTCCGCTTCTCATCGGCCCCGCTGAGCATTCAAGATGCGGAAGCTAAACTTCTCGACTTGCTCGAGGAGTCGGTTCAACTCCACATGATTAGCGACGTGCCGGTGGGATTTCTTCTGAGCGGGGGTGTCGACTCCACGGCCATGTTGGGCTTTGCCGTAGGCAAGACGGGCCGCCGCCTCAGCAGCTTTACGCTCGGTTTCTCCGAACCCGGTCTCATTGATGAGCGGCCGTACGCAACGCTTGCTGCCCGTACCTACGGTGCTGACCACCATGAGATGACTATCACTTCGAAGGAATTCGCCGACTTCCTTCCGAAGTTTGCCTGGCACATGGAGGAACCATGTTGCGAGCCGCAGGCGGTTGCCTTGTATTACGTATCGAGGCTAGCCAAGGACTTTGTAAAGGTTTTGATTTCCGGGGAAGGCGGGGACGAAGCATTCGCGGGATATCAGACCTATCGAGGCGTACTTTGGTTAGAGCGCCTCAAGAGCGTTCTCGGGCCGCTCAGCGGACCGCTTTCTGCGGGTTTCTCGGCGATCGATCGCGTCGTGGGATCTCACCGCCTCGCAAAATACGGGCCTCTGATGAATCTCGACTTCGAGGACTACTACTACAGCAGGACCGCGACTCCCTTCTTGTATTTCAACAGCCATGCCAAAGAATTGTATTCGAAAGATTTCCTCTCGCATGTGAACAAAGATCTTTCCTTTAGCGTTGTGAAGCGATTGCTGTGCAATGGGGATGGAAGCGGCAAAGTGAATAAGATGCTGTACGTCGACACGAAAACCTCGCTGCCGGATGATCTGCTGCTAAAAGCCGACAAGATGACGATGGCCAACTCGATTGAACTTCGCGTTCCCTTGCTCGACCACAAGCTGCTCGAGTTTGCCGCCACTTTGCCGGAGAATTTCAAGGTTCGGGGATTTACGACGAAATACATCATGAAAAGAGCGTTGCGTCATCGAGTTCCCGCAGAGATTCTGCATCGCAAGAAGGCCGGCTTTCCCGTTCCCTATGAATCGTGGCTCAGGACCGAGTTGAGGGACTGGACCCTTGGAATCTTGCTTGACCGGGAAACTTTGTCTCGGGGTTATTTCAATAGAGAATGCATCGAGAGCATCATCAAGCAAGACGCGCAAACTGGACGCTACTCGAAAGAGATCCTTTCGCTGGTATCGCTCGAATTGTGGCATCGAGCGTTTCTCGACAGAGAAACTGTGTCGAGCTTCAGCCCTGTGGGTTCCAGCGTTTCTGCCTAGGAGCTGTTGTCGGGTCGTTTGCCGATGAATCGCCCGAACAAACCGATTCGCGTCCTGTACAGCTTCCCGCACAAGCTCGGGGCTGGACGGATCTGCTACACCGCGTGGCAACAAGTCAACGGGCTTGCGGCCGCCGGCGCTGACGTGCTGGCTTTTCCCGGCGTCCTGCAAAGGGCGGTTCCGCCCAGCGTAGAAGTTCGGCCCACACTGTCTCGGGGTAAGCTCCGCATCTCCTACAGGCTGATGGGAACCATGCGGGCCCTTGCTCTTCACGACTATATTGTTTCGCGTCGAATCCAAAAGCTCGCGGGGCAGATCGACATCATTCATACGTGGCCGTCAGCTGCGCTCCAGACCTTGAAGGCTGCGGCAAGATTGGGCATCCCGACTGTCCTCGAGCGACCTAATGCTCACACGCGTTACGCGTATGAGTCCGTGCAAAGGGAAGCGAAGCGCCTGGGCGTTCTACTGCCGCCCGACAACGAATACGCTTTCAAGCTCGACGTTCTAGCGCGAGAAGAAGAGGAATTCCGGCTGACCGATTACCTGCTGTGTCCCTCCGAATTCACGATTCAAACTTTTCTCGATCAAGGCTTCAAGCGCGAGAAGCTGATGAAGCACCAATACGGATATGACGACACGGCGTGCTATCCGGACAACTCGAAGGTTAGAGACAACAAGGGCGGGTTGACAATGTTGTTTGCCGGTGACTGTGCGGTCAGGAAGGGAGTACACTTTGCCCTCGAGGCTTGGCTCAAGTCGCCGGCGCATCGCGACGGGCAGTTCCTTATCGCCGGCGGGTTTCTGCCGGCTTATGCGGAAAAGCTTTCTTCCATGTTGTCCCATCCCAGCGTTCGCGCACTAGGCCATCGCAACGACGTTCCTGAGCTGATGCGCAAGAGTGACATCATGGTTCTTCCCAGCATTGAGGAGGGTTTCGGCCTTGTTTGCGTCGAAGCCATCGGCAGCGGAGCCGTGCCGCTGGTTTCCGAAGCCTGCACGGACGTTTGCAAGCACATGCAGAACGCACTGGTTCATCCGATCGGCGACGTTGCCGCTCTTACCAAACACATTACGATGCTCCATGAAGACAGGAACCTTCTTGCTAAGCTGCGCGCCGCATGCCTGGGGATGGCTCCGGAAGTTACATGGACTGCGGCCGGAGTCCGCCTTCTTCAGGTGTACCGCGACGTCCTGGAAATAAAACAACGGAGTACCCAGCAGCTTGAGTTAAGCGCTCGTGATTAACCCAGTCACATCGAACGGTCGAATGGGATTCTATCAGACCGACCCGTTGCGGGACCCTCGATGGGCGGAGCTTGTGGAAACGCATCCGCGAGCGTCCATCTTTCACACCGTCGGATGGCTCGAAGCCCTTCGCCGTACGTACGGCTACAGGCCCGTAGCATTCACCACCTCCCCGCCGACTGGGAAACTGGAGAACGGCCTCGTGTTTTGCCGAGTACGAAGTTGGGTCACGGGGCCGCGCATGGTCTCTTTGCCGTTTTCCGACCACTGCGAGCCGCTCTTTAGCGGTCCCGACGAATTGGATTTCTTGGTTGGCTGTTTGCAGGCGGATCTGGAACATCAGGATTGGAAGTACTTGGAAGTTCGCCCGGTCAACGGGAGTTTTAATCGAGGAGGAGAGGAATCTGGCTTTCAAACCGTCAATCGCTACTATTTGCATCGAATCGATCTTCGACGCGAGCTTGACGATATCTTTCGAAGACTCCACAAGGATTCAGCTCAGCGCAGGATCCGCCATGCTGAGCGAATGGGGATCGTCTGCGAAACTGGACGGTCTGCTAAACTGCTGAAGGACTTTTACGGCCTGCTATTACTCACCCGACGCCGTCACCATTTGCCGCCCCAGCCATATATTTGGTTCCGCAATGTACTCGATTGTTTAGGAGGCGCCGAGATACGATTGGCTTACAAAGAACAAGTGCCGATTGCTGCCATTCTCACTCTCCGATTTCGAAACACCGTCTACTACAAGTATGGCTGCTCGGACAAAAAGTTTAACAATTGCGGCGCCGTGCCGCTGCTCCTGTGGAAAGCAATTGAGACTTCGAAGGCCGCTGGTGCCGAAGAATTCGACTTGGGGCGATCCGAAGGTGACGCCGCGGGCCTCCTCGCGTTCAAAGATCACTGGGCGCCAAACCGAACGCAACTGGTGTATTGGAGATATCCTGCCCTTGACACTGCAGGAGCGAGCGAGCGCTGGAAGCTGAGGATGGCAAAGCGGGTTTTTGCGCTTATGCCGGATAAATTGCTCGCCGTCACCGGGCGGCTCGTCTACCGCCACATCGGCTAGGTCCAAGAATTCCTAATTGCCATAGTCGAGAGCCTTTGACCTGGACAGAAGTGTCCATCCCGAGTGATGGACCGCCAGGACGCCGCGAATCACCGTGGGACGTGTCAAACTGAGTGGTTGGACACTCAGGGTTTTCCTAGGCTAGGTGTGAAGGGGCTGCGCCAGGACTTGCAGTCGCGAACCAAAGCATGGAACGTCAGCTAAGCGAATACTATCGACTTCCGCCAGACCGGGAGAACTGCGCTCTGCACGCGGAAGCTACCGGCGATTCCGGTTTCTTCCGGTTCGGGCCGGAGACTGTCTGCTATGGCCGGTGCGGATCGGGGCCGACCTCAAATACGACCTTAGCCGCCCTGCACGATGCCCGGAAGAATCTGCGGTTCGAAGATGGCCGAATCTGCCTCCCGTTTGACCCGACAGAAGTGATCGATAACCTTCGCCGGGAGAGATACGCAACGTTGCTGGCTCCGGAGGGGAACGGCGTCTTTCGCAGCTTATTGGTTCGCAAGGCGTATTACGCGGTTCGTGAATTCCTGCCTGTCTCAGTTCGGCGGCAGCTCCAAAGAGTGTATTTCAGTGGCTGGCGGGAATTGCCGTTTCCTAACTGGCCGGTGGACACTACGGTCGATTCATTGCACGAAGACTTCTTGCGCCTTTCCATGAAAGCAAGGGGAGTTCAGCGGATGCCCTTCATATGGTTCTGGCCGGACGGCGCTAGAAATTGCTTGATCATGACCCATGACGTCGAAACCGAGACCGGGAGAGATTTTATTCCTCAGTTGATGGACCTAGACGATTCGCGGGGAATCAAAGCGGCCTTCCAAGTTGTGCCTGAAGAGCGGTATAAGGTTCCGCCTGAACTCGTCGAGCAGATTCGCGCGCGGGGGTTCGAGTTCAATGTCCACGATCTGAATCACGATGGAACTCTCTTCCGGGATCATGAAGAGTTTCTCCGCCGCACAGCGAAGATCAACGAATATGTTCGCAAGTATCGCGCGTTCGGATTTCGCTCTGGATCGATGTATCGCAACCAGGACTGGTACGACGCCTATGAGTTTTCTTACGACATGTCCGTGCCCAATGTGGCGCATCTTGAGCCGCAGCGAGGAGGTTGTTGCACGATCATGCCGTACTTCGTCGGCAATATTCTGGAGATTCCCCTCACAACCGCCCAGGACTACACGCTATTTCACATTTTGAATGACTATTCGCTGGATCTGTGGAAGACGCAGATTTCCCTCATTCAGGCGAAACACGGGTTGATTAGCTTCATTATCCATCCCGACTACGTAATCGAATCGCGTGCCCGAAAGACATTCGAAGGCTTGTTGGACCATTTGCGTGAGATGATTTCGCGAGAGAATGTCTGGCGGACACTGCCCGCAGAAGTCGATCGGTGGTGGAGAGCCCGGAGCCGTATGACACTCGTTCCCAAAGGCCCCGACTGGGCTATCGAAGGACCGGAAAAGGAGCGTGCCCGCATTGCATTCGCGGTTCTGGACGGTGACCGCCTGGTGTACGAGTCACAGAAAGACGAATAATTCGAAGTATTTTCGAGGGACAGCCGCATGGACCCCATCACGGAAAGCACCGAATTAAGAGCCCTCCCGGTCGAGTGGGACCGAGCCAAGCAGGCCCGCATCCTCGGCTTCGCTCTAGCAAGTATTTTGCCGCTGGCGTTCGTGTGGTTCACGATGAGAGAGCTCGCCTCGACGACCCTGGAAAACGACACTTACTCGCACATTCCGTTGATCCCCTTGGTTAGCCTTTTTCTTGTTTATTCCGAAAGGCAAAGAATATTCTCGCGACTGTCTTCCGGATGGAAGGTTGGGAGTTCTCTTCTGCTGGCAGCGGCGGCGTGTTTTGCCCTGGGAAAGTTGAACCCATGGGGCGGAAATGTGGAAAACGGGCTGTCGGTCGCGATGCTGGCCACGGTGCTGGCATGGGCGGGCGCGTTTGCGCTGTTCTTTGGCGCGAACGCATTGCGCGAGGCGAGTTTCCCATTTTTGTTTCTGGTGTTCATGATTCCTATTCCGGAACCTTTGCTGAGCCGCACAATTTTGTTCTTACAAGAGCAAAGCGCCAATGCCGCGGCACTGTTCTTCCGAATCTCCGGAATACCGGTTTTTAGAGAGGGCTTTATTTTTACTCTGCCGGGCGTTTCGATCCGCGTAGCCGAAGAGTGCAGCGGAATCCGATCCACTTTGGCTCTTCTGATCATGGCTGTTTTCGCAGGGCACCTTTTTCTTCGGAAGTTGTGGAAAAAGGTTTTTTTGTGCGTCCTCGTATTCCCGTTCGCGATTCTGAAAAACGGTTTACGAATCATGGTGCTTTCAGCGCTCGCAGCTTACGTGAACCCAGGGTTTCTGCATGGGAAACTCCACCAGTATGGGGGAATGGTTTTCTTCGTTGCAGGTTTGGTTCCGTTGGCACTGATTCTCATGCTTCTACAGAGAACGGAAGCTGGGGGGACCCAGTGAAGCGAGTCGTAAAGTTCTTGATCAGCGCTGGCTTTTACGGTGTTTTATGGGTGCGCGATGCAGTCTTTGGGCTGCTTGGGAAGAGAAGGGCACACTGTGTGGTTCTCTACTACCACTCTGTCCCCGAAAGCCAGAGGATTCGGTTTGAAAGGCAGATGGAGCTCCTGCACAAGACTGCGGAGCCTGTCGCCGCGGACCGGCGGACCGCGCTGGTGCCGGGCAGGCGATATGCCGCCGTGACGTTTGATGATGCCTTTCGCAACATTCTTGACACAGCATTGCCGACAATGCGCGCCAGGAAGATTCCCGCTACGATTTTTGTCGTTACAGGAATCTTGGGAAAGACTTGGCACGACAGCTCGACAGAATCCGATGGGGATCGGGCGGTGATGTCCGCGGAAGAACTGAAGCAAATCCCATCGGACCTCGTGACAATCGGGTCTCATTCTCTAACTCATCCCCGAATGCTGGAATTGGCTCCGTCTCAGGCGAAAGCCGAGCTCGCGGAGTCGCGCCGAACACTAGAGCGGATCTTGCAACGCCCGATCTTGTTGTTCAGCTTTCCGTATGGTTCGTTCAGCGATGCGCTCATCGGCTGGGCGAAGGAGGCTGGGTACGAGCGCATCTTTACGACGCTTCCTCGGTTGGCTCTTTTGAATCCCGCGGAGTTTGTCACGCCCCGCGTTCGTGTCGATCCCACCGACTGGGAATTGGAGTTCCGGCTGAAATTGCTTGGCGCTTATCGATGGCTGCCCATCGCTTTTGCGGTGAAGCGAAGGCTTTTTCCGAATCGAGTCGAGGCAGCGATTCCGCAGCAAGCCTCTGTGACCGAGTGATTCGCCGATGGCGCCAATAGAGGGCGGAATTATCGATGGCCTGCTCCGTGTAGCCCGCAAGAGGAGTTCGAATCCAGATTCCGAAGCAGAGGTCACATCCGGTCCTACCGAAGGTTCAGATAAATCCGTTCGCAGGAGAGAAGCGCGGTTCTCCGATTTCGAAGCGATTGCAGCGCTGAAAGAGCGCTCCGGTCTGTCAATCGACTCTCACGAAAACTGGCAGCGTCTCTGGCAGCAGAACCCAGCCCTCGTCGGAGCAGGCGCCAATCTTCCGATTGGCTGGGTTCAGGAAGCCGGCGATGGACAGATTGTCGGATATCTCGGCAGCATTCCCTTGTTGTATCAGTTCGGTCAACAAACGCTTCTGGCGACTGCTACGACAAGCTATGCTGTTGATCCTGCGTATCGCTCCCGCAGCTTGGGACTCGTTGGATCATTCTTTCGTCAGAAGGGTTGCGATCTCTACTTGGACACGACGGCTACCGTAGCCGCCGGAAGGATCATGCTGGCCTTCAAGGCGCAGCAGGTGCCTCAAAAACACTATGGAACCGTGCTGTTTTGGGTTCTCGACGCGCAAGCATTCCTTCGCGCGGCAATGCAGAGGTTGCGGCTCGGTGAGAATTTCGGCGCGATGGGTGCGTGGGTGGGTTCGCCGATCCTGCACGGTGACACTTTCCTTCGAGGAAGGCGGCCTAGATCCGGTTCGGTGAGGTTTTCCTGCCGTCAGTTGCGCGTTGAAGAAATCGGCGACGATTTTCAGGACCTTTGGCAGCGAAAGCTTCAAGAAAAG
>Ga0074044_10005724_pt1 | contig 10058 bp, 10 predicted proteins | sample BogForMeECP23OM1_FD_94443 | JGI IMG/M metagenome (GOLD analysis project Ga0074044, IMG submission 94443) | Bog forest soil microbial communities from Calvert Island, British Columbia, Canada - Bog Forest MetaG ECP23OM1 | ecosystem: Environmental > Terrestrial > Soil > Wetlands ...
CGCTCGTAATTCCTTGGTTAGGGCGCATAGCTCAGTTGGTAGAGCAGCTGACTCTTAATCAGCGGGTCCAAGGTTCGAGTCCTTGTGCGCCCACCAATCATTTCAACAGCTTAGATTGATAGCGGGTCGAACAAACCGCGCACGTTTTACAGTGCGTTTTACAGTTTTGTTCGTGTTTCGAGCTTCATGATCGCAATCTCGGCGAGCTTCGCGTCGCGACCCGGATAGGCTGTGGCCGGTGAAGGTCGCGATCTGAGGCACGGTCGCGTCGGCAAGCGCGAGCCGCACGACCGCAGAGCCGCGCAGATCGTGGAATGTCAGCCCTTTGATGCCGGCGGCAGCGCACGCCTTGCCCCACGACGTTCTAAACCCGTCCGATGTCCATGGCTTCCCGCGCTTGTTGGTCAAGATCATTGGGCCACGGCGCTCGGTCCGGCTGAGCAGGACTCGTAATGGCTCTCCTGCCGGGATGACGATCCGGCGCCCGGTTTTCGACTGCTGAAACCTAATATGGCTGCCATCAAACGCGGACTAGGGCAGCCGTAAAACGTCCCCTTGCCGCTGGCCGGTCCAGAGCGCCAGCATCAATGCAAGTGCCATCTCCCGCCCAGCGGAGCCTAGGAACGCTGCGATATCATCGTCCCTGCGGCTTTGAACTTACAGTGATCTGAGAAAGAGCTATCGCTGAATTTTGGTTACGAAACACTATCACCCGCATCGCGTCTGCTCGATGGGCCGCTATGGGGCCATTCACGACCAATGCATTCCGCGCCAGTGCCGACCAATGTCCGCAATGCTCCGCAAGCGACCAATCTGGATATGAAAGCGCATTGACGCGATGTGCCAATAGGCGAGCGATATCACGATCGATGTAATGACTGATCGAAAGGCGCCGCCATATCGGTCGCGGCCGCGGACGCACGGTCAGGACGGACTATTCGATCATCCACCACGCCGGCACGCGAAGTCCGGTGATGACGTCATAGTGGTCATAGGGTTTAATATCGAGAACCGGCGAGCCGTCGTAGGCATCGAGGGCTTTGACGGTTAGAACATTGTGGTCGCGTTTTAGCAACTCGACGATGGCCAGTCCGATCGGATTGGGTCGTTCGCGCCCGCGTGCGCAGAACACACCGACCTCCGGTAAATCGGCGCGATGGCGCGGATGCGTGGTGAGCCAACAGGGTTTACCGGCGAGTTGATCCAGCCAAAATAGGATGATCAAGTGTGACCATTCCTCGATGCCCGTCAGACCCGCGGCGAGATCCTCGCGCACGACGATTTGCGCGATGATGTCGCGCCGCGACATTCGCACGCCGCCCTTTGTGAAAGAACTGTGCACGGTGGCTATCGATTGCATACAGATCGTCATTGCCAGACCTCACGGACAATTGGTGCAATAGCATTAGCCAGGCATATTTGAAATTTCGAGATCGTTTTCAGATCGGAGCTAACGGAGGGCCGGGCACACGCCGCGCGTTACAGCCATCCGCGCTCTCCGAATGCAGAAAGATTAACTCCGGGCGGAGCATACCATCCACCCGAGCCATGGCGGGTGCCAAGCATCAGAGCGACCTCCTTATTGCCATAAGCAATCCGCAGCGGCGTAACTGCAACCGAATTTGCAGCGTCTTCGCTGGTGTCGGCCTAGCGATCGGGATTGACTACGATATTGACGAAGCCGCCCGGTCGTTCCTTGATCGCGTCGAGCGCGTCATTCACCCGATCGAGCGGATAAGCCTGCGTTGTCAGTTGTGACAGGTCGAGCACGCCCACGCGCGCCATTTCTGCCATGAGCTGACCTTCGCCGGTCGTGAACCAGTTCGATCCTTGGAAATATAGTCGACTGGTCATGAACCGGATCGGCTCGATCGAAAGCGCTTCCGTCAGCGCACCGATGTTGACAGCGATGCCGCCGCGTTTGAGGCCGTTCAAGGCGTCTGCGGTGTTGCTGGCCGATGCGCCGCGCGCGGAGCAGTCGATGAGGACATCCACGCCCAGCCCTTCGGTGCGTTCCCGCAACCACTCAGCGATCGGCCTATCACCCAAAGCCAACGTGTCGATCCGTTGCGGCGCCAAGGCCTTCAAACGCGTCATCACGTCGCGATTGCGCCCGAAACCGAGGATGCGGGTTGCTCCCATGCCGAGCGCGAGCAACGTGGCGCCGACGCCGAGCGTGCCGGTGATGCCATTGATGGCGACCCAGCTTCCGGCGCCGACCCGTCCGGCACGCAACGCCGCGAAGGACGTGCCGGTATAGCCGAAGCGTGCCGCCTGGTCGAAGCTTACTTCATTCGGCAGCCGGACCAGCCGCTGCGGGGCCGCCGTCATGAATTCGGAAAATCCGCCGAATGGATACGCCTCGAGCTGACGCAGGGATTGCGGGAAGAATCCGAAGTAGCCCTGGAACGCGGCGGCCGCGCACAGCATGGGCTCGTCCGAACGGCAGTACGCGCACTGTCCGCACGACAGCCAGGGATTGATGTAAACACGATCCCCGATCCGGATATCCGTGACCCTCTCGCCGATCTCGGCAACGACGCCGGCGGCGTCGAGGCCGACGCTCGCGGGCAGCGCCGGCAGATGATTCCACAGGCGGCCGCTGAAGATGGCGTTCATGTTGGGAATGACGCCACACGATTTCACTGCAATGAGAACGTCATTCGCGCGGGGCTTCGGACGCTCGACACTGTCGATGCGCAACGGCTGCCCAGGCACGTGCAGACGAGCGGCTCGCATGTGCGACGCCATGTCTTCCTCCCTGATGTCCGGCGCCCGTCATTGTCGTGGGCTGCTCTTGACCGTTTCGGCGCATTCAAGCCACTATCAGGTTCCCTTCCACTACTTCAAGGCCGATGGATGGGATGAAAAAGCGATAGGGAGGGAATCCATGCTGACGAGAGTGGCAGGCTGCGCGCTCGCTCTGGCCCTGATGATACAGCCTGCCTCGGCACAGACACCGGTCAAGATCGGGTTCGTTTCGACATTCAGCGGCCCGCAGGGACAACTCGGCGAAGAAATCCATTCCGGGTTCCGCGTGGCGCTCGAACAATTCGACGGCAGGCTCGGCGGTGTCCCCGTCGAGATCCTGGTTGGCGACGATCAGACCAAGCCGGATATCGCCCGACAACTCGTCGACAAGATGATCGAGCAGGACAAGGTCGATATTCTGACCGGCATGCTCAACTCATCCGTGCTGCTGGCCATCGCACGGCCGGCGTTCGACGCCGGAAAGATTGTCATCAGCTCGATCGCAGGCCCGTCGGTGCTCGCCGGGCAGCAGTGTAATCCCAACTTCTTCGTCGCCTCGCCGCAGAACGATGAGTCATCCGAAGCGATGGGGCAGTATCTGCAATCGAAGGGCGTGAAAAGCGTCGTCCTCATTTCGTCGAACTATCCCGCGGGTCGCGACAAGATGTCAGGCTTCAAGCGGTTCTTCAAAGGCGCGGTCGTCAACGAACTATATCCGCCGTTCACCCAGCTCGACTACGCGGCGGAGATCGCGCAAGTCCGCGCGGCCAAGTCCGATGCGGTGTTTGAATTTTTGCCTGGTGGCGTCGGAATCAACTTCCTCAAACAGTTCAACGAATCCGGACTGAAAAAAGACGTCAAGCTCTTCACCGATTTCGGAGGTTTGGACGAAACCATGATCGCCGCGGTCGGCGATGCGGCGCTCGGCGTCTCGACGGCATCGTTCTGGACCGCGTCACTCAAGAATCCGGTCAATGCGAAATTCGTCGACGGCTTCGAGAAGAAGTTCAACCGGCTTCCGAGCTTCTATGCGGCCGCCGGCTACGACACGGCGCTGTTGTTGGATACCGCGATCAAGGCGGCGGGCGGGAACGTCGCCGACAAGAGCGCATTCCGCAAGGCGATCGCCGACGCGCAGTTTGACGCCGCCCGCGGCCGGTTTCGATTCAACACCAACCACATTCCGCTGTCGGACTTTTACTTGACCACCGTGACCAAGGATGACAAGGGCCGCTATGTCCTTGCGCTGGGCGAGAAAATCTTTTCCGACCATAAGGACGCATACGCGGACCATTGCAAATATCCGGCGAACTGACGACGCGTCACAGCGCCCATGAGTCCGCTGCTTTTCGTCGAGCAGAGCCTGAACGGTCTGCAATTCGGCGTCATGCTGTTCATGATGGCGGCGGGCATGACGCTCATGCTCGGCATCATGAACCTGGTTAATCTGGCGTACGGCTCCCTTTACATGCTGGGAGCCTACTTTGCGGTGACGATCCAATGGTGGAGCGGATCGTTCCTGCTCGCGGCGGCCGGGTCGCTGCTCGCCACAGCCGCTGTTGGGGTGCTCATGGAAATGTCGACATTCCGCCATCTCTATGTGCGCAGCTATCTCGATCAGGTGCTGTGCACGATCGGGCTGAACATGTTCCTGAACGAGTTGGTGCGGGTTATATGGGGGTCGCGCCCGCTTAACATGAAACTTCCGTCGGCGCTGGCTGGGACCGTCGCGCTGCTGCCCGGCCTGAGCTATCCGATCTTGCGGCTTGCGATCATTGCTGTCGGTGTCGTGATCGCAGCGGCACTTTATGCCCTGATTGCGCACACCAAAGTCGGCATTCACATCCGCGCTGGCGCATCCAATCGGCCGATGGCCGCGGTCATGGGCATCAACATTAAGGCGCTGTTCACATTTATATTTGCGCTCGGCGCGGCCCTTGCAGGGCTTGCGGGGATTATGGCCGGCCCACTGCTTTCGGTTGGGATAAACATGGGCGACAGTATCTTGGTGTTGACGCTCGTCGTCATTGTGATCGGCGGTATTGGCTCGGTGCGCGGCGCTCTCATTGCGGCCATTCTCGTTGGCTTCATCGACACGTGGGCGCGGATGCTGTTGCCGTCCGCGCTCGGGGATACCGGTATCTATCTGCTGATGGCCGGCGTGCTTTATCTCAAGCCGAGGGGGCTGTTCCCCGAGACGACGTAGACGGCTATGATTTCGGGGCTGCAGCTTTGGATCACGCCACGGGTCATCCTCTCTGCGGCGATGTTGATTGCACTCGCGGTTCTACCGCAGATTTCAAGCGCGGTGGACAATCCGTTTCTGATTCGTGTCGGCATGCGAATCATGATCCTAGCGATTGCGGCCTCAAGTCTGAATTTGATCCTCGGCTATGGCGGCATGGTTAGCCTGGGGCACGCCGCCTTCATCGGCATTGCCGCTTACGTCGTCGCGATCCTGAACTGGCATGTCAGCAATGGCGAGCCACTGTTGTCCTGGCCAATCGTCATTGAGGGCTCGGCGAACGCCTATGTCGTCGCGCCGGTCGCGATTGCGGTGTCCGCGTTGAGCGCGCTGATCATCGGGTTCATCTCGTTGCGCACAACCGGCCTCTATTTCATAATGATCACGCTAGCCTTTGCACAGATGCTCTACTACCTGTTCATCGCCTTCCAGAAGTACGGCGGTGAAGACGGGACTCAGCTGCTGGAAAGACTGACGCTCGGATCGGTCAGCCTCAACGACCGGATCCTGCTCTATTACATCGCGCTCGGGATTCTTCTGAGCATTTTGATTTTCATCGACCGCATCGTTCAGTCCCGCTTCGGAATGGTGCTGCAGGGCTGCCGTCAGAATGAGCGCCGACTCGAAGCCGTTGGCTATCCGACTTTCCGGTACAAGCTTGTCGCGTTCGTGATCGCTGGTGCAATTGCCGGCGCGGCTGGTACCTTGCTAGCCGTATCCCAGCAGTTCGTCAGTCCGGCTGATCTGGCGTGGCCGCGCTCTGGCGAACTCGTCATCATGCTGGTGCTGGGTGGCGTCGGCACGCTATTCGGGCCGGTGTTTGGCTCGGCCTTTTACGTCGTCCTGCAATTGGTTCTCGACTCCTGGACGACGCACTGGCAGATCATTTTCGGTCCCGTCTTTATCTTCTTTGTGTTGTTCGTGAAAGGTGGCATCGTAGGGCTGTTCAAGGGGCCGTTCTGGCGGCACGTGCCCCATGGCTGAGCCGATCCTCGAAACCCGCAATCTGGTGCAGCGCTTCGGTGCCTTGGTGGCAGCCGACAATCTGTCGCTGAGCCTGGAGGCCGGCGAGTTGCATGCAATTATTGGTCCGAACGGCGCCGGTAAAACGACGCTTGTGATGCAGCTTGCGGGCGAGCTTGTGCCGACCGCCGGCCGGATCTTTCTGGCCGGTGAAGACGTCACCAATCTTTCGGTTTCGGCACGGTCGCAAAAAGGCATCGCCCGGTCGTTTCAGATCACGTCGCTGTGCCCGGAATTCTCGGCGCTCGAAAACGTTGCTCTCGCGGTGCAAGCGCACCGAGGCCACAGTTTCCGATTGTGGGGACGGGCGCGGCGGGATTCTTCCTTGTTTGGTCCAGCCCTCGAACTGCTGGAGATGGTCGACCTGGGTTCAAGAGCCGGCATTCCGGCGGGACTGCTTGCGCATGGCGAGCAGCGCCAGCTCGAGGTGGCCGTCGCTTTGGGTTGCCAGCCGCAGGTTCTCTTGTTCGACGAGCCGATGGCCGGGATGGGGCGGGAGGACTCTCGCCGCATGATGCGGCTGCTGAAGTCGCTAAAAGGCCGATATGCGATCCTTTTGATTGAGCATGATATGGACGCCGTGTTTGCCCTCGCAGACCGGATCACAGTTCTGGTCTCGGGCCGCAACATCGCGACTGGCGCGCCGCAGGAGATTGCAAACAACGCGGAGGTGCGCGCCGCCTATCTCGGCGAACGGGGGGTAATGCGTGCTTGAGCTCCGAGGCGTCGAGGCGGGCTACGGGCTCAGCCAAGTCCTGTTCGGAATCGACATCACTGTCGGGGCCGGCGAACTGGTGACGATCATCGGCCGCAATGGCATGGGCAAGACAACAACTGTCCGGTGCATCACGGGCCTTACGCCGTTGAAATCGGGAACAGTGACTTTTGAGGGCCGGCGGATCGATAGCAAGCCCGCCTACCGCATCTGCCAGGCCGGTATCGGACTGGTGCCGGAAGGCCGGCAGATTTTTCCAAATCTGTCGGTTCGAGAAAATCTGATTTGCCACGGTGTCTCACGCACCACGGACCAAATCCGTTGGACGCTGGAGCGCGTGCTCCAGCTTTTCCCACGCTTGCGCGAGCGAATCGATCACGGTGGCAACAAGCTCTCCGGTGGGGAACAGCAAATGGTCGCGATCGGTCGTGCCTTGATAACGAACCCGAAGCTGTTGATCCTGGATGAGGCAACAGAAGGCCTGGCGCCGCTAATCCGCGAGGAGATCTGGCACGTTATCCAGGGCCTCAAGCGGGAGCGGCAATCCATTCTGCTGATCGATAAAAACCTCGACCGTATCTTGGAACTCGCCGATCGGCATTATGTCATCGAAAAGGGCCGCGTCGCCTGGAGCGGCTCGACACGCGAGTTCTGCGCAGATCCGTCGATTAGTCATCGGTACCTTGAGGTTGGTCAGACGGCGGAGCAGCGCTAGCGCGGCGCACGGGTCACGCCGTTGCAATCCGCTTTGACGGGCTTTGTTGCCGGGAGGCAAGTCATGAAACTTCCCCGTAGAACTTTTCTCCATCTGGCAGCGGGCGCGGCCGCGCTACCTGCCATGTCACGGATCGCAATGGCGCAAACCTATCCATCGCGACCAGTGCGCATCATCGTCGGCTATCCGGCGGGGATATCGCCCGACATCATCGCGCGGCTGATCGCGCAGGCGCTGTCGGAGCGCCTCGGTCAGCAGTTCATCGTTGACAACCGGCCGGGCGCCGCCAGCAATATCGGCACCGAAGTCGTCGCCCATGCGACGCCGGACGGCTACACGCTGCTGATGACGGTCTCGGCCAACGCCATCAATGCGACGCTCTATACGCACGTCAATTTCGATTTCGCGCACGATCTCACGCCGGTCGCGCGGATCGGGCTGACGCCGTTTGTCATCGTCGTCAACCCGGCATTTGCCGCCAGATCGGTTGCCGAGCTGATCGCCTATGCCAAGGCCAATCCCGGCAAGATCAACGCCGCCTCGGCCGGCGTCGGCACCGGGCCACACGTGGCTTGCGAGCTGTTCAAGATGATGACCGCGACCGACATGGTGCAGGTGCCGTATAAAGCCAATTACATGACCGATCTGCTTGGTGGGCAAATTCCGATGGCGTTTGCACCGATTGCGCAGATCATCCCGGACGTGAGAGCCGCCAAGCTAATCGCGCTTGGCGTCACCACGCCGACGCGTTCGGATGCCGCGCCCGAGATTCCCGCCATTGCCGAAACCGTGCCGGGCTATGCGGCAAGTGGCTGGTACGGCATTTGCGCGCCCGCCGGCATACCGGCTGAGATCGTCGACAAGCTGAATGCGACGGTCGCCGCAGCCATCACCGATCCCACCCTCAAGGAGCGCCTACTCAACTTGGGCGTCGTACCGGCGCCGCTGCCGGTTGACGCGTTCAAGACCTTCGTCACCGAGGAAATCGCCAAATATGCCAAGGTGATCAGCTTCGCCAACATCAAGGTGGAATGAGGCCGATCGTCACCGCGCCGACGTTGCGTACCGTCCGTTAGGCGAAATGAACCTTTCGCAATGCGTCAATTGACGGTTGCAAAGCGCCGCTCTGGGTCAAGACTCTGCCACGCCGGCCACAGGCTAGAGCGGCCGGACCTGCTATGGCCGAGCGCGATTTTGAACGTGCCCAAAACCTTATTCCCAACGAGGCCGTCGACGCGTTTGCGGTGGCCGGCACGGTGCGCGACTGCTGTGATAAGCTGCAGAAATATAGCGCGGCCGGATTGACGGAGCCGGTTTTGCTGATGGCCGGGACGCTGCAGGATCAGCGGTTCGCACTCGCAGTCATTCGCAAAGTCGCGAGCCGCTGAGTGTGTGTGCGTCGAAGTGGCGAAAGGACCGACGATGCGCATTGGTGTTTATTTCGACGGCTTCACCTCGGCACAAGACATCATCGGAGTGGCGTCGCAAGCCGAGCGGGCCGGCGCCGAAGGTCTCTGGTTTGCCCAGCATATGGGCTACCGCGAGGCCATGGTCATGGCGGCGGCGGTTGCTGGAGCAACCAAGACCAGCAAGCTCGTTCCGACCGCGATCACGCCCTATTTGTGGCCTTCGCTGCCCACCGCGATGACGCTCGCGACGCTTAGCGAACTGGCACCCGGGCGGATCCAAATCGCGGTCTCGGTCGGCAATCTGCTCAATCTTGCGGAGTCGGGCGTTGCAGCGGTAAAGCCGGTGCGCGTCTTGCGCGAATACGTGAAGAACATTCGCGCGCTACTCTCGGGTGCAGAGGTGCACAGCCAGGGCCTGATCGAGACGCTGCGTGGCGCCCACACCGAATTCGGCAAAGGCATCGAAATCCCCATCTATATCGCCTCGACCGGGCCGTTGGTCATGAAGCTTGCGGGCCAGGTTGGCGACGGCATCCTGCTTTCCGCTGGACTTACTCACGCCTACACGCGCCGTTGCCTCGATGCCGTGCAAACAGGAGCCGGCGAAGCCGGCCGCGATCCTGCTGCGGTGCGCAAGGCTGGCTTCATCAATCTCAGTGTTTCCGAGGACGGCAAGACGGCGAGGGCAGCGCTGCTGCGCAAACTTGCCTACCTGTTTCGCAGCCGCGGCCATAGCGAAAACATCAAGTCATCCAATCTCGACATAGACCATCAGGCCATCATCGAAGCCTTGTCGCGGCGCGATCTCGACGGCGCGGCACGCCTGTTGCCGGAAGCCGCAGCCACCACCTTCGGCGTTGCCGGCACGCCTGCCGAATGCCGGGAGCAACTTGAAGCCTATCTCGCCATCGGGCTTACTGAGCCGATCGTCGAAGCGACAGGAACGCCGGCCGAACGCAAACTCGTTTTCGACCTGATCCGCGAACTGGTGGTGCGCTAAGCGAGGCGCGGTCCTCGTTGGGGGGCTCATTTTGCCGTCCAGAGCGCGCGGAATTGGCTTGCGACGACATCGTCGTAACTAGCCCGCATTTCTCACACCATTGAGCGCATCGGGGCTCCGAATCAGCGAAAGTTGTTGTGCCACAACGACGTTTCATTGATTCGAGGAGCGCCCCGATGCCGACACAGTGTAGCGCAGAA
>Ga0074044_10005725_pt1 | contig 10056 bp, 11 predicted proteins | sample BogForMeECP23OM1_FD_94443 | JGI IMG/M metagenome (GOLD analysis project Ga0074044, IMG submission 94443) | Bog forest soil microbial communities from Calvert Island, British Columbia, Canada - Bog Forest MetaG ECP23OM1 | ecosystem: Environmental > Terrestrial > Soil > Wetlands ...
GCCTGGAACAGGCTTATATTTTGGAAACAAAGTGTGCCGCGGTTCGCCTTTCCCCCAATGTAAATAACCACTTTAGAATACAACTACAGCGGTGTCAAGTCCCTAACTAATATTTATGCACTATGCGATACCCCTCTGAATTTCGGGTGTTGGACGATGGCGCAAAACCACAGAAGGTGGAGCCAGGAATGCCTTGTGCGAAGGAAGACAAGGCAGTGGCCGGGCCTCGGCGTTCACAATCTCCTAATGAGTCTGTATGAAAACCTCCCACGACGCGCTGTAGCGGCGATCTCCGATCACCGAAGTTGTTAATTCTAAAAACCCGGCGGTCAGAGACCGCCGCTACAGATCAGGGTTTTCACACAGACTCTAGAGCGTGGTCGGTGGACCCCACGATGGGGAATGCCTTCGTCCGATGCCCTGGACCCTCATCCGACTCGACTGACCAATAACCGCGCAATGCCTTTGACTTTCGTTAGGCTCTGATTTAGCATTAGCGTATCGTATATCCTGAATCGTTGCCAAGTGCCTTGGAGTAAGACCATGGCACCACAAACAAGCACCAGCAGGAGGGAGCTTGTGAGCAGGACTTCCCGGAAACCTCGTGTTTTAGTAGTTGATGATGAGGAATCTATCTGCTTGTTGCTGGATGCAAAGCTCAAATCGGCCGGTTATGAGAGTCGTTACTGCACAAGCAGCTCTGAGGCCCTCGAGCTCCTTTCCCGAGACCCCTTCGACGCCATCATTTCCGATCTGAATATGCCGGGCGCCACCGGTATTGACCTGCTGGAGGCGACCCGCCAGCATCTTCCCCACGCTGCCTTCCTGATGGCGACAGGTGTGAATGACATCAGCGTCAGCATCGCCGCCATGAAGAAGGGAGCGGCTGACTACTTGCTGAAGCCTTTTCAGTTGGACGCGGTCATCATCAGCTTGGAGCGCGCCCTGGGAATTAAACAACTGGAAGGGGAATTGGAGAACTATCGGGAGCACCTCGAGGATAGGGTCGAGGAACGGACAAAGCAGCTCGAAGCAGCCTTCCGGCGAATTGAGCGGACTTACGACGAGACGATCGAGGCCCTGGGCGCCGCGCTCGATCTCAGGGACAACGAAACGGCTGGGCATTCGCGACGAGTTACGCTTTACTCGCTGGAGATTGCCAAGGCAATGGAATTTTCCGAGGAGATGTCCAGGCAGCTCACCTGGGGCGCCCTTTTACACGACATCGGCAAGATTGGCATTCCCGATTCGATTCTGTTGAAGGCCGGCAAGCTGACGCCGGAGGAAGCCGCCATTATGCAAACGCACGTGCGGATCGGGTTTAATTTGATGGGCCAAATAGCCTTCCTTGCCCCCGCCACCCAAATCGTTCTGGCGCACCAAGAGAGGTTCGACGGAACAGGTTACCCCCAAGGCTTGGTGGGAGAAGAGATACCGTTGGGCGCCAGGATTTTCGCCGTTGCCGACACTCTCGACGCCATGATGTCGGATCGCCCCTACCGGCGCGGTCGGCCGTTTGCGGTGGCCCGCGAGGAAATTCAAAAAGAGTCGGGCAAGCAATTCGACCCCAAGGTGGTCGAAGCCTTCCTCTCAGCCCGGGAAGAAATTTGGGATAAGATTCGTCTGGAAGCGGCGATGACCCGCCCAGGCGTTCAGCGCGTTGTATCGCCGACGCTGCGCGTGGGTCAGGAATTGTCAGGTGATTCGGTTGGACAACAAGGCGGGTAGCCGTTCCCGAGGAGCGTCTTGAACCATGATCCTGCTGCGCGACTCCCTCGCCAGGAAACTTCTCGCCTCCAGACCCGAGGGTACACATGAAAATCAAAATCATGGCCGTTGATGACGAACCGGATGTCTTGGAATTGTTGAGGACCCTGCTGGAAACCCGTGGATACGAGATACTGGCGATCCAGGATAGCCGCGAGGCCTTGAAGCGGTTGGAGGTTGAAAAAGTCGATGGGCTGTTCGTGGATGTGCGCATGCCCTACTTCGATGGCTTTGAGCTTACTAAACTGGTGCGCGCGTCGAAGCTCAACGGGAAGGTTCCCATCGTGATGCTCACCGCGTCGGATGACGGGGAAACCATGCGGAAAGGCTTCGACATGGGCATCAGCTTCTTCCTGGGCAAGCCTTTCACGCGTGAGCGTGTGTACAACTTGCTGGGAGTCACCAAAGGCCACATGACACAGGAGCACCTGCGGTACATTCGGGTCCCGTTTCGAACCTCGGTGAGCTGCAACTGGGGATATAACAGCGCGGGTCACCTCAAGACTGACAGTCGGGACATCAGTGAGGGCGGAATGCGCCTCAGCCCCTTGGGTGATGTGGAAGTGGGCCAGGAAGTTGGCTTGGTTTTTGCTCTCCCGGATACGCGGAGATTACGCTTGAACGCCCAAGTGGTTCGAAAAGTGCCAGATGACGGGATTGGGTTGAAGTTCGTTACCCTCCCGGCTGAGGACAAGACTGCCATTCAGCAGTACATCCATGCGCGCATCGAGGATTGATGCTGGGTTGCTAAGATTACGTCAGGCCCCCGTAGAAGATCTGCTCCCCAGCCGCATGGGTGAATGACGCCGAGCGCGCCACCTGTGCAGGAGTGCTGGCCGGCTGGCGCATCAGAGCAACCCCAGCTCTGGGCTACAACCGAGGGTGAGGGCACCCGTGCCACATTCATCTCGTCAACGCGGGTGGGGACATGCGCTACATTTCAACTACTGTGCAGGTCGAGGGTCATCCAGATCAGTGCTCCTTCGAAGGTTTTGGACACCTGAATTCGCAAGCCGTCAACGAGGGGGTACAGTTGGTAATCCTTCCCGCTCACCACGGTGGGCACGGAGAGCATGCAATGTTCGGCGAGGTCCGAAAGCTGGGCCTTGAACGACCCTGCCACCATATTGCAGACCTCTCCCAGGGCATCGCGGATGCACTCCGCCGAGGTATTTTCATCCGTGCCCAGCATTTTGCCGGCGATCCGCGCGGCGGAGCCCATGCTGCAGCGGAAGCTCAAGACGCCGCACAGGTCTCCGGCCAACCCAATCATGGCGGTGTAGTCGGCCACGCGCGGCAGTGTGGCTTGGTCGGAAGGGCCCAAGGGGGTTCCGACCATCATCTCGAAGACCTCCGCGGCGGCGCTATCCAGGGCTTGGGTAAAGCGTTGCTGCGTTTCCTCCCGCGGAAGCCCCGCCAGCTTGGAAGCAAAATCGCCCGGACCGGATGATTTGGCCGAAATAATGAGCTGCACGCGGTTTCGACCTTCAGCTTTATGTGCGGAGTCCATGATTACCCCTGGAGAAGTGGAATGATTCGCTCTTTGATTTGGTCGGAATTGAAAGGCTTGCGAATGTAGCCTCGCGCGCCGCTGGAAAGCGCCTGCACCACATGCGCTTCACCCGCTTCCGTGGTGATCATCACGATGGGGACGCCTTTGGCGTTCTCCACGCCCTGAAGTTGCCGGACCAGTTCGAGGCCGTCCATGGCCGGCATGTTGATGTCGCTCAGGATCAGGTCCACACGAGTTTGCTGCATGCGCGCCAAGGCTTCCACGCCATTACTCGCCTCGAAGACTTCCTGGATTTCCAAACCCGCTTGGCGGAGCGAGCGGTCAACGATCTTGCGCATCACCGCAGAGTCGTCCACGATTAATATCCGTAGCGCGTTCATACTTGACCTTCGTATTCCCGAAAAGGATTTTTGGGAATTCCGCCGCCAAACAGCCCCGCGGCGCCGAATTCCATTAGCTGAATCAAATGGAGAAAGTCGGTTTCGAGCATTTCGGCCAGTTGCTCCGCCTCTGCGGGCTTGAGCTGCGGCAGGCAGGCCTGGAGGATGACCCGATCCTGATTGCCGGCGGGCTCCGAGAGTTCGGGCGGCAGGCCTCCCAACACGATTCCGCGCCGACTACAGAACTGGTCCGCCGCCGCCACCACCCCCACCAAGTACGGATCGTGGGTGGCTTCCCGCGGCTGATGATGACTTTCCATAACTTCCAGCAGGGAGGGGGAGAAATTCCAAGAAACCCCAATCCAGTGGCCCACCTCGCAATGATCGGTGCCAAAGCGCTCCCGCTCGGATTCGAGAGACTCGCTCCAACCGCAATTGGTCAAGTGTTCGGGCTCTTGCGGCTCCGTCGAGCTGATCACCAGGAGGGGCAAAGCCCCAATGTCGTGCAAGAGCCCGGCAAGGTAGGCCTGCTCGGGCTGAGGGTAGGAAATCCCCCGAGCAAGCCTTTCGCTGAGCGCCGCCGTGAGGAAACAGTGCTGCCAAAACGATTGAATGTCCTCCGAGGCCACCCGGCGCCCCACGTACTCGACCAGCGAGCAAGTCAGGACCATCGTCCTCAGCCGTTCGCTTCCCACCAGCACGATCGCGTGCTCGATCCTCGTGACGCGCTCACGAAAACCCATGAAGGCGGAATTGCACAGTCGCAGAACCTGCGCCGTCAGGCTGGGGTCGGTCCGAATGACTTCCCCCACGCGCTTAAGATTCACCGGAGCCGCCGCCAGCAGGCTGTTGAGCTCGAATACATAGGCGGGCAGGGTGGGAAGTCCCTCGGAAAGTGCGGCCATTAGGGCGAGCTTGCGGCTCTGCCTTGCCTCCGGATCTTCCGCGCTCGGTGGCGTGGATGGAAGCTGGCACTGAAGACTTGCGTCCGCGATCCTTTCCGAAGACGCCAACTCGGCTTGGTGCTTCGACAAATACATTCTCCCCACCCACTCGTTTAGCACATCGGCATTATTCCCCTCAGCCTTTAGAGGCACGGGATTCGGGGCTCGGGATTCGGGAAACGGGATATGGGATACGGGATACGGGCCTGGGGAAATAGTGAATTGTGAGCCGGGAGATGTTTTCACCTTTCACCATTTACCATTCACCATTTACCATTTATCCTTCCCTATCGAGGTTTGAAATGACGGAGCTTCCCAATCCCGCGCCGGTGCTGGACCTCATCCAAGCCTTTCGGCGGTCGAAGACCCTGTTCGCCGCAGTCTCCCTGGGCATTTTCGATCGCCTGGGCGATGGGGCAGCGGACGCCCCAACACTCGCCCGCGAGTTGGACGCCGACGCCGACGCGCTCCAGCGCTTGCTGGACGCCTGCGTCGCCCTGGGCCTGCTCGAGAAACAGGCCGCGCTCTATTCCAACCCACCGCTGGCCACGACCTACTTGACTCGCTCCAGCCCCCACACGCTCGCGGGTTACATCCTTTATTCCGACCGAGCCCTCTACCCGCTGTGGGGAAACCTGGAAGCGGCGATTCGCGCCGGCACCAACCGCTGGCAACAAACCTTTGGTGGTGAGGCGTCAATATTCGAGCACTTCTTCCGCACGGAAGAGGCGCGACGGGATTTTCTGAGCGGCATGGATGGCTTCGGCCAATTGAGTTCTCCCGCCGTCGTTGCGGCGTTCGATTTGGGACGGTTTCGCCGCCTGGTGGACTTGGGCGGCGGCACCGGCCACTTGGCGCTGACCGCCTGCGCGCGTTACCCCCAACTTCGAGGCGCGGTGTTTGACCTGCCCGCCGCAATCTCCACCGCGCGCGAGTATGTGGGCAGGTCCCCGCTGGGGGTTCAGGTGGATGTCATAGCAGGTGACTTTTTTACCGACCCGCTGCCGGAAGCGGACATTTTCGCCCTCGGGCGCATTCTGCACGACTGGTCAGAGGATAAGATTCGCACCCTGCTGAGGAAGGGTTGGGAGCGCCTGCCCTCGGGCGGCGCGCTCCTGATCGCCGAGAAACTCCTCGACGACAATAAGACCGGTCCCGTGCCGGCGCTGATGCAATCGCTCAGCATGCTGGTCTGTACCGAAGGCAAGGAGCGCACCCTCGCCGAATACACTGCCCTGCTGCGCCAGGCGGGTTTTGCCCAAGTCGAGGGAAAAGTGACCAACGCCCCGCTCGACGCCATCCTGGCCGTGAAAGATTGATTACGACAAAACGCCCGCACTTCCCTGCCGGGGGGATTGCCTTGCCCAAAGTTGTGGCAGCCAACTCCACTATTCCCGCGATTCCGGCGGGAAATCAACTTCGGCTTGGTTTTTCGGGGATTGAAACAATAAATCGGTGTACCGGGGCGGAGAGAGGATGCGCGCCCAAATGAAGCCGTCAAATCCGCTCATCCTAACTTCCGTCGCGCCCTGCCTTCCGGCATGGGCAAAAATCGTGTTCGCCATCTCCCCGGGGTCAGCGAGGTTGGCCACTAAATTTTCCACGGGGCGAGGCCTGCTGCGAAGCTCCTTCAGCGCCTGGAGCACGTGCGACTGCAAGGCCAAGCACGGTTCGGTGTGGCACTCCAGCATCTTCTCGACGGCATAAAGCGCCGAGTAGTTGATGCGATCGACGAAGGCCACGTAGAGGTGTTGGATGGTCGGAAGGTGATGGACGGGGACCATTTCCGCCTCTTCCAGGAGGGGAAGCGGTATAAGGTGGGCGCACTCCAGATACCGGCGGTTTTGGTTAAGGGGAAAGACCGGTATGGACCACTGCAAACCCAGGATTTGGGTCACTTGCTCCTCGCTGACCGCTCCGATGTGCCGCAGCCATTCCCCCACGCGCCCACTGCCCGAATCCTTCTGCGCTTTCAAAGCCCTTTTGAGTTGCTCATTATCCACCATACCGCGAGAAAGCATCAGCAGTCCCAGGGGAACCCGGTGAGCCTGGGCAGGCGGCTGCGCCGTCCCGGGAACGAGCTGCCCGATCGCAAAAGCGAGGGCTTGCTCGAAGCACTCGGGACGGCAATACCAGTGACCATCCAGGGTGTAACCGCGCAGGGGTTCAAGCCACGCCCGCCACAACCACCGGTGATGGGAGCAAGCCGGGGATTCACATTGTCGTAAGAGGCCTTCAACCTTCGTTAATGTCATGCGGCGAGCTCCAGCGAATCGGTTCATCGGTTCATCGAAGAACCCGGTCTCGGTTCATTGACTCTTCGCAGTGTGTTGGGAGGCCGCAAAAATGGCCAACAGTATGTTGGCCTCTCTTTGTAAATCCGCCAGCCGAGACGAGGGTACGAGCCGCCCATCGGCAATTAATTCCAGCCCGAATACGACTTCGTCGACTTCTTCAACGACGATACCCATCTTGGCGATGAATTCGGCTCGTGATCGCGCCCGCCCCACTGCCCGGTAGTTTGCAGCAACCGCTGTTCCAGCACGCAGCAATTGCCTTCCAATGATTCGTCCTTCTTCACTGTTGGGCAACGATCGGAACAGGTGCAGTATACGCAGCGCGAATTGCTTGGTACGCTGCCTCAATTCTTCATGTTTGTTTTCCATCCCATTACCCGCCAGCCGATATTCGAGAATGATGAACCGATGAGCCGATGAACCGATGGACCGATCTTCTCAGGTTCTTAACGACTCAATTCTCTCCATGGGGCTAATGATTTCCATCACCCGCAGCCCGTAGCTCCCGTCCACCACCACCACTTCCCCGCGGGCGATCACCTTCTTTCCCACGACCAGTTCCACCGGGTCCTGGACGTATTGATTGAGCTCCACCACGGACCCGGCGCTAAGGTCCAGGATGTCGCGCAGCGGCATTTGGCGTTCGCCGAACCGCAGGGTTACGTCCAGTTCCACATCCATCAAGAGTTCGAGTTTGGGATCACGCGCCGGCGCCAGGGGGGCGGGCGGCAGGGCCGGAGTGGGCAGTTCGAAGCCCATGGCCGCCGGCGAGGTGACGGGGTCGAGCGCCGCCACCAGCGCGGAGCCGAGCTCGAAGATCAAGGTCAGAGGAGTGAGGCCGGGGCTGGTCCACTGGATGCCGGTCCGGAGGGCGGGCTCGCCAGGAAACGGATCCAACCCCAACCACTTAAAACTCACCTCCCCGCCCACCAGTCCTTTGAGGGCGGAGGCGGCCGCGCCCGCAAATTGGCGGAACAACTCGCCGAGGGCATCCCGATGGTCATCGCTCAATGCCGAGCTGCCGTCCTCCGGCTCCGCCAGTAATAATTGCGCCAGCCGTACAGCATCCTTTTTCGACAAGACAAATCCCTGGTTGCCCGACAGGTGCTGCGCGGCCTCGAACTGGACGCTGAGGCTGCTCTCCTTCAACGCTGCGAGTTGCGACTGCGTGGCCTCGGGGGAAAGTTCCTGGCCCGTGTGAGGTTTGCCTGCCACCTCCCGAAGGACGCGCCCAATGCTGGCGCTCCAGGCTTGCAGGTACTCGCGTAATTTCGGGCTGAGCAGGGCGGGGTTTTCGGTGCTCATGCGTTCTCCTTCTGAACCGCGTCCAAGGATCGCACGCGTCCATCCACCTGCGCGGCGCGGCGGCCTCCCATGCGAACCGGACGCGCGTTGAACAACGCCTTGCCGCTGACCAACAGATGGGCGGCTTCCCACAGGGAACAATCCAGTTTCAGGATGTCAGCCTGTTCCAACGAAAGAATTTGGGAGACGCGGACGCCCCGCCCGGGCAGAACCAACTGGAGGGTGAATAGACAATGGTCAAGGCGTTTGCGCATTTGCGAGGTGCTATCCGCGGTGCCCCGCTGCTTTCGGTAGGAAGCCTGCAGCGTGAGCTTTCGCAAAAGGGCGTTGGCGACGGCGGCGGGCAGGGCTACATTCAACATCCCACGCGCTTCGGGCATGCGGATTTCGAAGCTGAGGGAGAGGATTTTCTCATTGGGTGGCATGAGGCGGGCAATATCGGCCTGGCGCAGGCGCTGGTCAAAAGTGAATTGCGCTTCCAGCACCGGATGCCAGGTGTTTTCCAACTCTCTCCCGATGATTCTCACCACACTTTCCAGGATCTGCTCCTCGATTTCGGTAATCTCCCGCACGGCCGCTTCCGCCCGGCCCGGGCCTCCCAGCAATACATCAATGATCGGGAACGCCAGAGGCAGATCGATTTCGATTGCCGCTGAAACTCCCATGGGGCGAAGCGACATGGATACCAGGTAAGTCACCTCGGGAATGCGTTGCAGGAAGTCGCCGTAATTGAGTTGCTCCGCCGACACCAGATTGACTTCGAAAGCCAATCGCAGGTAGGCGCCGAGCGAATGGGTAAGATTCCGCGCGAAAAGCTCGTGCAACTGGCTTACCGAGCGGAGTTGCTCCTTGGAGATTCGGGCCGACTGGCGGAAATTGCAAGCCGTCAAGGTGCGCTCCTCGGCGGGGGCCTTCGGCTTCTCGGCAACGCGTCCTTGCGCCGCTCGAAAAAGGGCGTCAATCTCCTCTTGGCTTAGAATCTTCTCCATGACGTCTCCATGGCGCCGGTCTGGGTGGGAGGCGGACTATCCAATTGCGGGAGAGGGGGTTCGAGCAAACTCCTCATTCGGGCTCGCAGGCGAACGAGGGCCGCGGAGTGGATTTGCGAAACCCGCGCTTCCCCTACCCCCAACACTGCCCCCACTTCCTTCATGGTGAGTTCTTCGAAGTAATAAAGCGCCAGAACCTGCCGTTCGCGCGGCTGGAGTTCGCTCACGGCGCGGGTCAGGAGTTCGCGGAGTTCCCCTTCCAGGCATCGCGCGTAGGGTTCCTGCACGAGCCCCTGGGTGGGCGCGGCTAGAGTGTCGCGTTCATGGCCCGACTCCGTGAATTCATCCTGCAAGCTTCCCAGGTCAAGCCCCCGCAAGTCGCCCAGCAAGTGCTGCAATTCCTTTAATTCCAGCCCCAATTCGATCGCCAGTTCGGGCTCCGTCGCCGGACGCCCAAACCGGGCGCGCAGCCGCTGGTGCGCCTGCTCGAGTTGTCGCGCCTTCCGGCGCAAGGGGCGCGGGCTCCAGTCGAGGTCGCGCAAGCTGTCGAGGATTGCCCCCTGAATCCGGTGTTTCGCGTAGGTTTTGAGCTCCACATGCTTGCTGGGATCGAATTTGTGAAGCGCTTCCATGAGACCCAGAATGCCCGCTTGCACCAAGTCGTCGAACGGGATGTGCGCGGGCAGGCGGTCGTGGATCCGGCGGGCGATATAACGCACCTGGGGGAGTTGTTCCAGGAGCAGGCGCTCCTGATCCCCAGCTTCAAGGTACAAACCAGATTCATAGGCTTTTTTGGCGGCGTTCATAATTCTCACCCTTTTCCTTTCGTCGAGGGATGCCTTTGTCCCCTCACTGCACTAC
>Ga0074044_10005726_pt1 | contig 10055 bp, 14 predicted proteins | sample BogForMeECP23OM1_FD_94443 | JGI IMG/M metagenome (GOLD analysis project Ga0074044, IMG submission 94443) | Bog forest soil microbial communities from Calvert Island, British Columbia, Canada - Bog Forest MetaG ECP23OM1 | ecosystem: Environmental > Terrestrial > Soil > Wetlands ...
AGTATTGACTTTTAGAAAGTTTTAGAGTATACTGATATAGAGTTACAAGGAGAAAAATCATGGATGTACAGAAAGATATTGCAGAAGTAAAAGTAGAGGCTAAGAAAGAAGAGTCTACTTTTGAAAAAGATATTGTTGCTGTTGAGCAATGGGTAGAAAAGGAAGCCAAAGCAGTAGGCGAGTTTGTTAAGGAACTTGTTACTGGTGGAAAGAAAGTAGAAGAGAAGGCCGTAGCAGATGTAAAAGCAGATGTTAAAGTAGCGGAAACAGTTGTTGCTGATACTATAACAGACGCAAAGAAAGCAGAGGTTACAGTAAAAGAGGATATTCAGAAAGTCGAAGCAGTAGCAGAAGAAATAAAGAAAGTATAACCCTTCCCGATTGATCGGGAATTGTAGCTCTTTTTCACCTCCTTTCATAAATCGCCACCGTGAATTAGTGGCGATTTTCTTTATAAGTTACACTACTAATATATTATGGAAAAAAATGAATTAGGCAATATATCTTTAATGCTTAAAGACTTAATGCATGGAGATACTACAATAGATCAGCGTGAAGATTATGGGGATATCAGCGGTGAAGAACTTGAAAGAGCTTTAAATCTTATTCTTAATAATCCTAAACTTTCAGATCAACAAAAGAGATACTATCTTAGTAATAGCTGGAAAATTCATTATCGGGGAAATAATCCTCCACCTAATATAAAGGAATTTTTAAGTTCAAAATGGCTAGGAGCTACGGCTGAAAGTATATATCCTTATGTAAAAGATACTCTATATCAATTTTGGAATCCTAAAGAATCTTATCGTAATCTTATTTTAAGTCCAAGTATAGGCTGGGGGAAAATGGCACCCAAAGATTCTAAACTTTTTACTCCACATGGTTTTATAAGAATGGGTGATGTCCAAATAGGAGATGAACTTTCTACCCCTAATGGAAAAACTGCAAAAGTTATTAAAATATTCCCTCAAGGAATTAAAGATATTTACGAAATTACTTTTAAGGATGGTAGAAAAACCCATGCGGGTGCAGAACATTTATGGAAAGTAGCATCTTGTTTATCCAATAAAAAATGGATAAATCCATGGCAGATAAAAACAACAAAAGAAATATTAGACTCTGGCCTATATAGAAATACTAAAACACCTAAATGGAAAATTCCTTTAACTGAACCTGTCTATCATAATAGGAAAGAACATTATTTTTCTCCTTATTGTATTGGAGTTTTATTGGGGGATGGGTATATTCCTAATAAATATTGTTCAATAAGTTTTACTTCTACCGATAATGAGATTGTTGACAAAATGAAAAAGGAAGTACCTATCAATACTAGAATTACTCATAGTAATAACTCTATTCAATATAGAATTATTGGTAGTCCTATGATTAAAGATGAATTGAGAAGATTAGATTTACTTGGAAGAAAATCAATTGATAAATTTATTCCTCAAGAGTATTTGTTTGATTCAATAGAAAATAGAATAGCTCTTCTTCAAGGGATTCTGGACACAGATGGTACTGTTCAATGCAGAAGAAAAGAATATTGGGGCACTCCTAGATTTGATACTATAAGTAGTCAATTAAGAGATGATGTTATTTTTCTTGTTAGAGGATTGGGGGGAATAGCTTCATGGTCTACTCATAAAGCTAGAAATAATAGAAATACAAACAATATTGAATATTCAATATTCATATCATTCCCAAATAATGAATTTCCAATATTTTCCCTGTCAAGGAAACAATATAAAATAGATGCTAATTTTAATAGAAAAAGGAATAGAAAAAATACTCAATTACTTTCAATAATAGATATTAAAAAAGTTAATCCCGCCGATGCTCAATGTATTCTTCTTGATGATGAAGATCATTTATATCTTACAGATGATTATATTGTAACTCATAATTCTTTTGCGGCAGTTTTAAGTAATCTTTTTGTAAGTACTCATCTAGTATTAATGAAAAATCCAAAAAAATATTTTGGGCAATCACCGGCTACTACTATTGCTCAAGTACTTATCTCTTTTAATCTAGATAAAGCAAGTGAATTATTACTTGAGCCATTCATCAATATTCTTGAATCAACAGAAATGTTTGAGAGATGTAGGACAAGAGAAATTTTAAAAAGAAAAAATAAGGATTATGGTGTATCCAAAATTTTTTGGACAACTGCTAGCCCTTCTAGTGCAATAGAGTTTTCTAATTCAGTTACAATTAAATTAGCTAGTTCCCCTGCACGATTACTTGGTATTACTATTCTTATGGGAACTTTAAGTGAGCTATCATTTTTTCAAGATCGTGGTTTTTCGCAAGACTACATCATGAGAATATTCAACGATTTAAAAAAGCGTATTTATTCTCGTTTTCCTTCTAGTTATTGGGCAAGAACAATTCTCGATAGCTCACCAAATGATCTAGATAATCTTATTGATAAATATATATGGGAAGAAGCAGATAAGGATTCTACTAATTTTAGAGTTAGTGGAAGTATGTGGTTTTGGCAACCGGAAAAATTTATTAATCCCGAAATAACATTTCCTGTATTTAAGGGTAGTTCCACTAAACAACCTAAAATATTAACAGATGAAGAAGTAGAAGAATATTCTCCTGATGAAATATTATATCCCCCCCTTGAAGTTAAACAGCTATTTGAGGATGATCTTGTAAAATCCTTAAAGGATATAGCGGGAGTACCGGCAGGGTCTAGTGACAAACTAATTCAGAGTAAAGATCGCATAGAGGAAATGTTTGTACCTAACATTAAGAATGTCTATTCTTATTTGAAAGCCTCTTATGATCAAAAGCCAGAAGGATTATTGTGGGATTTGATTAAAGATGATTTTTTTATTCAGGTGCATAATGGACAATATCAATTCTATCATCTTCCAGTAGTGCAGAGATTTCTTTCAGTTGACTTGAGTAAAAATAAGGATAGTACTGGAATCGCTATGTGTCATATGGAGATTGATAAAAAAGGAAACATAATCTATGTAATAGATTTCAGTATTCCTATTGTACCAGATAAGAGTAAGGTAAACATAGATGCTGTCAAATTCTTTATTGAAGATTTGAGAAACAAAGGGCATATCAATCTATTGCATGTAAGTTTTGACCAATTTCAATCAGAGAGTACTCTACAGTATCTTGAACGGGCTGAATTTGAAGTGGAGAATCTTTCTGTTGATAGATCACCGGAGCCTTATCTTACTTTCGTAAACCTAATGAATACACATTGTATAAAAATGGGTCGCAATATATTCATGAAAAACAATTTGAGAAGTCTACGACTAGTAATAGGAAAAGGAAATCATAAAACAAAAGTAGATCATACTATAGGAAAATTGGCCGATATTCGTAAAGAAACACAAGATTGGAAAACATCTATGTTAGGTTTCTATGCGAAAGATGTATCTGATCCTGTAGTCGCTTGTGTTGCGCTAGCTCAGATACATGGTACTAAACCCGGAGATATATGGGAAGATGCTGTAAAAACAGAAGTACAGATTGAAGCGGACATGATTGCCAAAGTTTTTCAGAAATTTTCTTTAAGACTAAAAAATACGAATGAGGCTTTGACAAAATCTGGTTTTTGAGGTATACTATAAGAGGGAGAAAAAAACTATGAGCGAAAAATTGGATGAAGTTGTTCTTGATGGAAAGCCTATTCCAGCGAATACTCTTAATGAAAAAAAGCAAGAAGCCAAAGCAAAGGATAAGCTGATTAAAGAGATCACTCCGGGGACTTTCAAAACGCTTACGCATTTGAGGGATTAATGACTGTTCTAATTTCTATACTAAAAGAAGAACTAGAAAGACTTGCTAATCTTAAAAGAAGTATAAACAAAGATATTAAGTTGTTAAGAAGATTGATTAGAGTGGCAGAAGGGAAAGAATGAACCTATCATTACTAATATAAGTAGAGGTTCAATTATTATGAGAAGTATTTTTTCCTTTAAGAGCAAAGAAGAATTAGAATTATTACTAAAAAATAGCAGTTCCATAACTGATGCTATGCATAAATTAGGGGTAGATGGCAAAGGTTCAAACTATAGAACTTTCTATAAGGCTTTAAAAAATAAAAATGTTGATCCTATTTTAATAGAAGAAATTAAAAAAGAGGGAAGGATACATTATTCTAAAATTCATTCTTTCCCAATAGAGAAAATTTTTATTGAATGTAGCAAAGTAAGAAGAAATACTCTTAGAAGAGAGTTATTAAAAATAATACCCTATGAATGTAAATGTAGAAATAAAGGAATATGGGAAAATAAAGATTTGATTCTTCAAGTAGAGCATAAAAATGGTATCCATAATGATAATAGAATTGAAAATCTAGAATTTTTATGTCCTAACTGCCATAGTCAAACTGAAACTTTTGCTGGTAAGAATCCTAAAAAGAAAAAAGAATGGGAGGCGAGAAAATTATATAAAGAGCAAATGAGACTAAAAGAAAGACAAGAATTTATAGATAAAAGAATTGTTTATTTAAAAACTATTGAGAAAAAATGGGGGTGGAAAGAAAAGGTAGCAAGAGAATGGAAAGTATCTCATACACAAGTTAATAGATGGATAAATGATAACTATAGAGAATTTTTAAATTTATGAGAAGAAAGAAACGAGTAGAACGTAAATGGAAACAGAATTCCTGTGAGGGAAAGATTGACTTCAAATCTTTTGAATCTGCCGAAAAAGCGGCAATCAAATTAAATGCAAAGAAAGATAGGAATGGTTATCATGAACTGGAAGCATACCAATGTGTATTTTGTAAAGGCTGGCACATTGGTAAAAAGTATAGACCACGTAAAAAATAAAGGAGATATATAGATTGCGTATTTCAAAAGAAGGCAATGAAGTAATCGAGAAGCTACATTTACTTTCCGGGGAAACTATAGAGACTACTAGAAATGTTTTTGAATCGTTAATAACTCAAGTGGCTATTAACTATATGAATAATAGTCCTACAGTTATTCCCTTCATAGGCGAATTGAAAGTGACCTATCTAAAAGATGAAATTAAGAAAGAGGGTAAGCTGGCGGTATTAGAAACTGTTTTGATACCTGATCCTACTCTCTTAAAAGTAATTGGACAGATTGAAGATAAGGATGAGATTGATATTGAAAAGACTTTGAAGCAGAAGGTTAGTGAAAATTTGGGGCGCTATCTTGAATAAAAAAGTTGACAAATCAGCGTAAAATAGGTATACTATATTCAATATGAACAAAATGATAGAATGGAAACCCTGTGAAGGATGTAGAATAAGAGGTACCAAGTGGATTACCCACAATGTAGGCACCGACGATGAATATACCACGCTTTGTACTTGTTATAAAGATCACCAAGCCAAAGTAATAACATTTATTGAATTAGATAAAGCAAAAATTCCTAACAGTATTTTAGACTATGATATACAGTCCTATCGCGGAAAGAAATCATTAGAACAAGTAGCAAAAATCCGAAAATATGCTAAAGAATTTAAAGAGAAATTCAGTCATGTCAATCTGTATATGTATGGTCCTAACTCTACTCAGAAAACTACATTAGCTTTTTATGTGGGTAGAGAACTGATTAAAAGAGAATATGAAAACACTGTCTATTATGTACTCATGGACAAAATGATTAAGGATTTGATTAGCATAAACTATGGTATAAAAGAAGAAGAATCAAAGATAGTAGATCAATATAAGAATTCAGACCTTTTAATCATAGATGAAGCATTTGATAGAAAGCGTCTTACACTTTACAAGTCAGGATTTCAAATTCCTTTTTTGGATTCATTCTTGAGAGATAGACTAGAGAGAAGTAAGAAAGCAACTATCTTCATTTCCAATCAGGATATTGGGTTTATTGAAGGAACATTTGGACAGGGATTATTTGAACTTATTAGCAGGAATACAATACCATTACTAATGGAAGATCGGATTGATGTTAACGAGTTTGACACAAAGAATTTATGGAAGGAATAAACTATGGAAATAAAAGATGAAGTTATAGAAATTGTTCGAAAAGTTCTTTTAGAAGAAAATATGAGGTATAGAGATAGTATAAGTATGTCAGAGATTATTGTGGAATCCATTATGGATGATTTTTATATAGAAAAGAAAAGGAGAGAGTAGTCGTGCCAGATAAAAAGAATACTAAGAAGAGGGGCCAGAGGGATTACGATGAGAGTTACGACCGTGCGAATGAGGGCAAGACACTTACAAATAAAGACCTTGATTCTCTTCTTGATGAAGCATTAAACGAATTTGAAAGGGATTAGATGGCTATCTCTATAATTTTAGCAGAGCAAAATATTCTCCGTGCTGTATTGGATTCTCCGGATGATTTTATAAACAAAATCAATCCTGAATTCTTTGTCTCTGCTGTAGCAAAAAATATTTTCTCTGCAATAAAGATACTCTATCAGAATCAGATCCGGATAACTCCACGGAGTATCTATTCTGAGGTAAGTAAAATAGATACTTCTGTAGATGAAGCCAAAATTTCTCATTTATTTGAGATTGAAAAAATGGAAGGGGCAGATTTTGATTTCCTTTATACATCACTTCGGAAGGAATTTGCTAGGAACAATCTTCAAGGTAAGGCTCAAGAAACATTAATAGAAACTTCTCGGAAGGGTGATTTTAATATAGAGGCTATCACTGGATTACGAAATGAGATTGATAAACAGCTTGAAATCATAAGAGGTAAAGATAATACAATTCTTAATGGAGTCCAGCTTATCAATGAATATGAAGAAGAATTAAACACAAGAGAGAGCCACTATTATAGTACAGGTGACAAATATCTAGACAACTATATAACGATGGGAGAATGGCCCGGTACTCAGACTTCTTTATATGCGGCTACAGGAATGGGGAAAACGAATTTTGCGTTGTTTCTTTTAAGAAAACAAATAAACAAAAAGATACCTTGCATCTATATATCTCTTGAAATGCCCAAAGGTATGCTTATGGATAGAATGATTGCTAGCTCATATAATATTCCTATGGGTAAGTTTTATCCTAAGCCTTTCGATGATGAAGGAATGCCAGATTATGTTTATGACATTATTAAAAAAGAAAAATTGGCAATGGAAAAGTCTACTTATTTCCGTATCGTGGATGTACCCTCTTTGTCTCTTGAGCAATTGGAAGATATTATTAAGAAGGTCAAACAGAAGATGCAAGTAAGCTATTTGAATGTCTATGTTGACCTTATGAGTATGGTAGATGAATTCAGTAAGTCAACAGAGGGAATGAATAGAGCCGATTCTATAGAAATTTCTATGAACAAGACAAATGCTATTGCTAAAAGAAATGATATTCATATGTTTAATGTATTTCAGGCTAATCGAAGTACAGATAATGTTAGACTCACTGATGTTTCAGAAGTTGATAGATTGCGGCCCTCTATAGGCAATATAAAATCCAGTGGGGCTATAGCAGAAAGGTCTAGAGTAGTACTTTCAGCTTTTAGAGCAAGATATTACATAGAGCGATATCTACCCGATGCTCCTGAATTGGCAATCATGGAGGATATTATAGAAATTGACATTCTTAAACAATCGCAAGGTGGGCCAGCTAGATTAAAGTATCTGTTTGATGGTCCGACCGCTAAAATAACTCGATATGTAGATACAGAGGAAATGAATGCTCTTATAGACAATACCCCGAATCCAACACCGGATAATCCTATTGTAGAGGTAATACAAAATGGCTAAACTTGATGATGTGATGTTTGATTCTTATGTGCTTACTCTAAAAGATAAAACTCTATTTTCAAATAAGCGGTTTCATGTAACGGCGATTTGTTTAGACAAGAGATACAATGTACTTTCTACTGATTGGAATTCTTATATAAAAACACATCCTATGCAAGCAAGATTAGCTATTCTTTGCGGCAATTCTAGAAAGATATATCTCCACGCTGAAATAGCTAGCCTTGTTAGATGCCGGAAGATACCTCATACTATGGTTATTTGTAGAGTTGATGCTAATAATGAAAATGCAAATGCTCGGCCCTGTGCTATTTGTATGATGGCTCTTGAAAAATCCGGGATAAAAGAAGTATGGTATACAGTTAAAGATGGATGGGAGAATATGAAAATTGGATAAAGGTAAAAATTTCTCTGACAATAGTTCAAAGGGACTCAGGAAGAAAAGCGATTTTTATGAGACTCCCTATTCTTTAACAGAACAACTTTTAGGAAATACTGTTTGGTATTATAATGATGAAACTCTTGAGCCTGCCTGCGGTCATGATGCTATTACCAGAATACTTCGTAAAAGATTTTCCCATGTTGTTTCCTATGATGTTGAAACAGATTTTTTAAAAGAAACAAAACATTATCCTCAATGTATAACGAATCCTCCTTTCAGTTTAGCAAAGGAATTTATCCTAAAGGCTAAAGAAGTTATTGATTGGAGATTTGCCTTTCTATTGCCTCTTTCTTATCTTCATGGGCAAGAACGATATGAGTTGAAAATCTATGAAGGGTTAGAAAGTGTAAATGTATTTACTCGTTATCCTATGATAGGTGAGCCTATACGGGAAGATGGTAAATATCATACGGGTATGATGGTCTATGCTTGGTTTATTTGGACAAAAAATATGATATCAAAAGAGCCTGTTATTAAATGGATTGATAATAATGATTATGTAATTCGTGGGGAGAAAAAAAAGGAAATATCACATTATCGTGTGCGTACTGCTGACTCTTATAGGAGATAAGAGTAATCTCTATTATCTCTAAAAAGTCTATTTAAAAAATATTTTTAAAAGTGCTTGACAAAATCAGAATTTGAGAGTATAGTATTGAGTATAGGAGGGTGCAAATGAACCTTAGCAGACCGACAGAAGAACTTGAAAAACTTTTCGACAAGTTGAATGAAACCAAATTCAACGGAGAGCTTGATCGCCCCATGATAGTCATACAGACTTTCGGCCGAGGCAAGCGGCACCTTTATGGCTGGTGTACGGCGCAGAAGATTTGGAAAGAGGATGCAGAAGCAGAGGGACACTATGAAATCACCATCTGCGCCGAATTCTTGAAAATACCTTTCAAGGAAATTGCTACTACGATGTTACACGAAATGATCCATCTTTACAATCTTGTCCATCAGGTCAAGGATACTTCCAACAACAACGTATATCACAACAAGAAATTCAAGAAGGAAGCAGAGGCGCGCGGACTAATCATCACCAAAGACAAAACCATCGGCTGGTCACTTTCTGAATTGAATCCCGATACGGAAATGTTGATCGGAACTTTCGGAATCGATGAATCGGTATTCTCGGTTTTCCGGTCAATCATTACCAGAATGTCAAAGAAGGCTCCGAAAATGTATACCTTCACTTGCGGAGTGTGCGACGAAAAGGTAAAGAGTATTAATCCGGATCTGATTGCCTTCTGCGCGAATGAGCATGATCAAGAGTTGTTTGTGAGAAAGTAAAATAAACTAAAAATAGATTGCCCATACTATAATGGTGTGGGCATTGTTATGTTTTAGAAGTTTGACAAATTGATTCTAAAAAAGTATATTATATCTATAAGGAAAAACAGTGAATAAGAAACCTAATGTAATCTGTATTACTTGTTATAAACTCTTTTATGTAAAACCAAGTAGATTATTGCGTGGGGTAAAGTTTTGCTCTAAAGAGTGTCAAGATATAAGTTATTTGATAGAAACAAGAACTATTACTAAAGACGGTTACATTCAAATAACAGGAAATGGAAAAAATATTCTTGAACATAGACTTATTATGGAGAATTATTTGGGGAGAAAACTTACTAAAGATGAACAAGTGCATCATAAGAATGAGAATAAACAAGATAATAGAATAGAGAATCTTATATTAACTGATTGTTCTACTCATATTTCAGAATATCATCCTAAACAAATAGATGAATCTACTTGGATGGAATGTCATTGTTTAAGTTGCGGAAAACCATTTCAAAGAAGAAAAAAAGAGTATGATAGACATCCTGAATGTTATTGTTCAAGAGATTGTTATCGGAGAAGTAGATAATGGAAAAAAAGATAATCATTAAAAATACAGATGTACTTAAAGATTTA
>Ga0074044_10005728_pt1 | contig 10054 bp, 9 predicted proteins | sample BogForMeECP23OM1_FD_94443 | JGI IMG/M metagenome (GOLD analysis project Ga0074044, IMG submission 94443) | Bog forest soil microbial communities from Calvert Island, British Columbia, Canada - Bog Forest MetaG ECP23OM1 | ecosystem: Environmental > Terrestrial > Soil > Wetlands ...
CCCAGGGTCGTCCGCCAGGTCGGCCTCAACGTAACCTAATGACCACGCCAGCAGTCCGCTCGACCACGTCCCGTTTAGTCGCGCACAAACACGCGACGACACAGAGGCTATGAACTTGTTCGACGACAGCACCGCCCGCAACCTCGACTCCAGTCTTGAAACCATGACAACTGCACACGATACCCATACCGGCGGCTCGGCCGTATTAGACGCTCCCGAGCACGCACAACTCTCCTCTGCGGAACCAATGGCTTCCGCCCCTGACGTTCATGAACACGACGCTTATAAACACGACGCTCATGAAAATGGCACTCATGAAATAGGCGCTTCTCAAAACGGCGCTCCCGATACTTCTGCCTCTGAAAACACCGCGGCTGCCAGCGACGACTTCGCCGCCGCGCTCCACAGCTTCGAGACCGAAACCGAGGAATCGGTTGGCGACGACCACGTAATCAAGGGTACCGTGGTGAAACTGACCGCGACCCACGTCGTCGTCGATATCGGGGCGAAGTCCGAAGGCATGGCGCCGATTGCGGAAATTCTCGATCACGAGGGCAAGCCAAAGTTCCAGCCCGGCGACGAGATCGACGTGATGCGCGACAAAGGTGAAACCGAAGAGGGCTACGTCAACCTCTCGCACCTGAAGGCGCAGCGTCTGCGGTCGTGGGACGAGATTGAACGCGCTCACAACGAAAAGAAGCCCATCAAAGGCGTCGTCGTGGAACGTATCAAGGGCGGCCTGACCCTCGACATTCAGGGCGCGCGCGCTTTCCTGCCGGGCTCGCAAGTGGACCTGCGTCCCATCCGGAATCTGGATGGTATGAAAGGCCAGACCATGGAAGTCGCCATCATCAAGCTCAACAAAAAGCGCGGCAACATTGTGGTCTCGCGAAAACAGCTTCTGGAGGGAGAACAGGCGGAAAAGCGCGGCAAGACGCTGGAGCATCTCGAGGAAGGCAGCGTACTGACCGGCATCGTCAAGAACCTCACCGAGTATGGCGCTTTTGTGGATATGGGCGGAATTGACGGGCTGCTGCACATCACCGACATGTCGTGGGGACGTCTGACGCACCCGCGCGATCTGGTGAACGTCGGCGATCAGATTCAAGTGAAGGTGCTGAAGTACGACAAAGAAAAGCAGCGCGTCTCGCTCGGCTTCAAGCAGCTCACGCCCGATCCGTGGCTGGATGCAGAACACCGCTATCCCGTGGGCGCGCACGTCCACGGCCGCGTCATCAGCGTCACCGACTATGGAGCTTTTGTAGAACTCGAACAGGGCATTGAAGGTCTAGTCCACGTGAGCGAAATGACCTGGTCGAAACGGATGAAGCATCCCTCGAAACTGGTCAACGTGAACGACGAAGTGGATTGCGTCGTCCTGAGCGTGAACCCGACCGAACGCCGTATCTCTCTCGGCATGCGGCAACTTGCTTCCAACCCCTGGGATACGCTACACGACAAATATCCTGTGGGCGCCACGGTCGAAGGCCGTGTGCGCAATCTGACCGAGTTTGGCGCTTTTATTGAAATCGAAGACGGAATCGACGGCCTGGTGCATGTCAGCAACCTGAGCTGGACCACGCGCGTCAAGCATCCTTCCGAAGTGTTGAAGAAGGGCGACAAGGTGAAGGCCGTCATCCTGGCCATTGAACCGGACAAGCGCCGTCTTTCACTCGGCGTGAAGCAGATGCAGCCCGACGTTTGGGATTCGTTCTTCGCGCAGCACCGCATCGGCGACATCGTGCATGGCAAGATCCTGCGCGTGGCGAACTTCGGCGCATTTGTCGAGATCGCCGAAGGCATCGAAGGTCTGTGTCACAACTCAGAAGCCGTCGATGGGAACGGACAACCGATGCATCTGGAACCGGGCAGTGAGTTCGATTTCAAGATCATCAAGATGAATCAGGAAGAGAAGAAAGTCGGCCTGAGCATCAAGGCAGTCGGTGAAGAAGCGTCGCGCCAGGAAGTCGAATCCTACAAGCACCCGGCATCCTCGTCTTCAACCAGCACCACCATCGGCGACCTGATCTCGTGGAAGCGCGCCGGCGGCGACAGCAACTAGCAGCGATCATATGGTGGAGGGACGGGCGCCTCGCCCGTCCAGCCGGGCGGAACGCCCGGCACTCCACTCATCATTTCTTGCCCGTACTCTCGTCCGGCACCAGCGCGTAGCTGACGAAAGCAACGTCTTTACTGTCGGGCGACCACGAGGGCACGTTGATTGTCCCTTGGCCGCCAAATAGCCTCGCCAGCACGCTGATTTTCTGGTCGCTCGCTTTCTCCTTACCCAGCGACATAATTCGCAGCATCACATTCTTGTTCTCCGGATGCCCCTTCACATCCGCTTCGTAGGATAGAAAAACCATCCAGGCCCCGTCCGGCGAAATGTGCGGGAACCAGTTGTTCCAGTCATCAACGGTGACCTGTTCCTGCGCGCTCCCATCAGCCCGCATGCGCCAGATCTGCATATGCCCAGTGCGCTCGGAATTGAAGTAAATGTATTTCCCGTCCGGCGAATACTCCGGACCGTCATCCAAACCTTTGGCGGTCGTAAGTCGCATCTCTTCGCCCCCGGTCACCGGAATCGTGTAGATATCGAAGTCGTCATTGCGCTGTCCCACGAACGCCAGCGTTTTTCCGTCGGGCGACCAGCTGTGCCAGTACGACGGAGATTTCGCAGTGATGCGGCGCGGCACTCCTCCTCCGATCGGAACGATATAAACGAGTGAGCGGTTGTCCTCCTGCGACTGATCGCTGATCGCGAGCGAGGTTTGGTCCGGCGAAATTCCGTGATCGTTGTTGCATCGAATGGCGGATCCGGTGTCGATCACCGAGGGCTCTCCTCCGGCCACCGGAAGCCGGTAGATGCGCCCTTTGCTATTGAAGAGAAACGTCGCTCCATCGTGCGTCCAGTTGGGTGCTTCAAAGCGTTCCGGTGCGATGTAAACCACGCGCCGGTCGGTGGATGCAATGTTGATTCTTTCAAGCGTACTGTAGAGCGTCGTTTTTTCCACCGACGCCAGATCGCCCGACAGATCGATGTTTGCGAACAGTGCCTTCTCCACTGCATCTTTATCGTGCGAGCAGACTCCAATCCCCACATAGTAAGTACCATCCAGCGGAACCCGCATCGAAGCGCCAGAGTAGTGCAAATCCTTACCTGCGTCTCCCAGAAACAAATAAACGAAATTGCCGCGCTTTTCGATGCGCAATCGTTTGGCCGAGGTGACATTCGCCTGCGTCGCGCTCGCAATGATCTCGTGCGTCGCACCACCCTTTTCATCCCGGTATTGCAGCGCCGTCACGCCGTTTCCCTGAAGCGCTACGTCTGCATAAACAGAATCTGCGTCCAGGTTCTGGCGAAAGATCAGTACCGCCTTGCGATGTTCATTCCCACCCTCGGTCACAAACGAGATGTCGGCGGCCAGGCTGACGTCATCAGTAACTTTCTTCCAGACGAAGTGGAAAGCGTCAGCCGTGGACCACATGTTCTCTCCGCTGCCAATGACCGTATAAGTTCCGCGAGCAGCGTCGTACTCCAGAGTTCCGGGATGGAGAACGCCGCCGATATCGCCGTGATTCTCAAACACGCCCGTCGGCGTCGCGCTCGCCCCGAGGCTGGAGTGGCCAAACGCAGCGAACACACAACAACTCAGCGTCAGCAGAGTGACAGCGGCTCGTTTGCTCATAGCAGAACACTCCGTAGTTTGGGTTTTGACGGCAACTGTACCGGAAAGGAATTGTACGACGTTCGGCAGGTCTTGCCGGATTGAGTCCAGATTCAAACCTGGTGGAGTCGTCCGCGCGATTCTCTGAGCAGCCAGTCAGCGAACTACGCAGTCCCTTGTCCACGAGCCAGCGAGCGGGTCACTTCCAGTTGCTGCCGCTCCTGCTCGTTCACCCGGAACATCTGCCGCGGCTGCAATTTCATCAACCGCGCTACGAAGACTTCGGGGAGCTGCGCGATACGCGTGTTGTAGGTGTTGACGTCATCGTTGAAGAATTCGCGGCGGTCGGCGATTCGCTCCTCCAGTTCGGAGATGCGATTCTGCAGCGCTAGAAAATTCTGGTCGGCCTTAAGCTGCGGATAGCGCTCCGCCACCACAAAAAAAGATCGCAGAGCGCCCCTCAGCAGCATGTCAGTCTGAGCCTTCTGCGGAATGCTGTCCGCGTCCATCGAAGCCGCCCGCGCCTGCGTCACCGCCTCCAGCGTCTGCCGCTCGTGGTCCATGTAGCCCTTGACGCTTGCCACCAGGTTGGGAACCTCATCATGGCGCTGCTTGAGCAACACATCGATATTGGCCCAGGCACGGCCAATTTCGTTCTGCAGATGCACCAGCCCATTGTACACGATGACCGCGTATATCGCGGCTCCGGTGCATAGCAGGACCAACGCGGCGGCGGTAAGAACCGGCATGAGTGTTTTCGCGTGAAACAGCCTCGAATGTAGCGGAGGTATTTGAAACAGACAAGTTACCCCCGGGTGAATGCGCCTCCCCAATGCCAACCCTCAATCTTGAATGTGCTGGACTGAACAGTGCTGGAGTGAACAGTGTTGGACTGAACAATGCGTCGCCGGACCAAGGCCAAAGGGCCTACTTGGACTCGACTTTGATATCGACTTTCAAACTGATGTAAACCTGCGAACGATCGTCAAATTGGCTGACCGTCTTGGTTCCGCTCTTGCGGTTGTTGTACTGCGCATACACTTCGTAATCGATGGTGGGCTCAAGCGCCGGGAAACGGTAAGTGCCCTCCGGACCAACGATATAGGTTTTCACGGAGCGAGTGTGAGTGTTCGTCAGGTACACGACCGCGTTTGGCAAAGGATTGTCCGCGCCATCCAGAACCTTGCCCGTGAGCAGGCGAGTCTTGTCTTTCTTCGAATCGCGGCCAAATAACTGCGCTGGAGCCGCCAGAACCGGTGTCGACATGTACATGGAGTAGACCGATGCCGACAACATAACCAGCGACAACATGATCGTCAATGAAGTGCCGACGATCGCATTCCTGACGTTCGCATTCTTCATGAATTTCTCAGTTCTGCCGATTTCCAAACATGGCGGCCCCTACCAGTCTAAATGAAGACCGATGTCAGAACGCTCGTCATCGTCGATATGCACGGCTACTTCGGGGCTCGGCTTAAACTTTCTGCCGGAGGGCAGCTTGTAGTCTTTCACGTCCGCCCAAACCATATAGTCGGCCTTGCCGACGGGCACTCGCTGAGCAAACTCGCCGATGTGATCGGAATAGAGTTCCCAGCGGACTTTTGTCTCGTCGGCCCGCCGAATCTTCACCTTGACCCCGTACACAGGGTGTCCGTCCGGGTCCCAAACCGTCCCGAAGATTAGGGCGTAAGGTTTCGGCTTCTCGCGCTCGCTGCCCCGCGCGCTCACCGGGGCAAGCAGAGACGCCAAAACCAAGACCACGACCGAAGAAGCAATTGCAACCCAGCGCCGGAAAACTCGGAAATGTGCTCTATTCTTCAGGAATCCTCGTCCTCTGACTCTTCTTTGACGACGTCTTCTTCGTCCTCGTCTTCTTCGATCTCGTCTTCGCCGACTACCTTGAGTTCAACGGGATTCACCGTCACCACCTCGAAGTCCGTTCCGCACTCCGGGCACGAGACGACCGCGCCCTCATCGACCTCATCCTCGTCGATGTCGAGATCAGTCTCGCATTCAGGACAGTACACCATGATTTCCTCCACGTTCGGGGTACCCTGTTATATTTAGTTTCTTCGTGAGGAAAAGGTCAAGTGGCTTACCAAGAAAATTCTGAAATCGCTGATTCTTCCCGTTTCGGCCATCCCTCCGCAAGTCTTGCGGCGGTTGCCGTGGTTGCCCTGGCGGTATTGTCGTGCGCTTCTCCGTGCCTGGCGCAGGAAGTCGAGCAGGAACCGCCTCGCCTAGCGTCCGACCGGCACACCGACGCCCACGTCGCCGAAGCGATCCGGCAAGTTTCAGCCGACCACATCCGCCAGACGATCGAGAAGCTGGTCAGCTTCCAGAACCGGTCCACGATCTCCGCCCCGGACGACGAATCCATCAAAGCGGGCAAGGGAATCGGAGCGGCCCGCGAATGGATCAAGGGGGAGTTTGAGCGCTACTCCAAAGAATGCGGCGGCTGCCTCAAGGTGAAGACCGATGCCTTCACCGAAAAGTCCGCCGAGCGCATTCCCCAGCCTACCGAAATAACCAATGTGTATGCGGTTCTGCCCGGCTCCGACCCGAAACAAGCGGATCGCATCGTGCTGGTAACCGGCCACTATGACTCGCGCAACAGCGACACGTTTAACGTGACTGATCCTGCCCCGGGAGCGAACGACGATGGCAGCGGCACGGCGGTGAGCCTGGAATGCGCCCGCGTTTTGAGCCAATCTGCCGCCAAACTTAAGTTGGCAACTATTATTTTTCTCACGGTCGCTGGAGAAGAGCAGGGCCTGAACGGCAGCAAGCACTTCGCCGAGATGGCCAAGCAGCAGGGTTGGAAAATAGAAGCCGTCTTGAACAATGACATTGTGGGAGGCAACCTCGGTTCGGGACAGGATGCCAGCTTGGTGCGCGTGTTTTCCGAGGGCTTGCCAGCGGCGGCCAGCGACGCTGAAATCAAGCGAATACGAATGCTCGGCGGAGAAAGCGACTCACCTTCGCGCGAACTTGCCCGCTACATCGTCGATGTTGGGCGCTCGTACGATGCCGGAGTGAAGCCGCTTATGATCTTCCGGCTCGACCGCTTTCTGCGCGGAGGCGACCACTATTCTTTCAACCAGCAGGGCTTCGCCGCCGTGCGCTTCACGGAATTCCGCGAAGATTTCAATCGTCAGCATCAAACTCCTCGTATCGAGAATGGCATCGAATATGGGGACCTGCCGAAGTTCGTTGACTTCGACTATGTGGCGCATGTCGCGCGGCTGAACGCGGCGACACTGGCCTCGTTGGCGTCGGCTCCCGCCCCGCCGGCGAACGTAAAAATGGTGACCAAGAACCTCGAAAATGACACGACTCTGATCTGGGAACCTTCGTCTGGCGCGGCCGCCTACGACGTGGTCTGGCGTTCAACCAGCGCCGCCGACTGGGAGTACGCCCAAACGATTAGCAGCGGTACACGTGCAACCCTTAAGGTTTCGAAGGATAATGAGATATTCGCTGTGCGCGCGGTCGATGCGGCGGGACATCGCAGTCTGCCGGTTGTGCCGGAGCCGGAAAGATAAGGCGTACTGATGACTGTTTAGCGGTTTGCTGAAGTTGCTTGATGCTGCGGTTGATTTTGGGTGGTGCAGCGGTTCACCGCTGCGATAACTGCCTCGCCATGATTGACGGCTTTTTAGCCGCTGCAGGCGACCAGAACAGAAAAGGAGTGCCAATTGGTTCGAAGCCGCGAAATGACGCTCAGCCTGCCACCGTTCTCGCGGGCTGTAATTTGGCTGCTCGGACTCAACACCGCCATTTTCCTCCTCATGGAGTTGTTTAGCCTGGCCGTGCCGGGCATCGATCGGTCGATATTAGAGTATTTCGGCCTCATCCCAACTCAAGTGACCCATGGCTGGATCTGGCAGATTGTGACGTACAGCTTCCTTCACGCCGGTTTTTGGCATTGGTTCGGCAACATGCTGGGGATTTGGATGTTTGGGTCGGCGCTTGAGGGCGCGTGGGGTTCGCGCCGTTTTTTGGATTTGTATTTCTTCGGGGTAATTGGCGCGGCCATCACTACCATCATCATCTCGTACGGACATGTGCTAGGCAGCCCGAACACCATGACAATCGGGGCTTCCGGCGGGGTCTTCGCGATTCTGATGGCCTTTGGAATTGTGTTTGCGGAAAACGAGATCATGATGATCCCGTTCCCGTTTCTCATCAAGGCCAAGTACTTCATAGCGATCCTGGTCGTAGTGGAGTTGGCATTCGCCATGAGCGGGGGGGGTAGCGTGGCCTACGTCGCCCATCTGGGCGGACTGTTGTTCGGCTACGTGTATGTGAAGTTTGTGCCGCGAGGATTCCGCGGTTTCGATCTCTCCGAGCGTTATTTCGGCGTGCGTAACTCTTACTACCGTTGGAAACGGCGGCGTGCCGCGAGAAAATTCGAGGTCTACATGAAAGGTCACGACCGCAAGGTGAGCTTCGACGAGCACGGGAACTACATCCCTCCCGACGACAACGACAAACCAAACGGCGGATCGAAATCAGGCTGGGTCAATTAGTGACGTCACTAGCGGTAGAGACGCGGCTTGCCGCGTCTCCATCCAGCGCCTCGACGCGGAAGAACCCGGCAGATACTGTATTCGCCGCGGGGCGGCGTCAGAATGCAGCCCGCGGCGTAAGCCGTAGGTGGAAGGCGGAATGAGAACAAGCCCCGGAGTGGCGAAAAAGAAAAGCTACAACACAGACTCCGGAAACGCGGCCCGAAAGTCGGAGCTCCAGCTACAAAGTGGATTTCGTTGAAACGACGGTGGCATAAGCTGAAATAATGCTTGACACCCTGAGTTATAATGGAACTTAGACTACAGCCCAGGCATAGTTAAAACGTAAGTTCCTTGAAATGTAAATGTGTGCGCGACTTAGTAAGTAAAGTAACCGGTAGATAAGGTCAAGGCTAACCCGGCCCGTCGACCCTAAACTCTTGTGTTATCCAGATTTTGACTTTAACTCCTTTAAACCCCTAGATTTGTCCCGTTTTAGCCTATAACTCCATGGTCCTACTAATAGACGGGTGGGGGTGGGGGTACCTAACATTAGCTGATCACTTCTTCAAATCTGCCAAGAATGAGTGCAGGGAGTTCCAGTGCCTTTGCCTTGAATCCCAAATCGTGACCAGCGCCTTCCACTTTCATTAACTCTGTCTTGACCGGAATTAATTGCAGGGCTTTCATGATCTCTTCGATGCTTCCGAATGGATCGCGCGTTCCATGCACGAACAGACTCGGCGTTCGCAGATTGGGCAGATGCTGAATGCGAAGCTGTTCAGGCTTGCGCGGCGGGTGCAAAGGATAGGAGAGCAACAGTAGGCCCGAGACCAAATCTGGCTCGACTGAATCTGGTTTGACTAACTCTCGTTCGGTGGCGCACAGCATCGTGGCTTGGCGTCCACCATAGGAATGGCCGCCGAGAAAGATTTTGCCCGCAACCTTCTTGCGCAAAACTGCGACCGCATTGCGCAGTCCCGCTCGATCGCGTTCCGCATTCCCCGGAAACGGCGGGCCGGTTCGCCGCTCCTTGCGGAACGGCAAGTCGCAGCGCAGAACCACGTAACCATGCGCGGCAAAGGCTTCACTCAGCGCCACCAGAAGCGGAGCAGTGCAATCCGAACCCGCGCCGTGAGTCAGGATCAGCGCATCGCCGTTCGGATTCGCGGGCGAGTGCAGAAAGCCTAGTACCGCGGGTTCCAGAGAGTCATCGGAAAACGAGATCGCTGCTCTCATCGCGTCGAGGCCTCCCGGATTCCGCATAGTCATTTCTTCGCTCGCCTCTTCTTGGCCGCTCGCTCACTTTCCCCGACCGTGTGCAGCCGCATGAAGTTCGTGGCGCCTGAAGTGAGCCGTGTTCCAGCGACCAGTCCGAGCACGTCACCGGCGTGGAGAAGGCCTTTCGGCAACAGTTCCTTTTCCGCGGTTGCGACCATCGCCTCCGCCGACTCCCACTCTTTTTTGTGCACCGGATGTACGCCCCAAAGGGCATTCATGCGATTGCAGACTTCCGGCTTGCGACTGAAAGCGTAGATACCAACCTTGGGACGATGTTTCGAAAGCATGCGCGCCGTGTTGCCGCTTTCCGTGAAGACGGCGATCGCGCCCATGGGCAGATCTTCAGCGGCGTGCGCGATGGACTCGCAGATGGTTTCGGCGACCGAATAACGATGCTGTTCACGACGGCGACGCGGCGCCAGCGGCAGTTGCGCGATGCTCGCCTCCGCCTCCAGAATGATGCGGGCCATCATGGCCACGGTCTCGCGCGGATAGCGGCCGCTGGCGGTTTCTCCCGAGAGCATCACCACGTCCGTGCCGTCAAAAATCGCGTTGGCCACGTCGCTCGCCTCCGCCCGCGTGGGCCGCGGGCTC
>Ga0074044_10005729_pt1 | contig 10053 bp, 11 predicted proteins | sample BogForMeECP23OM1_FD_94443 | JGI IMG/M metagenome (GOLD analysis project Ga0074044, IMG submission 94443) | Bog forest soil microbial communities from Calvert Island, British Columbia, Canada - Bog Forest MetaG ECP23OM1 | ecosystem: Environmental > Terrestrial > Soil > Wetlands ...
AATAAATTGGCGCCGGGGGTGGGATTTCAGCACCAGTTTACCGGTACACGCCGCAGCAGTACATATCATGAAAATTCGTGGTGGTTCAATTTCAGTTGCCCGCACCAGCATACCGGGGATATAACATAAAGCCGAATTTTCGATGGCCACGTGTACATGACTTACCTAACGTGTAAGTCCACGTGTACATGGTTTGATATGGTACTCGTCGGTTACTGCGTGTAACTCTCGTTGTATAATTTTTAATTTTAGAACATAATTGATAATTTTCATAAATTTCATAAATTCTATAATTTCGTTTATTTCATAAATTCATAATTATATAATTGCAATTGAGCGCGGATGTATACATAAATTACCTTCAAATTCAATATCAATACACAATCAATTTCGATACAAAATCAATGTAAATTTAAATTATCAACATAAAAATTGATGTTAGTTGATACTAGTACAGTAGATCGCAAGATGGGCTTGAACGCTCATAGTTTGGCGTTCAAGTCTTGAATTACTTGAAATGTCTTGAATTGATTTTGATGGCTTGAAATCACTTGAATTGACTTGAAACCACCAGTTCAAATCTGGTCGAATTTCCTGATAAGCCAGCTGAGTGCTGGAGGTGGGATTTCAGCACCAATTTACCCCCTGATGAAATTTCCTATCTCCTGCGATTTGACGAGAGAATTAGTAAATCCAGATTCAGCAGCTTCGAAACTGTTTGCTGCTATGTTCTGCGATTTCAAGCTAGAGATAATAGTCTGAGCATTTTCACGGTTTTCTGCCACTACCAGAATCCGTACGTCCTTTGGCAAACGGATTTGAAGAAGCTTTAGAAACTTTTCCTCTGTGGCACGCCAGCCAATTAACAGTAACTTGTGTGTTTGGCTAACCGCCTTCTCTAGTTGGGTTACGTGATAGAATGGGCATTCATATTGGTCCTTATTTTGAAGAGGTATCGCTATCGCCGGCACACATGCAAATCCTCCAGCCCAAGAAGTAGACGCGCCCAAAAAATTCCCCATTGCGTCAAACGCCTGTTGATCCGTTACAAGATGGAATTCAGTGCTGGGGATGAGTTCATCGGCTCTATCTATGACTCTCGTTGTCATGTCATGGTCCTCTGTCTTCATTGAAACTGATCTGACCCAGTTGACGGAACCATGAAGTTTAATGACCAAATAATCAGGCGCTGAAATGTAATCCGCCAATGAGTCAAATCTCTTGTACGGTTGGAAAGCATCTTCTAGCAGGGTATCATAGTTGAAAGTGACAAAGGACACACCTTCACTCTTGCGATGAAGTTGAATTTCATCAAACAGCCTTCGGTAGTTCGTTACGCCGCGTATCTCCATATTCCACTCTCGCTGGCAACTCCAAATTATTTGCTGCAAATAGAACTTTATCGACAACAACTGTTTGTACCTCTCAGGATATGCTTGAGTTTCTTCGCGAAGTTTCTCCAGAACTTCTTCAACCGAGTTCTGAGGCGCGAGTTCCCGAAGCCGCGGAATAACATGCAATAATCGCGGATAATACGCACCTGCTAACGCAAACATCGGTCTTTCTTTAAACAAATCATTGGCTAAGGGAAGACGGTGCGGATATACGTCTCCATCGGGAAGAATACTAGACGGTGGAGGGTGAGATGGAGCCGAGTCGTACGACGCACCTGCTCCGAAAACTACAGTCAGCAATCCTTGTCGATAAGGGGATCTATACAACTGTGTTAATAGAGTTAGTTCACTTGCGATATGAGTTCATGAAGCTTATGCGGTTGTGGCGCAACTGAGGCGGATTAGTGTCCTTCGTTTTCCGGATACCTACGATCACAGTCTAAACAAACCCAAGCGCGTTTTCTGTAGCGCAGGAACATGTCTCCGTTACATTTAGGACACTTCTTCATTTCGTTTTTAGCGTCCTGAGTTGTTCTTCCAATGCTAGTAGCCGTTTATGTTGGCCGAACAACATCGAGATTTTCAGGGGTACTTCCTTCACTACTGATGCCATGGAGCCGGCGTTTGGTGCGTAGAGCTCGCATTGAAGCATCAAATCGTCAAAGATTGGTTTGTCGTCGGATCTCAGATGATCACGGAAGGCGCTGAGCCGTTTCACTTCATCCTTCATGATCATACGATAAGACGGAATAGTACGCCCCATAACAAACAGCGAGAAACCTAACGCAAATCTTGGCTTTGAAGCAAACAGAGAACTAATAGTTCCAGTGAGGTAAGCGAAATCAAACCAAACGAAGCGGAATCCGTGTTCATGCTGTGGAAAGTCATATAATCGCAAATCGCGACAATTCATCGTTGGTAATTCATGCCTCCCGCGACTATCATCCATCAGCTCTGTCCCGTTTGCCACGTAGATTGGGTAACAATTGCCTACAGAGAGAATGCAGACAACCAGCCATCTAGATGCACTGAGTGCGATAACTGGATCAACGCTACGAAAGACACTAAGACTCAACAAGTCGTATTTGTTGGCCAAACCCAACCCAATACTCTCGATTCTTCCATCACGAAGTGTCCACACTGTCCGAATCCACTTCGAGCATGGCGAGCAGCAAACGGTGCTTTAGCAATCGTCCACGGCGCAAATCAAGTTGCAGTTTCAACATTCATGTGTGAGCAATGCGGTAGAGACATGGGGCTGAAGTAATTCGCATGACGAACCTGTTGCCTTATAGAGGAACCACAGAGCAGGAAGCCCTCAAGAATCTAACCCAGAATGTTAGAGCTACTTTCGGAGGCAGGACTATCTTCAGTGTTTTTTGAGGCGACTGGACTGGACAAGGAATTTAGCAACAACATGATTCTTAACTTTGGAGGGTCGTTCCACGACAGAATTAAGGCATGGCCAATCATCGACAAAGAACTATCGAGATTTTACAATGCCGCTACTTGAAGAAACTCAGCGGTAAGTTCTCTTGCTAACTAAGAACCAAATCTATGAAGCCTTCATCATTGCTTGCATTCTGACTGGAGTCTTAACCTTTTCAATTTCGCTCATCGTTTTATCGGCATCTAGTCAACAACCGAGACCAGATGTTGTGAACATTATAGTAGAAGCAACTGTCCAATTGTTAGGATTCGGAGGAGTTGTCTTTGCCGTAATCTTTCAAGCGCAACGGTCATTGCTCAGTAAACTCAGGAGCAGAAAAAATCAACTGAACCAATTCGTTATGGCGGATATCTTCAAATCAATTACAGCAACTAGCGATCAAGCTACAATCGACAAACAGAAGAGGGCACGAGAAGAACTAACCGAATTGGAAAGAGTCATTCCAAAAGTGGCCGACACATATTTCTTTGTGCGAAATAGTTTCTTTTTGGCGTTTTCATCGTTAGCGGTGAGCCTTATTATCGAGTTGATTCACAGAGTTGGCTTCAACGTAACTATCATAACTCAAGTCTCTACGAGTACTCTGGGGAACATTCTCTTTTCAGCCGAGATTTCGCTCATTGCTGTAGCTGTAGTCGGTTTCCTTTCAGCCCTGATCATAAGTACTACCCTCCCATTGGAACCCTCTTGAAGACCTTTTCCTATCCTATTCTCATAACTCACTGGCTATACTGTCACAGACCTGATGGATTCAGGTTGAATTGTCATGAAGTGTCCTTTCTGTCGGAACCTTATGACGTGGGTAGATTACCTCAAAACTTGAGCTATCTATTGAAAATCGGTTGATGTTATAGTATTGATCAACTTCAATACGCTGGATAATCGTTAATTATTGCGGTACGCCGTAAAGTCTTAAATCACAACTGCAGCTGAACATTCGCTGCCACCTGGTAGAGTCTTTGAGCCAGTCGCAGACCGAGCACAGATTACGAACATTACTTTCGCGGATGCCACCTAAGCTACTACATGTTCTGATTGAGAAATACCAAGTCGCCGTACCTGATAGTGTCAATGAATTTGGTCTACCAGAGTTTCTAATTCAAGAACTATCCGCTAACCAACTAGAGGAAATACTATGCGACTATGGTTACGCTGGAAAAGCCGTTTGTCACTACCTCATTCTAAATGAAACAATACCATCGATCGTTGAACTTGAGTTGGCCTCAAAGAAATTTCCTCCCCAACCTGAGAAAGTGGATCACCCAGAACAAGACTCGCCCTTGTTCGAATACGGCGAGACTGATGTGAGAAATTCACTATTTCGGGTACGATTCAGCTATTTCCATGACACTCAAACCGTATACGACCCCGACACGTCGTTGATCAAGCAATGGTTTTCAGTATACAACGGAACTATGGTCCTACGTCCGGGCAAGAGGCTGATTGAAGTCCGCGCAAGTCACCGCCCTATTGTCAGGCAGATAGCTTATCGTGCTATGGCAACCATGAAACTGCCATCGATGTCACGTCTCAACTTATATACAGAGAAATTTGTGCAGAGCTTTCTTCAGTGGATTAATTCATTGAATAACGCGCGACTGACCTTTAGCGCAGAGGATGAGTTAAGTGCGATAAGTTTGAGCGCAAAGAGGGCGGTTGATCTGCGAACAACAGACAAATTCAAAGAGTATTTTCATGATGGATATCTCCGCGGCGCTCATGTTACAATCGGTAAACCAGAGGAGCATCAGATCAACTTCCGAATATTCTTTAGAGACACACGAGTTACGTTCACCTCGTTTGCAAATGAGAATGAGATCTCCTTAGTAGCTGATGGTTTAGAGAGGATTTCAGGGGGAGGCGAATTTCGTGGACCAAGAAAAATCCTTGAACAATTCTTTGAGTAGGCTTCTGGAACGAGCGTTCCTTAAGGGCAGGCGACAGCTCTACTTTAGCACGATCTTAAGAGAGTCGAATCTACCGTCTGAGCTAGTCGAAGGCACACTATTCTCATTTTTCCAGTCAGGAGCTGTCGAAGGTAGCTTGGAACTACGTTGCCCCGAGTGCGGTAAGGATCTTGGAGAATACAAGAAACTTTCAGAAATGCCACAAGAAGTGGAGTGCTACATATGTGATGCCAAAATCCCTCGATCATTCGATTACGTTGAATTGGTGGTACATTTGAAAGGGGACACTTTTTTTCGAGAGCACCGGAACCCCCCGTCTGATGATTTCGGAGCTAATAACCGATAGCGATGAGATATCGAAGCTCATACGAGCATGTTTCGAAACCAAAGATTCTGAAGAAAAGGGGAAGCTTCTAGAGCGAACTTTTGAAAGCATAGTCCATATCGATCCACGACTGCAAATTGTTAGAAAACATCTGCGTACTGCAACTGGTGAGTTAGACTATGTGGTACGACACTCCATCGGCGATGCTTTCTGGAAACAGTCACCTTATTTTGTGGCCGAGTGTAAGAACTGGAAGAATCCGATCGAACCTGAGCAACTTCACCACTTTCTAACATTGGTCAGAGATAGTGGCCCTATGTGCATCCTCGGCATCTACGTTACTACAAGCCATCTGACACCGGCATCATGGACTGCTATTCGTGATGCACGACTAAGGGACGGCATAATCACTGTCGTAATTGATAAGAAGACAATACCAAAACTGCCAAATGGATTGGGAGGACTAATTCCACGTCTGTATGAGGCGCAAGCATTTCGGGCCGATGATCTCTCCAAATAGCTGTTGTCCACTGTTTCAGCGCATAGCCCAAAATGTGCACTATTCGATTCAAACTCGCAGCGACGTTCAGCTAGTAGCTTGGATCAGCGTTGTTAGACCATATTTCTTGATTTTCTGAACGTCCGGATCTCTCAGGAGAATCGTCATGAAGTCGCTATGTTTCCGTCTTTTCGTCAACTTCAACTGCAGCTTTGGGTCAGACTAATCCTGACTGGATCGTATTTTGACTATAACCTTGAGGCACGCACTCTACAAGATTTTCGCTTTGAGTTTTCGGTAGATCCTGAATGACTTCTGTGCCTTGACCCTCTCCTGAGCATACCATAGTGTGTTTCTTCGAATGCCTAGCCTTTTTGCATCGGCAGCTGACAGCGACAGTACGGCTTTTCTGATAGCAGAATCGTCGTTCAGAATTGGTTTTGGTTCTTCGAACGATAATGTTGAGCGTTTTTCGAGAATAAAAGCGGCAAGCTCCTGAGCTTTCAATCTCATTATGACATCCCAGCCGTAAAGCTTGTTCTTGTATCGAACAGGAGAATTGAACTTGAATTGAATAGCGTCTAACAATTTCTTGACGGCTTCGGGTCTCAACCTAAGAACGTAATTATCAAGACGATAGAAGTCCTTAGAACTGAACCGATCGTGCTCTAAACATTCGATGATTGTTGTATCGATAAGCCATCTGAACGGTTCCTGAAGATCATAGACTAGAGGATAACGAGTTTGCTGTGCCTCATGCAAGAACCCGACGGTTGGCTCTAATCCAACGCCATTCAACGCTTTACGACATTGTGATTCCAGGATTGCATAACCGTAGTTGAGAAGAACATTGATTGGATCTGAGGCGTTCATTTGATGCGATTCGTGCATTCTTGACGCGAAGCCAAGTTCTTTTGGTAGAATTTTCTGTAGGTATCGCCAGTATAGGTCGGCGACATGGCCTTCGACTTGCATCAGTCTCGGCAAACTATTGCAATTGTTTATCCTTTCGATTTCTAGCTTGACACGATCCATTACGGAATCAGTGCCATCGTATCTTGACCCAAGCCATTTGAGAACGTCATTTGTTCTTTGAGCTTTGGCTTCAATCAACCTGGTTGCTATGTAGAATCGTTTCCGCGCGTCGTTGTAGGCTGCGGTTTGCCCGATTTTCAACGGCCCGTTTACAGGTTCCCTTGGCATTGTTGAAGAAAGAAGAGTGCCATCATAATCCAGGGTAAACAATGGGATACCGTGACGCATCAGCCACTTAATCGCAGTAAGAGATACAGTTCCGGTCTGGCCATCGATTACAACCGAATCATAAGGCGAGTTACGTGGCTGAATTTCATAGGTCCTCTGAGCAGAATCCGGTTCTAAGAAACCGTCCTTGACGATGAGTCTGGCTCGGTCAACATTCAGTGAGATGCCAAATCCAGAAAGATAAAGAGGATTCATGCGAATCCCTTCTCATTTCGTTCTCTGATAGGGTTCGCCGGTTGGATAATGTCCTGTACCACCGGTTCTGAAGTGCCATAACAAAACTTCAGCTCGCTTTCTCACATCGGGCTCTTTCTCTTGCGTCAAACTCAGAAGCGATTCATGTACTGCTATCCTATAGTTCCGTATCAAACGATTCTTTCTGTAATTTGACTTATCGTATTTGAGGCACATGGCTTCCTTGAGTTCGTCGTAGAGTTCATTGAATCCGGATTTTGACTCTGTCTTGATTATGGTAGAGAGTTCGTTGATGGAGTCTGGATGTCCAAGCTCAGATAGAAGATTGATTGAGTCGCGTCTGACTTGTAAGGATCCATCCTCTTTAGCCAACTTTGTGACTTGAGGAGTCAGTTTTTCCGCGAAAGTTTGAAGGGTTTTGCGATCGCTGATCTTGTCGTCGTCGAGTTGGGATACTAAGTTGCGTAGAGAGGCTAGCGCTAGCTCACGAATTAAGGGTTCGCTACGATTGAGTTTCGGTTGTAGGAATTCGATGAGCCCTTCAGTTGCCGCAGCGTTCGGTTTGCCACATTCTGCTCGAACTTCCTCCAGAATGAAACCTAGTCGAGAATCGTCATCTTCTTGTGAATAACGTTCCAATAACGTTGAAAGATAGGAAGTATCGGCGATTTCTCCTCGAAGTTGGTAACGAGGTTCGGCAACTCTGCCTTCTAGGATTAATTGATCTAATGCTCTTCTGAGTGCTTGGTAGCGTGTGTCGTATTGACGTCTTACTCTTCTTTGTCTTTCTGATGGTCTCTCTCCTAACAGGGTTCTTCGTAGTTCTTCGTCTGTTTTAGGGCCGCTCTGGAGCTGTGAGAGGATTAGTCCTTTCAGTTCTTCAGCCATCGTCAGTTACATCGTGTAGTAATCATACATTCACGTGTATTAAACATACTTATTTGGAATAGTTTATCTGTAGATGATCACGTGAACTATTGCTTGGCGAAAATCTTGACGCGTATTCGATGTTTCGATCCAAGAAAGAAATGCGGAGGCTACGGTTGGGATTTCCGTGGCGACGGGAAGGCGAGATGTCCAAAGTGCCACTCCTCTCAGAACTCATACAACAGAATGAAGTTTGGAAAATTCAAGATTTCCGACATATCCGGTCCATCAAAGAAGGACGCTGAAAATGCGTAGGCAGCCAATTTGGGATCGTCGTGACGAAGATCTCAACCCTAAGCAACGCGCAAAGAAAGCAAGTTTCTTAGCGGCTCAGTCAATTGCTAGAAGAGACAGAGTGAACCTGATCGACGCAATCGGGGATCGCGGGCTTGACCTCGCTGAGGTGTTGAGGAGCACGTCTTCTGTGAAGATTGTTCATGGGAAGATAATGCCGAAAAAACGTGACAGAATTCCACGCTCATTGAAATTCTATGAAAAGGGTAGACTACGCCATGCGGAAATAGCGAACTCTGACGTCGCTTCGGACATAGGCAAATACTGGAACGCTATAGGAAAACTTACTGAAACCGGTAAATCGCAAGCATTACGATCACTGCGCCGGCATCGGTTCAAAGATATCAACGGTCGCATTCATACTTTCGAAAAAGAACCGAAAATAATTCTTAAACTCGAAGCTCGCAAACCCAAGCCTGAGTCATTCACAATCTACACGGATTGATACGTTATGCAGTGTCCAAGCTGTTTCAAAGAATTCAAAAATTATAACAGTCTTAGAGTCCATGGCTGGCGTTTCCACAACTCGAATACCAAATACAAAATCGATACCAGTACTCCGAATGAAAATGAATCATCTGACGAGTTTGACGGATACCTGGCACTGCCAGTTATGGCAACCGGTATCGCTGCACTTGCTGGAGGGAACTGGAAACGATGGCTGATAATCATCATAATTCTGGTCGCCGTCGGTATCGTTGCTTGGTATCTTCTTTCGAAATCTTCAGAGGACGAGAATAAGAATGGCCCATGACAGAGTACAGCTTGCAACGTCCATGATTGCTCGGGTCGAAGACCGATTTCCAATTCCCAGCCATTCACAGACACAGAATCCGATACGACTGATCAAGGAAGCTGAACAGCAGGTATCGGCAATGCGATGCAAGATTTGTGGATCGCGAAATCAGCTAGAGCAGCATCACGTAGCGGGGAGAGCCAACTATCCGGATACAATTACACTTTGCAGAAGATGTCATGACGAACTATCTCACGTTTATCAACTAAAATGGTTGCCCTGGGCGAGTCAACTCGCCTCCTATCTGCTCGGGTGGAGTGACGTCTTTCATCTCGTTTGGCAGAAAACTAGAGATGCCTACTTCTTTGAATTATCGAAGATTTTTGCGCAGAATGCGAGATACGTAAAGTGATCCAAGAACCAATCGACATCGCACTACGCCCATACTTACTAGCAATAGAATCGGATACGCAGAAAAGAGAACCGATAAAATCACTTCTGGACGCGGATTATCCAATTCTTGTTTTCGATACCGAGACTACTCAAGATGAGTATCAGAATCTTCTATTCGGCTCGTGTGGAATCTGGATATCCGGATACTTACACAAATTCTACCTATTCCATGATGAAAATTTATCCGACAAACACGTCCAGGCACTAAAGAGATACGCGGAAACACGAAAGATTGATGAAAATAATATTGAAGTTGTATCCGTCAGGTTGTTTGTTGAAAAAATATTCTTTCCGTGGATAATCCAAAATCATGCATTATGCGTAGGATTCAACCTTCCATTCGATCTTTCTAGGATAGCTGTAGACTTCGGATACGGGCGAGATAAATGGAAGGGAGGCTTCACATTCTGGCTCAGCGACAACGAAGAGTATCCGAGGCTGAAGATGCGCAGCCTAGATTCCGTTATTGCCTTCTTTTCCTTAGCTCCAACAAAACACTCCGGCGCAGTACGAGGACGATTCTTAGACTTACGCACCTTAGGATTCGCATTAACAAACGAGAAACTCAACCTGAGGAAGGCATGCGAACTCTTCAATACAAAATACCGGA
>Ga0074044_10005730_pt1 | contig 10053 bp, 6 predicted proteins | sample BogForMeECP23OM1_FD_94443 | JGI IMG/M metagenome (GOLD analysis project Ga0074044, IMG submission 94443) | Bog forest soil microbial communities from Calvert Island, British Columbia, Canada - Bog Forest MetaG ECP23OM1 | ecosystem: Environmental > Terrestrial > Soil > Wetlands ...
GCACGCCCCGCATGGAAGGCTTCAAACTCAAGACCGCATTTGTGCTTTATCTTGCCGGCGCGGTAGTGCTCAATGGTCTGATTCTTTGGCAAGTTCATGACTCCATTCTTCAAGGCTACAGCGACTTCGCAGCCTTCTATACCGCGGGAAAGCTTGTTCAGGAGGGCCGCGCCTCGGCGATGTATGACCGGCGTGCGCAGTGGCGAGTGCAACAGGAATTCGCCTCCGCGGTAAAGATTCGGCGTGGACCGTTGCCCTATCTTCGTCCTCCGTTCGAGGCTTTGCTCTTCTTGCCATTGGCACATTTGCAATATCCGATCGCATGCACATTGTGGATGGCGTTAAAGGTCTTAATCGTGTTGACAATTCCGTTCGTGTTGCGGTCGGTTATTGGTGAACCGGAGGCCGTGTCTCCCGCTCTTGGGGGCTTGCTCGGGCTGGCCTTTTTTCCAATTGTGTTCGAGCTACTGCAAGGACAGGACGTTGTTCTTTTGCTGCTCGCTCTCAGTTTTACGTTCACTTCATTACGGCGGGGCGCGGACTTTCGTTCGGGAATATTTCTGGGACTCGGACTCTTCAAATTTCATCTCATACTTCCGATTGTCTTGATATTCCTGCTGAGGAGAAAGAATCGAGTTGTTCTGGGTTTCCTCACCTCCGCAATGGTTTTATTCCTGGTCTCCGCACTGGTTGCGGGGTGGCCTACGCTCATAGCCTATCCACGTTACCTGTGGGATCTCAATCGCGCCTCAGGTATTGGAGTCACCACGGTGACCAGCATGCCTAACGTCCGAGGCCTGATTGCCGCTTTAGGGCTGTCCGAAAGCTCCCGATGGGTCACTTGGTTTCTTTGGGCAGTCGAGATATGTGGAGTTATTTTCACAGCCTGCATTTGGGGGCCCGGCAGGGACGATGATCCCATTCTCGTGAGTCTGGGATTTTCTTTGTCCATTGTGACGACTCTGCTGACTAGCTACTACGTCTACAGCCACGATCTGACTTTGCTGCTTATCCCCATGTTGGGGCTCGGCGGTTTCTTCCTCAGGGATTTGAAAGGACGGCGCTGGCCCGACAAGCTTTTTGTTGGCTGTTTGGCACTGCTTCTCCTTAGCCCGATTCACTCGATCGTGGTCTTTCGTTTTGGCTGTTTCTACTGGATGCCGTTGGTGCTGCTGTTGATGGCTCTGTCGATGGCGGTGATGGTGGAATCCCGGCGGAATCCAGACGATTGCCTGCATTTCAACCGATGATCCAGCGGTCCCCCCTCAGGTTTCAACGTCGAATCGCAGTAGGTTAATATCTTGTGCTGAGGCCAGAGGGATATTTTTTCCCTGCTAGCACCGGGGCCTGAGTTCTTATTCATTTGTGCTGCTCGGAGGTTTCTGACCTTGCCGTTGCAACTTGAGTCTCGGTGGTCTCGAAAGGCCGCGTTCTTGAGTCGAGCCCACGTCCGAGCGTGGCTGGGGTTAGCTGCGTCTTTGCTGGTTTCGCTTGGTGTATGGCATTGGGCTCGAGACATCGTCATCCCCGCGAACACGACGCAAGCCCTGGCCAAGGGTGTGCCGATTGGGAACAATTCTGACCTTTATCCACGATGGTTAGGGGCTCGCGAAGCACTCTTGCACCATCGGGATCCTTACGCGGCGGACGTGACTCGCGAGATCCAAACCGGCTTCTACGGTCGCCCCCTCGATCCATCAAAGCCGTCGGACCCTCCCTTCCAGGAGAGCTTTGTTTATCCGTTGTACGTCGTGTTCTTGCTGACGCCAACCCTCACCCTGCGCTTCGAGACGGTACAGGAGATATTCCGCTGGCTTCTACTGTTCGTTACTGGATGCAGCGTTCCGCTCTGGATGTATGCCATCGGATTCCGTCTGCGGCCGCTTCTCACGATCACCGCAATTTTGCTGGTGTTGAGTAGCTATCCCGCCATCGTAGAGTTTTATATGCAAAACCTCGCGGCGCTGGCTCTTTTCTTCCTGGCAGCCGCGGCGGCGGCGGCGGTTCGCAATTGGTTAGCGCTCAGCGGATTCATGTTGGCGCTTGCCACGGTCAGGCCGGATATCTCGGGACTACTCGTCCTCTGGTTTCTACTCTGGTCAGGGAGTCGATGGAGGGAACGAAAACGTCTGATCGTCAGCTTTGCTGGGACCATGACGACGTTGGTCATCGGCGCAGATGCGGTCTCACCGCACTGGATCGTAAGATTTCTCAAGGCTGTTCGCGAGTATCCGGCTTACGGCGCCGATCTGTCGATCGTCCAGTTATTTTTGCCATCGTTCCTGGCGAAGGTGATGATTGCCGCGCTCGTGTGCGCCCTCATTGCAGTTTGCTGGCATTGGCGGAAGGCCGCGCCGGGTTCGGAGGATTTCGCGTGGGCATTGGCCTGGGTCAGCGTGGTCACGATTGCTATCCTGCCGAAACTGGCCGCCTACAATCAGCCGCTGCTAATCCCAGCTTTGCTCGTCCTGCTGGCTCAGCGAGACAAAATCTGGAATGCCGGTTTTGCCCCACGCTATTTGGTCAAAGCAACCTTCGGGTGCCAATTGTGGCAGTGGATAACGGCGCTCATCCTCTCGCTGTGCTCCCTCTTCATACCGGCGGCCCGACTCAGGCCAGCCGCTTTGGCGCCGGAGTATACCCTGTTTAGTTTGTCGGCATTTACACTCATCGCAGTAATCGCGGTCACCTTTTCTCAGTGGCGAGTAAGCCATCAACTTGGGCAGTCTCCTAAGGTCATTGCAACAGAAATTCACCCTCATAATAAGTTGTAACATGAGGCGTTTCATCCTCCGCCAGCCCGTTGCAGAGAATTTCCAAACTCGGTTTAGCCTTAAGCCTGCTGTTAGCAGCATGCATGTGGTTCTACGTCCAGCACGTGCTCATCCCGCATCAGCAGGCCGATGCCACCCTGCATGGCACCCCGCGGGGAAATCTCTCCGACCTTTATCCCCGCTGGCTCGGCGCCAGAGAACTCCTGTTGCGCCATCGTGATCCTTACAGCCCCGAACTGACCCGTGAGATTCAAATGGGTTACTACGGGCGCCCGCTCGATTCCGCGCGGCCCGAAGATCCCAAGGATCAGCAGAGTTTTGCCTACCCGGTTTATGTCGTCTTCCTTCTTGCCCCCACCGTGAGCCTGCCGTTCCCCGCAGTGCAGGTCGGATTTCGCTGGTTGCTTATCTTAGTGACTATCGCCAGTGTTCTGCTCTGGCTGCGCAGCTTGCATTGGCGCCCTCCCTGCGCTACCCGGGTCGCTCTTGCGGTAATCACCCTCGGCAGTTTTCCCGTCCTCCAAGGAATCAAGCTCCAGCAGTTAAGTCTGTTGGTCGGGAGCCTGGTTGCAGCTTGCGCGGCATTATTGTCTGGCGGCGCTTTCCTGCTGGCTGGCGTTCTGCTTGCATTCGCCACCATTAAACCTCAACTCGTTCTGCCTGTGGCAGCATGGCTTTTGCTCTGGTCGATGAGCGACTGGCCCCGGCGAAAGAATTTTGCTTGGGGATTCATCGCAACCTTGGCTCTGCTGTGCGCGGCGGCTGAGTATGTGTTGCCCGGTTGGTTGGGACGGTTTCGCGAGGCCATTGGCGCGTATCGCCAATACACCGGTGGCGCCGAATCAGTGCTGGATGTCCTCGTCACCCCCGGTTGGGGACGCGTATTAGCTGCTCTCGCCCTGCTGGTGCTGGCATTTGTGGGCTGGCGACTTCGTCGGGAGCCCAGCGATTCCACGATCTTCCAGTGGATGCTGGCTCTGACTCTGGCAGTAACCGTGATGGTTGTGCCTAAATCGGCTCCCTACAACCAGGTGCTCTTGTTACCAGGGCTTTTGTTGACAGGGCAGAACTGGAGGCTTCTCTGGACAAAGAATCGCCTGTCGCGCATTATCACCCTGATTGCAAGCTTTCTGATTTCGTGGCCGTGGTTGACGGCAGCCTTGTTGACCGTAGCCTCGCTTTTCCTGCCAAACGAATCGCTGCAGAAAGCGTGGGCGGTACCGCTCTACACCAGCCTGGCAACCCCAATCGCGGTAGTCGTGCTCCTCCGCCTTTGTCTTAGCCAGATCGCTAACCAGGAACCGAGAGCCTCCTGATCTCTGCATACGTGATTCCAAACAGTGCGAGGATGGGAAGGCACACATATGTGTAGATGTGCACCCGAAGCGAGATCACATAAAGCGGCGGCAAGAAAAGTAGACCAAGGGTTGCGATGAACACTGTGCGCGACCCAGTGGGAATGTCGCTGCACGTCCGCAGGTGATAGAAAATCACGGCTATCGGCAGCAGCAAAATGCTCAGATCATGCGGACTGACGTGGTAGCTCACCAAAATCGCCACGGTGACAACATTTGCAAAAGCCAAGGCTGCACTCTGCCTTGCACGGCTTGACTCAATCCATGAACTCAAAGCCAACCACAGCACGAAAAGGGAACTGAACACGGTCATGCCTAACGCGACCGGAGCCATCCTCGGGAAGGCCAGCCCGAAGAACCCGCGCAGATTCGCCATTTGTTGGTCGCTCACTCCGGCTAAAGGCAGGTGGCTGAAGTTAGCAAGAAATCGCGGGTAAGAGACAAGGAATCCCCAGCCGGAAATCGCTGCCGAGATCAGGAGCAGAATCGCTGCGACCGATGCGAAGCCTGCCAGAACCTTTTTCCGCCCAGTGAACAAAAAGAAAATCGCAATGACCAGGACCAAATGAAACTTGAATAGCCCACAAGCCAAAAAGCACCCCGCTACGAACTCCTTTCCACCTTGCAAAGCTGCAAAGGCTGATACCAGAAAGAACAGCAATAGCAAAGAATCCTGTCCGTGAAGGAAATTTAGCAACACGGGAACGAAAAGAAGAAGCATTGGCGACAGCACACGCCAGCTCCAGTTGGTGAGAACGGACTGCGCCATCGCCCTGGCCACTGCAATCAGCAACAGCATATTGAACAGGCACCACATCAAATAAGCGCGCGCCGGGACGAGGAGCGAAAATGGTAGATAAACCAAAGTCTCAAACGGGGGGTGCACGAAGTAAGTGCCTGCTCCACCGAAGTATCGCGCCTGAAATTCATGCTGGAGAGCCGCGTCGTACAGTTGCTGGCCGCGCCCTTGGAGCACGATCTGTGCCGCTACGTAAAGATTGGCAAAGTCTGTGCCCTCGTGCATCTTTGGGTAAAGGTGTGCGAAGTAGATCGCAAGCGCTGTTAGTGCAGAGAGCACAAACAAGTTCTTGATCACTGGGCGCACGCGCAAAGCAGGACCTCCGAAGGTACGTCAACGAGATACGTTCTCGGTTAGTCTATCCAAGTGCCTCATCCCAATTCCATCTCGATCGCCCTACTCATATCGTCTCGCGGTCAGCCGCGCTTGCATTCTCCCGCCGCAAAGGGTAGTCTTTTCCGGCATTTTCATAGGAAGACGTAGCGGAGGATCTCATGACCCTGAAGATTGAAACCCGCCAGGCTGACGGAGTCACCGTGATGTCCTGCCAGGGCCGCATCGTGTTTGGGGAAGAGGCCGCGGAACTCCGCGAGAATCTCAAGCGCGTGCTGGCTTCCACCCGCCAGGTCGTTCTTAACCTCGCGGGAGTAACCTATATCGACAGCGGCGGTCTCGGAACCCTGGTGGGCGTGTACTCCTCCGCGCGTGCCTCCGGCGCCGACATTAAACTGACCGGCTTGGGCCAGCGCTTGCGCGACGTCTTGCAAATCACTAAATTAGTAACGGTGTTCGAGGTCTACGACAGCGAGCAGGAGGCAATTGCCACGTTCCATCGCGGCGCTGCCTGAAGTACAACCGGCTGGTGTAATCCCCCTTCCCACCGGCGCTCGATGCTGTCATTATCTCTTTAACGTCTTTAAGGAGCAGTGCAGCGCTACATGGCGTTCCAAACGATTGTCGGCCCGTCCTCGGGAACTGGTTCAGGAGTGTTCCCCACCCTTGTGTTTGTCCAGGGCAACGAGCAGCGCGTCATCAACCTCGATCACAGTCCTTTCGGCGTGGGGCGAAAGGTTGATAAAGATTTGGTTATCGCCGATCCACGTGTCTCCCGCGATCACGCCCTGATTGTCTCCGAAAACGGAGCGTTCAGCGTCGTCGACCAGGGCAGCAAGCATGGCACATTCGTCAACGGCGAACGCGTCGAACGCAAAACTCTGGAGCGCAACGACCGCCTCGAGTTCGGTGTTCGTGAAGTCGCTTACGTGATTTTCAATCCGCAGCACGGCACCACCAACTCGGCCCGCGAGTTCCTCAGCCAGATTTCCGGGATGCACATCTCGGACGAGACCACAGATCTGGAAAAATTGGTGCTGTTTCTCGAAGCCGCTCGCAAACTGAATACCATCGGCGTGCTCGATGAAATCCTGATGACCCTGCTCGACGTAACCCTCAAGCTCACGCGCGCCGAGCGGGCTTACGTCTACATGAAAAATGCTCGAGGGGAACTTCGACTGGCGGCTGGACGCAACGCGAAGGGCGAGCCCCTGCTCGATGACAAGACGATCTCGCACTCGATTCTCGAGGATGCGTTAAACTCCAACTCCGAATTCGTGCTCACAGATACTAGCCGGTCGGTTGACCTCACCGGACGCAAAAGCATCGTTGCTTATGATCTCCGCACCGTCATCTGCGTGCCTCTGCGCAAGCCGCAAGTACAAGCCACGCGCGCCGCGGAGGCTCCCGGGCCTGCAATTCCGGCGGAGGTCATGGGCGCTCTCTACGTCGATTCGCGTTTTGCCTCGCGCGACATCTCCGGAGTGAGCAACGATATTCTGCATGCCATCGCGACTGAAGCGGCCTCGCTGATCGAGAACGCCCGCCTCGTGCAGGCGGAGGAAGCGGGGCGCCGATATCAGCAAGAGCTCTCGATCGCAGCCTCCATTCAGCAGCGGCTGATGGCGGTGACCATTCCCGAAGTCCCGTTTGCCAAACTGGCGGGAAGAAATCTCTCCTGCAAAGAAATTGGCGGCGACTTCTTCGACGCGGTTAATACCGACCAAGGTTTGACCATTGTGCTGGCCGATGTGAGCGGCAAGGGAGTCTCAGCCGCGCTGCTCGCGTCCACTTTGCAGGGAATGATTTATTCGCAGCTGACCGCCGGCATGCCGCTGACCGAGATCGTGACCGCCGTCAACCGCTTCTTCACCGATAAAAATATCGGCGAGAAGTATGCCACCGTGATCATTGCTCGCGTCCGGGACACCGGTGACGTCGAGTATGTCAATTGCGGTCACATCCTGCCGCTGGTGGTTTCCAATGGAGAGGTTCAGCGACCCGCCCACGGCAATCTTCCCGTGGGCTTGCTGCCCGATGCCAAATACGAAAGCGATCACTGTCAGTTGAAGCCGGGCGACCGCCTGATACTGGTGACCGACGGCGTCACCGAAGCCGAAAACGCACGCGGCGATTTCTTCGAAGATTCCCGCCTCGAACTCGCCGCCAAAACCGGTACCCTAGAACAAATTTTTACCGCAATCTCCAATTTCTGCGGCGGCACACCCCTAAACGATGACTGCACCGTAGTCGAACTGATGTACACAGGTTAAAGCGGGCTCCACAGCAATTTTGTCTGACCGCTGTGGTAGGAATCTACTCTTCCACCCCCACAGAAAAATCCGCACCCTCCCAACTTTGCGCCTGCAACCAGTAAAACGTGAACACAATCTCACTTCCCGCAGACAATCCCTCCGTGGGAAGGTCCGCCACATGAGTGCCAAATCCCGTGTCCCGGGTATTGATGTCCCTCGGATTTTGCCAGCCATCGAAGCCGTAATGCACGATCGCCGGCGCCGTCAGCACAAACCGTAACTTCTTCCCCTGCGGCATGGTCCGGCATCGGTTGTTGAAACGCCACGCAAAATACGTTGATTTCTTTTTGTCTCTCAAATAGCGCTGCACGGTCTGCGGCGGCTGATCGAAAATCTTCCCATCTCGCAAAGAGCGCCGCAGCTTGATGTACTCAGAGTGTGCCCATACCAGCGGACACGCCGACCCCGTGGGCTTTCCCATAAACAATTCCCGCGCCGGTATGTCAGCCGCGTCCCAGACCTGCTCGGGAATCAGCCGTCCTCCCTCAGTAGAGAACTCCATCACCTTCAAAAGCTCTTCCGCCGCCTGCGGACGTCCCGCCGCGATTTCATAATGCGCCCGCTCCCCCGCCAGCAGGGGCCACGGTCTCCCAATCCCCGTGCCATCAAAAGGCGATCCATCTTCGTGCTCTCCGTAACCATCGCCGTTGTAGCGATACCAGCAAGGCCCCTGCGGCAATTTCACCCGCAACAGCGCATCAATCACTTTGACGGTGTTTACGATTCGCGGATCATCCGCCGCCCGCAATCCGAATCGCACCAGCGCCAGCGCGTCCGGGCTGATGATATGTATCGCTGGTTCCGTGCCTTGTCCCGGAGGCCGGTTCTTTATAGGTACGAACCCCTCGGCCGGAGACCGCGCGCAGTCCGTCTCCGGCGGCGCAATTCGCACGTAATAACCCTCCACTCCAACCTGTCGCGCCAGGTCAGTGCCGGCGGCATAAGTCCAGCGTTCGATGTTGTCATTCCAATTGTCCGCCGTTTCCCGCAGATATTCGGCCGTCGCTTTCTCTTCCACTGCGTCAGCGATATCCGCCGCAGCCAGCAACCCAGAAATTTCAACCGCCAGCGTAAACGGCGAATAACCCGCATCCTCTTCCCACCGGTCCTGCTGCGTCACCGGACCATTGCGGACCAAAAACCCGGCCGACCGCCGAACCAGCGTCCACCAGCGCTTGAGGTTACCCAAAACCGACGGACAGTCTCGACGCATGCAATCGACCAGCAGAATGGGAAATGCCGCCTCATCCATCTGCAGGCCATTCCAGTACGGACGCCCATCCAACCACATGTTCTGCGCCCAATGTCCGTCCGCCTCCTGCGTCGACTCAAGGTAGCGAAGCACCCGCACCGCATCGACTTGCGCCCCCGCCGCCAGGAATCCGAAAGCGGTCTCCACCAGATCCCGCGGCCAGACCAGGTGATATCCACCTAGATCTTCATCGCCCTTATTAAATCCCCACGGAATAGAAAGACTCGCGATCACCCCGCCCAGAAAATCTTTCGATTCATGGGTCCGCAGCGCGGCCACACTGGCGCGGTACATATCCCGCTCCCGCGCCGGCCCCGTCCCCTCCAACTGCATCAAACTTTTCTGCCAGCTTTCCCACTGCGCCATATAGTGGTGACGAAGCTCTTCGTAGGGTTCAAGCAGGCTCGACCGCGCCTGCTGTCCAGCCTCTGACCAGAGGGCGCCGAAGCCCAGCGCCAGCACGAACTCCCCGCTGCAGGCTTCCAAGTCAATTTCTCCTGTCAGCGCGATGTTCCCGTTTTCCGCCCGGGTGTAATCCCACGTCATCTGAAAATTCTTCGAGAGATCCTGCCAGCCGTCGGAGTATCCGACAAATCCCACCGACATTTTCTTCCACGGAGCCGAACAGCCAAACGCCAGCGCACAATCATCGCGCTGCGCAAAGAGCATCGGAACGCTCTTATAATCGCCCACCCACCCGGTGTTCCCATTGCCCCAATTAGCCAGATGCGGCGCAAGCAGCGCATAAAGATGATAATCAGCGAGCTGCCCCTGCAACGGCACAAAGCGAATTCTCTGCAGCACCACGTTGCGATACGGATCCGTCAACACTTCCTTATCAATCCGGTACCGTCCCTGCATCTCCATATTAGTCAGCTCAAAGACGGGAATGCCGGGCGCGACCGGAACGTTTTCAAACTTGCAGTGGCGTTTCTCCTCGGAGAAAAAGCCCTTGCCGTCAGTGACGATGAATCCCATGTCGCGCGTGCAAGCCTGATCGACGCGCGGATAATAAACCTCGTTTAGAATGCCGTGGCTGGTAGTAAACCACACCCGGCTATGCTGATTCAGCGCCGTCCCCGCGCCACTCTTCGCGCTCGACGTCCAGCGCGGCGGAATCCCCGGCCAACCCGGAGCATATCGTTCTGCGTCACTCACGTGTTCTATCCTCGAAAGTTTTCACTGCCGTTTCGGAGACACTCTTTTTTCGTAGGGCACGGCCTCA
>Ga0074044_10005731_pt1 | contig 10052 bp, 8 predicted proteins | sample BogForMeECP23OM1_FD_94443 | JGI IMG/M metagenome (GOLD analysis project Ga0074044, IMG submission 94443) | Bog forest soil microbial communities from Calvert Island, British Columbia, Canada - Bog Forest MetaG ECP23OM1 | ecosystem: Environmental > Terrestrial > Soil > Wetlands ...
ACGATTCGTCCAGGCCAGGCCTATAGCGTCAGTCTCGTGGCTGACTCGGGCGGCGGAACCGGCGTCGTCGTGGGCGTTGGCGGCCATGGCCTCAACGTGCCGCATTTGGTCTTCGTTCTGGTGACCTTTGCAACTCTCGCGACAATCGCTACCGTCCTCTACATCACGCAAACCGAAAGCTGCACCGTACCGCCCTGCAGCAACCCGTAACCGGGGGCCACTGCAAATGGTTCGCACCCGACCACCCGTATTCCTTCGCCTACTTTCAAAGCGCAAGGTGTCGGTGACCTGACGCCTCACCCTCCGGTGCCCTCCTTGATCAGGCCTGCGTACAGCGTCTCGGTGTCGGCTAGCGGCTCACCCCAACCCAACTCGCGAGCGACCTCGGCGCAGCCTCGCTTCAGTTGGGCCCCAAGCCTTTCGTCGCCAAGCAAACGGTCCAAAGCCGCAGAAAGCGATTGGAATTCGTGCGGGACGACAATCGCAGCGCGGCCTTGGACCAGCGGAGCGATCCCGCACCGATCCGTTACGAGAACCGGTGTGCCACAAGCCACAGCTTCGGCCGCCGTGATTCCGAAGTTTTCATTCTGTGAGGGAAGGACGAACAGGTCCGCATCGCGAAAAGCCGACCACTTTGTATCACCGTACAGCGGCCCTGTGAACAGGACCGCTCTGCCTAAGTCTAGTCGGGCCGCATGAGCTTCCAATTTTTCGCGATAGCCGTCCCCCTCATCGGGTCCCGCAAGCACGAGGACGGCCGGCCGTTTGGCTTCCGGTCGAGTCTGCCAGCGACTGAACGCTTCGAGTAGCAGTTCCGGACTCTTCTTCGACACCAGCCGGCCCAAGAACAGCACGAGTTGGGCATCTTTGGGAATGCGCCACCGGCGTCGAAAGATCCCCCGAGCGGGCATGCGTTCCGGCGATTCAATACCATTACGGCGGACGACAATTTTGTCTGTCGGGACACCTTCTTCCGCTAACTCTCTCTGCTCCTGGGGCGCAGTGGCCACAAGCCGCCGTGCGCCGCGCGTCATGGAATCACCCAGTAAACGCCGATAGACATATTTCAGCGGAATATTGCGCACGATGGGCCGGAACATCCCCATCGGCTCAATCACATAGGGCACTCCAAACCTGAGACAGGCGCGGGCAACCACCGGACCAAGCAGGTCATAGAGTCCGTATATGTGGACGATGTCAAACGTTCTCAGTCGCTCTCGGCAAAAACCGAACACGCCGGGATTCCATGTCACGGAGCGGTAACTCGCCCACGAAGGCAGATAGATCGTTTCGACCGAGTCCTTGTCGGATTGCCAACCCCAGCGGCCGCGCGCGAAACCATCCGTGCCGCTCGAAATCTGTCTTAGCCCGAGATCGGCGGTCAGCACAGTGACCTGATGCCCGCGCTGTTCAAGACCTCGCGCCATTGCGCGTACCACAGCTACAGGCCCTCCTCGTTCCTGAAAGGGATAGGCCGATTGTGTGACCATCAGTACTCGCATGAGAGTCAAAACAACGAAGCAGGGTGAAACCAACCGCTGTTGCCGGACGACAGCATGAGCTGCTGCAAAAAGAAGGATTTTGGAGAGCGGATGGTGCCCGAAAGCAATACTGCCCCGGAAGAGCTGCGGACGCATCCCAAACCGACCTTCTCCCCTGTCATTGACAAGAATCTCCCTTTCGCAGCTCCAGGAGCGGATTGTAGCCCTTACTATCCATTCATGTATATCCCCAAGTTCAAACGTACGTTCTTAGTCATGACCGCCAGGCCAATCTGATATCGGATCGACTTGCTTGTCAGGAACCACGGCACCACAAACTCGATCCGCATATTAGAGTACTGGGATTAGGCCTGAGTCGGATCATCCAATATGTGTGTTAGCCTTTCTTTAAAGAGAGAAAACGTATTTCGGGTAGACTGATGGAGGAAACTCTGTGATTAGACAATCAACGAGGATTCTGTTGACCGGCGGGGCAGGATTCATCGGCTCGCATGTGGCGGAGGCTTTGCTGAGCCGTGCCGTTCAATTGACGATCGTCGACAATCTCGATGACTTCTACTCGCCCGACTGGAAGAAGGCCAATCTCGAAGAACTCCGCCGTTCCGGAGACTTTCACTTTTTGCTGGCGGATATTACCGAGCCCGAGGCAATGCACGAGATCATGGCCCGAGCGCGACCCGAGGTCGTCATCCACCTGGCGGCCCGCGCCGGCGTGGGTCCGTCGTTGCGACAGGCGCGCTTGTATGAGCGTGTCAACGTAGCGGGCACGCTAAACCTGCTGGAACTCTGCCGCGCCCAGGGTGTGCACAAAGTAATTTTCGGTTCGTCCAGCTCGGTGTATGGCGCCACCAGCCAATCGCCGTTCTCGGAAGACCGAGTCGAATTGCGTCCCATTTCCCCTTACGCTGCGACGAAGCTCGCCGGCGAGCTCTTCTGCTATACCTATGCTCACCTCTTTTCACTGCCCGTAATCTGTCTGCGTTTCTTTACTGTTTATGGCCCACGCCAGCGGCCCGACTTGGCTATCCATAAGTTCACCGCATTGATCGAAGCGGGCCGCCCTATACCGATATACGGCGATGGCTCCACGGGCAGGGACTATACCCATGTGAGCGATATTGTGGCGGGGGTGATGGCGGCAATCGAATACGATCCGGGTCGTACCAAGGCGGTTCCCTTCGAAGTCTTCAATCTCGGGAACTCGCATCCTGTGAAACTCAATGAGCTAGTTGACTTGCTAGAACGGGCCACCGGAAAAAAGGCCCTACGGGATCCCAAACCGCTGCAGCTAGGGGATGTCCCGCTTACCTGGGCCGAAATTTCCAAGGCCGAGCGCCTTCTGGGTTACCGTCCGGCGACTCCATTGGCGGAAGGCTTGCTGAAGTTCGTTCGGTGGTATCGAGCAGCGGATTCCGTTCGTCGAGCTTAGACCCAACGAAAAGTGGAGGGCTCGCTCTACCTGCTCTAGGGACTGCCTTTTCCCTATCCTGGTCTGTGCGAAAATGGCGCGGATTTCTTCCCCATTGCGATCCACGTGTATTTCTGTGCGGTTCGGACGGCATTATCGCCGAGGGAGCGGCAGGGATCGGGGTTCTCGTATAGTAAACGCACCTTATTTGCAAGATCTTCCGTGTCGTTAGGGTCCTGCACAATCAATCCGTCGACGCCGTCGGTGATGATCTCGGCGGTGCCGTTGGTTGCGGAAGTGATCACGGGCAAGCCACAAGCCATGGCCTCGGCGGGAGGCTGCGCAAACGTATCCTCCAACGAGGGGCCTACGTAAACGTCTGCCGCAGCGTAGTACCACTCTACGTCAGGCCGCGAAGGCATAAACCTAACCTTGCCTTCCAGGCCGCGATCATGCATCCGCCGCAGGTACGGGTAAGGATCGTCCTTGCCTGCGACCAGCAAGAGCAAGGGAAGCTCCTTCAGCTTATCGAGCACCTCCAAGAGGGTAAGCAGTCCCTTTTTCCTCCAATCATTGCCGACCAGGAGTCAGACGAACTTTCCCGGCTCCACACCGAGTTATGTCACCACCTCCAGCGGGAGGTCGAGTGCATACGCCGTAACGCGGCTTTATTCCCATGCGATCGCGGGCGAGCACGAGCTTGCTTGTCCGGGCATCCCAAATCTCGAGTGCAAACCTGCCGCGAATGGCCTCCACGCAACAGTCGCCATATTCTTCATACAACTGCAGAACCACTTCGGTGTCGGTGGTCGAGCGAAACTGGTGTCCGCGGGCAATTAGCTGTTCGCGCAGTTCCGCGGCGTTGTAGGCCTCGCCGTGGTAGGTAATCCACACGGTCCCCGCGGCGTTGGACATCGGCCGGCGTCCGCGCTCGCTCAGATCCACGATCGCCAGGCGTGCATTCACCAGCAAACATTCGCCGAGGGATGCGATGCCGTGACTATCTGGGCCGCGATGATACATGGCCTCAGCCATGCGTTCGGCCGCAGCGCGGAGGAGGCCGTGACCAGGCCGGCGATCCCGCACATCGATTATTGCCCCCCAGGATAGGCGGCAAACCCTTGAAGCGTCGGCCCCGTTGCTTGCGAAGACCCCCCAAGCGGCGGGCGAGCCAGATGGGGGAGGCGGAAGAGAACACCAATTAGCAACCAAAAATAGGCGTTCATGACGTAGTTCTGATAAAACGCCAAGCCGCCATATGTGAAGGGAATCAGGAGAAGGAAGGAATACCAGAAGATCGACAAGGCCACGGGGAAATAGATGGTTCCGCGTAAGTGGCGAACGATTTTCCAGGCGTAATACAAAAGCGACCCACTCCATATCAACCAGAGAATGGGGCCCAGGATTCCCATCTCGAGCACGAGCTCACCCCAGCCGTTTTCGACCCAGTTGTTGATCTGGGGTTGGCCGAGCAGCCGGGCAACGTACTGGGTTCCCAATGATGCCGTGCCGGTCCCGTACCCGTAAAACCATCGCTCGTGTTCAAAGGCCTGCTCCAAGTTCACGATGGGTTGGTCCCATGATCGATATCGCAGTTCTGACGCTGAGCTCGTTGGGGAAAGCGTTTCCGAATAAAACGCCCAACTCGCACCGATGCTCTTCGGAAACAACTGAATCATTAGGAAAAGTCCCACAGCACCAACAAAACAGGCGCGGCGAACCGCTTTCACCAGACGGCGGCCTTGTCCCCAGCGCCACGGCGCGCCCCAAAGGAACCCCGCCGACAAGACCAGCGCACTCATCATAGTGTATAGGATGCATCCTCGTGAGCCGCTCTGCATGGCGGCAACAATGGCAATCCCTATGCCAAGGAAGCCGTAAACTGCACGGCGTCGCGTCAGCAAGAGATAAGCCTGCGCGCCCAGGGCCAATATCGCCGCCAGGATAACGAAAGTGCCAAAGCGACCTGCACTAACGAATACGGAGGTGGGAGCGACAACTGCGAGGTGTGTGATGGGTGAACGGCGCGTCAGTTGGCCCAACTCTTGAAGCTCAGGCGCCAGCGTTGCGGGATTTAAAAAAGAGAAACCGACAACGGACTGAACTATGCCCAAGGCCCCAATCAAAATTCCCAGAATGACATTGTAGACCAGGAAACGCTCCAACTCTCGTCCGGTCCGCACCAGGGCATAGCCGACCAAGATCAGTGGAACATAAAAGAAATATAGTTTAAGCCCCAGAAGGCCGTAGATGACGCTGGGAGTCCAGGTATTGAATACTTGAATGACCGCCAAAGCTACGAACAAAGCCAGTGGCACGCGGAACGGCAGCTTGAACCGGGCCACGTCGCCACGTCGTATTGCGATAAATACAGAGAGATAAATAGCGGCCGCAAGGACATCCTTTCCAAAGAAGAGTAGCGTGCCGTTTCCAAGATACTTGCGTGGCAGGTCCTCAAACAGCACCCAAGGAATGAAAAGAAACAAACCCACCCGCCAATTCCTGAGGGTGCTCCCGACAATGATAACCATAGTGATGGCCATTCCGCTCACCGTCAACATCTGAGCGGAGCCATTCACAATCCAGAACGCCACAACCCAGCCGGCCCCGATAAGACCGAGAAACAGCAGGAGGCCGCGAAGCTGCCCCGATCGATTAATCGCCTGTAGCGCGGCATCCATGTCGTACATCCCTCTCGCTTGATCGGAAGCCAAAATTATCCATCAACCTTCTCACCTACGGCCCATAATATTCGGCCGAATGGAAGCGAGAGACCAGTCCATAAATGCCCCAGGATGCTGGCGGCAAGTAACCTTCCTTGACTTCAAAGCGCCGGAATCCAACCACGGGCGCAGGCTCGGCGAAAAACAGCCAATTGTGGCCGGAGCCCCTCATCGATCACAGCACATTGCAGAACACGGAAACCCGTCCGTTCAAGAGCAGCACTCGCCGCGTGTGTACTCTCGGTGGTGCCCCAAATACACGCACTGATTCAATGCTAACTCCCAAACCGCAATCGGTCCACCATCGGGAGTGATCAGCGAGCCGTGGAAATCAACCTTCGAGCAAGAATTGAAGGAGCGCCGAAATGGCTGATTCTGCGTCTCACCCAAGGAGTGTACACCTCCAAGGCATCCTCTCCGCGTCCAGACTCACATAGATTCAGATGACGAACGGCATCCAAAGGTTCGTTTGATGGAGTTCAGTTTGGAAATCAGAGTTAGATCCGCGTAGGCGGCGTCACGAGTGGGTGTTGCCGTCCTTCGTGCGTCCCGCAAGAGGATTTTTGTGAACGGTGCACAGGCGCCGGTGTAGTATTCTTGATTCGCTCGGTATCGTCGTGCTGAGGGGAGATTCTTCACAACGTGTGCGGGATTGGCGGCATCGCGGCGCGAAACTTGTCGCCGGGGCACGTAACTTCTGCCCGCGCCATGACCGCTGCCCTCCTGCATCGCGGTCCCGATAGCAACGGAATCGAAGTCGTCGATAACTGTGTTTTGGCCAACGCGCGTCTGGCGATTCTCGACCTCAGCGAACGCGGCCGCCAGCCCATGCCGGATGGCGACGGCGAGTGCTGGATCACTTACAACGGCGAGTGTTACAACGCCGCCGATCTTCGCGAATGGCTGCTTTCCCACGGCCACGTGTTCCGCTCCGCCACGGACACGGAAGTCGTCCTTCACCTCTACGCCGAACTCGGCGACGCGTGCGTCGAAAAGATGCGCGGCATGTTCGCCTTCGCCATCTGGGATAGCCGCCAGCGCCGTCTGTTCTTGGCGCGCGATCGCCTCGGCATCAAACCGCTGTACTACGCGCTCGATTCCGATCGCATTATTTTCGGCTCTGAGATCAAGACGCTGCTTGCCTCCGGCCTTCTTGGGCGCCGCATCGACGCGCACGCGGTTCGCGTGTTCTTGCAGCTCGGGCACATTCCCCCGCCCTTTGCGGCCATCGAAAGCATCCGTCCACTCGAGCCCGGGCACGTCGCCACGTGGAAGGACGGCGTGTTTGAAAAGCGGCGCTACTGGGATTTGACTCCGCGCGCGAACACGGGGACCCCAGTGCCGGCAAGCGAAGCGATCGCCGAAACTTTAAGCGAAGCCTTGGTCGAAGCCATGCGGTGCCACTTAATTTCTGATGTTCCCGTGGCGCTGTTCTTGAGCGGCGGAGTGGATTCAGCGGCGCTCGGCGTTCTCGCACAGCGCGCTGGAGCCGACCGGCTGACGGCGTTGACGATTGGTTTTGAAGACAAATCGTTCGATGAATCCGATTCCAGTCGCCGCACCGCCGAATTATTGGGAATTCCGCACAATGTCTTGACGCTTTCGGCGCGCGAGATGCTCGATGGGCTCGATCACGCTATCTGGGCCATGGATGCGCCCACAGTGGATGGATTGAACGCCTACTGGATCTGCCGCATCGCGGCGCGCGCGGGCTTCAAGGTGGCGCTCACGGGCCAAGGTGGCGATGAACTGTTCGGAGGCTACGGTTCGATCGAGTGGTTTGAGCGCTTCACGCGCGCCGCATCCTGGCTGCGCTGGCTGCCGCGACCCGTGGCCGATGCCATATTCGATCACGATGCGCTGCCGTTTCGCTGGCGCAAGCTTGCCTATCTGGCCGGCGCGGATGATCCGTTCATCGCCGCGGAGTTGGCGGTGAAACTTCTCTTCCTCGACAGTGACCTCGCGACGCTGGTGGATCCCGAGTTGGCGCGGGCCGGCGGGGCCGCAGCCGCGCCCGTTCGCGACACGGAGGCGCGGCGCCACCTTAGCGACTGGGCGTCGCGCGTCGCGGGCTGCGGCGTCATGGAGAAGATCGCGTATCTCGATGTCCACGCGCATCTGGAGCCGCGGCTGCTGCGCGATGGAGACGCGATGAGCATGGCGCATAGCCTCGAGGTGCGGCCGGTTTTTCTGGACCACGAGTTGATGGAGTATACGTTTTCGCTTCCCGCGTCACTCCGCATGCAAAAGAAGAAATTGCTACTAGATGCCATGCGGCGATTGATGGAGCCGGCGGCGTACGAAGAAATCGTCACGCGGCCCAAGCGCGGATTTGTATTTCCGTACGGACGCTGGCTTGCGGCGGAATTGCGATCTACTGTCGAGGCGGCTTTCGCGCCCGAACTCTTGCGAGCTGTCGGCGTGCTCGATCCGGGCGCGGTGCGCAGCGTGTGGCGGCAATTCCTGGCTCATCCAGCGCGCGTGGGGTGGTCGCGCGTGTGGTCACTCTTCGTGCTCCAGCGCTGGTGCGAAACGATGAGGGTCACGCGCTAGATGGCCGCGCCTCCATCCAAACCGATTCTTGCTGTGGTTTCTCCCTTCATCGACAAGCGCCACGGCACCGAGCGACGCGTTGCGGAATGGACTTCGCGCTTGACCGACGATTACGACGTTCACGTGTACAGCCAGCGCGTCGAGGATCTCGATCTCACAAAGCTGACATGGCACCGCATTCCGAAAATTCCCGGGCCGCACCTGGTGAATTTTGTGTGGTGGCTCGCGGCCAATCACGCTTGGCGATGGTGGGACCACACGTTTCGCGGAATCCGACATGACCTAGTTTTCACGCCGGGAACCAATTGCCTCGATGCCGACGCGATTTCGATTCACATCGTCTTCGCCGAATTTGTCCGCCAAGTGCGGCCGGAACTGACCTTCGCGCGAAATCCGATGCGATCGTGGCCGCGCCTGCTACATCGGCGGATGTTCTACCGCCTGACCATTGCGCTCGAACGCCATTTGTATACGCAACCGCGTGCGCAACTCATTTTGATTGCGCGAAAAACGGCCGCGGATTTGGATCGCTTCTACGGCGCGCACGACGATCTGCCCGTTGTGTACATGGGCCTGGATCACGCCGTTTTCAATCCGCAGGCGCGCTTGGCGCGGCGCGACGTGGCCCGAAAAGAGCTCGGCATTCCCGCCAATCAGTTCGTTTTTCTTCTGGTCGGAAACGACTGGCGGAAAAAGGGGTTATTCACGCTGCTCGAAGCGCTCCCATCGCTCGCCGACCTACCGGTCGCGCTGTACGTTGCGGGCAGCGATGAGACGCGGCCTTACGACGTGCCCATCGACCGACTGAAACTTGCGGGCCGCGTCCGCTTTCTCCCTTCGCGCGGCGACGTGGCTTTTTACTACGCCGCTGCAGATGCGTACGTCGGACCATCGCTTGAAGACACATTCGCGCAGCCGCCGATGGAGGCGATGGCCTGCGGTTTGCCGGTGATCACCACAGCAACCAACGGCACGGCGGAGATCATGACCGACGACGTGGATGGCTTGATTCTGCAGGACCCGAATAACGCGCGAACGCTCGCGGCGCAGATGCGTTCGGTCTGCGAAGATTCCGATCTGCGCACGCGCTTAGGCGCGCGCGCGGCTGAAACTGCCGATCGATATACGTGGGACGAAAATGGCCGGCAATTTCGGGAACTTTTCTCCGACATTTTGCGCAGGAAAACGAAAGTCGCGCCGTGACGTGCCCTGACGCGCCTAGCTGAACCTGATTACGTTCGGCGCGCTGTGCTCAAAATGTGTTCGATACAATGAATTAACCATCCTTGATCGACGCGGCAGATGGCTGCCGATCATGCAAGCATCTGGACGCGACGCTGAAAAGCTCCGCGGCCGTCAGCGCAATTGGAACGCTCGTTGCCCATCCTGGCAAATCAAGGCGCTCACACAGGCCGGATCCGAATAAGACTGGCTTGCACACCGCAGCCCGAGCGGCCTGGACATCGGTATCAGAATCGCCGATGAAAATCGACCGACTGACGTCAATGTTGAAATCATCTGCCGCGCTGCGGAATAACGCAGTCTTCGGCTTTCTGCAATCGCAATTTTCATCGGGCCGGTGCGGGCAATAGTAGACAGCCGAAAGAAATATGCCATCGGCCTGCAGGGATTGATGCATCCGAGCTGTGATTTCTTGGAGACCGGCCGTCTGCAGCAAACCCTTTCCGACCGCCGCTTGGTTTGAAATAACAACTATGGGTAACCGCAGAGATGAAAGCTGTCTGAGCGCTGCGCGGATGCCCGGCATAAAGATGAATTGCGACCAATTTAGGACATAGTCGCCTGGTCTTCTGCAATTGATCACGCCATCGCGGTCAATGAAAATGGCCGGGCCTTTGACGGCCA